>Ga0307374_10001141_pt1 | contig 49934 bp, 44 predicted proteins | sample OX3MG_FD_202532 | JGI IMG/M metagenome (GOLD analysis project Ga0307374, IMG submission 202532) | Soil microbial communities from Risofladan, Vaasa, Finland - OX-3 | ecosystem: Environmental > Terrestrial > Soil > Coastal area > Acid sulfate soil | place: Finland: Risofladan, Vaasa | collected...
CTCACGCGGCGGTTCGTCGAACGAAGCGATGAATTTCTCGAGCAGCAACTCTTCCAAACGGAAGAACGACCGAACGTCGATGGCGTTTTCGAACCGCGACAAGGTCGGCTGGCTGGCCAGGTCGGGGTCGCGGATGGAGCGATCGCAAAGAATCTTGAACAGCGGATCGCTCCGCAATCGGTCGTGATCGTTTTGGTCCGGGTAATCCGCCAAGATGCCGTAGATCCGCATCCGGACCATCTCCAGAAACGTGTGGTCCACCTGACCCGCGGCGCGGACATCAGTGAGAGCGTCGGCGAACCCGCGAGTGAGGCCAAGTTGCTCATCGAGCTGACGAAACGGCAGAAGTCCCGCGTCCGACGTCAACTGTCCGGCTGTGGGCTCAACCACGATGGGCTTGGCACCGAAAAAATTGAGGGTAACCTGGAAGACAGACTGCTGATCCACTACATGCCTCCGTGCGCGGCCTTAAGGTGACGGTACTCAATACCTTAGAGCCTCCCGGAGGCATATTTATTCCCGCGGCCATGAATAATCCGGGCTAGCCAAACCGTGCTCCGTTTCCACCTCCCGCTCATCGAACCGGACGTGCGGATTTCCCGCATCCGGCTCTCGGAACGGACAACGGGTCAGAACGATTTGTGTGGAGCGGGGCCAGTAGCGTCGTGACGAGGCTCGCGACGCACCGTGTTCTTTGGCAATCCATTCATAAGCAAAGCAGCTGCAAGCGGTCCGATCGGCTGCGTCGGCGCCCGCCGCTAATCGCGGTCGCCGCCGCCGCGCCGGTCGAGCGGCACCGACACGACGCAAGGCAGCAGCAACAGCGTCATCGGCCGCTATTCGCTCGCCGAGACGAATTCCGCCACAACTCCAACTGGGAAACCGACACCAACCAGGCCGACACCAGCCATTCCACCAGCACCGAGTACGACAACAGCACGACCAGCGAAAACGGCAACGAGGTCACCGGCAGTTACAGTAACAACGAACAAGGCTCGTCCAGCGGCACGCTGTGGAGCGTCGAATACAACCAAAGCTCGACCACCAGCATCTCGCAGAACGAAACCGGTACGACATCGGCCAGCGAAAGCGGCAACAACGTAACCGGCGACAAGAGCGGCAGCTCTTACGATACCAGCACCACGACCATGTACCCGGCCGAGACCAATTTGGGCGATATGGTCGGCCCGCCCGTGCTCTCCGTCACGGCCACCGAAACCGATCAATCGACCGACAGCACCACCTACTCGGGTAACGACGTCACGGGCTACACCAGCACCAGCTCGCACGCCACCGACACGCTGAGCCGCCCGGAGAGCATCAGCGACGCCTCGTCCGACACCAGCGGCTCGAAATACTCTTGGACCACCGTCGACACCAGCGAGACAGCCAACTCGATCACGGGCAGCTTCAGCCTGGTCGAGAACACCAACGCCTCGTTCTCCAACGCCGAGACCGACACCAACAGCGGCCTCTCCACCAGCAATACCGAGACCGGCAACTCGACCGACACCGTTCATCGTTCCGGCAATTCCATCGCCGGCAACTATTCGCTCTCCGACGTGTCGAACTCCAGCACGACGGTGCTGGAAAACGACACGGTGGGCGCGGTGACCACCACCGCCACTACCTACCAGAGCGACTATTCCAGCGTCTCGTCGAGCGGCAACGACGTGACGGGCGGTTCGACCTCCAGCGAGACCGGCAACAGCAGCGCCACGCTCTACCAGAGCGATGCATACGGAGGAAGCGACGGCGACAGCCAGACGATCACCACGCTCGCCTCCAGCTCCTCGACCGGCAGCGACAACTCCATCACGGGCAGCTTCACGCTCAGCGAATCGAGCAGCACGACGACCACCACGCACGACAGCGGGTCGCGGGCCGGCAACAGCTACAGCGACTCTGCGACCGACACCAGCACGACGGTCAGCAGTTACCAGTTCGGCAACGAAATCACCGGCTACGGCAGCTCCAGCGAGACCGACACCGACAGCAGCACGCTCACGAACATCGGCAACAACACCAGCGGCAGCTACACGATCGTCCAGACCGACAACTCGACGACAACGGTCTACAGCACCGACAACTCGATCGTGGGCACTTCTTCGACGACGACCTACGACAGCGACACGAATTCACTCAACCAGGCGAGCCAGGACGGCACGACGAGCTTCAGCCTGTCGTCGAGCGACACGACCAGTTCCACCGCGACCGAGACGGGCAACACCATCAGCGGCGATTATTCCAGCACCACCAACGAGGTGGAAACCACCTCGCTGAGCCAGGGTGGCACTGATTCGGGCGGCAGCTACACGGTGACCTCCAGCAGCACGCAATCACCCACGATCTATGAGAGCGGCAACAATCTCAGCGGCGACTACACTTTCAGCGAATCGCCCACCCAGGGCTATTCGTTCAACGAGTCGGTGCACTCCGGCTCGGCCACCTTCACGCTGGCCGAAACGGGCAGCAACGGCTACTCGCTCACGCAGTCCGGCAGCCACGTCACCGGGCAATACACGCTGAACGAGGGCGGCAACGACGGCTACACGATCACCGAAAACGGCAGCGATGCGAACGGCGCCTTCGGTCAGTCGCTCAGCGGCAGCGACAGTTATTCGACGAACGAGACCGGCAACGAGCTGAGCGGGCAGTTCGGCCGCACGATCAGCGGCGGCGGCAACGACACCCTGGCGGAGACCGGCTATCTGGCCAATCTGCCTTACAACAGCACGCCGGCCACCAACTACACGGTCACCGAGACGGGCAACTATTTGTCGGGCGCGATCGATAACTTCGCCGAAACCGGCATCGACCGCAACGGCCTGCTGGCCTACTTCAACAATAGCTCCAATGCCACCAGTTCGAACGGCCCCGGCGACCTTGATTATTCGCCCGTCGGCCCGGCAGTCCACGTCGGCGGTACGCCGTACTGGGGCGCTGGCCCGTCGGCGAATCTGGCCGCCGCCGCCAACGACGCCGCCTTTAACGAGCTTGGGCTGAGCCTTCTGCACGAGTATTGCCTCCCGCGCGGAACGCCGATTGTTCACAACGGCGTTCGGGCAGCGATCGAGGATTTCGTGGCCGGCGGCGAGGTGAGCGCGGCACACGACGCGGATCCGGAGGGCACGATCGCGACCAAGCCGGTGTTGCAGTTCTACGAGAATCAGCCGGCGCGGCTATGGCACATTCGCGTTAATGGGAAGCTGATCCGCATCACCGGCAATCACCCCCTGTACGTCCGAGGCAAAGGCTTTGTGGCGGCGTCGCGCCTGCAGCCGCGCGACGAGCTGCGTTCGTACAGTGGGGTGCCGGCGATCGTGACCAGCGTGGAGGAGAGTGATACAATAGAAGAAGTGTTCAACCTCCGGGTGGCGGATTTCCACACCTACTTCGTCGGCAGTCTGGAAGGCGACATCGCGGTGCTCGTGCATAACACGAGTCCAGAGCCGGTCAACGCCGTTTTTAGGCCAGGGCAGGAACTGCAGATCTCGGGCGGACCGGCCAAGGTGGCCGGCGAAGACCTCCACTTCGCCAAGGCCGGCGAGGAGCGGCGCACCAAGGACGCGATGTTCCGTTCCGGCGATGAAGTGGGTGTGGCGGGTGGGCGTGCCGAGCAGGGCGGGGCCGTGCAGGTCGCGATGTTGCAGGCCGAGCAAAAGGCCGCGACGAAGCGAAAATTCGCGGAAGGCACAGGGCCGGTGAAAATTGTCGGCATTCTCGGCCGTGGTGAGCAAAGCAATCCGACCGGGTTCCAGAAGCAGCTCCGGGATGTCAAAAAAAGCTTCGACGCTAACAGGCCCAAGCCACCGAAGGGGCAGAAGCAACAGGCCCCGGCCGGCATAGAATTTCGCCCGTCCTCCGAGAACACAGCCCCGTTCGACGCGGTCGGTAACAACGAGGAGGAGATTGCAAAAGAGTTGGTGAAGGAAATCCTGGACGACGTTGCCGCGGGAAAACTCAAGGATGAAAATGTGTACCGCCTTTTGCTGGCTGGTTACAGTTGGGGCGGCGACAAGGCGATTAAGGTGGCGAATAAGATTAAAGAGCTGCTCCCCGGCATGATCGCGGAAAGGATTAAGGATCTTCCAGCGAAGTCGAAGGGGGCCGGGTTCATGAAGGAATTCCAAGGCAAATGGGATAAGAAGCTACGTGTCTATTTGTTGACGGAGGACGCGGTCAATAGCACAAACGGTAAGACCGGCGGACCCAGCACGGAGGTGCCGAACGATGGCGCCACGTACGACCGGTTCAACGTGTTCGAGGCCGACGACAAAACCTATGCAGATAACCCCGATGCATTACATGGTGCGAGCTTTCCGGCGTTGGGCAACAACAACGTCGACAAGACGACAAAGCCAGACGACCCAGACGATCCAGAGGCCGCAAAGGCCGCAACGGCGGACGACGTCGGCAAGCATCGTGCTTTACCAGGCCTGGCGCAGAAGGACATTTTTGGCTGGTTGGGGTTGCCGCCCCCTAAAAAGTGACCGCGCGCCGTGGTCGCTTCCGTGCGGATAGCGGTGGGCCTGAGTTTTGAAACGCTTGCCGCGGGCAACAATGCCGAATAGGTCGTTATTCAGGGTGTCATGAAAGCCGTTTCGCCTGTCGCTCCACATACGTTCCGTCCTCAGTACGCCTTGCGGTCGCTCCTCGCACTGGTCACCTTGGCGTCGGTCCCGCTCGCCGTTTGGGCCTCGCGCGAGCACGCCTATCGCGCGCTCGTCGCGACCGTCACGCCGCTCGTTAAGCACGGTCGCGAGGTTTGCGTCGAAAAGGCCGGCCGCGGCGCAGAGTCGTTACGTCGCATTGACAGCTTGGGCAAGCTCGAGCGCCATGACGTTGTTGTCGGCGCGTTTTGCGACATTTCCGATAGGAAAGAGGTTGCTGCGATCCTCGCGTCGCCGACGCTCAAGGAGCTGAGGCTAAGTGAGCCGGGGCGCGACTGGATTCCGGGCTCGCTGACCGAGCTTAGGGAGGCGGGACTCACCGGTAAGGCGGTACAGATCGGCCCGTACGTCACGTTTGGCGACGAGCCCGCGCATGGGGCGATCGATCCAGTGCTGCGCGAGGTTGCCGGTAAGCTGCCGTCGCTGGAGAAGCTCGGCCTCGTGGCCACGAGCATCAGCGGTGAAGGGCTCCGTCATCTGACTGCGTTGCGATCCTTGCGATTACTCGATCTCAGCCGGACGCGAATCTCCGACAGTGACTTGGCACATATTCCCTCGATGCCTGCGCTGGAGGAGCTGAACCTCGACATGATCAGTGCCCACCTACACGGGGATCCTGCCGCACTCGCTAAGCTGCGTGCGACCTTCGGACCCGAGGTGACGAGCGGGCACGAAATCACCGACGAGGGCCTCCGCCGTCTTGCCGGGGCCTCGCGTTTGCGAGTCCTGCGCCTGCGTGAGGCCAAAGTTGCCGGCGTGGCGTTTAGGCATCTCGCGTCTCTCACGCGACTGGAAGAGCTCAGTCTTTACCAGACCGACTTCAACGACGACGGGGCTCGATGTCTGGCAGCGTTACCATCGATTCGAATCCTCGATCTGACTGCGACGAAGATCACGTCCTCGGCGCTGGCCGACATTTCGACGATGTCCCAATTGTCCAGCCTCTCGTTGTGGGCCACCGCGGTAGACGACGACTCGCTGCGCCACTTGGCGAGACTGCCGTGCCTAAGTGGGCTCAGTCTTCGCGAAACGCGCATCACTGACGCGGGGCTTGTGCATCTCGCTGCACTGCCGTCGTTGGAGGTGGTCGATCTGGCCGGGGCAAAATCAATCACCGCGGCGGGGATAGCGCGACTTCAGGCACTCAGGCCGAACCTGAACATAGGAACCACGGGCGGCACGGTCGTCGATTTCGGCAGCACGGCGGTGGGAACTCCGCTTTGGTGATGGTGCGGGCGGTGAGGGTCCGGACAAGGGGATAAGGTGGAACGCAAAACGGAACGCAAAACGGGTCGAACGCAAGGCGAGGCAGAGCAAGACACCCACACTTTTCGCAAAGCGAGTCGCCGGGAGATTCAATGCGGCAGGATGAAGGCCCGAACGGCGCACACGTGTTACTTTGTTCATTTGCGGCATGAGAATAGCTGCAATAACCCGATGGCTGTCGTATCGGCCAATTTGGCAGCCCGACGGCTGACGGGGCGGCAGCGCCGAGCGCGCCGGCCAGGCTCTTTGAAAAGTTGGTTGTTGTCAGTGGTCAGTGGTCCGTGGCGAGTTGGCCACCTTCAAATCAGAGGTCGATTTCGTCGGCTGGCGTTTTTGAACGTAGCAAACCTCCGCTGCACGGCTGCTACGTCTTTCTCGCGGCTTTTTTCGAAGGCTGCCAAGTGTGTTCGAAGGCTGCCAACGTTTGCAAAAGTCGGTGTTCATCGCTCTGCCTCGTTCGGCGCGAATTGGCCATCTTCGAAAATGCCCTGAAGGCGCCGTTGTAGAAACGGATGTGGCCGCGTTCCGTCGCGGAAGCGCAAAATCTTTGGCGACAAGGGTTTGCGACTTATCCGTTGGAGGGGTGTCATCCGTCATCCTCCTCACTTTGGCAGCGTGCTGCCAAAGTGCCTGCGGCCCGTTCGTCTCCGGCGACAGGCCGCCAAGGCGACACGCGTGTCGCATGGGCGCGGAGTAAACGGCTTTCCTCTCGCTCCAGCGAAAGGGCCACGGTCGGCACTTTGGCCGCGCGCGGCCAAAGTGCCTGCGGCCCGTTCGCCTCCGGCGACACGCGCCGAGGCGACACGCGTGTCGCATGGGCACAGAGTAAACGGCCTTCCGCTCGCGGAGCGAAAGGGCTACGGTCGCCAAATGCGCCGCGCGCGGCGGATGCCTGCCGCTTCCAGGTGCGCTTGCTAGAATACATCATCGCCCTTGAGTCAACCGATCCGGAAAAGGATGCTTTATGGCCGACGATTCCACAATCCGCCTGTCGATGCTCGATGCCGACGTTGCCGCGCTCACGCTCGACGCGCCGAAGAAGGGAGCCAACGTCCTATCGCAGTCGGTGCTCGACGAGCTGGAGCAGCACCTCGATCAACTCGAAACCCGCGGCGATCTGGCCGGGCTGGTGCTGCGTTCCGGCAAGCCCGGCATCTTTGTGGCCGGGGCCGACTTGCGGGAGTTCGTGGCCGCCAAGAACCCCACGCACGAACAGACCATCGGCATCGCCAGCCGCGGCCGGAAGCTGTTTGAGCGGCTGTCGCGGTGCCCGTTCGTCACGGTGGCGGCCATCGACGGCATCTGCGTGGGCGGCGGGGCCGAATTGGCCATCTGGTGCGACCGGCGGATCATGAGCACCAGCCCCAAGGCCCAGTTCGGCTTCCCGGAAGTCAAACTGGGTCTGTTCCCCGGATGGGGCGGCACCGTGCGGGCACCGCGCATCGTCGGCCTGGGCAACGCGGTCGAGATGATCACGAGCGGAGAACCGATCGACGGACGAACGGCCATGCAAATGGGCCTGGTTTCCGACCTGGTGCCCAGTGAACGCCTCGACGCGGCGGCCGTCGCCTTGGTGCGAAGCGAGGCGACAACCAAAGAATACCTGGCCGACCGCCAGCGTTGGCACAAGCCGGTCGACATCGACGAAACCGAGCTGGGCTTTCTAGGCGCCACGGCCTCGGCCTATATCCAGGGCCAGACCAAGGGGCACTATCCCGCGCCGCTGGCCGCGCTGGAAGTGTTGCTCGGCTCGGCCGGCCTCGACGCCGACGCCGCGGGCGAGGCCGAAGCCGAAGCCTTCGCCGGACTGTTCGGCACGCCCATCAACCGGGCACTGATCAACGTCTTCTTTCTCAGCGACCGCAACAAAAAAGACACCGGCGTGGCGGCCGCCGTCAAACCCCGCGAGATCAAATCGGTCGGCATCTTCGGGGCCGGCATCATGGGTTCGGGCATCGCCGCCGCGGTCGTCAAGCGCGAGCTGCCGGTCACGCTCAGCGACGCCGTCGTGCCCGCCCTGGCCGGCGGCGTGCAAAAGATTCTGGAAGAAGTCTCTTACAACAAGCAGACCAAGGGGAGCGATCCGCAGCGGATGCTCAAGTTCGCTCCGCTGGTCAACGCCACCACGGCCGACGCGGAATACAAGAACTGCGACCTGGTGATCGAAGCGGTGGTGGAGAACCCGAAAGTCAAAGGCGAGCTGTATCAACGCATCGAGCCGCTGCTGGGGGAGCAGACGATTCTGGCCAGCAACACGTCGGCCATTTCCATCGGCCGGCTGGCGGAAAAGCTGAAGCGGCCCGAGCGTTTTTGCGGCATCCACTTTTTCAACCCGGTGCGCAAGATGCCGCTGGTGGAAGTGATTCGCGGGCCGAAGACGAGCGACGAGACCGTGGCCACCGCCGTCGCCTTCGCCAAGGCGGTGGGCAAATCACCGATCGTGGTCAACGACGGACCGGGCTTTCTCGTCAACCGTCTGCTGCTCCCCTACATGAACGAAGCCTTGGAGTTGATCTTGGACGGAGTGGAGATCAAGGCCATCGAATCGGCGGCCAAGACGTTCGGCATGCCGATGGGACCGATCACGCTGTACGACGTGGTGGGCCTCGACACGGCGTACTACGCCGGGCAAGTGATGCACGAGGCGTTCCCGGACCGGATCGGCGAATCGCCTTTGTTGGCCGCGATGGTCAAGGCCGGACGGCTGGGGCAAAAAACGGGTGTCGGGTTCTTCGCCTATAAGGACAAAAAGGAGGGCCGCGGCACGCCCGACCCGACGCTCGCCGATGTCGTGAAGCCGCTGATGCGCGGGCAAACCAGGCTCCGCGAGCAGCAGATCATCGAGCGGTTGTTCTTGCCGATGGTGCTGGAAGCGACGCGGATTTTGGAAGAGCAAAAGGTGCGCGACCCGCGCGACGTCGACCTGGGCCTGATTTACGGCATCGGGTTTCCGCCGTTCAAGGGCGGGCTGTTGTTCTGGGCCGACACGCTGGGGGCCGCGAAGATTGTGGAGATGTTGAAGCCCTATCAATCGTTCGGCAAGCGGTATCAGGCAACGCCGATGTTGGAGCGGCTGGCGAAGGAGGGTCGGACGTTTTATGGGGAGTAGAAGACAATTCGGCATCGAAAGTCGTCCGGGAGTTTCAGCATCGGCGATTTCGTTACCTCGCGCCGCATTGAACACCTCGATTGCGCTCTCGAAGCGCAGCGCGCATTCTGGCGGTTTCTTGGCAAAGTCGTCGCGGGGGCATTCATCCTGTTGCTCGGCGCGTTGCTGCTGTTGTTTTGGGGTGCCGGCGCCGCAGCGGTCGGCAGACGATTTGGGCTGTAGAATATAGAGCAAGTATCTTGGAGGTTCTATGAAACGCGCGGTAGTTATCGACGGGGTCCGCACGGCCATCGGCCGCGCGCACAAAGAAAAGGGCGTCTTTCGCGATGTCCGCAGCGACGATCTGGCGGTGGCCGTCATCCAGGCGCTCGTCGAGCGCACCGGTATCGACCCGGCTGAAGTCGAAGACCTGGTGCTGGGCAACACGCAGCAGCAGGGCGAGCAGGGCCTCAACGTCGCCCGCAGCATCGGCCTGATGGCCAACCTCTCGCCGGCCACCGGCGGCACGACGATCAACCGGCTCTGCGGTTCGAGCCTGCAGGCGCTCAACCAGGCCACGCACGCCATCATGGCGGGCTTCGAAGACGTGCAGATCGTGGGCGGGCTGGAGCACATGCACCATATCGCCATGGACGCCGGCATCGACATCAACCCCAAGCTGTTCCATCGCACGTCGAAGGGCGCGCTGAACATGGGCGTGACGGCCGAGTTCTTGGCCCAGACGCAAGGCATTTCGCGCCAGGAGCAAGACGTGTTTTCCATGCGCAGCCATCACCGTGCCGCCGAAGCCACGGCCAATGGCGACTTCAAGAACGAGATCGTGCCGGTTTGGGGCCGCAACGAGGCCGGTGAGCGCACGCTCGTCGAGACCGACCAGTGCATCCGGCCTGATTGCAGCCTGGAGAGCCTGGGGGCATTGAAGCCGGCGTTTATGCCCGGCGTCGGCACGGTGACGGCGGGCAACAGCTCGCCCTTGAACGACGGCGCGGCGGCGATGTTGGTGATGTCGGAAGAGAAAGCCGCCGAGCTGGGCCTGAAGCCGCTGGTGCGCGTGCTGTCCACGGCCGTCGTGGGCGTCGATCCGTGCGTGATGGGCACCGGACCCGTGCCGGCGACCCAGAAGGCCCTCAAGCGGGCCGGCCTGTCGCTGAAAGATATCGACCTGATCGAACTGAACGAGGCGTTCGCGGCCCAGACGCTGGCCTGCGTGCGGATGCTGGGCATCGACGAGGAGAAGCTGAACGTGCGTGGCGGGGCGATCGCCATCGGGCATCCGCTGGGCGCCAGCGGCGCGCGGATTGCGACCACGCTCATTCACACCATGGTCGACCGCGGCGCCACGCGCGGCCTGGCGACCATGTGCATCGGCGTCGGTCAGGGAATCGCCACGATTTTCGAGCTCGTGTGAGCAGGCCTCACTGGATCAGGCAGGTTTCCGTTTACGAGCTTTGCTTTCGGCGTCCGCGCCACTTCGTGAGGTTGTGGGAAAACGATCGGCCAGGGTGACCTGAACGGGCTTTCCTTGGGCTAGTTTTCGGACGTCCTCACGAGAGGCCAATTCCAATTCGTTGAAGGAAATCTCGGTGCCGTCGCCGGGTACGTCAGAGAGCATTGCGCATTCCGTCAGTTTGCGTACGCCGGCAAACACCCACTGTGCCGGCTTTTTGCCCCAGCGGAATGAGCCGCACTCGTCGCCTTCCGCGCTGCGACCGTGTCGCTCGGCCTTTTCAAACGCTTCCTCTTCGCTCGCGGCGCCGATGAGAACAATGTTCTCCCAAACAGGATGTTGTTCTTGGACCGTATCTTTGAACTCGACGAACATGACCAAGTGCGCGGCGTACCAACTCATGTTGAACTCCTCTTCCGCTTATTTCGACAGCCGAGGTATTTTTGCGCCATAAGAATATCAACGGCTCGCCGAACGTCGCCTGCCTGCTTGGCTTCGGTGAGCCACTTGCCAAGAATAGAACATACGTCTTTGCCGCTTCGTTTGGCTTCCCGCTTGGCGGCCTTGGTAATGTAATTCTCCCCGCCCTCTCGACTTTTCGTCATAATTGCGGGCAGCTCATCAATGGCGCACGTCTCACGGGTTCCGTACTCTAATCGTATCCGCACAGCGCGGTGGTTGTCAAAATGCGCCAGCCGCGGGGCAATCATTGCCGTCTTCAGATCGTGCGTTGTCCACGGCTTGGCACGGACGATGCACCTCCCTTACTGCCATGGCCCAGGCAACCCTTTCCGCTGCACCACCGCGTACCATCCAGACCGATGTGCCCGCGCGCCTCGACCGCCTGCCTTGGGGCCGGTTTCACTGGCTGGTGCTGTTTACCTTGGGCATCACCTGGATTCTCGACGGCCTCGAAGTGACGCTGATGGGCGCGATCAGCGGCATTCTGCGGCATCCCGACACGCTGGCTTTCACCAGCGACGAAATCGGCTTCATCGGCACCTCCTATGTGGCCGAACGCAAGTCGCTGGAAGAAATCGCCTTGCCCTTGTCCAGCGACGATTAATCAAGCCAGCAAGGCCTCGATCGCCCTTCCCTTGCCGTCTTTCGTGACGTGAAACGGCCGGCCCTCGGTGACGTAAGCCGTGTCGGGCGCGATGTCCAACGCGCGATAGACCGTGGCGTGTACGTCGCTCAGCGAGACGGCGTGCTCGACGGGCACCATCGGATGACGCTCGGCCGTCCGGCCATAGACCAGGCCGGGCTTGAAGCCGCCGCCAAAGAAGAGCAGCGTGTTGGCGCTGCTGAAGTGGCCGTGAAAGCCATACATCTTCTCGCTCTCGATCAGCAGGTCGTCGCCCGACTGCTGCTCGGCGAAGCCGATTGGCTCGACGCCCGCCTTCGGCTGATTGGCGATCGTGCGGCCGAATTCAGTGGCCACCACCACCAGCGTCCGCTCCAACAGGCCGCGGTCGGCCAGATCGCGGATCAACTGGGCCAGCGGGCCGTCGACCTGCTTTTTCAACTCGACGATGCGAGTGGAGCCGTCTTCGTGCGTGTCAAAACCTTTGAAGGCGCCGTATTGATACTCGACCTGCACGAACCGCGCGCCAGCTTCCACCAGCCGGCGGGCCACCAGCAGCCCATGCCCGAAACGGCGGCCAAAATAATATTTCTTGTCTTTCACCTGCTCGGCCGTAATCTGCGGCTCGTAGGCGGCAATGGTGGCCGCCCGCTCCTGTTTGACGTAGTCGAGCGCCAGTTTGACCGGCGAATCCATCATGGCACGGGCCTGGGCCATCACCCGCAGATAATCCTCGACCTTGGCCGAGTCTCGCAAGCTGCCGCCGGATGCTCGCTGCACCTCCTCCAGCATCTTCAGCCGCCGGTCGAGACGCTCGACGGTCATGCCGGCGGTCGCGCTCAGCGTCGCCAGCCCGCGGACGGGGTTGGGGATCATGAGCGGAGCGTGCTTCGGGCCATAGAAGCCCGGCCCGATATATTCGTTGATGAACTGCTTTTCGGTGTCGCTGGTGTCGATGTCGCGGCCAAGGTAGATGTACGGCGGCACCTGCGGATTCCGCGGCCCCAGGGTGCGGGCCACCGCGGCGCCCATGCTCGGCGCCTTTACGCCGACCGGAAACAGGTAGCCGGTCATCATGTAATACTGGGCCTTGAGATGGACCGCGCCGAACTTTGTCTCGTTCGTCAGGCTGCGCAGCACGGTGGCGTGGTGCATGACCGAGGCCATCTGCTCCAGCCCGGCACCGATCGAGAGTCCATCCACCGTCGTAGGAATCGACGGGCACGTGCCCAAGAGTCCGCTCCCTTTCATTCCTTTTTCGTAGGGAGTGAACCGCTTGGGATCCCAAGTGTCGGCCTGGCACACGCCGCCGGGCAGCCAGACGAAGATAACCGCATCGGCCTTGGCCACCAGCGGACGCGCGGCTGCCGCCAGCGACGGCCCGGCCAGCCCGGCGGCCAGGCCCGCTTGAAGAAAACTGCGGCGGTTGAATGTCGGTTCGTGTCTGGTCATGGCACGTACTGGAACTCCGGCGAACAAATCAACACCCATAACAAATCGCGGATTGCCTCTTCCTGCGAGGCATCGTCGGCCAGCCATCGCGCGGCGAACTTCTTCTCTTCGGTCGTCGCATGCCGGCTGAGAACCTGCAAATAAAGTTGATCCACCAGCCGCCGCGGGTCGTGACGCACGGCGGGCTTCAACGAAAGCTCCGTATCCTTGAGCACCTCGTGCAATTCAGGGCCGTTCAAAAGCTCCAAGGCGGAGACGACGCCAAAATCGTCGGACCGAGAGGTGCTGATTTCGTTCCGCGAATCGGGGCGGCCCAGTGCCCGCATGAGCGCCGTCGACCGGGCGTCGAGGTAACAGCGCTGTTGCGGACCGAGCTTGCCGGAAAGCGCCATCCGCACGCTGTCGAGCTGTTGCTCGGCCGTCAGCCGTCGCAAGGCGGGCGAACGGAAATAGCGCGGCGCGGTGCGATCGGCGGCGTCGAAATGATCTTCCAAAGAACTGTCGTAGCGGTGCTGATAGGTGCGGCTCGATAGAATCAGCCGGACGGTGTGCTTCAGGTCGCAGCCGTGCTCGACGAAATCGTAGGCCAGCCAGGCCAGCAAATCGGGATGACTGGCGGGCACATCCTCGCGAAAATCGTCGGCCGGCTCGATCAGGCCCAGGCCCAGATAACGCTTCCAGAGCCGATTGACGATCGTCTGCGCGAACCGCGCGTTCAACGGATCGACGAGCAGCCGGGCGGCCAACTGCAAGCGGCCGTCGAGATCGCCCGGCACGGTCTGGTCCGCGCCGGCGAACTCGAACGGAAAACGGGCCGGCACGGTCTTGCCCAGGTGTACGTCGCACCGCATCAGCTCCAGGTCTGCGGGTGCAAACAGGCTGGCGAAACCGACAAACCGCTGCTGCGTCCATTCGGGGTTGTCGAAATGGTCGTGGCAGCTCGCGCACTTCATGCTCGTGCCTAGAAATACCTGGCCAATATTGGCGGCCGTCTGCAACGTGACGGTATGGTCTTCGTTGCGGACGTACTCGATGGCGTATTTGACGCCGAACAGGTCCTCGGTCACTGCCCGATGCCGCCGCGGCATGCTGGGGTCGATCAGCTCGGCCAGCATGACGTCGTAGGGCCGGTTCTCTTTGAGACTGTCGTAAATCCACTCGCGGTAATTGCCGCGCGTGGGGATGCCTCCCTGGCTGAGCACCGGCTGGCTGGCCAGGGCGTCTTCCCAGAACGGCGTCCAGTGTGCCGCGTAATCGGCGTCGCGTGCCAAGAGTTGATCGATCAGTTCCGCCCGTTTTTGCGGCGAGCGATGGGCCAGAAAGCGGTTCACTTCCAGCGGGCCGGGAATGACGCCGGTCAGGTCGAGATACACGCGTCGGCAGAAGGTCGCGTCGTCGCACAGTTCGGGCGGCCGGCTGGCCTGGCGTAATTTCGCGGCCTGCCAGCCGGCATAGATGAACCGGTCGAGGGGATTCAAGTTGACGGTTTGCTTGCCGGTTGGCGACCAGGCGACCTTGGGCGGCGACGGCGGTGCCGGCAAGAGCTTCAGCCGCTGCGCGCGTCGCTCGGTGATCGCTTGCTCGGCGGTCGCATTGCCGGAAACGGCGGCCCGTGGCGCGTCGCTATTCTCGACCGCCGAAGCCAGGTCGGATCGCACGGTGAAAGTGGCAACGATGAGTGATATCGACAAGAATCGCAGCATTACAATGCGGCTTGCTTGGCCATCGCTTCGAGCTCGGATCGGACCTCGTGGTTCCGACAGGCAACCGCCTCTCGGTCAGGCCAAGGACAAGAACAGGCCGTGAAACTTTGTTCGCCGAAAGCGGCGACTTGGTCGGCGGGCGTCTCCCTGTAGTAGGCCGCCATCAAATCGGACAAGTCGCTGTAGTAAATGCCCCTGCGGTGCAGTTCCTCCGTGACGGGGCCCTTAAAAGGGTCGGTCGTCGCTTCGCGGATAAATACGCTCAAAAAACTTCGTTCATAGTCGGTGAGCAACATGGCTATTCGCGGCTATTCTCATACGTCGGCCCGTTGATATCCGAATCGGCCAGAATCAGGTGCTCGACGGTGAACTTGGGCTTCACTTTGCCGTCGGCCTTCATCGTCTGCGGAGTGTAGCGCACGTACTGCCGCTGGAAGGGATCGTAAAAGCGGTCGCCCTTCTGAAAGATCGGCCGATACTCGGTCATCTCGCCGAACCAGGGCGGCCCCACGACCTGGGCCGGAATCCAGTGCCCGCGGCCCTGTGAATCGAGCAGATAAAACTCCGGATAGTTGTGGCCCTCGACCCATACGCTGCGTGCCACCACTCCCGACAGCCGGCACATGCTCACGAACAGGGCGCTCATTTCCTCGCAGTCGCCGCAGTGATGCTCGATGGCGAACAGCGCCCCGCGGAAATCGCCGTTCTTGAATTCGACGTTGTCGCGGGTCCACTGCCAAAAGCCCTTCACCCGGTCCCAGGCATTCTCTCCGGCATGTTCCTTTTCCAGTTCGCGCGTGAGGCCGACGATCTTGGGGTGCTTCATTTCGAGGCCCGGCGCGTCGTTCTTGACGAATTGATCGCGGACGTCCGGCGGGGGACCGTGCGGCAGGGTCAGGTCTTCCGTCGGCGAGGCGAACTCCATCCGCCAGCGCGTGATCTCATAGAGCAGTTCCACGCCGGCCGATTCGCCCGCGGGAATCATCGGCACCGTGAATTTCATCGTGGCGCACTGGCCGCGCTTCACGGTCTCGCTGTACTTGGCCCCCGACGTGACTTTCGGGCTGCCGATCATCCGTGCCCGTTGCTCGGGCCAGTCCATCGGAACAGGTGCCACCACGACGACGTTGCGGCTCTCCGCATCTTCAGGCGCTTCAACCTTGGCGACGATTTTCAGCCGGTACGTCCGCGGTTCCAGCAATTCAATGGCCGGATCGGGACTGACGCCCGGTTTGATCGCTCCGGGCTTGGCGGGCCGGGCTGGCTTGTCATCGGCTTCCTTCTTGCTTTCCTCGGCTGACGAGTCGGCGGCATCTGTGGCACTGCTATCGTCGTGCGCCGCGGACTTTTTGGCCGGCGACGGAGCTCGTTCTTTCGCCCATGGGGCCGACGCAAGACACAACAAGGCGGCCAAAAAAGCAGCCGGCGTGAAAGTGGGTTTTGTCATACAAGAGTACCGTGGCTGGTGAGTGAAACTGGGCAATATACCCAGTATGTTGCAGATTGGCCGCGGTATCCAGAGGTTTTGGCGGCAACGCGGCGATTTTCAGGGGACGTCAAACCAACCAATTCTACCTTCCAGCCAAGGGAAGGGTGACGCCTTCGGCGGGTGGCGAAAGCGGGCGTTCTCCGAACAGGACCGGTCGCATGGCCGCCAACAGTCGGGGCGAATCGAAATAAGGATCGCAACCGTGCCGTCGACCGATGATCGACGCCGCGTCGATTTGCACGGTTTTGCCGGCGTTTTGTCCGAGCCGGCTCGTTGCAATGCCGGTGACGCCTACGGCCTCCACCCGGCTGCGACGTCCATAAAGCCAACGATACCGGTTGAGCACGCTGTCATCGTGATTGTTGATCAGCAGCAAGCGGTCGACCTCCTCCAACGACCGATTCAGCTTTCGTCCGGGCAATAACCAGTCATTATCGATGGCCGCCGAAATCAGCACGACATCGAGCGGCCTGTGAAAAGCGGGGACGGAACTCTCGGTCTGCAAATTGCGAAGCCGCGCATCCGCACGCAGCTCAAGTGCTTCCATGACGATTCGGGCGCCAAAACTGGTGCCCAGCAGCGAAAGCTTGCCCGGCAACGACATCGCGTCGAGCCAGCGGGCAAGGCAATTCGCCACTTGGGGCGTGCGCGCGGCCTTGAGGCGCACGTCTTTGATCGCCCCCAAATCGGTCTCATCGCTCGGCCACGACCAAATGATGAAGCGCACGGCGACGTTCGCCTCCAGATCGGCGGTCAGTCGGCGATAAATGGATAACCCCAAGGATTGCGTTTGCGAGGCGGAGTATCCGTTGCCCAGCACCAGCAGACAATTCGCCGCGGATGTCGTCGAACCGCGAAAGTCTTGCTGACGGGAAGCCGACCAACCACGGGTTGCACGGTACCGCGAATACCTTAGCCGGGTCAGGTCGCCGTCGGTACTGGGCGCGACGTTGCGGCAGCTTACCAGCCAGACTTCGTCGCCTGGGCGACGCGGCGACGCGGACAACTGCTCCTCGACCGGCGGTGCGTCAGCCGCTCGCGCAACACAAACCTGCTGTCCCGCCAGAGCGATTGCAATGACTGTAGCGACCGCGCGGAAATTGCGCTTCGTGCCGAGCAGGCGAAAACAACGACGACCCATAAGGGCGTATTTCGACCGCTAACATAGCATCTGTGAAGCACCTGACCGACGCGAAGCATCTCGACGAAGATGCGGCGTTTAGCGTGGCCGTACCGCCTGCCTGTGACGTACAACCGGCAGGTTAGCGACTGCGCCTGCTGAGCTTTCGCCTCGGCCGAGAGCGAAACAGATGCCAGTTTGACCGGTCCAGGCCTCAGCCTGGAGGCGGTGGTCTAATCGCCGCTGCCAAGCTCTTTCCTGATTTCTTGAATCAGGCGAGCTTCAACGGCTAGCGCGCGCTCGTTGCCGATGCCCGTAACCAGCCTTTCCTTGCCGGTGGTTTTGTGGATGACACGGACAAACGTGACGCTCCGCTTGTCGCCGGCTTTCTGGGCACGGCCAATTTGCGTTACGAATTCGTCGGTATCGTCGGCCATGCCCACAATTCTACCGTCGGCGGGGAGGTTGACTCAACGGATTCTCGCTTTGCGTGAACGCGAAACGCCTGCCATCTTCGCGGCTGTTGGCTGGGGCCATGACGTGCGGCTAGAATGGACGTGATGGCTTTATCACGCCGCTGAGAGAGATCGTTATGCTTAGCCCGTTTCCCGGCATGGATCCGTATCTCGAAGACCCGGCATTCTGGCCGGACTTCCATCTCGAGTTTATTGTCGCGCTGCGAAACAGCCTGCGGCGGCGTCTGCCGGTGAATTACGAGGCGCGCCTCGACGAGCAGATCAAGCTGATCGATGTCTCCTCGGACTCCGAGAAACAAATCAAGCCCGACGTTGCGCTCCTCAGGCGGGAGGCCGAACTGGTTGCTATCGTCCCCGCGCGCACATCGGCCGCGTCACCCGTCACTCTTCCACTATTGATCGAAGAAGAAGAGTATCGTGAAGCCTGGATCGAGATTCGTTACCGTCCCGACCACTCGGTGGTTTCGGTGCTGGAGGTGCTTTCACCAACCAATAAATCGGGGTCGGAACGCATTGCCTATCTCGCTAAACGCCGGGCAATTCTCCGCCAGCCGATTTCGCTCGTGGAGATCGACCTGTTGGTCGGCGGCAGACGCATCTCGCCGCCAGATCCGTTGCCGGACTGCGATTACTGCGTGGTCGTAGCCCGCGCCGACGAACGGGCCAGGTGCGAGGTCTATCCGTCGAGCCTCCGCCAACCGCTGCCGACGTTCCGCGTTCCTTTGAAGCCGCCCGATGGCGATGTCGTCGTCGATCTGCAGGAAGCCTTTGCCGCCGCGTTCGAGCACGGCGGCTACGCGACTTCGATCGACTATTCACAGCCGCCCACTGCGCCGTTGTCTGCGGTGGATCGAGCTTGGGCTGCTGAGCAGGCAGGGCTTAAGGTGCCGGGGCGGTCATAGCAGTTCTCGGTGGTGTCCTAAAGTTGCGTTGGTCTCACGAACGCAGCCATCGTCGTAGGGTGGGACCAACTCAACTTCAGGACACTACCCAGTTCTCCCATGGCTACTTTGATCTCCGACGTTCTGTTATACTGCGAAGTTTCCCGCCCGGCGGGCATAATGCACCTTCCTTTTCTCGACGCGACGAACCAGCCGTGATTATCGTACTGAAGCCCGAAGTTACCGAAAAGCAGATCGAGCACGTGATCGAACGCGTCGAATCGCTCGGCCTGCGGGCGCACCTCAGCCGCGGAACGTACCGCACGATCATCGGCGTGATCGGCGACGAGGCCAAGCTGCAGGTCTCGCCGCTGGAAGCCATCCCCGGCGTGGCCAGCGTCGTGCCGATCTTGCCGCCCTATAAGCTGGCCAGCAACGAGGCCCACCCGGAACCGAGCATCGTGAATGTGGCCGGCGTCAAAATCGGCGGCGGCTTCCTGGCCATGATCGCCGGCCCCTGCGCCGTCGAGGGCGCCGAGCGGATGGATGCGATTGCCAAGGCCATCAAGGCCGCCGGGGCGAACCTGCTGCGCGGCGGCGCCTTCAAGCCGCGCACCAGCCCGTATGCCTACCAGGGAATGGGCGAGGAGGGTCTGAAGATTCTCCGCGACACGGGCGACAAGTACGGCCTGCCGGTCGTCACCGAAGTGATGGATCCGCGCCGCGTCGAGCTGGTCGATCGCTATACCGATATGTTCCAGATCGGTGCCCGGAACATGCAGAACTTCACGCTGCTCACCGAAGTGGGCCAGACGCGCAAGCCGGTGCTGTTGAAGCGCGGCATGAGCGCGACGGTCAAAGACCTGCTGATGAGCGCCGAATACATTTTGTCGGAAGGCAATTCCAGCGTGGTGCTCTGCGAGCGCGGCGTGAAGAGCTTCGACCCGATCACGCGCAACCTGTTCGACGTGGCGGCGGTGCCGGCGACCAAGGCCTTGTCGCACTTGCCGATCATCGTCGATCCGAGCCACGCCACCGGCCGGCCCGATTTGATCGGCCCCTGCGCCTTGGCCGGCGTGGCCGCGGGCGCCGACGGCGTCCACATTGAAGTACACAACTGCCCGGAGGAGGCGCTGTCCGATGGTCCGCAGGCGCTGTTGCCCGAACAATACGCGGCGGTCGTCGCGCAAATCCGGTCGTTGGCGGCGTTGCTGGGCCAGCGGATTTCAACCGTCGAGAAAGAGGCCGCGCGACCGGCCCGTGCCCTGGCCGTTTGAAATGCAAGCGTTTCGGCAGGCGAGTTGAATCGCCGGGCGATGGGCAGAAAAAACTACCTGAAAGAGGTGCTGAGCGTGCGACGTCCCTTTATCGCGGGCAACTGGAAGATGAACCTCAACCGCCGGCAGGCGGTAGAGTTGGCTCAAGCGGTGGCGGCCAGAGCGGCGGAATTCCCGCACGCCGATCTGGCGGTTTGCCCGCCCAGCGTCTATCTGGACGCGGTGGGACAAGCCCTGGCCGGCAGCCGCGTCGGCCTGGGGGCGCAGAATGTGTATCACGAGGCCTCGGGCGCCTTCACCGGCGAGGTCAGTGCCGCCATGCTGGTCGATTTGGGGTGCCGCTATTGTATCTTGGGTCACAGCGAACGGCGGCACATTCTGGGTGAGACGGATGAACAGATCAACCGCAAGCTGCTGGCCGCTTTGGGCGCCGGCCTGACACCCATTGTCTGCGTGGGCGAGTTGCTGAGCGAGCGCGAGGCGGGCCAGACGGCCGCCGTCATTCGCCGCCAGTTCGACGGATCGCTGGCCAAGCTCTCGGAACCGCAGATGCGCGGCGTGGTGATCGCCTATGAGCCGGTGTGGGCCATCGGCACGGGCAAAGTGGCCACGCCCGAACAGGCGCAGGAGGTGCATCTCGACCTTCGCAAGCTGATCGAGGCCCGCTACAATAGCGGGACGGCGCAGGCGGTGCGGATTCAATACGGCGGGAGCGTGAAGCCGAGCAACGCGGCGGAGTTGCTGTCGCAGCCTGACATCGACGGCGCTTTGGTCGGCGGGGCGAGCCTGAAGGCCGATGACTTCCTGGGAATTGTCGCCGGAGCAAGCAACTGATGGTATTGTTTCTTAAGATATTGATTCTGGTCACGTCGCTGTTCTTGATCGTGCTGATTTTATTGCAGCGCGGCCGCGGCGGCGGTCTGGCCGGCGCCTTGGGCGGCATGGGGGGACAAAGCGCCTTCGGCAGCAAAGCCGGCGATGTGTTCACGCGTATCACTTCGGTCGTGGCCGTCGTGTGGATTGTGCTCTGCGTTGGTTTTCTGAAGTACGTCAATTCGCCGACCGACCTGTTCGATCCCAACGCGGGCGGCGCAGCGGCGCCGCCGCCTGCGCAAGAATCGATCGACCGGTCGCCCGAAAAGCCGTCGCCCAAAGGCAGTGGAAGCCCCACGGGGCCGGCCAAGCCGGCGGAGAAGGCCGGCGAGGAGTGAACAAGCGCTGAACTGCCTCTTGCGGTAGGCGATGGGCGTTAGGCGCGGCCCCCTAATAATGCCCCAACGCCTATCGCCTAACGCCTTGAACATGGGCTGGCGCGGACGCCCCCAATCAGGAACAGAACGGAGTGGTGCCTTGCTTCTCAGTATGACCGGCTTCGGCGAGGCGCATCGACAGACCAACGGTGTGGCGGTGGTCGTCGAAGTGCGGACCATCAACAATCGCTATTTCAAGCTCACGCTCAAGTGCGGCGAAGGTTACAGCCTGCTGGAACCGGAGATCGAGAGCGTCGTGCGTCAGCAGATTCGCCGCGGCACGGTGCAGGTCTCGCTGCGGGTCGATCGCGTTCGCGGCAGCGAAGACTACCAGCTTAATCCGGCCGTGCTCTCGAACTATCGCCGCCAACTCCAAGAGCTGAGCGACCAGTGGCAGCTTGGCGAGAGCGTGGGGTTGGCCCAATTGCTCTTGTTGCCGGGCGTGGTGATCGAAAACCCCACCAGCCCGGCCGAGGCCGAAGAAGAATGGCCGCTGGTGCGCGATACGCTCGTGGCGGCGATGGAGAACCTGGCCCAGATGCGGGTCGAAGAGGGACGGGCCATGGCCGCCGACCTGCGGGCCAACTGTCTGGCGATTGCGTCCGAGCTGAAGCAGATCGAATCGCGGGCACCCTTGGTGGTGACCGCCTTTCGCGAACGGCTGACCGACCGATTGCAGGCCACGCTGGCGGAGTTCGCCGTCACGCTCAATCCGGCCGACCTGATCAAAGAGGTGGGGCTTTTTGCCGAGCGAAGCGATATTTCCGAAGAGGTCGTGCGGCTGCGAAGCCATCTGGAGCAGTTCGACACGATCATGGAGTCGCCCGAAAGCTCCGGCCGCAAGCTAGAATTTCTTACCCAGGAAATGTTTCGGGAGACAAACACGATCGGCTCGAAGGCCAACGACGTGCAGATTGCGCGGCACGTGATCGAAATCAAGGCGTCGATCGAACGGATCCGCGAAATGATACAGAATGTGGAATAGGGTTCATCATGACGGGCAAGCTGGTCGTCATTTCGGGGCCGTCGGGTGCTGGAAAGACGACGCTCCTGAAGCGGCTGTATGCCACGGCGCCGGTGCCGCTGGTGACCAGCATCTCGGCCACCACCCGTGCGCCGCGGCCCGGCGAAGCCGATGGGGTGGACTATCATTTCTTGAGCAAAGAGGAGTTTGCCCGGCGGCGGGAGCGGGGCGAATTCCTGGAGTGCTTCGAGGTCTACCAGCGGGGCGACTGGTACGGTACGCTGAAGAGCGAAGTCACCCCTAGGCTGGCCGCGGGAAAATGGGTAGTCTTAGAGATTGACGTTCAAGGCACTTTGGCGGTGGTCGAGCAGTATCCGAAGGCCGTGACGATCTTTGTGCGGCCCAGTTCGCTGGCCGAGTTGGAGCGGCGGCTGCGCGAGCGTGGCACCGAAAGCGAAGCCGCCCTCGGGCGGCGGTTGGAAGTGGCCCGCCGCGAGTTGGCCTCCGCCGACCGCTATCGCTTTCAGGTGATCAACGACGACGTCGACACGGCTTTGAAACAGTTGCGTGAAATCCTGACTTCTCTGGAGAACGAACGAGATGATTGACGAGCTTCGCGAAGAAGCGATCGTGAACAAAGTAGGCGGCCGGTTCAAGTTATCGACCTTGATCCAAAAGCGGCTGGTGGCCCTGAACGCGGGCAGCCGTCCGCTGGTCGACCTGAAGTCGCAAGACAAGCTGGAGATCGTGATCCAGGAGATCCTACAGGACAAGATATTTCTCGACACGTCATCGAACTTGCGCACGGTTGAACAGGCCGAAGAGGCCGGCGGACCGCCCGAGCTCGATCTGACCGACCTGTCCTAGCGCCGCAGGGTTCAGGGTTCAGGGTTCAGGGTTCAGGGTTCAGGATTTTTGGTCTTGGATCCTTCGGTCTTGGGCTGTCGTGCCCGCACGCCCTTTGCGATCCCTCATCCTTCATCCCTCATCCCTCATCTGAACCCTGAACCCTGAACCCTGAACCCTATGACCGGCCGCGAACTGATCATCGGCGTCACGGGCGGAATCGCCGCCTACAAGACCGCGGCCCTGGTCAGCCAATTGGTGCAAGGCGGCGCGGGCGTGTCGGTGGTGATGACGGAGTCGGCCCGGCGGTTCATCGGCCCGCCGACGTTCGAGGCGCTGACCGGCCGCGCGGTGCATGTCGGCGTGTTCGACGAAGTCGGGCATCCTTTGGGGGCGCACATCGACTTGGCGGAGCAGGCCGAGCTGGTTTGCGTGGCGCCGGCCACGGCTAACTTTTTGGCCAAGGCGGCCGGCGGTCTGGCCGACGACTTGTTGAGCACGCTTTTGCTTTCCTTCGCCGGCAAGGTGCTGATGGCGCCGGCCATGAACTGCGAAATGTGGGCCAAGGCGGCCGTGCAACGCAATGTCGAGCAGCTTCGCCGCGATGGAGTGACGATCATCGATCCGGAAGAGGGCTGGTTGAGTTGCCGCAAGCAGGGCGCCGGCCGCATGGCCTCGCCAGAGCGGATACGCGAGGTGATTGTCGAACAGCTTGGCCTTCCGAGGAGCTGACGCCGCATGGTTTTGCCTCGCGTGGTGCATTCGCCGGCACTGGAAGGAAGCTCAAGGAAGCCTTGTTTCGTCAGCGATTTGTGCTGTTGCGTCTCCTGGCAGTGAGATGAACTGCCACAGGTCACCGCAGAAGAAATGATCGATTGTGCGGATATGCTGCCTCAGCAAAGGGTCGGTCTTCATGTTGGGCCGGATGTCGCAGTAATAGACCCCGTCGAGAGGGTTCAACTTGATTGAGTAACCCTTGAAATGGCCCGGCAGAAACGTGGCGTTGATCCCGTACCGGTTTCGACCTTTTCCAACCTTGCGTTGTACGTCATTGAGAAAAATTGCAATGTGGGGAATGCAGGAGTTGGTCAGCTTGCAGTAAAGGTATTTGTCTATGAAGATTTTGTCGAGGCGATCCTTGCTCGAGGTTTTCACGCCGCCAATGACCTTGACGGTTTCCCCTTCCTTGACGATCAGGTCGTGCTGATAGCTCATCTTGAACTGTTCCACGCCGTCGACGGTGATTGGCACCTGCACCGTGCCGGCGGCGCAATCGACGCCCAGCCTCCGAATTAGCAATTGAATCAAACGCTCGAAAAGGTCGCCATTGATCTTCCTGGCGGTGTTCGATCGGTTTGCTGGCAGAGCGTCAAGTGCCGCTCCGATGCATTGCTGGATCGTGTAGATCGCCTTACATATCAGCAGTCGCTGCTCGTCGTTCTCCCTAGGGATCTTCCAAGGTTCCCGTAGGATTTCCAGAAATTCGTTTTCCAATCGCTGCGAATCGGCGGCGGGAACAAAGAGATTTGAGTTCAGCGGTCGCGTAATGTTGAAATGGCCGTCCTGCTTGTATTGGAAGAATTCATAGTGCGTCTCGTTTTGCGATACGATGCGGGCTTGCAGACTGCCGCTCCGCTCGATGAAGTCCAGATAGCTCTGCGCGAACGAGATGTAATCCTGGAGCTTTTCGAATCGCTGCTTGTTCGAGGCCCGCTCCACGAGGTGCCGAAGCGCTAGCGAATGCTTTCGCGGCGTGCGGCGTTCTGCCGGTCCATCTCCAGCCACGCGTCGGCCGTCATTTTGGGAACGCCTTCGATTCGATTTACGGCCCATTCGTTGTATTTCAACTCCAAATCACATGCCAGCCATTTGCGGCCGAGCTGCTCGGCAACGACGATGGTGGTGCCCGAACCGGAAAAGGGATCGAGTACAAGATCGCCTGGCCTCGAGGCCGCCAAAACGAGTCGCCGCAGCAACTCTTCGGGCTTCTGGGTCGGATGCGGCGTTTTCTCGCCCATGCCGTTACAGGTGGTCGGGATCTCAATGACATCTTTTGGTTTCGCGCCAAGCGGGTGCGGTGTCCAGTTCTCACGCTTTGCCCCACTGCCGTACTGACTGGTTTCGGCCTGGGGATGAGAGGGATACTTGAGCGTGTGGTTGCCGTAGGGAATGCGCACTTCATCGACGTTCAGCTTGAACCGATCGGTCTTGCGGAAGTGCAAGATGCTCTCGTGTGACCGGCCCCAATCGTGACCCAGGTTGGCCTTATTACGGTAGTGCCAAATGAGCCAGCGGCAATGCTTGAAAAATCGCGATGCCGGGTGCTTGACGTCCGCCAGAATCTCGGAGAATCCACACACATACATCGAACCGGTGGGCTTCAGGACTCGCGACGCATGCGAGATCCAGCACAGCGACCATTCAATGTACGCTTCCTGACTGTCGAAGCTGTCCCATTCCGCCTTATTCAGGTTATACGGTGGATCGGCAAAGATCAGATCGACCGAGGATGTCGCGAGCGATGCCAGCCAGTCGATCGAGTCGCCCTGATAAAGCTTGCCGTTCGGATGGTCGTAATACAAGCGATGGCCATTCGACGCCGCCGTGATAGCTTCGACCTTGCCCTTGACGACGACGTCCGTCTGGAACAGGAAGGGGGCGTCGTTGTGTTTTCGCTTTATGGGCATGGACCTAGCATATCGTGCCCGTAACCGCTTGCAAATCGTCCGGCAAAGTGCCACCCTGAAGGAGCCTTGTTTCGGCTTCGAAGATCGATTTCGCAGTCGGCTTCTTTACGGTATCATCATGACGCCCAGTGACATCCATCGACGTGCGTTTGTGAGGTGCCTGGCCGGCGGTGCCGCTGGGCTCACCGCGGGCACGGCCGCTTCCGCTGACGACCCAAAGGCAGCCACCGCCGATCTGTCGTCGGTGCCGCACATCGAGCTCTTGCTGGAGCTCGTCCGGCGCGTCGACCCTGAACAGCTTCAGCGCGAGCATCTCGAACAGCTTCACGGCGACCTGGAAGTCAATTTGCAACGCTCCGCGCGACTGAGCGCCTTTGCCTTGACCAATGCCGATGAGCCGGCGCCGACGTTCTCGGCCTGGCGGTTGGAGGGCTGAACGTGGCTGTGCCCGCCAACGCCGCTTGGGCGACGATTCGCGAACTGGGCGGGCTTCTGCGGGGAGGCGAGTACACCGCCGCGGAGTTGGCGGAGTTCTTTCTGGACCGCCTCGAGCGGCTGGCGAAGCCGCTCAACGCCGTCGTTACCGTGACGAAAGCATTGGCACTCGATCAGGCCCGGCAGGCCGACGCCGAGCTGCGCGCCGGCCGCGATCGCGGGCCCTTGCACGGCATCCCCTACGGCGCCAAGGACCTGCTCGCGACGCGCGGCATTGCCACCTCCTGGGGCGCCGCGCCGCTGAAAGAACAGATGATCGACGAAGACGCCACGGTCATCCACCGGCTGCGAGAGGCCGGGGCCGTGCTCATCGCCAAACTGGCGATGGTCGAGATCGCCGGCGGGCTGGGCTACGACCAGGCGCATGCGTCGTTTACCGGTCCCGGTTTGAACCCTTTCAATCGGCAAGCCTGGAGCGGCGGCTCGTCGAGCGGGCCGGGTTCGGCCGTCGGCATCGGCGCCGTGCCGTTCGCCATCGGCTCCGAGACCTGGGGTTCGATCATGACCCCGGCCTGCTACTGCGGCATCACCGGCCTGCGCCCGACCTACGGCCGCGTCAGCCGGCACGGCGCCATGGCGCTCAGTTGGACGATGGACAAACTGGGGCCGATGACCCGCACGGCCGACGACTGCGGACTGGTGCTGGCGGCCATCGCCGGCGCCGACCCGCTCGATCCCACGTGCAGCCAGCGGGAATACAGCTATCCGCCCGACGACCCTCACCGGCCGCCGTTCCGATTGGCCGTGCTGAAAGACGCGACGGAGCGCGTTCAGCCCGAGGTCAAGGCAAACTACGAAGCGGCCGTCGAGCGACTCGCGCCGTGGGCCACCTGCACCGAAATCGACCTGCCCGATCTTCCTTATGGCACGGTGTCGGGCACGATCATTTCCTGCGAGATGGCGGCGGCGTTCGAGGGTCTGGTGAAAAGCGGCGACATTTGGGAGATGACGGCTCCGGAAGACCGCTGGGGCGCGCATGCCGCGTTGTTCATTCCGGCCAAAGACTACATCAACGCCCAGCGAATTCGCCGCAAGATTCAGCAAGCCATCGACGCCTGGCTGGCGCCCTTCGACGCCTTGCTGGCGCCGACTTTGGCGACGGTGGCCGGCCCGATCGACAAGCCGTTCAGCGAGTATCATCGCCGCTGGGGAAGCCGCGAGCTCGGGGGGGCGGAAAATGCCGCCGGCATCCCGGCAATCACGGTGCCCAACGGTTTTGGCGAGCGGGGTCTGCCGACCGGCCTGAAATTCGTCGGCCGTGCCTTTGACGAGAATCGAATATTGGCGGTTGCACGTAAGTATCAAGAGATCACCGACTGGCATCGCCGGCGGCCTGAGGAATGAAAGGCCGGTCTGGTGAATCCGGCTCGCTCGCCTCCAGCTCTTCGATGGTCTTGCCCGGAACGAGATTCTTGCCGGCCAGACCGGCATGATTCGCCGCGCAACGGTAAACGCGAAATACCGGCATCGCGTCCGACGAGTTCGACGCGCCTTGTACAACCGGTGGCGACGGCTGGCCGGGTCGAGACGGACCGCCGGCGACATGCGCGCCGTCCGGCACGGAATCCGGCAGCGCGAATCCGCTCTGGGTCTGCTGGCGTTGCTCCACCGTCAAAATCTTTTTGAGCTGCCTGTCGACGTCTTTTTGCAGCGCGGCCAATTCGTTCTGTTGCTCGTCGGAAAGGTTCAGGCGGCGCTCGTCCGCGGCCGCCAACACCTGACCGGCCTGGTAAGAAGGACCAAGGCGGCCAGGCCCCTGCGGCTGCGGCTCGTCGAGCTGTTGCGTTTGATCGGCCCTGAGAACCTCGGCCAGACGACGGTCCACGTCTTGCTGCACGGCGTCGAGCTGCGCGGCCTGCTCCGGAGAAATCGCCAGCAGCGCTCGCACGATCGGCGTAAGAACCTGGCCGGGCCGCGGGGCCGGGCCGAAGCCGCCCCACGGTCCCCGGTCGCCCTTGACCGGGTTGGTGAATTTCCAGACGACTTCTTTCTTCGGCGTCACCTCGAAGAGGACGCCCTCGGCGCCGGAACAGATCAGCGTGTTTCCGTTCGGCAGACGCTGGGCGCCGGAAATGAAGAACGAATAGAAGTCGGTCTTTTTCGGCGCCGTGTAGCTCCACACCGGACCGCCCGGTCCATAAGCGGCACCCGGCCGGCGCGGGTATCGCCCCTGCGAATCGACCGGCAAAACCAACTCATCGACCGACGAATAGCTGCCGTCGGGACGATTGCCGCCGTTGTTGAACACCAGCACGTGCCCTTCGCCGGGCAGGCCCTTGTCGATCCAATGGGCGTTGTGCTGGCCGAACAGCTTTTGATCTGCCTTCTTTCCGGCGCGATAGGCGCGTGGATTGCCCCAGCGATAAAGCAGATCGCCGCCTTTGCCGCCGCGGCCGCCCGTGTGACCGGCGGCCTCGGCGGTGGTCGTGCTGTGGTCAATGATCCAGAACTCGTTGAAGTTGTGAACGCTGACGACCACCTGATCGAGAGCCGCGTTGTAGGCCACGCTGTTGGCGTGCGTCCAATCGGGGTTGGCGCGCGGCCTGCCCCGTGCCGCCTTGGCCCCGATGTAGCCCACGCTTTTCAGCTTGTCGGCCGCGTCTCTGGAGACCGCCAGCGGCGCCAGCGCGTCCTCGACGTAATTCAGGTCGACCAACTCCGGGTGCTCGGCCACGTTGCCGTAATTCGGCTTGCCGCCGTCGAAATCCTGCACCAGGTGATTCCACAAGTGCCACTCCCACACCACTTCACCTGTGGTCTTGCCGGTGGGCCTGATTTCGACGAGCGAATCGACGAGCAGATGACTGTCGCTGGTCAGTTCCGGGCGGCGGCCCGCGGCCAGGGCTTCTTGGCGCGTTTTTCGGTCCCAGACGATCATCAGCACGTTGCCATTGGGCAGGGGGGCGACGTCGTGATGCTGAATCTGCCTGGCGTTATAAAAAGGAAAGTCCCAGACCAGCTCGCCCTCCCAGGTGAATTCTTGCACGCGTCCGCCGACGCCCGGACCGGGGCCGAACACCTGAGACTCGTTGCCGATGGCGCCGCCGCGCAGCACATGGCCGTTGTCGAGCAGATAAGCGCACAGCGCCGGCGAACAATCGCTCTCCCAGGTGCGCACCACACGTCCCCGCAGGTCGAACAGGTACGTGCGGTTGGAATTGAGCGGCGACATCAGGTTATAGCCCGGAAACGCCCGTGAGTCGTCGAAATCGAACGAGAACACATCGACGCCGGACGGTTGCGCGTCGTCGTCGGCGAATGCCTGAAGACCGTTTGTCGGCCGGCCCAAGCTTGCCAGACTCAGCAGGGCCGAGGCGGCAACGATCGTTCGCACCGTAGCCCGCTTGCTCCGCAAGCGGAGAATGAGGTTTGGGCCGGGAAATCTGCTTGGCATCTCATGGTTCCGCACGCATTGTCAAACACCATTGAAGTGTACATCAGGATTCGGCCGGTCACTTTTTCAGCTCGATCGGCAGGCGATCGATCTTCGCGGCCAGAATGAAGTCGTTCTCCGACAGTCCGCCGATGGCGTGCGTCCAGAGCTCGACGGCCACCTTGCGATAACTTTCCAAGTGCAGGTCGGGATGGTGGCCGTCGGCCTCGGCGATCTCGGCGATGCGGTTGAAAAAGTCGATGGCGACCATGAAATTCTTGGCCGTCCACTCTTTGCGAATCCGCTGGCCATCGTGGGTCAGCCGCCAGCCCGCGAGTTTTTCGAGCTGGGCCTTGGATTCCTGCAGGCTATAAGGCTCGACGCCCCCTTCACATGGCTGGCACTTCTTCTGGGTCAATTGGTCTACGGTCTGCGTCTGCATGACACACCTCCTCCGGTTGTTGGTAGGCAGTTTGGCCCCTCTTGCCGCCCGCGGCGGCTATCAGTAGAATTATGCGTTTGACCAAACTGTCAAGAGCGAGCAAACGGCGGGCCGCGCATTTCCCCCGCAGCGGCCGCCATACGAACGGAGCGAGTGCCATGAAAAAGGGAATCCACCCCAAGTATTTCGAGACCACCGTCAAGTGCGGTTGCGGCAACTCGTTCACCACGCGCAGCACCATGCCCGAACTGAAGGTCGATATCTGCAGCGCTTGCCATCCCTTTTACACGGGCAAGCTGAAATACGTCGACACGGCCGGACGGATCGAGAAGTTCAAGAACAAGTTTGCCACGGCGGGTTATGCCAGTTTGAAGCGCGACAAGAAAACGGCCAAAGCCGCGACGGTGGAAACCGGCGAAGCTTAGCGGCCGCATCGTCTCCCTGTGCATTTGGATAATGCCTAACGCTCTCTGGCGTAAGGTGGGACCAGCGAGCTTGCGAGCGCAGGCCCACCGTAAAGGACGACGGACGGGACCAAGACACAGCGCAAGTACACCATGCGTCTAACGGTGGGCCTGCGCTCGCAAGCTCGCTGGTCCCACCCTACGATTTTCTACTACCATGCGCGAACTACTAGACGAAAAACTGGCCCGCTTCGAGGAGCTCGATCGCAAGCTGCTCGATCCGGCGGTGCTCACCAATTCGAGCCAGATGGCGGCGGTCGCCCGCGAACGCGGGTCGCTGGCCAAGCTGGCCATGAAGTACCGCCATTTTCTCGATCTGAACAAGCAGATCAGCGATACCAACGAGATGATCGCCGACGGCGACGCCGAACTGCGCGAGCTGGCCGAGGCCGAGCTGCCCAACCTGCGGGCCGAGCGCGAAACGCTGTGGGACGAGCTGCTGGATATGACCGTGGGCGGAGAAGACGCCAATCGCGCCAAGTGCGTAATGGAAATCCGCGCCGGCACCGGAGGCGACGAAGCCGCGCTCTTCGCGCGCGACCTTTATGAAATGTATCGGCATTATGCCGAGCAGAGGGGCTGGAAGGTCGAAGTGCTCGACCTGAGTCCCACTGAACTGGGCGGATTCAAAGAAATCTATCTGGGGCTGGAAGGCGAAGACGTCTATCGGCTGATGCGCTATGAGAGCGGCGGGCACCGCGTGCAGCGCGTGCCCCAGACCGAAGCCAAAGGACGCATCCATACCTCGGCCGCGACGGTGGCCGTGCTGGCCGAACCGGAAGACGTCGAGATCGACTTGAAGCCGGAGGATTATCGGCTCGACCTTTTCTCGGCGAGCGGACCCGGCGGGCAGCACGTGAACAAGACGCAGTCGGCGGTTCGACTGACGCATTATGAAAGCGGCATCGTCGTGCAGTGCCAGGACGAGAAGAGCCAGCACAAGAACAAGGCCAAGGCCCTGCGCGTGCTCAAAAGCCGGCTGCTGGAACACAAACGCGCGCAGGAGCACGCCAAGCGTGCCCACGAGCGCAAGACGCTCGTCGGCTCCGGCGACCGCAGCGAGCGCATTCGCACCTACAACTTTCCCGACAACCGCGTCACCGACCATCGCATCAATCTCACGCTCTACAAGCTCGACAGCATCCTGGCCGGCAATCTGCAGCCCGTGCTCGACGCCTGCGTCGAATATGATCGACAGCAGCAACGGTCGGAAATGGGCGCGCTGGATGAGAGATGAGGGATGAGGGATCGTGGCTGGGGCAGAGCTTGGCCGGGCGGGGCTGGATTTGCCGGCAGGCCCGGCGGCCAAGCGATGCCCCGGTGGCAGCACCACCGGGGCATCGCTGGCCGACGGCGTCTTGGGGATTGCGCGAGCGCGCCCCGGCCAGCTTCTGCCCCAGCCACCATCCCCCGTCCTTTATCCCTCATCCTTTTTCCGTTACTCTGTTTGCATGCCTCCAAGCGAAACCTGGACCGTTGGGCGTCTCCTGCAGTGGACGACCAACTACTTGAAGCAGCACGGGGCCGATAGCCCTCGGCTCGACGCCGAGGTGTTGCTGGCGGAGGTGCTCGGCTGCCCGCGGATCCAGCTTTATGCCTCGTTCGAAGACGTGCCCGGCGAAGCGCCCCGCACCGCGTTTCGCGAGTTGGTGCGGCGGCGCGCCGAAGGGATGCCGGTGGCTTATCTGGTGGGTCGGCGCGAGTTCTACTCGCTCCCCTTTCGCGTCACGCCCGAGGTGCTCATCCCACGGCCCGAAACGGAATTTGTGGTGATGCGACTGCTGGATTTGGCCGTGCCCGCCGAGAGCCAGTGGCAGGTTGCCGACGTGGGGACGGGCAGCGGCGTGGTTGCGGTCTGCGCCGCCAAATGGCTGGCGGCCAGTCGCGTGTTGGCCATCGACGTCAGCCCCACGGCGCTGGCGGTGGCGTCGGCGAACGCGGACGACCACGCGGTGAGCGATCGAATTGAGTTTATGGAAAGCGACCTTTTTGCCGCCGTGCCTGCGGAGAAGACGTTTGATTACATCGTCTCCAATCCGCCCTACGTGGCCGAGGGCGAGATCGACAAGCTGTCGCGCGACATCCGCGACTACGAACCGCGCGGCGCGCTTGTGGCCGGCCCGCGCGGCACCGAGGTGATTGCCCGATTGATTCCGCAAGCGGCCGAACGGCTGACGCCGGGCGGTTGGTTGCTGATGGAAATCAGTCCGCAGATCGAGCGCCCGGTCCGCGAGTTGGTGTCGGGCGACGCCCGGCTGCAGTTGGGGCCGACTGTGAAAGACCTGGCCGGGCTAGGCCGTGTGATTCAGGCCCAGCGGAGTGCGTAGGGTGGGAGCAGTCGGTACTCCGTGAGATCGCCAGAAAGCGTGCTCAGATATTCCAGGTCGCGCTTGAATTCGGCGTAGTCTGAGAACGAAAGGACGGCGACGCGGTGACTTTCCGGTACATCAACTTCAGCCTTGGCGGATGGTGCCCAGAGAACCAGCGCGAAGGCCAAGCTCGCGCACCCAGGCGCGGAAACTCCGGATCGCTTGGCCAACAGGTTTGCAACCCTGCCGACCGTCGCGTTTCCTAGAAGCTAACGCGCCAAGGCCGGGTGCAACAACCAACACTGTGGCGCGAAGGACGCCTAGGTGGGTCGCCCGCTAACGGCGTTGATGGAATCTCCATCCCCATTCACGGCGGGCGCACCTTCTAGCGTAGACGGTATCGACCCTCGCGGGCTGGCTCACGTTGGCATGCATGGTGCGCGCATCGTAAACACAAGACCCAGCGGCCCGAGATCACGGCCCAGGCCAGCCAAAATCTCGAAGACGGAGACCATTACGATCCAGAAAAAGTACTGGCGTTCCTTAATCAAAGCGCTGCGGCGAAGAGAGCCTTGCCTGCAAGGAGGCTGAGAAGGAATCAGCGCGCGCCCTAACGGCGAATCTCCCCGGTGCCGATGGTCCACTGACCCTGCGGCCCGCTTCAAGCCTTTTCGTGAAGGAACCGCTCGCGCACCCAGGCGCGGAAGTTGCGAATCCAGGCGGTTTCGTCGGCCGCCAGTTCGAAGTCGAGAAACGGCTCCAAAGCGAGGTTTTGCCGCCTTTTTCACGTTCCTCGCTGGCGCTTCGGGTTGGTGTAGGGCGCCTGCGTACCGGGTTCGGCGAAACTTTACCCAGCCGGAGACGCAACCCACTATGCTCCAAGACGTTACGGCTTCCACGACACAAATACTGTCGGGTGGAATGATAACGCGACGCGCAGCGCGCTGCGCCTCGGTGACCAGCAGAGGGGTGTTCGCCGGCAAGCGATCGCTGTGCCATGTGACGAAAACCGTCGCGACGCGCAGCGCGCTGCGCGGTTGGCGCAGGCGGCAGGCACGGGCTGACGGACCGATTTCGTCGGTCGCCAAGCAAACGGAACGCCCCGTTCGGACCGCGCAGCGCGCTGCGCGACACAGCGGCGGGGCCGTCGTCGAAGCCAAGAGCCTTGTTCACGGACATGTCAGTGTCGGATCGCGAGGCGCAGCGCGCTCGGCGGCCATCGGGCAGTGTCTTAAAGTTGTGTTGCTGCGGTGCGACGAGACACAAACCCCAAGCGCCAGCGAGGCAAATCGCGCCATTTCCTCGCTTGCGCTTTTCAATGTTGCGCGAATTACGGACCGCCGCGGAGCGGCGACGGTGTTTAGCCGTGGGCGCCAGCCGGCGCCAGCCCACGGTTCGTATCGGCCGGAATGGGTTAGCCGCGGAGCGGCGGCGGAGCCTGGCGCCAATTTCCGCCGCCGCTCCGCGGCTTCCCAAGGCATTTCGGCCTGTTTTCCGTGGGTTGGCACCCACGGCTAGACTCCGTCGCCGCTCCGCGGCGGTCGAAAGCGCAACACCAAAACTTGCGCTTCGGGTTGGTGTGGGCGAGCAACACAACTTTAAGACGCTTATGTACATTTATCGGTATGACGACTATTCATTAACTGTTGTTTTGCAAGGAGAATGTGCGATGGCGAAGAACCCATTGACCGTTTCAGGAATCCACCTGCCGAGCAGCCTGGAGGAACTGGCCCGGATGGCCAACAGCGAGTTTTCGCGTGCCGAACGAAATGCCCGGAACGCCGTCGAGCCTATCGTGCGGGCCGGGGCGGCGCTGGTCCGTGCCCGTGAAATGTGCGACGATGCCGCGTTCGAGCGTTTCCTGGAAGGTTTCCACGGTTCGCAGCGGTCGGCCCAAATCTATATGCGGCTGGCACTGCACTGGGAACTGTTGAAGGCCCGCGCGCCGGCCCAGGCCCTCACCTCGCAACGCTCGGCCATCAAGGCCCTGAGTTGCATCCTGTCGGGCGGGCAGGCGGCCACCGCCAATGACGCAACGCCGCCCAAAACCGCGAAGCCGCCCAAGGCGCAGCGCGCCGCGCGGCCGGCGCCGGCCGACGGCGGGCCCGTCATCGAGCGGTCGCGGGCCACCGGCGCGCTGCAAGACGCGATGGCCACGCTGCAATCGGTGCTCGACGAGCTGCGCGGAATTCCCGTGCCCAACTCGCACCTGTCGTTCATTTACGGCCGCGTGCGCGAAGCGCACGCCCGGCTGGGGCAAGTCGTGCGGCAGGTCGCCGGGCAGACCGCGCCGCAAATCATCGACGTTTCCGCCGCCGGACCGCAAGCCGCGGAAAGGAGCTAAGCGATGATTGCCGCAAAACACGATCTGAAAGTACGGCCGCTTGAATCCGCCCGGCAGGTGCCTTATAGTGGGTTCTGGCACGTTCTTGCATGATCGACAGGGGCGATCCGGCCGTCGCCAAGACGGCGCATGCTGCGCGTCGGGCGCCGGCAGTGGGCACGCCGATCGGGTCGTCTTCGGGCCAACGGCCTTATTTTGAACGGCCGGCGAACCGAAACCACGGCGTCTGCGTAAGACATGCAATTCGGGCCCGTTTTATCTCTACGCTTCCCATCGTAAGGCATTTTGTCCATGGCATCTCAGGCGGTCCTCGATCCCGCGGTCTCATCGCCGGCCGACGCGAAAACCGACGTCGTCGTCGAAACCAGAAACCTCTCCAAGATCTACCGAGACTTTTGGGGGCGGCAAAAGGTCCGCGCCCTCAAGGCACTCGACCTGGAAGTGCGGCGCGGCGAAATCTTCGGGCTGCTCGGTCCCAACGGGTCGGGCAAAACTACCACCATCAAGCTGCTCTTGGGCCTGCTCTTTCCCACCAGCGGCCAGGCGCTCGTCTTCGGCAAAGACGCCTCCGACGTCACCAAAAACGAACGCATCGGCTATCTGCCGGAAGAGTCGTATCTCTACCGCTTTTTGAACGCCGAAGAAACGCTCGACTTTTACGGCCGACTGTTCGATATGCCGGCCGACCTGCGCCGCCAGCGGACCGGCGAGTTGATCCATCTGGTCAAGCTCGACTGGGCCAAGCGGCGTCAGCTCAAAGAGTATTCCAAAGGCATGACGCGGCGCATCGGTCTGGCCCAGGCATTGATTAACGACCCGGAGTTGATCGTGCTCGACGAGCCGACCACGGGCCTCGATCCGATCGGCTGCCGCGAGATGAAAGACCTGATTCTCGACCTGCGCGACAAAGGCAAGACCGTGCTGATGTGCAGTCACCTTCTGGCCGACGTGCAGGACGTCTGCGACCGCATCGCCATTCTGCACCAGGGCGAGTTGAAGGAGCTGGGCCGCGTCGACAGCCTGCTCAAAATCCGCGACGTGACGGAAATCCGGGCTTCGGGCTTGAGCGACGCCGCCAAAGAAGAAATCAAAGCGGTCATTGCCCGGCACAGCGGGTCGCTGGTCTCGATGGACAACCCGACCAGCACGCTCGAAGAGCTGTTCCTGAGCATCGTGCAAGACGCCGAGGCGCGGCCCGGCCGGCGAGCGCGCGTGGAAGGCTAAAAAGACCTTCGTCCCGGTTCGTGCCAACTACTTTTCCCTTTTCTCGTTCATCATGGTCCTGGAAAACCCGTATCCGCCGTACTTCGAGTGGCTCTTTTCCGCCGGAACCACTCCCGGCGCCTTCTGGATTTGGCTGTTGACGGTGGTGCTGTTCATCGTCGCCAGCCTGTTTGTGGCCTGGATCATCTCTTCGGTCCGCAATGGACCGATGAAAGCGGGCGACTTGATCTTCAGGTCGCTGGTCAGTCTGGTGGACGATCTGGCACACACCTCGCCGCGGCGCGTGTTCGCCCTGGCCAAGCTGGCGGTGCAAGAGTCGATTCGCCGCCGCGTGCTGGCGGGATTTATCGTTTTCGTGCTGATTTTGCTGTTCGCCGGCTGGTTCTTGAATCCCGGCAAGACCGATCCGGCCGAACTCTACTTGAGCTTTGTTTTGACGGCCACGAGCTACCTCATCTTGTTCATGGCGCTCGTCCTCAGCGCGTTCTCTTTGCCGGCCGACATTCAAAACAAGACCATTTACACCATCGTCACCAAGCCGGTGCGGCCCACCGAAATCGTGCTCGGCCGCGCGGTCGGCTTCGCCGCGGTGAGCACCGCGCTCTTGGTGGTGATGTGCGGGGCGAGTTACCTGTTTGTCGTGCGGACGCTCGATCACACCCATGAGTTGACGGCGGACGACCTGGCTCCGCGCTCGCCGGGCCCTGGCGGCGCGCCCCGGCCGGGCAAACAAGGCCGCACAAGTGTGACGCGCGAACACCGCCACGAAGTGGTGTTGCTCGACGAGACCGGGCACGGCCTTACCGAATCCGCGCAGGACCACAAACACGAAGTGACCGCCGTCACGCGCGACGGGCAGACCGAGTATCTCGTGGGCAAACCGCTCGGTCAGCTCAAGGCCCGCGTGCCCCTTTATGGCAAGCTGGCCTTCGTCGACCGCGCTGGCCGGCCGACGGACAAAGGAATCAACGTCGGTAACGAGTGGGGCTACCGCAGCTACATCGAAGGCGGCAGCCCGGCGGCGGCCATCTGGACCTTTTCGGGCCTGCGGCAGGCTGATTTTCCCGGCGGCATCAATCTCGATATGACCCTGCGCGTGTTTCGCACTTTCAAGGGAGATATCGAAAAGGGAATCTCCGGCTCGATCACGTTGCGGAATCCGGACAATCCGAAGGTCAGCTACCTGCTCAAGAATTTTGTGGCCAAGGAGTTCTCGATCGACCATCACCAGATACCGCTGACGTTCAAAGACAAAGACAAAAAAGAGATCGACGTGTTTCGCGATCTCGTTACAGAGAACGGCCAGCTCGATATCGTGATCCACTGCCTGGAGCGGGCGCAGTTCTTTGGCATGGCCCGCCCCGACCTGTACCTATTCAAGCGAGAAGGCATTCCTTGGGTCAACTTCGTCAAGGGCTATGTCGCGATCTGGCTGCAGATGCTGCTGATCACGACGGCGGGCGTGATGTGGAGCACGTTCTTGAACGGCCCGGTCGCCCTGCTGGCCACCCTGGGCACGATGGTCGGCGGATACTTCGTCGATTTCCTAGGCAACCTGGCCAACAACAGCTCGTTGGGCGGCGGGCCGATGGAATCGTTCTACCGGATTGTCACCCAAGAGAACTTGACCTCCGAATTGGAGCGAAACGTCACCACGCTGACGGCCCAGTGGGGCGACCGGCTGATCCGCCTGCCCATCTTTGTGGCCGCGCGCGTGTTGCCCGATTTCAGCTCGTTGAGCGACGTCGACTACGTCTCCTATGGCTTTAACATTCCGCTCGACCTGCTGGCGATTCACGTCACGATGGGTCTGGGCTATGTCATTCCGGTGTTGATTCTCGGATTCCTGTTCTTCAAGATGCGCGAGGTGGCGAAATGAACCGTCGTTCGTTCATTCGCAAGATCATTTATATCGTTTGCATCGGCATTCTGTTGGTGCCGTTGTCGTACTACAGCCAGCCGGCCACCGTGGCCGCGGGCAACGAGCGGCAGGCCAGCTCGGGCGGCAAGCTGGCCCAGTTGCGCGAGAAAGACCAGATCGGCGCGTCGAGCCTGGGAGAAATCGATCCCACCGGCGAAACGATCAAGCTGGCCACGCTGGGCCTGCGCGGAGTGGCCGTCACGCTGTTGTGGGAAAAAGCCAAGACCGCGCAGATGAAGGAAGACTGGGACGGCCTGCAGGCGACGCTCGACCAGCTCACCAAGCTGGAACCGCACTTCCACAAGTTCTGGCGGCACCAGGCATGGAACGTGTCTTACAACATTTCCGTGGAGTGGGACGATTACCACGACCGCTACCATTGGGTGAAGGAAGGCATCAAGCTGTTGCTGGAAGGGATGCGCTATAACGACCGCGAAGCGCTGCTCGTTTACGACGTCGGCTGGACCACCGCTCAAAAAATGGGCGTGGCCGACGAAAAGGTGCAATATCGCCGGCTGTTCCACGAAGATGACGACGACGAATTCCCGGCCCATGAGGGACGCCGCAAGCCGCCGACGCATCCCGGCCGCCCCCTGAGCCGGCGCGACAACTGGCTGGTCGGCCAAGAGTGGTACTACCGGGCCATCTCGCTGGTGGAAGACCGCCGCGGGTCGATCCATCACATGAACCCGCTGATTTTCTTCAGCGAGCCGGCCATGTGCCAGATCGATTACGCCATGAACCTGGAAGAAGACGGCATCTTCGAGGAAAAGGCCAAGGTCGCCTGGACCGAGGCCGACGATTACTGGAACAAATATGGCTCTCGGGGGATGCCTTCGACCATCGGGATCGAGATCCGCTTGAATGATGAGGAATCGCTCCATCACAAGGCGGACGAATTGGTGAAGCAGATCGAGGCGCTGGCACCCGGCTTGCGGGAGAAAATCGTCGAAGAGCGGCGGGCCAAACTTCCCGCGGATGAGCGCGAGGCCCTCGAGAAGCCCGCCAACGAGCGGTCGTTCGAAGAGAACAACCTGGCCTTCAGCGCCACGGTCAAGCTCAACGTTTCGCACAAGGATCTGTCCGCGCGCGTCGACGAGTCGAAGCGTGAGGAGGCCGAGAAGTTGGCCGCCGAGGCGTCGAGCGATTACGATCTGGCCCAGTTCATCAATCACCAGCGAGATACGGTGAACTTCAACTATTGGCGGACACGGTGCCTGGCCGAGAAGACGGATCCGGCGTTGGAAGCCCGCCGGTTGATCTTCGTGGGCAAGGATTTCTATGAGAACACGCAATGGGAAGAGGCGCGCGCGGCCTACGAGAAAGGATTCGCCGAGTGGCGAAAGGTCATCGACGAGTTTCCCGACTTGCGCGACGACACGATCGGCGGCACCTCGATCGAAGAAGCCTTCAAAGGATACTTCGATTTGCTCCACCAGCTCGACGAGCCGTTCCCTCAAGACTTTCCTTTGAAAGACGTCGCCCGGTCGATGATGGTCCGCAAGGCCTTGCCGGTGCCGCCGGAATTCGAAGAGGTTCTCAAAGAAGAGGACGGGAGCCCGCAAGAGACCAAGGACGTTAAGGAGGAGGTAGGCAAGGAAGCGACGGGCAAAGAAGAAGCCGAGAAGAAGGAGGCAGACAAGACGGAAGCGAAGAAGGACTGAGTGGCAGCCCACTCACTCCGTGAGCGCAAGGGCCTTTTTCCGCGGCAGGATCCTCACGTACTGAAAGATCAACCCTGTCGTCGAGCCGGTCCGCTTGCGGAGCAAGCGGGCTACGCAGTGCTTGCACAGCCCGCGGCCAGCGGCTACCGTCTTAAAAACGTGTTCTGTCTTCTGAGATGCCATTATGCGCCTCGCTGCCGCTTCCTTACTGATTGTTTGCCTCGCTAACCTCGCACGCGCCGACGGTCCGGCCGATAATGTGCCAGACAACGTCCGCCGCATTCCCAAGCCGGGAATCGACGTTCCCGCCGAACGTGCCGAGGGGTTGCGAAAAGCGCTTGCGGCGTTGGAAGAGCAAATCTCCTCGCTCGACAAGCAGACCGCGGCGCGCGTCCGCGATCTTTTGCCCGACGTGCGAATCTATACCAAGGCCGTGCATGACGCCTTGGAGTTCAACGAGTTTTTCGACGCCAAAGAACTGGACGTCGCCGAGGAATTGCTGCGCGAGGGACAGGAGCGTGCCCGGCAACTTGCCGAAGGCGACGCGCCCTGGAGCACGGCCACCGGACTTGTCGTGCGCGGTTATGCCTCACGCATCGACGGCTCGGTGCAGCCCTACGGGTTGGTGGTGCCGGAGTCCTATGAGCCGAAAGGACTGTACCGTCACCGGCTAGACATCTGGTTTCACGGCCGGGGAGAGACGCTCAGCGAGCTGAACTTCATCCAGGGCCGGCGCAAGCAGGCGGGCCAGTTTGCCCCGCGCGACACGTTGGTGTTGCACCCTTACGGGCGTTATTGCAACGCGTTCAAGTTCGCGGGCGAGGTGGACGTGCTCGAAGCCCTGGCCGATGTCGAGCGGCGTTATCGCGTCGATCCCGAGTTGATTTCCGTCCGCGGCTTTTCGATGGGGGGCGCGGCCTGCTGGCATTTCGCCGTGCATTACGCCGATCGCTGGTTCGCCGCCAATCCGGGCGCGGGCTTCGCCGAAACGCCCGCCTTCCTGCGTCATTTTCAGAAGGAAGCGGCGCAGCCCACCTGGTTCGAACGCCGGCTGTTTCACCTTTACGACTGTAACGATTGGGCCCCCAACCTGTTTCACTGTCCGACGATCGCCTACAGCGGCGAAAAGGACGTCCAAAAGCAGGCGGCCGACGTGATGGCGGCGGCCCTGGAAGAAGCGGGCATTCGATTGCGGCACGTGATCGGTCCCGGCACCGCACACAGTTATCATCCGCAAGCCGCCGCCGAAGTCGAGCAGGGCATGAACAGTCTGGCGGAGCTGGGCCGCGATCGCCATCCCACGGCCGTTCACCTGGTGACGTATACGCTCAAGTACAACCGCACGAGCTGGGTCACGATCGAAGGAATCAACGAGCATTGGCAGCGTTCCGCGGTCGAGGTGGAGTTGGCCGATACGTCGTCGCTCGACGCGACCGCCGACAATGTGACCGATCTGGCCTTCGACTTTCCCGCCGGGTGGTGTCCCTTTGACGTCGACCAGCCGATCTCGGCCTTTGTTGACAATCAGGAGGTGTTCCTGCCCCAGCCGCTGAGCGACCGCTCGTGGCACGCCGATCTGCACCTGGCCGACGGCAAGTGGGAGGCCGGCCCGCGGCCCCGCAAGGGACTGCGCAAGCGTCACAACTTGCAGGGGCCGATCGACGACGCGTTCATGGACCGGTTTCTGTTTGTGCGGCCGTCGCAGAAGGCCGGGCACGCGGCGGTCGGCAAATGGGCGCAGGCGGAATTGGACCGCGCCATCGAACACTGGCGACGGCAGTTTCGCGGCGCCGCGCCGGTCAAGCAAGACAGCGAGGTGACGGACGACGACATCGCCAATTCGAACCTGGTTCTCTGGGGCGATCCGGCGAGCAACCGCGTGCTGGCGAAGATCGTCGAGCGTTTGCCCATTTCGTGGAAGACGGGCGAGATCAAAGTTGGCGAGCAGCGCTTTCCCGCCGATCGGCATGCTCTGATTCTCATATACCCCAATCCGTTGAATGCGGAGCGCTACGTGGTGCTCAACAGCGGCTTCACCTTCCGCGACTATGCGTATCTGAACAATGCCCGGCAAGTGCCGAAGCTTCCCGACTGGGCCGTGATCGATCTGGAAACGCCGCCCAACGCCCTTTGGCCGGGCAAGGTCAGCGCCGCCGGTTTCTTTGACGAAGCGTGGCAGTTGAAGCAGGGCGAGGAGTAGGCTGTCTGTACCCCGGCGCGACGGTGATGGCGTTTTTGACGATTGTGCGGTCTTTTTCCGACGGCGGGCGGCGAGAGAAACGGAGCTATAAATCAATAGCAACCCTTCCTGCATGGCGTCGACAATGAATTTCTTTGATCTGGCCGATCGGTTTCCGATTCCCGGCATCCCGGCGACGATGGCTTTGGCGTTCGTGGCCTTGATCGGCTATCTGGTCGGGCGGCAATCGCGCGACCGATCGGCAACGGCCCAGCAGTCGAAAGAGGATCTGGGCCGCGCCCTGTCCGACGCGCGCCAGTTGGAGGCCATCACCGACGAGATGCTTTCGGCCACGCGGCGGGCGCTCGATCGTTGCCGGCAGTTGCGGGTCCACATGCCGCCGCGGGTCCCGGCGCATCAGCTTCAGAAGCCCGCAACGACGCCCGAAAGCGTCTCGGTTTAGCTCGGCGCTGCGAACGGCAACTGCTTGACTCGCGTCCCCTCAGCGTCTAGCTTGGGCGCGGGCGATGATGCCATCGACGATGCCACTTCTCGCTCATCCGGCCACATAGGATCCAGGCGATGTTACACGGCCCCTCGACCAACGGCGACAGCGGCACGGTGCGCTATGGCATGTTTATCATGCCGTTCCACGACCCGGCCAAGCCGCTGGCCCAGTGCTATGACGAAGATCTGGAACTGATCGTCCGCGCCGAAGAACTCGGCTTCGACGAGTTCTGGATCGGCGAGCATCACACGATGAAGTACGAAACCATCGTGATGCCCGAAATCTTCATCGGCCGGGCATTGGGCGAAACCCGCTCGATTCGCCTGGGCGCGGCGCCCGTCTGCTTGCAACAACATCATCCGGCGCACGTGGCCAGCCGGCTGGCTTTTCTCGACCACTTGTCGAAAGGCCGGTTGAACCTCTGCTTCGGCGCCGGCAGCGTCACCGCCGACCAGGAGTTGTATGGCATCGACCCCAAGCAGGCCCAGGCCATGGTCGATGAGGCGGTCGACATCATTCTCTATCTCTGGTCGTCGGACCCGCCCTATGAATACCAGGGCAAGTTCTGGCAGATCAGCCTGAAGAAATACGTCGATTACGACACCGGCATCGGCTTCGTCCACAGGCCGCTGCAGCGGCCGCTGCCGCCGATCGCCATGCCGGCCATGAGCCGCAACTCGCCCACGATGAAAACGGCCGGCGCCCGCGGCTATCAGCCGTTCAGCCATTGCCTGGTGACGGGCAACGTGGTGGCCGACCACTGGCTTACCTACGCGGCGGCCGCGCTGGCCGCCGGGCGAACGCCCCAGCGAAGCGACTGGAAGGTCTGCCGCTCGATCTTTTTGGCCGACAGCACGTCGGAGGCCCGCCGCCTGGCCCGCACGAATTCGCTCGGCCGCAACTATGAATACATCGGCAGGCTCTTCGACCGCGGCCTGGGACGCAAAATCTACAAGCGCGACCCGGAGATGAGCGACGCCGATTGCAACCTCGACTTTTTGATGGAAGAGCAAATCATCGCCGGCGACGTCGACGAAGTGCTCCGCCGCTTGCTGGCCCTGATCGAAGAGACCGGCACCTTCGGCACGCTGGTGCTGATGAGCTACGACTGGGACGACAAGCCGAGCTGGCTGCGGAGCATGGAGTTGTTTGCGCGAGAGCTGATGCCGGCGCTGAACAAGGCCGTGGGAGCGGCACCGGCGGTCGTGTGAGATTGTAGGGTGGGACCAGCGAGCTCGCGAGCGCCGGCCCACCATTTGAGGCGTCAGGTTTCAGGCATCAGGCGTCAGGTTTCAGGCATCAGGCAAAGGTCAATTCAAATGTTTCTGAACCCTGAACCCTGAACCCTGAACCCTGAACCCTGAACCCTGAACCCTTCGACGGTGGGCCGGCGCTCGCAAGCTCGCTGGTCCCACCCTACACCCTTGTTAAAGCCACATCGTGACGAGCAAGACACCATTACCGGCTGCATCCGAAGCAGGTCACTGCGGCATGCTCGCCCCGTGGCAGACGGGCGAGCTCGCTCCGCCTCCGCCCGGCGGCTGGCAGACCTGGAAGGCGATGCTCGGCCCCGGAGTGCTGTTGGCGGGGGCGTCGGTCGGGTCGGGCGAATGGCTTTCCGGCCCGGCCGTCAGCGCTCAATACGGCGGCACGCTGCTGTGGGTGGCCACGCTCAGCATCGTGGCCCAGGTGTTCTGCAACCTGGAGATGATGCGCTATACGCTCTACTGCGGCGAGCCGATCGTGGTCGGCTTTTTTCGCACCTTTCCCGGTCCCCGCCTGTGGACCTTCCTGTATCTGCTGCTCGATTTCGCCGCCGTCTGGCCCTTCAACGCCTCGAACGCCGCCGTGCCGCTGGCCGCCGCCATGCTGGGACACTTGCCCGGCAGCGGAAGCACGTCGCTGGTGGGCATCACGCTGAGCGAAGACCAGTTGGTCAAGGCGTTCGGCTACCTGATTTTTCTCTCGGCCTTTCTGCCGCTCATCTTCGGCGGCACGATCTACCGCATGCTGGAGCGCGTGATGGCCATCAAGCTTGTGATCGTGCTCGGCTATTTGATCTTCGCGGTGGCGCTCACCGTCTCGCCGCAGAGCATGCGCGAAGTCGGCGTCGGCCTGATCGACTTCGGCAACGTGCCGATCCGGGCAGACACCATCGTCTGCGGCCGGCACTTCAACGTCCGCAACGTCGACGGCCCGACGAGCTATCGCGTGAAGGGAACGATCGAGCACGGTCGGCCCCTGGTGACCGAATTCGTCGTCGAGCGCGACGGCCGGCGAACGGTGTATAAGCTGGGGGACGAACTGCCCGACGAGCTGCGTCCGATTCGCGAGGCCCTGGTCGAACGAGCGGTGGAACTGGTTCACCTCGGCGGCTTTTATGTGGAAACCCGCCAAGGCCAGACGACGTTGTCCGTGCAGGGCACGCTCGGCGGCGACCGCGCCTGGAAGCCGGCCCGCTTCGTCGTTGAGGATCCCACGGCGACCGTGTATTCGCGACTCGACGACGTGCCGCAACCGTGGTCGGGCAAGTTCGCGGAGTTGATCCGGCAGCAAGGTCTGGAACGGGTCGGGCTGGCGTCTTACGTTCGCCGGCACGGGCAACTTCCGCCGCTCGATTGGGCGATGATCGCGACGTTGGCGGCCATCGCCGGGGCGGGCGGAATGACGAACACGCTCTTTTCCAACTACACCCGCGACAAAGGTTGGGGCATGGGCGCCCACGTGGGGGCCATTCCCAGCGCCATCGGCGGCCGGCAGATTACGCTCTCGCACGTGGGCATGGTGTTTCAGCTCGGCGAACAGAGCTTGCGGCGGTGGCGCGGCTGGTTCCGTCATATCCTGCGCGACCAGCTTGCCATCTGGATGCTGGCCTCGTTCATCGGCATGGCGTTGCCCTGCATGTTGTCGCTGGAATTCATCCGCCATGCTCCGGTGAGCGGCGACCGCGTGGCGGCGATGGTGGCCGAAGGCATGGCCGACCGTTATCCCTCGTACCGGCACCTCCTGTGGCCGCTGACGCTGTCCGTCGGCTTTTTGATTCTGGCGCCGGGGCAGATTGTGTCGGGCGATCAGTTGGCCCGGCGCTGGACCGACATCATTTGGACATCGAGTTCGTGGGCCAGGCGGATGCGCGAAGACCGGGTCAAATACGTCTATTATTCCATTCTGGCGTTATATGGTGTATGGGGGCTGGCGGCCATGACGATGTTCGACCCGCTGCAGATTCTGAAAGCGGCGGGCGTATTGATGAACGTCTCGCTGGGCATCGCCAGTTGGCACACGCTGTATGCCAACCTGACGCTGCTGCCTCCCGGTTTGCGTCCCAACTGGCTGATGCGGGTGGGCGTCTTCTTTTGCGGCGCGTTCTTCTTGACCGTCAGCGCCATCGTGGTGGCGTCGCTCTAGGCCACACTTGAATCACCGACCGACAACCTAAGTCGGCGTGTTCAGCATTGTGTTCGCCGGGTCCGGCCCATAGAATTCGGCAACGGGGGGGTGACACGAGTGTAACCGATGACGGATTCGGAATCGACCACGAGCCTGGAAGCGCGTTGCCGGGAAGTTCTGCAGATGTGGCTGCGCTGGAATGAAGCCTCGCAGCAAGTCACAGAGCTGATGTTTCGCGAGCGCGAGAACCCCGAAAAACTCCGCGAAATGCTCGACGATCTCGATCGACAACGGCTGGAAGCCGTTACCGCCAGTCGGCAACTCCTTGATTCCTGACGGGAACTGGTCCAGCGATGCCCAATCGAACCAAACGAATCCTGCTGCTCGCGGGCGACTTCGTCGAAGATTATGAAATCATGGTGCCGTATCAGATGTTGCTGCTCGTCGGCCATCAGGTCGACGCGGTATGCCCCGGCAAGAAAGCCGGCGACCTGGTGCCCACGGCCATACATGACTTCGAAGGCGACCAGACCTATAGCGAGAAGCGCGGCCACAACTTTCGTTTGAACGCCGACTTCGCCGCGGTGAAGCCGGAAAGCTACGATGGTTTGGTCTTGCCCGGTGGACGCGCACCCGAATACCTGCGACTCAATCCGCGGGTGATCGAAATCGTGCGTCACTTCGCCAACGCCCGAAAGCCGATCGCGGCGATTTGCCACGCGGCCCAACTTCTGGCGGCGGCCGGCGTGTTGAAAGGCCGCACCTGCACCGCTTATCCCGCGATCAAGCCCGACGTGTTGGCCTGCGGCGGCTCCTGGGCCGAGCCGAACGCCGCCCTCGACAGCGCTCATGTCGACGGCAACCTGGTGACGGCCCCCGCCTGGCCCGCCCACCCGGCGTGGATGCGGGCATTCTTGGACGTGCTCGGTACGCCTTTGTAGCGAGGAATCGCGGACCTTCCCCCGCGGACTTCTCGGTCCGCGGGCGAAGGCGCCCGTCTAACGCGGTAGATTGGCGGCGTCACGGCAGCGGCCGTCGCAACCCGCCCGCCAACAGACTGACGATGAACAGCACCAGGAAAATAAAGAACAGAATCTTCGCGATGCCGTAAGCGGTGCCGGCGATGCCCACGAAGCCCATGAAACCGGCCACCAAAGCGACGATCAGGAATACCAATGCCCAGTACAACATGGCTCTCTCCTCAACGGTTGCAGTTTGTTTTCCGAGTAGGGCGGCCCTGCCCGGCCACCAACTCACGCGACGTAACGATTTGCACTTGTCGTGCCAGGCGCTAACCTTCCGGCAGCGAGATCGGCTCGGCGCCGCATTCGCATAGGATTTGTTCCGCACGCGCGAGTCGCTGCCGCTGGGCTTCAGTATGATCTTCGGCGGCGACGAGGATCTTGCCCGCACTGACGGCCTGATCGTAATAATCGGCCAGTTCTCGCTCGACGCCGCGTGTCATCATGGCGCCCATCAGACCGCCGACGACGCCGCCGGCCCAGGCCGCCAACCCGCCCGCGGCCAGCAGGCCCAGACCCGCGGTCGTGACTGCGCCGGCCAGCACCGTCAGTCCGCCGAGGGCCGCGCCGATGGCGCCGCCCACGGCCACCGCCGATGCGGTGTGCGAGCCGGCAGGCTCTTCGTGTTCGAATGCGTGAAAGTGCTCTTCCTTGGTTTGGTCGGAACAGATCACCGAGATTTGGTCGGGTGTGAATCCGGCCTTCAAGAGATTGTCGACGGCGCAATCGGCCGCCCGAATCGTCGAAAACACGCCGACACGAATCGGACGTTCCAGTGTGGAAGCGTTTTCCATGAGGCTCTACTCCTTGAATCAGTTGACCCTACAACGGACGTGCAGTTGTCGTGCCGCTGTGACGACTTTGCGGTACACCGCACTTCTGCGGCCTGATGGGAACAAACCGGTTCTTCCGGCACTCAGCCGCGGCGCTGGGTGGCCTTGCCGCGAAAGCCGAAACAACCACGAGAGCGGACGACTCCTCCATGTCGCGCGGTCGGAAGTGCGGCGTTCGCGGTGGCTGGGGCAGAGCCTAAGCGATGCCCCGGTCAAAACAGCCTGCGGCGAGTATCTTGAATGCGGTTTGTTCGTCGAGCGATCGGTGGTTTGCTCCTGGCGATTTCCTGCGCGGCCACGGTCCGAGCGCAAGAAAACACCTTCCGCTTGCTGCACACCGACCTGGAAGCGGCGCAAGTCCGCGCCGAGTTGATCCGTTCGGCGACCACGTCCATCGACACGTCGTATTACTGGATCGGCGACGACCGCATCGGCGCCTGGTTCGTTTCATTGCTGAAAGACGCGGCCCTGCGCGGAGCGCGCGTGCGGCTGGTGGTCGATGCCGCTCACAACGACGTGCCGGCCCAAGTGCAGCGGCACCTGGTCGCCTGCGGCATCCACATCAAAGAGTTCCATCCCCACTTCACCGGACACCCCTCATGGTACAACCGACGGATGCACGACAAAACGCTGATCGTCGACGGTCGGCGCCTGGTCGTTGGCGGCCGCAACATGCGCGAGTCGCATTTCGGTCTGGCGCGGCTCAACTACGTCGACCGCGACGCCTATCTTGAGGGCGAAGTCGCCCGGCAGGCCCGTCGCTACTTCGAGTGTCTGTGGCTCTGCGATGAAGTGCGCCCGACCGACTTTCGTCCAACCGTGGCCCAACGTGCCCGGCAGCAACGTAGCGAGTTGACCGGCGAAACATCGCCGGTCACCCGCGGCAGCGTCTGCCCCCAAGAGTGGCTGGCGTCGGGCTGCGGTTTGACGATTTGTGGTCAGCCGGTCGACTGCGCGGCGGTCTCTGCGGCGGACTGCGCGCGTCCGGCGACTTGTGTGACGTTCGTCTACGATCCCTGCGGCCGTAAGGGGCATCCTTGCGGCATCAGCCAGCAACTGCTGCAGTTGCTCGCCAGTGCCCGCGGCAGCATCGTGTTGGAAACGCCGTACTTCGTGATGTCGGCCGAGCAGAAGCAAGTGTTGGCCGCCGCCGCCGCGCGTGGCGTCCGCGTGACGGTCTTGACCAATTCCTTGGCGAGCACCGATCACACGACGGTGACCGCCGAGTTCCACAATCAAAAGCACTGGCTGCTGGAGCGAGGAGTCGAAATCTGGGAGCTGGCCGGTCCGAATCATCTGCACGCCAAGTCGGCCGCGGTCGACGGCACGGCCGCTTTCGTCGGCTCCTACAACTTCGACCCGCGTTCGCAGTCGCTCAACACCGAGACGGGCGTGATCGTCCGCGACGCCAACGTGGCCGCCTGGCTGCTCGACTCGATTGCCGAACATGGGTCGCGTTCGTATCTGTTTGGGCCGGACGGGCGGGCCGTAGCCGACGGCTCGCGGCAGCCCGGCGCGCCCTTGGGCCGTGTTCTCGGCATGCAGCCCTTGCGGCTTTTGGCCCCGCTGGTGCGGCGGTCGTTGTAGGGCGTCCTCAATAAGTTGTCAAAGATCCGCGGCGACGCTTGAGCGTCGCGCTGCCCAACCCGTCACGAGCTGCGGCGGACCGCCGCTCTCGTGCTCTCCTCTTCGCCCGACGGCCTGTTTTTCAGCGGCCGAACGGCCGCCGGTCCGGCGGACTTTCCGCCGGCGAATTACCCTTGCGGAAAAACAATTAGCGTTGTCAAAAACAAAACCCGCGTTCGGTTTGCCCTGCCTGCAACCCCTTGGCCTGCTGGGCTTTGCGCCGACGTCCTGGGGCGGCTCATTTTCGCGCCGCAACCATAAATCTAGGGGGGTATGGGTGATTTGGGTTTTCGATTTTAGATCGGCGGTCGCCATCGCTCATTTTTCTGTCGGGTAATCTTTCTGTCGTTCTGGTCGTTCTACCGCGGGCTGGCTTGGCATTCCCCTTGTTCCACTTGTTCTACTTCCTGGCTGGC
>Ga0307374_10001142_pt1 | contig 49931 bp, 51 predicted proteins | sample OX3MG_FD_202532 | JGI IMG/M metagenome (GOLD analysis project Ga0307374, IMG submission 202532) | Soil microbial communities from Risofladan, Vaasa, Finland - OX-3 | ecosystem: Environmental > Terrestrial > Soil > Coastal area > Acid sulfate soil | place: Finland: Risofladan, Vaasa | collected...
CGCCAAGCAGAAAGAGGATCAGAATCTGATATCTCATGTCGGAAGTATGCCACCACCTTGTAATTCGGACGGCTGCCGGTCGGCGAACACTTGGCAGGTCATATGGATTCGCTGCGTGGAGTCCGAGCGAATTTTACGGCCCGTCAGGGCCCGTGCTTGCCCCCATCATTCCCGTCGTATTGCGACCCGAAGCGGACATTGCAGTAAGTGAACCTGACCCCATATTCGGTATTTGTATTTGGATCGGCCTAACCTCGGCCGGCGGCAACCTGTCGAGCGCCGAGGCAGTGCTGACTGCATCCAGTAGACTTGCCAAGCCATTTGCCGAACACCTATCCACGGTGCGGTACCCGCCCGAGAACGAGGTTCTTAATGCAGGTCAGGGAAAGCACCATCGAGCAGGAGCTCATCGACAAACCCGGCGAGCTCAAGTACACGCTGCGCCCTGACATCCGTGATCGCGCGGCGCTTGAGCGTAACTTCCGCGAAAAGTTCGAGGCGCTGAACCGGGTCAGCCTGACGGACGCCGAGTTCAAGCGCCTGCTCGAAGAAATCGTCACCCCGGATGTGTTCACCGCTGCGCACACACTGCGCCACCGCAACTCCTTCGCGCGCGACGACGGCACGCCGCTGAACTACACACTGGCCAACATCAATGACTGGTGCAAGAACACGTTCGAAGTCGCCAGCCAGTTCCGCATCAATACAGACTACAGCTATCACCAGTACGACGTGCTGCTGCTGATCAACGGTGTGCCCGCCGTGCAGATCGAGCTGAAGACACTCGGCATCAATCCGCGTCGCGCCATCGAGCAGATCGTCGAGTACAAGAACGATCCCGGCAACGGCTACACGCGCACGCTGTTGTGCTTCATCCAGCTATTCATCGTCAGCAACCGCGACTCCACCTACTACTTCGCCAACAACAACGCTCGCCACTTCGCCTTCAATGCCGAGGAGCGGTTTCTGCCGATCTATCAATACGCCGCCCCGGACAACAGCAAGATCAAAGGGCTCGACGCCTTCGCCGATGCCTTCCTCGCCAAGTGCACGCTGGGGCAGATGATCAGCCGCTACATGGTGCTGGTCGCCAGCGAGCAGAAGCTGATGATGATGCGGCCGTATCAGATCTACGCGGTGAAGAACATCGTCGAGTGCATCGACAAAAACCTGGGCAACGGCTACATCTGGCACACCACCGGCAGCGGCAAGACGCTCACCAGCTTCAAGGCGTCCACCCTGCTGAAGGCCAACCCGGCCATCGAAAAGTGCCTGTTCGTGGTGGACCGCAAGGATCTCGATCGCCAGACTCGCGAGGAGTTCAACCGTTTCCAGGAAGGCTGCGTCGAGGAAAACACCAACACCGGCACGCTGGTGCGCCGCATGCTGTCGGACGACGCGGCCGACAAGGTCATCGTCTGCACCATCCAGAAGCTCGGGCTGGCGCTGGACGAAAACAGCACACGCAACAAAAGCCGTGAGAAACGCGGTCTGGCCAGCCACACCGAGCAGCTCGAAGCACTGCGCGACAAGCGCATCATCTTCATCTTCGACGAATGCCACCGCTCGCAGTTCGGCGACAACCACCAGGCCATCAAGGACTTCTTCCCCAAAGCCCAGTTGTTCGGTTTCACCGGCACGCCGATCTTTGAGCAGAACGCCAGCTACCGGCGCATCGAGGGCGACGAGCAGACGCTCAGGACCACCGAAGATCTGTTCCAGCAGTCGTTGCACGAATACACCATCACCCACGCCATCGAGGACAACAACGTCCTGCGCTTCCACGTGGACTATTACAAGTCAGAGGGCAAACCCGACGGCAAGCACCCACCCAAGCCCGGTGAAACCCTGGCCAAGCGCGCCGTGGTCGAAGCCATCCTGGCCCGCCACAACACCGCCACCGGCGGTCGTCGCTTCAACGCCTTGCTGGCCACCGCGTCGATCAACGACGCCATCGAGTACTTCAAACTGTTTGCAACCGCGCAGGCTGAAAAGCTGCAAGCTGATCCAACCTATGTGCCGCTGAACATTGCCGCCGTGTTCTCGCCGCCGGCCGACGTCAGCGCCGACGTCAGACAATTGCAGGAAGACCTGCCGACGGAACAGGCAGACAACAAGCAAGACCCCGAGGCCAAGAAAGCCGCGCTCACGGCGGTCATTGCCGACTACAACACGCGCTTTGGCACCAACCACCGCATCGAGGAATTCGACGCCTACTACCAGGACGTGCAACAGCGCATCAAGGATCAACAGTTCCCCAATGCCGACCTGCCGCTGAAGGGGCGCGAAAAGCTGGACATCACCATCGTGGTGGACATGCTGCTTACCGGTTTCGACAGCAAGTACCTCAACACCTTGTACGTGGACAAGAATCTCAAATACCACGGCTTGATCCAGGCGTTTTCCCGCACCAATCGCGTGCTCAACGACACCAAGCCCTACGGCAACATCCTCGACTTTCGCGGTCAGCAGAAAGAGGTGGACGCCGCCATCGCGCTGTTCTCTGGCGCCAAGGGCGACAAGGCGCGTGAGATTTGGCTGGTGGACACCGCGCCGGTGGTCATCGACAAGCTGAAAGGCGCACGCGACAACCTCGATACCTTCATGCAATCGCAAGGCCTGACCGGCAAGCCGGAAGACATTGCCAATCTCAAGGGCGACGCTGCCCGCGTCGCCTTTGTCGAGCACTTCAAGCAGGTGCAGAAGCTGAAAGTGCAGCTCGACCAATACACCGACCTCAGCGCCGAGCAGGCGCAGGCCATCGCCACCATCGTGCCGCGCGACGAGCTCAACGCGTTCCGCGGTGTGTATCTGGAAACCGCGCAGCGGCTCAAGGCGCAACAGGGCAGGCGGGGTGAGCAGAAGAACGAGGACATCGACCAGCTTGATTTCGAGTTTGTGCTGTTCGCCTCCGCCACCATCGACTACGACTACATCATGAAGCTGGCCACCGATATCTCCATGCAGCCAGCCGGCAAGGCCAGCATGAGTCAGCGAACAGCTGATCGGCCTGATCGCCAGCGATGCCAAGTTCATGGGCGAGCGCGAGGAGATCAGCGACTACGTGCGCAGCCTCAAAGCAGGCGAAGGGCTGGACGAAACCGCCATCCGCACCGGCTACCAGCAGTTCAAGCAGATCAAGGCCGCGCGTGAGCTGGCCGCGCTGTCGGAAATGCACGGCCTGCCAATCACCGCGCTGAAGGCTTTCGTCGACACCATCCTCGCCCGCCGCATCTTCGACGGCGAACAGCTCACCGAACTGCTGGCACCGCTGGAGTTGGGCTGGAAGGCGCGCACGCAGAAAGAGCTGGCGCTGATGAGTGACCTGCTGCCACTGCTGAAGAAGCGGGCCGGGGGGCGAGAGATTGCCGGGCTCAAGGCCTACGAGGACTGATGATGGCGAAACAGGGCACATCGTCTGTGGTGCCGAGGCTGCGGTTTCCGGAGTTTCGGGAAGCTGACGGGTGGAAGCCCAAGACACTGGGCAACGTCTGCCGACCACAACAATGGGCGACGATTTCAGGTTCTGCACTAAGTGACATAGGTTTCCCTGTCTATGGTGCTAATGGCTTTATCGGCTTTTACACCGCGTACAACCACGAGTTCGAAACAGTGGCGGTCACTTGCCGCGGATCAACTTGCGGTGAAGTGCTTTTGATCCCGGAGAAGAGTTACATCACTGGTAACTCGATGTGCTTGGATGACATTGATGCCGCTCGGAATTCCTATCATTTCGTCTATCACGTTCTGAAGCACAGAGGCTTCCGCGACGTCATCTCCGGCTCCGCTCAGCCCCAGATAGTTGGGAATGCGATTAGGAAGGTGAGAATTGCTGTTCCAGTCATCGAAGAGCAACAAAAAATTGCCAACTGCCTAACGTCGCTGGACGAGGTGATGGCCGCGCAGGGGTGGAAAGTGGAAGCGTTGAAGGCGCACAAACGCGGCCTGATGCAGCAGCTTTTCCCCCGCGAAGGCGAAACCCGCCCGCGCCTACGCTTCCCCGAGTTCCGCAACGCACCGGAGTGGCGTCCGTGCGTGCTCGGTGAAGTGACGTTGATCGTTCGGGGTGGTTCACCGCGGCCAATTGATGACTTTCTGACACATGAAAGCGGCGGCTTGAACTGGCTGAAAATTGGCGACGTTGATCGTGAGGCAAAGTACGTAACGAAGACTGAAGACAAGGTCCGACCGGAAGCTCTGTCCAAAACTCGAGTAATTCAGTCAGGTGACTTTATTCTGTCGAATTCGATGAGCTTTGGTCGGCCCTATATCTCGACAATCGAAACCTGCATTCATGATGGTTGGATTGCTGTCACAAGCATTCCGGCCGACCTGAATCGCGATTTTCTTTACTACTCAATCCTATCGGCGAGAAGTCAGAAGTATTTCGTGGATCAAGCCGCCGGAAGCGGCGTACAGAACCTCAACAAGGACATCATCAAGCTACTTCCCCTTGAGCTTCCGTCGGAAGATGAGCAACAGCGCATCGCTGACTGCCTCTCCTCCCTCGACACCCAAATCACCGCCGAATCCCACCAGCTCGCCGCCCTCAAGACCCACAAGCAGGGCCTGATGCAGCAGCTGTTCCCCGCTCCGGACGGTGCCGGCGCATGAGCGACCTGATCCTCTACACCAGCGAAGACGGCCAAAGCCGTATCCAGCTGCGCGCCGAAGGCCAGACGGTATGGCTGACCCGGTTGGAGATGGCCGAGCTGTTCCAGACCAGAAAGCAGAACATCGCCAAGCACCTCAAGGCGATCTTTGCCGATTGCGAGCTGCACACGGATTCAGTTGTCAACCAATGGTTGACAACTGAATCCGCCGGCAAGCGCTACCAGACCCTGAGCGCCGGTTTCAGGTTGCGCCAGGAGGCAACCATCAAGCAATCCTTGACCGTTCAAACCGGGGACACACCACAGGCAACTGCCGAGGAATCCTCGGTGGTTCAAATGGCAGTCCGCGCCCAGGTCCGTCGGCCAGCCAACATGGCCAGCCTTGTGCGCCTGGGGCAGTCGTTTTCTCTGCAGGAGCAGGCGGCATGAGCAAGAAGATACTCATCATCGCCGGGCCGAACGGCGCGGGGAAAACCACCTTCGCACGCTCTTTCCTTCCCGAGGAAGCGCAATGCCCGCGCTTCATCAATGCCGACCTGATCGCGGCGGGGCTGCCGCCGTTCGCGCCCGAGGCAGCGGCGATCAAGGCCGGGCGGCTGATGCTGAATGAGATCGACGAGGCCGTTGCGCACGGCGAGAGCTTCGCCTTTGAGACCACGCTTTCGAGGATCGGATACCGGCAGCGGATTCGTCTCTGGCGCCGATTTGGGTATCACGTCAGCCTGTTCTTTCTGCGCCTGCCCGAGGCGGAACACGCCATTGCCCGCGTGGCGATGCGCGTGCGCCAGGGCGGGTATGACATTCCCGAAGACGTGATCCGGCGGCGCTTTGACGCCGGACTGCGCAATTTTGAAACCGTCTACAAACCCGAAGTGGATACCTGGGCCTTGTACGATAACGCGGGCGATGAGCCCATCCTGCTTGAATGGGGCGAGAACCAATGAAGCCGCAAGACATTTCCACGGCACGCGATCCCGACCTGCGCGCTTCGCTTGCCGCGTTGCGCCGGGCATCACAACTGGCGCGCAAGACGGCGATCCAGACTGACACCGAACTGGTCGTGGTGCGAAACGGGCAGATGGTGCGGGTCTCCGCTGAAACGCTGCGCCAGCAGGCCGAATCTGAAAAAGAGCCAGCGTAGTGACAGAGCACGACCAGAAACAACTCGGCAAGACGCTCTGGAATATTGCCGGCCAGTTGCGCGGCGCGATGAACGCGGACGACTTCCGCGACTACATGCTGTCGCTGCTGTTCCTGCGCTACCTCTCGGGCAACTACGAGGCGGCAGCGAAGAAAGAGTTGGGCGCGGACTATCCCGACCCGAACGCGATCGGCAATGGCGGCAAGACGCCGCTGTCGGTCTGGTATGCGGACAACCCTGCCGATGTTGCCCAATTCGAGCAACAGATACGGCGCAAGGCGCACTACGTCATCAAGCCGAACTTCCTCTGGAACCATATCGTCCATCTGGCGAAGACGCAGGACGATGAGCTGCTCAACACCCTGCAGCAGGGTTTCAAGTACATCGAGGAGGAATCGTTCGAGAGCAAGTTCCAGGGCTTGTTTTCGGAGATCAACCTCGCCTCCGACAAGCTGGGGCGCACGTATGCCGACCGCAACGCCAAGCTGTGCACGATTATCGGCAAGGTTGCTGACGGACTGGCGGAGTTCAACACCGTCATCGACATCCTCGGCGACGCCTACGAGTACTTGATCGGCCAGTTCGCCGCCGGCTCGGGCAAGAAGGCGGGCGAGTTCTATACGCCGCAGCAGATCTCCAACATCCTCTCGGCCATCGTCACCCTGGACAGCCAGGAGCCGAAGACCGGCCCGCGCCGCAAGCTGGACAGCGTGTTTGATTTTGCCTGCGGCTCGGGCTCGCTGCTGCTCAACGTGCGCCACCGCATGACCAAGGCTGGTGGCACCATCGGCCGCATCTACGGCCAGGAATCCAACATCACCACCTACAACCTGGCGCGCATGAACATGCTGCTGCACGGGGTGAAAGACACCGAGTTCGAGATCTACCACGGCGACACGCTGAAGAACGACTGGGACTGGTTGCGCGAGACCAACCCGGCGAAGAAGCCGCAGTTCGACGCGGTGGTGGCCAACCCGCCTTTCAGCTACCGCTGGGAACCGGGCGAGGCGATGGCCGAGGACATGCGCTTCAAGAACCATGGCACCGCACCGAAAAGCGCCGCCGACTTCGCCTTCCTGCTGCACGGTTTGCACTACCTGAAGGACGACGGCGTGATGGCCATCATCCTGCCGCACGGCGTGCTGTTCCGTGGCGGCAAGGAGGCGGACATCCGCTCCAAGCTGCTCAAGGACGGCCACATCGACACCGTGATCGGCCTGCCGGCCAACCTGTTCTATTCCACCGGCATTCCGGTCTGCATCCTGGTGCTGAAGAAGTGCAAGAAGCCCGACGACGTGCTGTTCATCAACGCCGCCGAGCACTTCACCAAGGGCAAGCGACAAAACCAGCTGAGCGACGAGGACATCGAGCGAATTGTCATCACCTACCGGGATCGAACAGAGCAGGAGCGCTATTCGAAGCGCGTCTCGATGGAGCGGATCGCCGAGGAGGGCTACAACCTCAACATCTCGCGTTACGTCAGCACCGCCGAAGCTGAAAAGGAAATCAAGCTCGACGCCGTTCATACTGAGCTGGAAGCGATTGAGTTGAAGATCGACGAGGCAAAGAAGCGCCACAACGCCTTTCTCGTGGAGTTGGGGCTGGCGCCTTTGCCGTGAGTTGTGGAACCCGGCACGTCTTCCTGTCTATCCGCGACCTGGCTCATGCCGGCGAAGCCCCATCAGCTGGATCGGAGAGAGAAGTGAGGAGGACGGCCTCTTGATCGCGTCCTTCTCGCCTTCGTGACTTTCTCGCTCCTTCACTCGTACGCGCCGTCGCACATCTCGGTCGTCGACATCCGGCACATCCGGTGTTTCCCTATTTGCTGCGGGGACTACCCATCACTTGGTCCAACCCGGTCTGGGCGATGGACATCACCTACATCCCCATGAAGCGAGGCTTCGTCTATCTGGCCGCCGTCATCGACGGGGCCACCCGATGCGTGCTGTCTTGGCGCTTGTCCATCGCCATGACCGTGGACTTCTGCATCGAAGCGGTTGAGGAAGCTATCGCCCGTTATGGCACCCCCGAGATTTTTAATACAGATCAGGGCAGCCCATTCACCAGCAGTGACTTCATCGGCTTGCTCACTGAGCACGGCATTCAGATCAGCATGGACGGCAAAGGCTGCTGGCGCGATAACGTCTTCGTCGAACGGCTCTGGAAGCGCGTCAAGTACGAGAAGATCTATCTGCATGCCTACGACACCGTGACGGACGTCAGGAGAGCCTTGGCGCGTTACTTCCAGTTCTACAACACTCGCCGGCCGCACGCGTCGCTTGACGGCCAGACACCCGATACCGTGTACTTCAATTCACTACCACAACAACTGGCAGCATAACCCGCAGAGATCCACTTACTTTCCTCAAATCTCTGTCTGAATAACCGTGGCCAGATCTAAGACCATCAAAAAGCATCATTTCAGGAAAGAATTAAGGAAATCCTTAAACGCTATAGATGACCTTGCCCACGAATTACGTACCCCATAACCGAGGTCATAGGCTGGCTTGTTTCGTCTGATCGGCCAGCCAGAGTTGCTCGAACTGCATCGGGCTGATGTAGTTCAAAGTGGAGTGTAGCCGGGACGGGTTGTACCAGAACAGCCAGGCCAGTGTTTCATCCTTGGCGTGACGACGGGTGATGAAGCGCTGGCCATGCAGCCGCTCCACCTTCAGCGAGCCGAACCGCGTTTCGCTGCAGGCATTGTCCCAGCAGTGGCCACGCCGGCTCATCGAGGCGGCGATGCCGTATTCCTTGAGCACGTCTCGGCAGTCCTCACTGGCGTATGGGCTGCCGCGGTCGCTGTGAAAAATCAGACCGGCTTGCTGGTCGGGATGGCGCTTAAACCCTGCCATGGGCAGTGCGTTGATCACGATGTCGCGCGTCATGTCCGCACGCATCGACCACCCCACCCCCTGACGGCTGAACAGGTCGATCACCACGGCCAGGGACAGCCCGCCTTCGTCGGTGGGAAGGTAGGTGATGTCGCCGACCCAGACCCGGTCAGGCTTGGCCACGGTGAACTGACGGTCGAGCAAGTGCTGCGCGATCGGCAGATCGTGGTTGCTGTGGGTGGTGACCTTGAACCGTTGCTTGCCCTTGGCACGAATACCGTGCTGGCGCATCAACGTCTGCAGCCGCTGCTTGCCGACCCGTATGCCGTCTTTGCGCAGCTCCCGCCAGATGCGCGGCCGGCCGTCAGCACGCTTGGTCTGAGCGTGAATCGCCTTGATATGCACCCGTAGCGCCTCGTCACTGAGGTACCGACGCGGTGCGGTGCTGGCTTGGCGTGCGATGTGCCCGTGGTAGCCGCTGACGCTCACGTTCAGCACCCGGCATTGCACGGTCATCGGCCACCCCTGGCGATGACGCTCGATGAAGGCGTACCTCACTTCGCACCTTTGGCGAAGTACGCGTTCGTCGGGCAGGCCATTCACTGGATGCCCTGCCTGCCGACTCACCTTTTCCCAGGATGTCGCGCTCCATCTTCACCCGGGCCAGCTCGGCACGTAGCCGGGCAATCTCCTTCTGCTCGGCGCCCACCGGCTTGCTATCGGCGCCATTGAGCTAGCCTTCCCGGTCTGCTTTCACCCAGTGGAACAGCGTCTGCTCAACGATGCCGAGCGTCCTGGCTACCGAGGCTTGGCTCTGGCCACCCTCGACCCAGCGTACCGCTCCTTGCTTGTATTCGAGCGTGTAGCGTGCCCGCGTTGTCTTCATCATGTCGTTCTCCTTGCGTGGATTGAATCACACGGCAAGGGATACGTTTCTCGGGGGCAAGGTCACTTCGCGCTTGCCTTCCTCGTTGACCCCCAAAGCCACCCGCACGGCGGCATCGACCCCTTGGCCGCCATAGCGAATCTTTTCGTAGCGGGCGTCCAGGATGACGGACGGATAGGCCCCCAGCGGACGTTCACGCCAGGCCTCCAGTTCGACGTCCAGCAGCGCGGCACAGCGCGATACCTCCGTGGAGCTGAACCAGCCCCTTGACGGAGGACGCCATGAAGCATCGAGTCAAGCAGCCTGTTTTAGGGTCTTCGCATAATCGTTGGGTGACAAGTAGCCGAGTGTGGAATGCAAACGGGTCGGGTTGTAGAAGGCATGGATGGAGCTGGCGATGGCAGTGTAGGCTTCGGTTTTGGTTGCCTACACGCTCGAGGCCTCTTCGTTCTTGAGCGTGGCGAAGAAGCTTTCGGCGACCGCGTTGTCCCAGCAGTTGCCCCTGCGACTCATGCTCGGGACGAAGCCGAGAGCGGTGATCGTGCCAGTAAAGTCGTGGCTCGCGTATTGGCTGCCGCGATCGGAATGGAATAGCACACCGCGATCTATGGGAGCCGCCGACCACGCGTTGACGAACGCCTGCTGGACCCCATCGTCAGGCATGCGCTCGGCGAGGCTGTAGCCAAGGACCTGCCGGGTTTGCAGGCTGATGACCGTAGCCAGATACAACCCACCCTCCTGGGTGGAGATGTAGGGAATGTCTCCGACCCACGCAGGTACGCCGCTGTCGACTGCAAAGCGCCGATCCAGCAGATTCTTCGCGACTGGCCGAGCCTGCCGGCTGTCGGTGGTACGCGGGTTGAAACTGCGGCCCTTGCAGCGCCCGCGGAGCCCTTCCTCACGCATCAGTCTGGCCACGCGCTTGGAACCCACGGCGTGGCCGCAAGCCCGTAGCGCCCGGACGAGTCGTGGGCGTCCGTACGTGCCGCGACTACCGGCATGGAGCGTGTGTAGATCCGCCCGCAGCGCTACTTCGGCGTCCGGTCGAACTCGGCGTTGCCGGTGCGAATAGGCCTGGAAACCTGCTACCGACACCACCAACACGCGGCACAGCAACCAGGCCGGATAGTGAGCCCGTTCACGCGCGACGAAGGCGTACCTCACCGGGACTCTCTGGCGAAGAACGCCGTCGCTTTTTTTAAGATCTCACGCTCCATCTTGAGCGTGGCGTTCTCGGATCGTAGACGGGCCACCTCACTTTCCAGCTCGTCGACTGGCTTACGCTGCGGCGAGCGCAACGGTCGACCCGCTCGAGTGGCATCGACCCCATTGGCGAGCGACTTGATCGGAATATCAAGTTGCCGCGCAGCCTTGGCTCGGCCGACCGACTCGGATAGCGCAACCGCTTGGGCCTTAAAGTCGTCGGTGTAGTGCCGACGGGGAATACGGGGTGACATGGGAACCTCCAGTTGGCGATGAAAGTATCGCTTCCTGGCGTCCGTTTCGACGGGACAGGTTCAATGTGGGCCAACTGGATCTTGCGCCAGATGCCGCCGATGGCCAGCCGCTCTTCGCTCCAGTCGAACTGGAACGCTTCTCCCCAGCTGAAGGTCAGCGGCACGTAGGCTGAACGGGCGGTGACCGATCCTGCTTCGGCACGCCAAGCCCTGACAAACGTGGTCACCCGGCTGTAGCCCTGCTCCAACAACTGGGCATACAGCCGCAACGCGGTGCGTCGATCACGGCGGGGTCGTTTGGCGCCGGTCTCCAGCGCATGCCGCAGCCACTCGGCATGCGCATCGATCTTGCAGGGCCCGGGCGGGCCGCCGGTAGCTCATTGCGTCGCGGGCCGGCTCGCGACGCCAGATCTTGACGGTGTTTCTCGACAAACGGGTACGGCGTGTGATCTCGCTAATCGACAGGCCGTCCCGATACCGCATGCTGCGGAATTTTGCATGCATCGTCATGGTGTGCACCTCGTCTCCTGCTGGGCTTTGAACCCTGCAGGTTAGTGAAAAACACCCTGGTCACAATCAGTGAGCAGAAGCCCCTTTTGATGGTCAGTTTTCAGTGAGCGCCAACATTCAGGGTAGAACCCAGCGGGTGTTTGTGGCCTGCGGGTTGGTCAATCTGTATCTGGCCCGAAGGCGATTGTTGGCTGTCACGTAGGGTCGGTGCGCCTGGAATCCGTTGATACGCTCAAAAAAGCGGACAAAACGACCGAATCGAACGAAAAACCAGCGTCGACAACGCGGTCTTCGCTCGATAATCTTTCTGCCAAGGGAAGCCCGCCCCAGCGTGGGGCTGGCTTTTATCAAAGTCGTCGTCATGTAGCAGCCTCTCAGGCCCCGCTCACTGCCTAGATTTTCTCCCACATCACAGGCGCATTGGCGACGATGGCTCGTTGCAAAATATCGATGAGCGGCCCGGCGCGCGTCGCGAGTGCGACCGCTTCAGGATCCTTTTCGTCGACCTTTCGCCCTGCTTTGTTCGAAAGCTCGGCGCTCGGCGCTGCGGACATTCGCAGTTGTTGTTGCAGTCGGTCGAGCGCTGCCGGAATATCCTCTGAACGGAACGCACCGGGGACGTCGCCGTTCGCGCCCAGCATCTTGATCAGTTGAACAGCGACACCACCAAACATCGTGATGGACCCTGTTCCCGTGGCACTAAAGCGGACTAGCATGATTCGTCTCGTGAGGCCAGCAGATCGGGCGCGAAGGTCTTGTGGCGGGTGGACATGACGATCACCAGTCTATTCCCTGATGACCAGCGAAGACGACGATTATGGCGTTGGACGCTGTCATTTTACATTCCTTTTAGAGTGACACATCAAGGGTCTAAGTCTGCGCTCGAAGTCGCATTCCACAAAGTGACGACCGGCACCTCGGGGTGGCGGTGTCGCGGCCGAGAATGCCGAGCGATGCCGTGCCGAGCGTGAAATGCTGCGCCTCGACCAGCGGCGATCCGATCCAGCGCGCGCAGTTTCTCGATGAGGTGGAATACCGTTTGCAGGACTTCCTCGGTTGCCTCGCGGCATTGCGCCAGCGTGTGTTCCCCGTCCATCAGCACTTCCAGTTCGACAATAGGGACCAGTTCGGCCTCCTGGCACAAGGCGGCATAGCGTGCCAACTCATGCGCGCTGACCTCGATGCAACCCCGGCTGGGTATGCCCGCGCCCACGGCAATCACCGCGCGCCACTTGGCAAAGCGTGCGCCCATGCCGAAATATTCCTTGAGCCGATTCTTTCGAGTCGGTCCAGGCGGGTGATCCTTTCTGCCTCGGGCAGGTACGGGCCGTCCACCCGGTAGGCATAGAGTTGACCGGGACGAATCCCCCGGACCACACGTGCCAGATGTCACCCGTGCGGTTGCGCGTGGGGTCGAGATCAACGATCTTGGCCGGCGTTGCGTCAGCGGATCGCGTCGTCCCAGTGCCAGCACATCGGCGACGTCGATGCCGGTCTGCTCGGTGTAGATTTTGAGAAAGCGCGTGATGAGATCGGGTGCGAAGCGGTCGAAGCCGGCGTCGACGGCTGTGTGCGTGGTGAACAGATTGCCCACGCGCGTCGCGGCCAGCGCCGCGGCGAAGCTCTGCCTGGTCTCCGTCATGAAATCGCGGGCACGCTCCACCACCGCGAACGCCGCGTGGCCTTCGTTCAGGTGGCAGACCTCGGGCTTGACGCCGAGTGCCGCGAGCAAGCGCCAGCCGCCGATCCCGAGCAGCAGCTCCTGCTGCAGCCGCAACTCGGCCCCGCCGCCATAAAGCTCGCTGGTGATACCGCGGTATGCGGGGTAGATCGCCGCGTCGTTGCTGTCCAGCAGGTACAGTTTCACGCGCCCGACCTGCGCCTGCCAGGCGCGCAGCCAGACCGCGTAACCGGGCAGGGTGATTTTCAGGCGCAGCCACTCGCCGTCGGGGTGGCGCAAAGGCGTGATCGGCAGCTGCCCAGGGTCGTTGTAGGGGAACAGGCTTACCCGCGAGCGGTGCATGCCACCGGGTCAAGCGCTCTCACTGCACTGGGCCTGCTTGGCAACCGCCAGACTGGGAGGATTTGCGAACACCAAACGCACAGAGCGCCCGGTATGGGACACCTTGTGGAAGGGGTGGGCACGTCTGCAGGAACGGATCCAAGGTTATTGGCTGGTCCAGAAAATGGCGGCTCAAATGTGATCAAGAGACAGCCGGTGGCCGGGGGACTCCCAAGGTTTGACCTATACCGCGGTCGTGAATCTGGAATCTCGACCAAGAGATGAGGGTTCCGATGAACAGAGTCCCAGCGCCTTGGCCATACGCGCTGGGACTGCAAGTATCACGGGGTGTACATCCAGAAGTGCCGCAAGAAGCGGATCTTCGGGCAGCTTCGGAGGCCTCTGGGTGAGGCATTCCTGAGTTGGCGGATCAGCGCGGTTGCCAGATTGTGGAGGGACACCTGATGCCGGATCATGTGCACCTGTGCATCAGCATTCCGCCAAAGTGTTCGGTCGCGAGTGGGGTGGGGCACACTCCACTCGCCGGACTATGTGATCAACGTCGGCGGTATCATCGACACTCACTACAACGGCCCCGGCTACGACACCAATGGTTGTGCGCGCGCATCTCGAACGTATTAGCAACACCCTGAGCGCGATTTTCAGCCTTGTCGGGCGGCAAGGGCGCTCCACCGACGCCGTTGCCGACAGCATAGCCGAAGCCCGTTTTCGCGGAAACACCGAATGAAGCCGTCCAGCCTGGACTACGTCGATGCGTTGGCCGAGCGTCTTGTTGCCCGTAAACAACGTCTGGCCGTGGCAGAATCCTGCACCGGCGGCCTGATCGCCGCCTGGCTCACCGCCCGGCCTGGCAGTTCGGCCTGGTTCGACCGCGGCTTGGTCACCTATTCCAACGCCGCCAAGCGCGAGCTGCTGGGCGTGTCCGAGGAGACCCTAGAACAACATGGCGCTGTCAGTGCTGCCACGGTGCTGGCGATGACGCAGGGTCTGTTGGCACGCAGCGGCGTCGACTGGACGCTGGCCGTCAGCGGCGTCGCCGGCCCCGATGGCGGCACGCCCGAAAAGCCTGTCGGCACGGTCTGGATCGCGTGGCAGGGAGCTGGCGTGGCGCCTTCGTGCAGTCGTTTTCTGTTCGTCGGAGATCGCGCCGAGGTTCGACGTCAATCCGCACTGGCGGCCCTCGACGGTCTGGGGTTGTTGATCGATGCCGCTGCTGCAGGCTGAGGTGCATGAGAGTGTTTTTGAGCCCCTCTCCCGCAAGCGGGAGAGCAACTGTGTTCACAGCCAAGTGGTGACAGGGTGCGCATTCCAAGGTTTTTGATCGCGCACCCTGGCATTGAGGGCAGTCAGGGGTTTTCGCATGACCGCAGTGCACGCGACTGTGAAAGGCTTGCCGACGTCGATCAGGTGCTGATGGAACGCGGCCAGAGGCCCTTTGCCGGTGCGCACCCTCGAGAGTGCGGCCTGGGTCAGGGCACTGCGTACCTCAGAGCGTCCGCGTGCCGATGGCTATCGACGGCGTTTCGGATTGCATCTGGCGCAACGGTGTCCGGTTTGCAGTGAACATGCCTCCTTCTTGGCGACGAACCCGGATTTATCCTGCCACAGCCGCATCTGGGTCGATCCGGGGCAAGCTTACAACGCCGCAGTCAGTTGGCCGAGACGGTCGGTGAGGCGGGTGTTCTCGCTGTAGTCGACCGGGCAGTCGATGAGGATGACGGTGTCCAACGCCAGCGCTTCTTGCAGCGCGGGCAGCGGTTGATGGGCGGTGCTGATTTGAACGCCGCGGTAGCCGTAGCTCTCGGCCTGCTTGACGAAGTCGGGGTTGGTGAAGGAGATGTAGGCAGTGCGGCCGATCTCCAGTTCCTGCTTCCATTTGATCAGGCCGTAGCTTTCGTCGGTCCAGATCAGCACCACGAATGGAATTTTCTCGCGCATGGCGGTTTCCAGCTCCTGCGAATTCATCAGGAAGCTGCCGTCGCCCATCGTCGCCAAGCACCTTGCGCTCGGGACGGGCAAGCTTGGCACCGAGGGCGCCGGGCAGGCTAAAGGCCATCGTCGTCAGGCCGTTGGAGATCAGGCAGGTGTTTGGAGGCATAACTGGGATACAGATGCGCCATCCACATCTTCAGCGCGCCGGTGTCGGCCAGCACGATGTCCTCGCGGCCCATGGCGGCGCGGATGTCGGCAACGATGCGCTGTGGCTTGAGCGGATAGGCATCGTCCACGGCTCCGCGTTTCAATTCCGTCTCGGGCATTTCCTTGAGACGTTGGATCAGAGCGTGATCGGCACTCGGACAGATGGGCTTGCGTTCCACCAATGCGTCGAGCGTGCCGATGCTGCTGCCTTGGATGCCGACGGCCAGCTCGTAGTTGGCATCGACTTCGGCCGGCGTGCGGCGGATGTGGAGGATGGTCTTGTCGCGATCCGGGTTCCAGCGTGCCGGTGCGTATTCGATCAGATGGGGTGCTCTCAAGAAAGGGATTTTTTCGTACGCTAACGTCACGGGTTGACCGGATTGCCGCCGGTGCCTGGCGCATCATTGACGACGAGTCGCGGAGCAAGAAAGCAGCCTGTACAGTGCCTATGGTTTGCCTTTACGCTGACACGAGCGAAGACAAACTGAGGAGCAGAGGGTGCGTGCGAAGGCGTCGATAACCGTGCAGATTGTCCTGGAGAGCGAAACACGAATAGGACCGGGCAAGGCAGATTTGCTACAAGGCGTGCTCGAAACTGGCTCGATCGCGGCAGCGGGTCGGCGCCTGAGCATGAGTTACAAACGCGCCTGGTATCTCATCGATACGCTCAATTCCGCCTTTAAAGAACCGCTCGTCACCGCGGTAAAAGGCGGCCGCAGCGGAGGCGGAGCGCACCTGACGGCTACCGGCCACGCTGTCCTCGCCCAATATCGCAACATCGAAGAGATCACCCGGCGCGCAGTGGCGACGGAAATCAAGGAACTCGCAAACCTTGCGAAACCGCCTGGCGCTCAGAGCGTTACGGAATAATCACTATAGTTGTCGATATAGCCGTTTGGCTATATCGTACGAGCATGAAAAAACTCCTTCGACTCCTTTCGTTCGCGCTCGCTTGCGGCTTGGCTTGCGGCTTGGCTTGCGGCTCACTAACTGCTGACTATGCGCAATCGGCGCCTCCGATCGCGGCAGCCGCCGACCTCAAATTTGCGCTCGACGAGGTGGCGACGCAGTTCAAGGCCGATACGGGGCGCGAGGTGAAGCTCACCTTCGGGTCGTCCGGCAATTTTGCGTAGCAGCTTCAACAGGGGGCGCCGTTCGAGATGTTTCTTTCGGCCGATGAAGGCTTCGTGTTCAAGCTTGCCGATGCAGGCAAAACAATTGATAGAGGCACGCTGTACTCAGAGGGAAGAATCGTGCTGTTCGCACCGCACGGTTCCCCGCTTACGCCCGACGCGCGATTTGAGGATTTGAAAGCGGCGTTGAAAGATGGCCGGCTGCAAAAGTTCGCGATCGCAAACCCCGAACATGCGCCATACGGCCGCGCGGCGGAACAGGCGCTCGAATCTCAAGGTCTGTGGGAAGACGTTAAGCCGAAGCTGGTGTTGGGAGAAAACGTCGCCCAGACTGCACAATTCGCGACCTCTGGCTCGACACAAGGGGGCATCTTTGCCTATTTGTTGGCACTGTCACCCGAGGTCGCCAAGCTTGGCTCGTTTGTGCTGATCCCGGCCGACTGGCACAGACCCCTGCGGCAACGAATGGTGCTGATGAAGAATGCGGGCGAAGCCGCCAAAGCCTTTTACGCCTACGTCCAGACGCCGGCGGCTCGCGCCATTTTCCGAAAGTTTGGATTCGTGTTGTCGGGCGAAGTGAAGTAATCGTATGGACTGGTCCGCGCTCGCGCTTTCCCTCCGGCTCAGCGCAATGACCGTCCTCATCCTGCTGCCGATCGGAATCTTTCTCGGCCGCTTTCTGGCATTCAGGCGTTTTCGTGGCCGGGCTATCGTTGAGGCACTGCTCGCGTTGCCCCAAGTGTTACCGCCGACAGTACTCGGTTACTACCTGCTGCTCTCCTTCGGCGTCAATTCGCCGCTTGGGCAGGGCTGGCGAGCGCTGTTCGGACATTCGCTGGTATTCAGCTTCGATGGCCTATTGCTGGCTTCGATTCTGATCAATCTGCCATTCGCCGTCCAGCCAATGCAACGTGGGTTTGAATCTATCCCGAAGGAAGTGCGCGAGGCGGCGGCAGTATCGGGGTTCTCCCCCTCGCGGGTACTGTGGTCAATCGATCTGCCGCTCGCATGGCCGGGCATTGTCACTGCCCTCGTGCTCGCGTTTGCACATACGCTGGGTGAGTTCGGCGTGGTGCTGATGGTAGGGGGATCGATCCCGGGCGAAACACGGACGATCGCGATCGCGATCTATGACCGCGCGCAGTCGTTCGATACCGCCGCCGCTGGGACCATGTCGGCGCTGCTATTGATGATCTCACTCGCGGCGCTGGGTGTCACCTATGCACTGTCAAATCGGGTTGGCCGCCGTGCCTGATAACAGCGGCCTTGTGGTGCGTCTGCGCCAGACCGCCCCCTTTCCCCTTGCGATCGACTTCGTGTGTGGAATGGGCGAACTGGTTGCGCTGGTGGGCCCGTCGGGTAGCGGGAAAAGCACGACGTTGCGCGCCATTGCCGGTCTGCACTTCCCACAGCAGGGACACGTAAGCTGCCGTGGCGGAGTCTGGTTCGACAGTGCGGCGGGCATCGACGTGCCGCCTCATCGTCGGCACGTCGGACTGGTGTTTCAATCGTATGCGCTGTTTCCCCATATGACAGCGCTCGGTAACGTGACGGCCGCATTGCTGCACTGGCCTGCGTCCGAGCGTGTCGAGCGCGCACGGGCACTCCTTCGCCTCGTTCATCTTGACGGCATCGAAGAGCGGCGACCGTCGGCCCTGTCCGGAGGGCAGCAGCAGCTGGTGGCAGTCGCCCGGGCACTCGCTCGTGAGCCTGATGATGTACTGCTCCTCGATGAGCCGTTCTCGGCGGTGGATCGCCGCACTCGCCGCGAGCTGGTGAACGAATTGCATGAATTACGCTCGGCCGTCTCGGTGCCGATCGTGCTCGTCACCCACGATTTGGATGAAGCAGCGGACCTCGCGGACCGTTTGTGCGTCATCGATCGCGGCGAAACCCTGCAGATCGGCCAGCCCGCCGACGTGCTTGCAGCCCCGGCGAGCCAACGGGTACGCGACGCGCTGGATCTTCCTGAGGAGGATGCTTGATGGTTTCGCTAGAGAATCTTCACTCGCCGATTCTGGTGCGCGGGACCGGCGATATTGCCTCCGCAGTAGCCGTGCAACTGTTTCGCGCGGGCTATGCGGTTCTGCTGCACGATGAGCCTGCACCGACTGCTCTACGTCGTGGCATGGCCTTCACGGATGCCGTATTCGACGGCATCGCCATGCTTGATGGGATCGACGCTCGTCTTGTGGATGTGTCTCCTGCGTTACACGGGGCGCTCATCGCGCGCAATTCCGTGCTGGTTACGGTTGCCGCTTTCGCTGACGTGCTTGCAAGCGCGGACTGGTCGGCGCTCATTGATTCCCGGATGCGCAAGCGCGCGACGCCCGAGCTGCAACGTGGTTTGGCGCCGCTGACCATCGGCATCGGACCGAACTTTGTTGCCGGTGAAACTGTCGATTTTGCGATCGAAACAAGTTTGGGCGAGCGCATGGGCGCGATCATCCAATCCGGCGCGACCATGGCGCTTGCCGGTGAGCCCGAGTCGCTCGGTGGGGCGGGCCGCGAACGATTTATTTATGCACCGATCGCGGGTTGTGTTCGTACTGCCGCGCGCATCGGTGCCGTGGTCGCGAGCGGCGATGTTGTCGCGACCATCGGCGATGTTCCGTTGTCGGCTCCGCTCACAGGCGTCATCCGAGGTCTCGTGCATGCCGATGTGTTTGTTACGAGCGGGATGAAGGTTGTGGAGATAGACCCGCGAGGCGATCAGGCAACCGCCTTCGGTTTGGGAGAGAGACCCCGGCGCATCGCCGACGGCGTGCATCAAGCGCTCACAAATGCAGCCTCGTAGCGAATAAAAGGGAACCGTACCGCAAATGACAGAACAAAACTCCAAATCGCGGAATCGCCCGGCTGCTTTCTTTGGCGGCGGCATTATCGGCGCGCTTGGCGGCCTCATCGGTCTCGGGGGAGCCGAGTTTCGTCTTCCCCTTCTGATTGGTGTTTTTCGCTTCGCGGCGTTGGAAGCCGTAATCCTCAACAAGGCCATGAGCCTCGTCGTAGTCATTTCAGCACTTCCATTTCGGGCGAAGACAGTACCGTTCGGCGAGATTGCCGCGCACTGGCCTGTCATCGTCAATCTTCTGGCTGGGAGCCTGGTCGGCGCATGGCTAGGGGCAGGCTGGGCAATCCGCTTACGTTCGGAAACGCTCTACAAGGTGATCGCAATGGCGCTGGTAGCGATTGCGGTTGTTCTGATGCTCGGGCATGACGCGACGGCAGGCGCGCCCTTGTTCAGCGGCGTGACGCAAGCAGTGACGGGCGTTGCTGCCGGGTTCTTGATCGGGGTGTTCGCTGCGGTACTCGGCGTCGCTGGCGGCGAACTTCTGATCCCAACGTTGGTGCTGCTATTCGGAGTCGATATCAAGCTGGCTGGTAGCTTGTCGTTGGCCGTGAGCCTACCCACAATGCTCGTTGGATTTACCCGATACAGCCGTGACCAGAGCTTCTCGGTCCTCGGGCGCAACCGGGTTTTCCTGCTGGTGATGGCCGCTGGCTCGATCATTGGGACGTTCATCGGGGGCCGTCTCTTAGGATTCGTACCGGGCGCGGTACTGCTGCCAGGGCTTGCCGCCCTACTGGTCATTTCCGCGGTCAAAGTCTGGCGGCACAGTTAGCCCTTTAGATCAAGATGGCTCTGACTGACAGCAATGCTCCCTGGTCCACAGAGAGTCTGGTTGAAGTACACCCTAACCTGATGTCAGGGATGACTGTCAGAACCGTCAGGATCGGGCCGGTTAATGGATTATTTGACGGTCGCCTCGGGAAGTCATAGATTTCAAGTTGACATTTTTACCGGAAGTCCGTCATGAACGGCCAACGCGTCGGCTATGTTCGGGTCAGAACCTTCGAGCAAAACGTAGTGCGCCAGCTCGATGGAGTCGAGCTTGACCGGACCTTCACCGAGCAGGCATCGGAAAGGACACGAAGCGCCCGCAGCTCGACGCGTTGCTGGCCTTCGTGCGCAACGGCGACACGGTGGTCGTGCATAGCATGGACCGGCTTGCCCGCAATCTGGACGATCTTCGCCATATCGTTCAGGTGTTGACCAAACGTGGGGTGCGTATTGAGTTCGCAAAGGAATGTCTGACGTTCACGGGCGAGGACTCGCCAATGGCTAATCTGATGTTGTCGGTGATGGGCGCCTTCGCGGAATTTGAGCGCGCGCTGATTCGTGAGCGCCAGCGGGAGGGCATCGCTCTGGCAAAGCAACGCGGCGCCTATCGCGGTCGTAAGCCGGCCTTGTCCGACGCCCAGGTTGCCGACCTCCGCCGTCGCGTAGAGGATGGGGAACGTAAAGCCCAACTTGCTCGCGAATTTGGTATCAGCCGCGAAACCCTGTACCAGTGTCTGGGCTCGACGAGGTGAATCTTGCCCCGCCGAGAACTGCTTACCCCTGATCAGCGAGCCCAGCTGTTTGCGTTCCCCGAGGATGAAAGCGAACTGATTCGTCTGGCCACATTGTCGACGGAGGACTTTGCGTTTGTGCGACAGCATCGAGGCGGCCACAACCGTCTCGGTATCGCGGTGTTGATGGTCTACCTGAGCTATCCCGGTCGGGTTTTGGGACCTGCTGAGAAGCCGCATACGCCGATCATCGGCATCGTCGCGGCGCAACTGGGCGTTACGCCGGCGGTGTGGGTGTATACGCTGCACGCGACGAAACGCGTCGGGAACACCTGCAGGAACTCCTAGCCAGGCTGGGCCTGGTGCAATTCAGTCGGCAGCACTATCGTGCGCTGGTCGAGTTGCTGCTGCCGGTTGCGATGCAGACCACCCAAGGCGTTGTGCTTGCACAGACGGCGGTTGACGAACTCCGGCGTCGGCATGTGCTGTTGCCGCCGCTCCCTGCGCTCGAAAAGCTATGCGCGGCCGTGACTACACGTGCACAGCGCGAAGTGCGAAGTGCACCGCCTCTTGACCGCGCCGCTGACAGATGAGCAGCGCCTTGCGCTCGACCAGCTCCTGTTACCTCTCACCGATCGCCCCGTCAGCAAGCTTGCCTGGTTACGGCAATCGCCGGGCGAGCCCAGCGCGAAAGCGGTTCTCGCGCACATCGAGCGCTTGCATGCAATCCGATCGCTCGGTCTGCCGGAGTGTATTGGCCGAACGATCCATCAGAACCGCCTGTTGCGTCTGGCGCGTGAAGGCGGGCAAACTGCTGTCTACCAGCTCGAAGAATACGAAACAGATCGGCGTCACGCCACGCTCGTCGCGATCCTGCTCGACACCGCCGCGACGCTGACCGACGAGATCCTCAATCTCCACGATCGGCTCATCGGGTCATTCTTCACCAAGGCCAAACACAAATACGAGAAGCGCTTCGCAGCCGATGGCAAAGCTGTCAATGAAAAGGTACGCCTCTATGCTAAGGTCGGCGCTGCACTGATCGCGGCGAAGGAGGCCGGTGATGATCCGTTCCGGGCGATCGAGGCCATCGTTCCGTGGGATGCGTTCACAGCGAGCGTACGCGAAGCAGAGCAACTTGCTTGCGACGCGGAGTTTGATTCGATGACGTTGCTCATCGACCACTTCACGCAATTGCGGCGCTATTCTCCGACGTTCCTCAACACCTTCGAATTCCGCGCGGCATCAGCGCGTCAGGACCTGATGAACGCGATTGAAGTTTTGCGCGAGATGAACCGGACCGACGCCAGAAAAGTGCCAGCGGATGCGCCAACGGCCTTCGTCAAACCTCGCTGGGGGCGATTCGTGTTCAAGGAGGGCGGCATCGATCGCAGATTTTACGAGCTTGCCGCGATGAGCGAATTGAAGAACGCGCTTCGCTCGGGCGACGTGTCGGTTATCCGTAGCCGGCAGTTCAAGGATTTCGATGAATACCTGATGTCGCGTGCAACGTTCGACGATCAACATCGCGGGCACCGGCTGGGGCTGGTCGTGGAGACCTCGGCAGCCACCTATCTCGACGAGCTGTTCGCCCGTTTGCACGAAGCGCTTGACGAAACGGCGAAGCTTGCAGCGGCAGGCGAATTACCGGACGTTGATCTGAACGACAAAGGGCTCAAGATCACGCCGCTCGACGACGCAACCCCGGCAGCGGCCGACATCCTCACCCAGCAAGTCTATGATCTGGTGCCGCGCGTAAAGATCACGGATCTGCTGCTCGAGGTCGATCAGTGGACCGACTTCGCCCGGCATTTCACTCATTTGAAAAGTGACTCGGAGCCGTCTGAACGGACGCTATTGCTGACCGCGCTACTCGCTAGATGCCTTCAACCTCGAGCTGGAGAAAATGGCCGATGCCTGTCCCGGGACGAGCGTGGCGAAACTGTCGGGTTGGTGGCCTGGTATATCCGGGACGACACCTATCAGAAGGGGTTAGCCGAGCTGGTCAACTATCAGCATGGCTTGCCTTTCGCCGCGTATTGGGGGGAGGCACGACCTCGTCATCCGATGGTCAGCGCTTCCGGGCAGGAGGGCACGGTCAGGGCGCTGGATATCGGAACGCGAAGTATGGCAACGAACCCGGCGTACTGTTTTATACGCACATCTCCGACCAGTACGCGCCGTTCCACACCAAGGTCATCAATTCTCCGGTGCGTGATGCCACGCATGTCCTCGATGGCTTGCTGTATCACGAGTCGGAGCTGCGTATTGAGGAGCACTATACGGACACCGCTGGCTTCACTGACCACGTGTTTGCGCTTAGCCACTTCCTCGGATTCGAGTTTGCGCCACGCATTGCCGATCTGGCCGACAAGAATCTGTATGTGCCGGGCAAGGCCGGCGACTGGCCGGCGCTGTCGTCGCTAATTGGTGGTTCGATCAACCGCAAACTGATGACGTGGTTCGACTGGCCGCATCAATACAGCAAGGCACGGTGACGGCTTCGCTTATCTTGCGCAAGCTCAGCGCGTATCCCCGACAAAACGGTCTTGCTGTCGGCTTGCGTGAACTTGGCCGCATCGAGCGTACGCTGTTCACGCTGAAATGGCTCCAGGACCCAGCATGGCGCCGTCGTGTGTCCGCTGGACTGAACAAGGGCGAGGCCCGCAACTCGTTGGCGCGAGCAGTGTTCTTCTATCGGCTAGGCGAGATACGGGACCGTTCGTACGAAAACCAGCGGTACCGGGCAAGCGGCCTGAATCTGGAGCGGTCGATTGCAGCCTTGCGGCAGCAGCGCGAGATCGATGACAGCTTAATCCCGCACGTTGCGCCGCTGGGCTGGAATCACATCAACCTGACGGGCGACTATGTGTGGCACGCCAACAAACGCGTCGCCAAGGGGCGATTCCGACGTTGCGCGCCGGGAAAACGACTAAGGCGAAGTCTTAACGAACCGAAGTCTTAACGAACGAAAAAATCCCTTTCTTGAGAGCACCCCAGATCGTAGCCGATGGCGATGACCTGATCGGCGGCGTCGAAGCCGAAGTTGGAGTAGTCGTGTTCCATGAAACCGATGGTGCCAAGCGCGTTGGCATGATCGGCGGGCAACACGCCCTTGCCGGCGAAGGTGGTAGCCACCGGCAGGTCCAGCGCCTCCGCGAAGCGCTGCAGTGCGGCTTCGGCGTGATCGCGTGCGACCCCAGGGTCGGCCAGTACGATCGGGTTTTTTGCTGTGGCCAGCAGGGCCATGGCGCGTTTGAGCTGGTCGCTGGACGGTTCGGTGTCGCGCGGCAGGTTAATCTTCAGTGGCCGAGCCTGAGACGGTGCCGCCGAGACGTCTTCGGGCACGATCACGGCGGTGGCGCCCGGGCGTTCGGTCTGCGCGGTCTTGAACGCCTTGCGCATCACCTCGGCCGCTGCTTCTGCCTGCGTGACGGTCCCAACCCACTTTGTCATTTGTTTAAAAAATGCATAAATATCAATTATCTGATGCGTTTATTCCTTAAGGAAAACCCCCGGCTTTGCCGGGGGACTCCCCGTAGTTTGACCTGTGCGCCGGTCATCGTGAGCCTTCGGTCTCTGCAAAGATGACGAGGAACACGATGAAAGAGTATCAGTGCTTGAGTCACACGCGATGGGATTGTAAGTACCCCGTGGTGTATATCCCGAAGCGGCGCAAGAAGTAAGGTGTTTGGTTTGGTGAGGCAGCATCTGGGAGAGATACTGCACGAGTTGGCGAGGCAGAAGGAATCGAAGATTGTGGAAGGGCACTTGATGCCGGATCATATCCACATGTGCATCAGCATCCCACCGAAGTACTCGGTATCGGGCGTAGTGGGCTATATCAAGGGCAAAAGCGCGATCACGAGTGCACGGAATTTTGGAGGGCGGCAGTGGAACTTTACCGGAGAGAGTTTCTGGGCCCGTGGCTACTTTGTCTCGACAGTTGGACTCGACGAAGCGATGGTGCGAGCGTACATCCGTCACCAAGAAGCGGAGGATGAGCGATACGATCAGATGAAGTTGGGCGTGTAGCTGGTCGCCTTCAGGCGACTCACGCTGTTATGGCGCCTTTGAGGCGCTCACCCTAAAGCCCCCGGCTCTGCCGGGGGATACTTACTTAAAATTCTTATTAAGACCGGCCTGAGCCGCCAACGCCACCAATGGATGGCCGTCCAACTGGGCGTCGGCGGTGCCCAGCGCGAGGTTGATGGCGCCGGGGCCGAGCGTGGCCAGGCACACGCCGGACGCCCCGTCAGTCTTCCATACATATCGGCCATGAACGACGCGCCCTGCTCGTGCCGGGTGGTGATGAAGCGGATTGTCGAGTCGAGCAGCGCATCCATCAGATGCAAATTTTCTTCGCCGGGAATGCCGAACACGTATTCGACGCCCTCTGCTTCCAGACACTCGACGATCAGTTGCGAGACATTGCGGGGTTTTTTATGGGTCATCGAGAAATTCCCTGTGTGACGGGGTGGCGAAATTGGCGTTCAGGGGCTATCCGCAGGCATTCAGACAAGAACTGCCACCGATTCCTGACCGGTGAGTGCGTAGCGTGCTGGCCTGAGTATAGGCAGGCCTGACGCCACGGAGTTCAGATCAGCCCGGCACCGATGTCGATGGGTATTTTTCAGGCAGCCCCAGACACAGCCCGGAAGCCAGCAACAGAACCCCGACCAGCACCCACAACACCGTCGCCGGACCTTGAACATCGGAGATCCATCCCAGGCCGGTCAGCATCAGTGCAGCGAAGCCGTTGGACAAGCCCAGCGCCAGTCCCGATCCGAACGAGCGATTTTCCGGAAACAGGTCCTGGCCGATGATGACCGTCAACGGCAGCGTGGCAAACAGGGCGATGCCGAGCAGGCTCAGCAGCAGCCATTGCCACAAACCGCTGCTGAGCATGAACAGGCTGAGCAGCGCGGCGCTGAGCAGTCCGGAAACGAACAGGATCGGCCGGCGGCCGATACGATCAGCGAGATGTCCGCCACCGACGTTGCCGATGATGCCAACCACCAGCAATACGGTGATCATGCTCGCGCCGACCGTCAGTGAGTGTCCACGCTGATGCCACAGCACCGGCAAAAAGGTTGTGACTCCGAACATGGTCAGTGCGCGCAGCGACGAAAACGCCACCAGCAACGTTGCCGGTGCCCAGTGCGAGCGCCAGTGGATGGGGTTTGCCGTGGCACTGCGACGCGGCTGGATCGGCAACCGCCGCCACAGCAACGGCACGCTGATCAGGGTCGGCAGGCTCAACAACCACAGATTCCGCAGACCGAAGTGGACGACGACCAGACTGGCCAACAACGGCCACAGACCGCGGCCGATTTCGCCGCCGACCAGATACAGCGCCATGCTCGAGCCTTGCCTCGATCCTCCCAGCAATCTCGCTCCCGCCATCGCCTGCGGGTGGAACGTCGCGTTGGCGACACCCATGCACAGCAACAACAGGGCCAGCGTCCAGGGGCTGGGCGCGAAACCGATCAGCGCGCCACCGAGACTGGTGCCGAGCACGCCGATCAGGATCAACATCCGTCCGCCGATGTGATCGGCCACCCAGCCGGTGACCGGCTGCAACGTCTGGCCGATCAGCAACGCGGTCATCACTGCACCGGCCAGACCAACGCGCAGGTTTAGGCCGATCAGCACCGCCGGCAGCACGCCGGGCAGGTAGTTGGCGGCACCGTCGTTGAGAAAGTGCAGCCAACTCAGGTTGGACAGCCGGCCATAATCCGGCGTGTTGTGGATGCCTGTGGCCATCGTGTCGGATCAGATCGGCACTACCGGAACGGGCCTGGCCGGGAATCGGCTAATTTTTATGCGTGGCACGGTTTGCTTTTGTAGCCGGTCGGAGGGCGCTATCATTAGCGTCGAGAAGTTCCGGGGCGCTCGGGGAGAGTGAGTCGTGAGGGTCCGGAACGTCTGCGATTGTTTCATGATACGAGGGGGCTCGAGATAGCGGCTGAATCCGCGTTGCGGTGTGCGCTATGGTTGGCGGGTGCGCAGGGGTTTTTGAGGGGCGGCAGTATTCGAGTAGACCCGAAGTTTCAGGACAACGATACAAATACATGCACATGCAGAGATCCATGAGCCGGAACCCGCCGTCTATAGACCGACGCGGAGACGGTGACCATGACCGCCGTGTTCTGGAACCCGCCACGCTGGTGGATGCGCTGGAGACGGCTGCGGCGAGCCGTGAGGGGCTCAATTTCTATTCCGGACGTGGCGAACTGCAGGAGACCCTGAGCTACCGTCAACTCCGCGATGAAGCGGTGCTGGGCGCGCAGCGCTTGCTGCAAGCAGGCTTGGTGCGCGGCCAGACGGTCGGTCTGGTGGCTGCCACCAATGGAGATTTCGTCAAAACTTTCTTTGCCTGCCAGTACGCCGGGCTGGTGCCGGCACCGTTGCCGTTGCCCACTGCGCTGGGCGGACGTGAGCATTATCTCGAACACCTGCGGCGCATGACGGTGTCGGCCAAGGCCGGGGCGGTGCTGAGTCCGGCTGCGATGGTGTCTTGGGTGGAGCAGGCTTGCGAGCGACTGCCGCTGACCTACGTTGGTACTTATGCGCAATTGCCGTCGGCCGCTGCGCAAGCTCAAGCACTGCCAACGCCGAGGCCGGATGATCTGGCCTATCTTCAGTTTTCGTCCGGCAGCACACGGTTCCCCCGCGGTGTCGCGATGACCCAGCGCGCGGTGCTGGCCAACACTGGCAGTATCGTGCGCGACGGACTGCGCGCGTGCGCAGGTGACCGCTGCGTCAGCTGGTTGCCGATGTATCACGACATGGGGCTGGTGGGTTTTCTGCTGACGCCGTTGAGTTGCGCCATTTCAGTTGATTTTCTGCCCACCCACGAATTCGCCCGGCGCCCGTTGGTCTGGCTTGATCTGATCTCGCGCAACCACGCGTCGTTGTCCTACAGCCCTTCGTTCGGTTATGAGCTGTGTGTGCGCCGGGCGGAGCGTGGTGTGCCGGCCGGACTCGATCTGTCCAGCTGGCGCGTGGCCGGGATTGGCGGCGACATGATCCGTCCGCACGTATTGCAGCGATTCGCCGAAACTTTTGCAGCGGCCGGCTTCAGATCCTCGGCCTGTGTTGCCAGCTACGGCATGGCGGAAGCGGCGCTAGCGTTATCGTTCGCGCCGCTGGATGCCGGTTTGCGCGTCGATCGCATCGATACTGATCGTCTCGAACACGAGCATGAGGCGCATCCACCGCAAGACGATGCCGTTGGACGCACACGCGAGTTTGTACATTGCGGGGCGATCCTGCCTGGACACTGGGTCGAGGTGCGCGACGATCACGGCCAGTCGTTGGCGGAACGTCGCGTCGGCGTGATCCATGTGCGCGGTCCCAGCCTGATGCGCGAATATTTCGGCGAACCGGAAGAAACCGCGCGGGTGTTGTCGGCGGACGGCTGGTTGAATACCGGCGATCTCGGTTATCTAAATGAAGGCGAAATCGTCATCACCGGACGCGCCAACGACCTCATCATGCTCAACGGCCGCAACATCTGGCCGCAGGATCTGGAGTGGACCGCCGAGGCCGAGATCGAGGAGGTACGCAGCGGCGGCGTGGCCGCGTTCTCGGTCGAAGGCGAACCGGCCGATACCGTGGTGGTGTTGTTCGAGTGTCGCAGCAGCGACCGTGAGGCGCGCGCGGCGCTGCGTGCGGCGTTGGGCGGGGTGCTGTGGTCGCGTTTCGGTATCAAGGCACAGGTGGTGCCGGTGCCGCTGCGGGCGCTGCCGCAGACTTCTTCTGGCAAACTCAGCCGCGCCAAGGCCAAACAGCTCTATCTGCACGGTGTGTTCGACGAAACCGGTGTCGTCGTCAGCGCCTGAACAGCCTCTGGTTGCGGTCACCGGCGCCAGCGGCTTCATCGGTCGCCATGTCCTGTCCGTGCTTGGCGGTGCCGGCTACAGGGTGCGCATTATGATGCGGCGAGTGCCAGCCGAGCCGCTGTCGAGCGGGTCGACTGTCGAAATCGTCCGTGGCGATTTGGGCGACTCGGCAGCACTGGCGGCACTGGTGTCCGGTGCGACTGCCGTGGTGCATCTGGCCGGATGTATCAAGGCCAGATCCAGAGACAGCTATTTCAAAGTCAACCGCGACGGTACCGCCGCGCTGGCCGAAACGGTACGGCAACACGCGCCGGACGCTCATTTCCTGCTGGTGTCCAGCCTTGCGGCCCGAGAACCACAACTCTCCGACTACGCCGCCAGCAAACAGGCCGGGGAGACCGTCGCGCGTCAGTGGCTGGCCCCGCGGTTGACGGTCTTGCGGCCGGCGGCGGTGTATGGTCCCGGTGATCGCGAAACTCTGGTGTTTTTTCAGCTCGCGAGTCGCCGCCTTGTGCCGTTACCGGCACCGATGGCGGCGCGGGTAGCGGTGATTCACGTCGGCGACCTCGCCCGTCTGATCGTGCCGCTGATACAGGCTGAACCCCGCGGCGCGACGTTGGCAGCAACCGATGCCCGACCCCAGGGCTACGCCTGGAGCGAGATTCTGCAAACCGCCGCGCAGGCGGTGGGCAATCCGCACCCGAAATTGTTCCGTCCCCCGGGAGCACTGTTGCGGAGCCTCGCCTTGTCGGGCGACATCGGCAACTGTTTCGCCAACGTCAACATGATGACCACACAAAAACTCAGGGAACTGCGCCATCTCGACTGGTCGGTTCCGGCGACGGAGCTGGCACACTCCGTCGGCTGGCAACCGGGATACGATCTGGTGTCCGGCTTTGCCGACGCGGTGCGGTGGTATCGCAGCGCCGGCTGGCTCGACGCGGTGCGCGGCACCTCCACAGGCAGCAGTTGAATCGGATAAAGCGGGTTTCATGACACCGGCGAAATCCGGTCGGACAGCCTGCGCAGCGAAGGGAGGGTGATCTGCCGACATCACGTCGATTATGACAAATGGACGACAAACCGTTAACCTTCCGCCACTCTTACTTCTGGGAACAGTCTGCGAGCGCCTTGGTTACTGTGCTTCACGAGAATCCTGCATGCCCATTCTGATGCCCGTGTCTAATCAACGTGACCGTATCCGTGCGCGTGTCGTCGATGGTCTGGCTGAGGTGTCGCAGCGGCCGGCGACCGGCATCGCGGACGACGCGCATATCCTGCGCGATCTGCAGATCGACTCGTTGGCGGTGATGAATCTTATTCTGGCGCTGGAAGAAGAATTCGATATTTCAATACCATTGGAGCGTGTCGCCGATGTGGTGACGGTACAAGATCTGGTCGATACCATCGCTTCTCTGATCCAGGAACCTGGTCAATGAATCTGCTGAACAAATTTGCGCCGCTCAGACCTCAACTAGAGGCCTTGTCCGCGGCCGGACGTAATCCGTTTGCAGTCAATTTCGATGAGATCGTCTCGGCCACCGAAGGCATTCTGGAAGGCCGTCGCACGATACTGCTGGGCACCAATAATTACCTGGGTCTGACGTTCGACGCTGAATGCATGGCGGCCTCCTGTGAGGCGACGCAGCGGCAGGGTACCGGCACCACCGGTTCGCGCGTCGCCAACGGCAGCTACGCCGCCCACCGTGATCTGGAGGCTGAACTGGCGGCGTTTTTCGGTCGTCGTCACGCCATGGTGTTCAGTACTGGTTACCAGGCCAATCTGGGCATGTTGTCGACGCTGGTCGGTCGCGGCGACCACCTGATTCTCGACGCCGACTCGCACGCCAGCATCTACGATGGTGCGCGGCTGGGTTATGCCGAAGTGATCCGGTTTCGCCATAACAGCCCAGAGGATTTAGCCAAACGACTGAAACGGCTCAAACACAGCGATGGCGGCAAACTGGTGGTGGTCGAGGGTATCTATTCGATGCGCGGCGATGTCGCGCCGCTGGCCGAGATCGCCGCGGTGGCACGCGAGGGCGGGGCAGCCCTGATGGTCGATGAGGCTCACTCGATGGGAGTGCTCGGCGCGCGCGGCCGCGGGCTGGCAGAAGCAATCGACGTGGAGGCGCAGGTCGATTTCATCGTCGGAACCTTTTCCAAGAGTCTCGGTAGTGTCGGCGGATTCTGCGTCGCTGACGCCGACGACTTCGACCTCCTGCGTCTGGTTTGTCGTCCCTACATGTTCACTGCCTCGTTGCCACCGGCAGTGATCGCCTCGACCCGGCAGGCGTTGTCGCGGATGGCGGCGGATTCGGGTTTGCGTGCGCGCCTGATGTCGAACGCCAGACGTTTCTCCGAAGGCTTGAGCCGGCTCGGTTTCTATGTGGGTGCCGAGGTCAGTCCGGTCATCTCGGTGACGTTGGATTCGCGCGAACTGGCGGTAGGTTTCTGGAATGCGCTGCTGGATGCCGGGGTCTATTTGAACTTGGCGCTGCCGCCGGCAACTCCGTCGGACAAGCCTTTGTTGCGCGCCAGTGTCAGCGCCGCGCATAGCCTGGAGCAGATCGATACGGCAATTGCCGCTTTCGGACGGATCGGCACCTCGCTCGGGCTGTTGTGGCCGCGGGATGCCGTCCTCAACCAGGCTAGCTAGACCGTTTCGCAACGTGAGTCGTAATGCCGGAAGTCAACCGGCAGATTCACGCCGCCACGGCATGGCCAGTCGCTGAGCTGGTTTCGGAAATCCGGTTTCAGCCGCCGAGTTATCGGCGTCCGTGCAGACCGGCTAAGCTTGCGCGATGACGGCCATCCTTGACGCCTTCCGGGCACCGCCAAAGAGCCACCCGCCCGCGGCGCCCGGTGCCCATCTCCATGATCGGCCCGAGCGCGTGCTGCCTTGATTGTCAATCGCTACCTGATCCGTGAAATCAGTGGGCCGCTGCTGGCCGTGCTCGCGGTGTTGGTTGCACTGTTTGCCAGCTACGCCGCCGCCGGGTTTCTGTCGGATGCCGTCAACGGTTTGCTGCCGAGCGACATCATCGCTCAACTGGTCGGTTTGAAGGCTCTCATTTCGCTGGAAATGTTGATCCCAATCTCGCTGTATATCTCGGTGGTGCTGGCCCTGGGGCGGCTTTACAGCGAATCCGAAATCACAGCGATGTTCGCGCTTCGCATCGGCCCGATGCGGGTGATGGGAGCGGTGCTCAGCCTGGCGGCGGTGCTCGCCTTGATCGTCGCCGCCCTGTCGTTGATCGTCAGGCCCTGGGCGTATCAGCAGTCGCACGAATTATCGGATCGGGCGGCCGCCTCGCTCAATTTCAACGATATGGAGGCCGGCACGTTCTATGAAAACGGTCCCGGCGACCGGGTCATCTTCATCGGCCACCGGGCAGGGCCGAAAGCACCGGCCGAGAACGTGTTCGTCCAGCTCGAGCTCGACGGCAGAATCCAGACCGTTCATGCCCGACAGGCGGTGCAACAGGATAATAATGGCCAGAGTTCGGGGCCTGCCATCCGCCTCGATGATGCGCACATCTACGAGATTGCCGGCACTTCGGCGCAAGATGATCGAGTCATCAAGGCGCAGACCATGCTGCTCAACCTGGACAACCCGGAGCTTGAGCCGCCGGATTACAGTTCGTTGGCTGCGGATAGTGCCAGTCTCGTCAGGTCGCGCTCTGCCGCCGACATCGCCGAACTGCAATGGCGGTTGTCCACGCCGCTGTCGACGCTGCTGCTGGGCATGCTGGGCGTACCGCTCAGCCGTGCGCGGCCGCGACAGGGCCGATACGCAAAAATGGGGACGGCGATCCTGGTGTACACCGGCTATTACCTGCTGTGTACCTCGGCGCGAAACTGGGTTAAAAGCGGCACGATCGCCGCGTTCCCCGGCATCTGGTGGGTGCCGGCATTGCTCGCGCTGGTTTTGATTGTCGCCCTGCGCTGGCCCGGCCGTGGTTTCCGGCGCTGACGCATGACGCAATTTTCGCAAAGCGCGGCAGCACGCAGTGGGCCGCTGAAACGGCGGTGGCGATGAAACTGCTGGACCGCTACATCGAGGTCGCCACGCTCAAGGCCTGCGTGGTCGTGGCGGTGGTGCTCACCATCTTGTTCAGCCTGCTCACTCTCGTCGATCAGCTCGGCGATGTTGGCAAAGGACATTACCGTCTGATCGACGCACTGCTCTACGTCGTGCTCACCGCGCCGTCCCGACTGCTGCAGTTGACGCCAGTATCCGCGCTGTTGGGCAGCCTGCTGGCGCTGGGCGCGTTGGCCGGCAGCAATGAACTGACGGCGATGCGTGCCGCCGGCGTTTCGCCACGCCGTGTCGTCGGCTGGGTGTTCAAGCTCGGCGTACCGGTGATGCTGGGCCTGCTGGCGATCGCGGAATTCGTGATCCCGCCGGCCCAACAGCTCGCCCAGAGCCAGCGCATGTTGCGGTTAACGTCGGCCCAGGCTCTGCGCAGCAACAACGGCTACTGGGCACGCGGCGATCATCAATATCTGAATGTGCGGCGATTCGAACACGGCGACGTGCCCACGGATATCGATATCTATCACTTCGATGACGAGGGCGATCTGCAAAGCTTTCTTCACGCCGATCACGCCGAAATTCGTTCGGACGGGACCTGGCTGCTTACCGACGTGCTGCGCAAACGCTTCACCGAGTCTCAGGTCGAGACCGAGCATCTGGTTTCATTGTCGTGGATAGCTTTCCTCCGCCCGCAGCAGGTCTCCCTGTTGCGGCTACCTCCGGAGAGCATGGCACCGGTCGCGTTGTTCCAGTACGTCCACGACCTCAGACAGCAACATCAACACGCCGAGCGTTACGAACAGGAATTGTGGGCCAAACTCGACATCCCGCTGGCGACTGCTGCCATGGTATTGATCGGTATTCCGTTCGTGTTCGGTTCTCTACGCACACACAGCACTGGCCTGCGGGTCATGCTGGGCGCCATGATCGGCATGGTGTTTACGCTGGTCGAACAAATCGCCGGCCACATCGGGCAGTTGTTCAGTCTCAATCCTGCTTTGACCGCGACGGCGCCGTCGCTGCTGTTGATGCTGCTAGCGTTTTATCTGTTCAGGCGCGCGCGGTTATAGGGCCTGTTAACGCTATGCCGCCATAGCGTCAACAGGCCCCCGCAAAACGCGATTCTCATTGCGCCGATTGCAGATCGCCAAGGAAGCGTTGGTAACAGCGCCGCTGGTGGCGGATCAACAGCACTGTGAGCGCGCTGAAGCCGAAAATCTCAAACCCAAAATAATATTCGGGCACTTTCAACGCCGCGGCGATGAAAATTCCCAGAGTGCGGTAATTCGCCGACAGCAGCGACCAGTGGCGTACCGCAGGCGCGAAGATTTCGCGGTATCGATGGCGGATTGCCGGCGCCCGCTGCGGTTGTTCGCGCAGAATGAGCGCCAGCTGGGTGCGCGCTTCCGGCATCACGCCCGCGGCCCGATATTGCATGCGCACGTATCCACCATACAGCGTATCCAACAGCCGTTGCGGGGTAGACGCGCCGGCGCGGGGCGACATCTGATCCATGTTGGGCAGTTCCGCCGACTTCTGATCCCGTCCCCAGAAATTGTATTCCTGACGTTGCACCTCGTAGGCGGCGGCCTGTATCGCGTGACAGGCGCCGGCGATGACGATGAGTAGCCACACCCACGATCCCAAAGTCCGACTCAAGGCCAGGGCCAGTGCCACGTAAACGGCGATGAATGTTACGTAATCGCAGATGCCGTCGATGACCTTGCCGGATTGAGATGTTGATTGCGTCAGCCGCGCCAATTGACCGTCGGCACCGTCCATAATGTGCCAGATGATCATCAATAGGAATCCGGCGATCGCGTATCGCAGGTCTTGATAGTGGTAGTAGGCGAGGGCTGCCAGCATGCTGGACAGCATCCCCGTCAGCGATACGACGTTGGGCGTCAGTCGCCACTTCGCAAATAGCACGGTGAGGCGCGCGGCGATCGGATGGATGAAATAAAGGTTGGTGATTTCCTCGATTTCCGAACTGCGCCGGACCGATTCATCCGTGCTCACGAGATGTTCCATTGGCCGCATTGCGCGAACCAAAGCTCGCGAATCCCGCCAGCGTTGAGTGCGGGCGGTTGTGTTCCGAAAGCTCTGATTGCGGGTCTCGATCTATCCACTCAAGCTCCTTCGCTTGCTCCACATCGGGTGGTAATATATTTGCTTAGGCCTACGCGCCGGGTACCAGTTGCGCGTCAGTTATCAGCAGTTTCTTACCGAGTCGGTTTGTCAGCGGGGTTTGGCATGGGCAATAGAGGGAATATTCGCATTGCAATTGCGGGAATTGGCAACTGTGCCAGCTCGCTGATTCAAGGTATTCATTATTACACTCCGGAACGGTGCCAGGACGGCGTTACCGGACTGATGCATCCGGAAATCGGCGGCTATCTGCCGTGCGACATCGACGTCGTAGCGGCCTTCGACGTTGACGCCAGAAAAGTCGGCGTGGATGTGCACCGCGCCATCTTCGCCAAGCCCAACTGCACCAAGGTGTTCCAGAGCGATATCCCCGACAGCGGCGCGATCGTGAGCATGGGCCAGGTGCTCGACGGCATCTCCGAGCACATGTCGGCTTACACCGACGACCGCACCTTCATCCGCTCCGACGCACACGAGTCGAGCAAGGAAGAGATCGTCCGTGAACTCAAGGCCAGCGGCGCCGAAGTCCTGCTCAACTACATGCCGGTGGGTTCGGAGGCTGCAGCACGGTTCTATGCCGAATGCGCGCTGGAGGCGGGTACCGCCTTCATCAACAACATGCCGGTGTTCATCGCCAGCGGCAAGGGCTTTGCTGAGCGTTTCAAGGCGCGCAATCTGCCCCTCATCGGCGACGACATCAAGTCGCAGCTCGGTGCCACCATCACCCACCGCATCCTCACCGACCTGTTCGCCAAGCGCGGCGTCAAGCTGATGCGCACCTACCAGCTCAACACCGGCGGCAACACTGACTTCCTCAACATGAAGAATCAGGATCGGTTGGTATCGAAGAAGGTTTCCAAGACCGAAGCCGTGCAGTCGGTTGCCAAAAAACGGATGGAGGACGAGAACATCCATATTGGGCCGAGCGACTACGTGCCGTGGCAGAACGACAACAAACTGTGTTTTCTGCGCATGGAAGGGCGTCTATTCGGCGACGTGCCGATGGATCTGGAATTACGGCTGTCGGTAGAAGACTCGCCAAACTCAGCCGGCGTGGTCATTGACATGATCCGTTGCTGCAAGCTGGCGCTCGTCAGCGGTATCGGCGGCATCCTTGAAGGGCCCAGCGCCTATTTCTGCAAGCATCCCCCGAAGCAGTACACTGACGATGACGCCTACGAGATGACTGAAAGTTTCATCCGTATCCACAGCGCGCCGGTGCGGGCCGTCGTATGAAATGTCTGATCGTAGCCGCCGGACAAGGCGCCCGATTGAGAGAAAAAGGTGAAAGTAAGCCGCTGATCCACCTCAAAGGCGTGCCCTTGATCGAGCGCGTCATCGGCCGCGCCCGCAGTGCCGGGGTGGAGCGTTTCTATGTGGTCAGCGGTTATCGCGGAGACGAACTGCGTGAGGCGCTCGACGCCTTGTCCGAGCGCACTGCGATTCCGATCACCCATATCGTCAATGACGCTTGGGATCGTGCTAACGGCGTCTCCGTACTCGCGTCCAAGCCGTATCTGGATGGCCAATTTTTGCTGACCATGTGCGATCACCTGATCGACCCGGAAATCTTCAGCAGCGTGATGGCTGCGCCGTCGGAGCCGGGTACGGTGACTTTGTGTGTGGACTACAACATCGACAATCCTCTTAACGACCCGGAAGACGTCACCCGGGTCAAGGTCGTCGACGGCTGCATCGAACACATCGGCAAAGTTATCCGCGACTACAACGCCATCGACACCGGCGTGTTCCGCTGTGACCCGGTGATGTTCGATGCGCTGGAAGCGAGTCAGGCAGAGGGCGATGACAGTATTTCAGGCGCGATGAACGTGCTCGCGCGCTGGGGCAAGGCTCGTGCACACGACATCCAGCAGCGGCTGTGGGTCGACGTCGACGACCCGTGTGCATTCGACAAGGCCGAGGGCTTGATCGAATCAGGGCGACTCTAGCCTGCATCCTCCTCAAGGCGCGTGCTGTTTTGTGAATAGTGTGGGCCAGGGCTTCTTCCACAAGCCATCAGGCACTGTAGTTGCGTCAGCCCGCCTTCGGTTAAATCGCTTCCGATGAAGATACTCTTCGCCTTTGAAAATCCGCTGCCCAGTTCCGAGGCGGACGCGGAGGTTTTCATGACGACGGCAAAATACCTGTCGCCGCTGACTGAGGCGTCATGGCTTCACGTGCCGACTGCGGGAAATGAAAGCTGCGCGAGCACTAGCGAGGCGATCAAGATGCCAGTGGTTCGCGCATTGGCACCGACTCAGCCGGCTGCGTTTAGGCATTTATGTTGCGGCTTGACGCTGGTTTTCCGTCGCAAGTTCAGGCAGGCCGACTTGGTCTATACCCGTAATTTATGGATTGCGTGGATGTCCGTATTGTTCGGGCAGCGCGTTGTTTATGACCACTACCGACCGTGGCCGGATCAAATCCCGCCGTTGCAATTCACAATTTATCGGCTGTTCTGCAATCCACTGTTTCTGCTTCATATTTGTCATTCTCAGTACACCTGTAGTGTTTACGAAAGCTTGGGTGTGCCGAAGGACAAACTGTACTGTGTCCATAACGGTTTTGAGCCGCGACGTTTGCAACTGGCACTCAACGTCGAAACGGCCAAACAGCGGATTAGCGTTGACCCTCAAACCAAAACGGTGGTCTATACCGGCCGTATCAATCACAAAAAAGGTTTGGAATTAGTGATTGAGGCAGCTAAACGACTGCCGGAACTTCAGTTCATCCTGGTCGGCTCCCGTGGAGAGGGGGTGATCGAGAAGCTTGCGGCTACCATCCCCAATCTGCGCATTGTCGGCTGGCAACCTGCTGAGCGTCTCGGAGACTACATCTACGCCGCCGATGTCTTGTTAATTCCGCCGTCCACGCAACCGTTGGCCACCTTCGGAACGACAGTTTTGCCGCTAAAGCTTTTTTTGTACCTGGCATCGGGTCGGCCCATCGTCGCGGGTGACACGGTCGACGTGCGGGAAGTTCTGCGTCATAACGAAAATGCTTATCTGTGTGCACCGGATCAACTGCACGAACTGGTCTCTGGAATCAACGCAGTGATCAACGATACCGCGCTCGGTGAGCGTCTTGGAGTGGCGGCGAAGGCGGACAGCGGGAATTTCACCTGGAATGAACGTGCGCGGAAAATCGCTGAAATTGTCGAAGCACGTCTGCGTACTCCGAGTGTTGAGTCCGGGCATTGGAGTTCGGCTCATTCGGGTCGCTGGCGACGTCAATCGCTGCGCTGGCTGAACCATCTGTTTCGTACTCGATCCTGGATACTGCCGCCGGAGGCACAAGTTCATCAGTCTTGTGGCCGGTCGGCTGACGCTGCGCGCTGATGCGCGCTGCTCAGCGCATCGCCCAATTTAATCCCGCATATTCCAACGCCGCCATGAAGCCCCTGAATGACTGCGCCGCGGTTTTGCAGGCTCGCCCTTGATATCCAAACTCACGATTTGAACGAGCAAGACAAGCACTACAAGGACCTGCGTCGAGGTTTTAACTGGCTCGGCGGGGCAACTGTGTTTGCGAAGCTTATCGACTCCGCAACTATTTTGCTGGTTTTGCTGTTCCTGACCAAGGAGCAGGTCGGTACCGCCTCGCTGGTAGTGTCGGTTGGTGCGGTGGTCGAGTCGATGAGTGCGCTAGGAACCGGCGAGGCGCTATTGCAGGCAAAATCAGTGTCCCGGTTGCGGCTGGATTCATTGTTCTGGTTTGTTATCGGTATGGCGTCGTTGGTTGCCGTGGTGGTTCTGATCGCCGCTCCTTGGATTCAGTTGCTCTACGGCGCTTCTGGTTTGGCCGTTTATTTTATCGTGATCGCGCTCAAGCAACCGATAGTCGGAGCGACACTGGTTCCGTTGACGATGATGAACCGGGCGCTGCAATTCGAGCGTATCGCTATCGTCAACACCTGCGCCACTTTTGCCGCCGCGCTGACCCGGTTAGGTCTGGCCGTTGGCGGTACAGGTGCCTGGGCGCTGGTGATCGGTTTTGCGGCGCATGGTCTGTACATGCTCATCGGTGCCCAGATTGCTAAGCCCTTTGTGCCGAAATTGCGCTTTCGTTGGCGCGAGGTCTCGCCACTGGTTCACTTCGGCGTCCGCTCATTCACTTGGAACTTGATGCACCAACTGATAAGAAACGTTGATTTTATGTTGGTTGGCTGGTTTTATGGGCTTTCTCAACTCGCTATCTATCGTGTCGCTTTCGATATTGCAATGGAGCCCGCTGTAGCGGTCGGCGCCGTGGTCAACCGTACCGCCTTCCCGGTGTTTGCCAGAATCGCCGAGGCCAAGGAACACCTCAGGCAGGTATTCAACTGGTCCACGCGCCGCATCGCCGTTCTGGTCTCGCCACTGATGGCGGCGCTGATTCTTGCTGCAGACCCGCTTACCGCACTGATTCACGATGGGCAGGGTCACAGCTATGCCGCCGCCGCCCTGCCGCTCCAGTTACTTGCAGCAGCGGCACTGCTGCGTGTCAATCTACAACTGATCGATCCCTTGTTACTGGCCACTGGACGCCCAGGCACCGCGATGCGATTATCTGCGGCGACGCTGCTGTTGCTCAGTGTCGGCATTCTGGTGGTGGGATTACACTTTCAGGGGCGGGCCGGAGTGATTGCTGTGTCCGCAGTCTGGTTGGCAGTTTATCCACTATTGTTAACGTGGAGCGTGCGTTACATACACCGCACTTTAGAGATCGGTATCGCGAACTTGGCGTCGAATTTTATTGCACCAGCGATTGGCGCTGCCGTTCTCATCGTGATTGTGGAACTATGCCGGATTTGGGTGCCTTCAGACGCATTGGAGCTTCAACTCGGCATTGTTGTTGTGGCGACAGTCATCGCTTATGCGGGGATATTTCGTTATGTACGACAACCCATCGAGGCGATTTCTCGATCCGTCGAGGGTCGTGACTAAATGTTCAAGGTTTGAATTTTTAGATCAGACATCGTAATGAATATTTTCTCCAACGTAGTGCATGCAACCGTTCACCGCATGATCTTCTATATTGCTTCTCTCGCGAGTGGACCGTCCGAGGAAGGAGCGCCCATGCTGGTCAAGGGTTGTCCTGAGCGGGATCTGGATGTTAAGCGAATTCGGTCACCGTTCAGACGTGGTGGTCTCACCCTGGTCTTTAGTTCTTCGCGCAGCGATGCGGCATGAGTGTCCTGTTCATAGGCAAACGTTTCTACACCAATCGCGATGCATTACGCGATCACTATGGCCGTATCTACCAGTTGCCGTGGTATTGGTCGCAGGCAGGAATCCCGACACAGCTCTGGTTGATTGACCACCAGAGCAGAGAAAATATTGTGCAAACGGATGACCTGCTCAAGATTATTTCAACACCGGTTTCCAATCTGGCCGTATTCCGCCAATACGCGAAGCAGATGTACGGATATGGAGCAACGCCTGTACCGGATGTCGTCGTGGCCAGCGGCGATTGGTATGCCGGCTTGATAGCTTATCATCTTGCCAAGCGATGGCGTGCGCGATTCGTATATGACGTGTACGACAAATATGATGAATTCAGCGGTTATTGGCGGTTGCCAGGATTTGACCCGTTCCACTTCCTGCTACAGCGTGCCGATGCACGTTTTTTCGCGAGCCGCGCCTTGATGGAACAGATCGGACACGATACCCAGAGCGACTTCATCGCGCCCAACGGTGTCGACAGGCAGCTATTCCGACCACTCGACAAGCAAGCCAGCCGCGCCGCGCTCGGGTTGCCGCCGGACGTTACCTTCGTCGGCTATTTTGGTGGCATGGGGATCGATCGTGGGGTCGACGACCTGATTACGGCGGTTCGTCGATTGCGAAGTAAAGGGATGGATATCGAGCTTCTTCTCGGCGGCATCGCACGCGCCGACATGGATGTGCGTCAACCCGGTATTTGCTACCTGGGCGATGTCCCATTCGAACGTATGCCGGAAGCGCTTGCTAGTTGCGATTTGCTTGCAATTCCGTATCGCCGTTCGAGATTCATGGACGCTGGCGCATCCAACAAAATTACAGAAGCCATTGCTTGCGGCCGCCCACTGGTGGCAACTCGCACACCCAATTTCATGGCGAACTTTCCGCATCAGGCAGAAGAATTGGGTGGCATGCTTGCCACGCCGGGTGATGCAGACGATCTTGCACGTGTGATCGGTGAGCAATGTGAGCGGCGGTTGCTCGTCGCGATGCCGCAGGGTTTCGATTGGCAAAGCATTGCGGATCGGTTAGCTACTAGCCTGGAGCTTGCGAACCCTGCAGCCCATTCGGCAGTCGAGACTGAGGTATGAACACCAAGTGTACCGTCGTCTGCGTCATCGGCACACGCCCGGAGGCCATCAAGATGGCGCCGGTGGTGGCCGCATTGCATGCCCGTGAACAGATACATTGCGTGGTAGTGGCAACCGCACAGCATCGTGGCTTGCTTGACCAGATGCTCCAGCGCTTGGTTGTGCCGGTGGATCACGATCTGGACTTGATGACCGGGGATCAAACACCCAACCAATTGATGGCCAATATGCTGCCTGCGCTGGACAAGCTTCTGGCCGCCGAGCGCGCCGATATCGTACTTGCGCAAGGTGACACGGTAAGCGTGCTTGGAGCGGCGTTGACGGCCTTCCATCGCAAGATTCCGTTCGGTCACGTGGAAGCTGGTTTGCGCACGCACGATCTGGAACGACCCTATCCGGAGGAGGGGTATCGCCAAATGGTGGCGCGCATCGCGCATTGGCACTTTGCGCCGACCAAGGGTGCCGCACTTCACTTGCGTGAGGAAGGTATTGCTTCAGATCGCATACATGTTACTGGCAACACCGGCATCGATACCTTGTTGCAGACTGTAGCGAAGCTTGGCCCGATGTCGCAGCAGGATCACCGGACGATCCTGTTAACCGCACACCGACGCGAAAGCTTCGGGAACCCCCTGCACAACGTTTTCACTGCGGTGCGGCAGCTGGCTGACCGTCGCGAGGACGTCGAGATCGTTTACCCTGTTCACCCTAATCCAAACGTGCGCGAACACGCGCGCACCATGCTCGGTGGCCACCCGCGCATCCGGCTGCTGCCACCACAGGATTACTTCGACTTTGTCGAGCTCATGCGATCGGCTACGCTCATCCTGACGGATAGCGGTGGGATTCAGGAAGAGGCCCCCGCATTGGGGAAGCCGGTACTGGTCTTGCGGGACACAACCGAGCGACCGGAAGGGGTGGAGGCCGGGGTCGCACAGCTTGTCGGAACCGACATTGGGGCCATCGTCGACGGGACAGAAAATCTGTTGGATAACGCTGAGATCTACGCTCGAATGGCGAAAGGCGTTTCGCCATTTGGCGATGGGCGTGCAGCTGCGCGCATCGTCGATTTGCTCGCATAAACAGCGCTTGATCTGTTCTGCCATGTTTTCGGATCAGTGCACATGAAAGTGCTGTTTGTATTGCCACGCATGGTCTCAGGGGGCGTGGAGCGCGTCACGCTTAATCTAATAGCGCAATTCGTGCACGAGGGTATCGAGTGCCGACTTGCACTACGGCGCTGCTACGGTGAACTGCTGGAGGAAGCGCGAACGCTCGTGCATGTAGATGAATTCTCTCCGCATGGATTACACCAGTTTGTCCCTGCCCTGAGCAAATTGATTTATCAATGGCAGCCAACGCATATCATCACGGCGTTTGCGGACGGAGCGGCTCTGACATGGGTTGCAATGCGTTTGGCGAGGAGTGGGGCACACTGGATTCATGGAGTGCACAACACGCACGCAACAGCGATTGTCCGACCTGGATGGCGAGGCAGAGTACGTTATCGGGTAGATAATCGGATCGCAAAATTCGTCTATCACCGGGCCGATGCGATCGTTGCTGTTTCTGAAGGGGTGCGGGCGGAAATCGTTGGGCAATTCAGGATTGATCCTTCTCGCGTGGCCACTATCTATAACTCGGTTGTACCCGAAACATTGCTGCGTGTAGCGCCTGCAGCGCGTCATTCAGTAGATCAGCCTTTTTCCATCGTTACCATAGGCAGGCTGGCTCGACAGAAAGGCTTCGATGTGCTGATAAAGGCTATGGCTCGGGTTCCTTTACCCTGGCGTCTCGATATCTGGGGGGAGGGGCCTGAACGTGCGCAACTAGAACGCTTGATTTCAGAATCTGGACTTGAACCCACAATTTGTTTGCGTGGCTTTACGCCAAACCCATTTATGGAACTGCGGAAGGCCGACTTGTTCGTGCTGCCTTCACGGCACGAGGGATTACCGACAACATTGATCGAAGCACTGGCATGTCAGTGCCAGGTTATTGCGACCGACTGTCCACACGGGCCACGTGAGATTCTCCAGAACGGGCGGCTGGGGCAGCTTGTGCCAGTAGACGATGCGGCTGCACTCGCAGCGGGCGTCAAGCGAGTGTTGATGAAGGAGTTTATTGTTGCGCCAGAGTTGATGCGAGAGCGTGCACGTGCATTCTCGCATCTAGTGGCATGCGACAAATGGAAAAATTTGTTGCAATCGCTCGCGTAGGATACGAGGTCGATAGCATAGTGTGAGCCGCATCAACTCCGTTCGATAGGGATGCGTGTCAATGCCGGATGTTGGTGGGGCTTCTTGGGGCCGTGCGGCGAAAATCTTGCGTCCAATGCTGTACGGCATCGTGCGATCAGTCGGAGGCGCGAGCATAGTTCCTTGATTTTTGCGGATCGTCCGTGGCGGTTGAGCGCCGGTGCGTCTGGGCGGGCGTTCTCCCATTCGTACATGTAATCGGACTGTTGCAGAGATATCTCTCGAATCACTTTCCTGCGCGTGATCGCGAACACATGCATCTGGCCCGGCGACCATAGATTGATGCGGGCGCCATTCACAGGCGGAGATACGCGATACCAGTGATTGGTATCATCCAGTTCCGCTACGTACACTTGCGTTTGTTCGAACCCGTTTGATTCCGAGTAGAGCGTGAAGAACAGTTCGGGTGAGAACTGATAAAAACCATGACCGCAGAAACCGTTGGTCGGAACACAATGCAAGATCACACCTCCGGGCTTGCATAGTGCCATGACGTTGCGAAAACACTGAGCCACGTCGAAGATGTGTTCGGTACATCCAAAGTCCAGTACGCAGTCATATTGGCCAATCAGCTGTGCCGCAATCGGCTGATTCATGTCGGAAATGATTGTTGCGCCTTCGTAAGCCGAATTGTCGATCGAATCGACAATGGTTGCACCAAAGTGTTGCTTCAGCATGGCTTCACAGAATCTATTTTCTGTGTCGCCAAAATCAACCCATTTTCGTGATGCCCTTGGTCCCAAAAAGTTGCCGATGCGTCCGAGCGTGATTACTTTTCCAAGTGCCCCGTATTGCGCGCGCACGTACCGTAAAAAGTGCAATGAGTGGGAATCCATACCCATTTCGGGCTCCTGTATGGCGTATATGATGCGTAGGTGCAGATGTCTAGAATTTTATGCGCGAGCCGTGTGGGTACACTCGTTGATGTCGAAGCCCTGCATCAACGCAATCCGTCCGCAATCCGCTTCTAGCTGCGGAGGTTTGTCACATGTATTTCTGCGTAATGCTGTGGGCTCCCCAACGTATGTGTCGTTGTCCTCGAGGCGGGTAACGTGTTATCCAGAGTTGGCCAATCTGGAACCTTTGATCTGAACGTCATGCTGTCGGATCGGCGATATTTTGCGCCCCGCGTCGGCCATCGAACGCGCTCATCTGATGCACGCAACTCAGCGTGCAGGTCGGGGCACAACCCTTCTCGGTATGAAATTCGCGACGGATGTCCTCGCGAGTGTATTCGAGCAGAGGGATGCCGGGATAGCCGCGCTGCTGTGAGCACCAGTGCACATTGCCGTCCTCGCAGATGTACAGATAGCGCGCCCCGGCGCGGCATTTCCAGTCGTTGGGTTCGCCGTGCATCAGGTTTTTTTGGAACAGCCGATAGTTCAGGCTGTGGACCAGCGAAGGTGAAATTTTGGTGACCTGGCGATAGGCGTCCATCTGCACTGGACTCAGCGCCTTCAACATTCCGGAGCCGTCGTGCAGCACCCCCACCGAGTGTTGAAATCCGTACTTGGCCGCGGTCCGGGCGACTACGATGACGTCTTTGGTGCGCTCGTCGCTGATACCCAACACCGAGTTGACGTTGACTTTGAACGTGGCGTATTTCGATAGCAACTCGAGTTTACGCTCCACCGATTCCAGCGACTTCATCGAGATTTCGTCGGCTACGAGATTGTCGATGCTGATCTGCATACCCTGCAGACCGGTGGCGTTGAGCCCCTCGATACGTTTGCGGCTGAGGCGGAAGCCGTTGGTGATCATGGTGACGATCATGCCGCGTCCGCGGGCGGCGCGGATAATGTCCTCCAGATGCGGGTGCAACAACGGTTCGCCGCCAGTGAATGTGATTGACGCGGTCTTCAGCGACGCCAGGTGATCGATGCGCTGAAGCAGGATCGGCAGCGGCACGGGTGGCGAGAAATCGTCGTATTCGTTGCAGTAGCCGCAGGCCAGATTGCAGCGACGGGTCACTACCACCTGCGCCAGCAGCGGGTTGTAACGCGAACTCAATGCACGGGCAGCAAATTTCGCGCCGGAGCCCAGGCTTTCGAGGCGACGCGACAGGTTGGTGTTACTCATGGGTATCGGACATCAGTCAACGGTAATAAGAGAGCGGCCCTGCGAGTCTCCGCGAGCTAACGTTGCAGCATAACGCAGACTGTTTTGTCTGTATGACAGATAGGCCTTGAGACGAAAGCAGCGAACGGCGATTAATCATGTTTTGCTCGACAGGGTGTTTTCATAATGGCGCTCAAGTTTCGCCGTCTGTCGGCGAATATCGAAGCGCCGTTCAACCAGTGTTCGTGCCTGTTGGCCCATGTGCAAGCGCATCGCAGGATCGTTCAACAGAGTGTTCATAGCGGCAGCGAGTTCTTCGTCGTTACGTTCGGACACCAGCAGCCCGGTTTCGCCATCGCTAATTGCTTCCGGTATACCGCCCTGCCGGGAGCCGATCATCGGCACGCCGGTGGCGGCAGCTTCGAGCAACACCATTCCCAGCCCTTCGTTGCGGCCAGTGCGGGTGCGCACGCTGGGCAACACCAGCATCGCCGCCTTGCGCATCCAGGTCATCACCTGTTGATGCGGCAGAGCACCGAGAAAACGTATCCGCTCGGTCAGACCAAGAGACTGTGCCAGTGATTGCATGCGTTTCCTTAATGGGCCGTCGCCGATAATGACTAGTTCGACGCCAGGAATCTGCTGCGCAAGTCGAGCGAAGGCGCGAATCACGTACACCGTGCCCTTCATCGCCACCTGTCTGCCGACATGCAGGATCATCGGCGTCTCCTGGTCCGGGGCGCGGACTCCGGTGGACTCAAGATCGATGCCGATGTAATGCACGTGGGTACGTTCTTCGGGAAAACCCATGGCCAGCACCCGATCACGGATGAACGAGGATACGCACAGAAACACAGCGCCCTGCCGTGCCAGCTGGCGACGGAACAGCGGGTAGTTGGCCCAAGCTGGGGAGCACAGGAAATAGCCGTTGGCGAGGGTGGCGTCGAAGCCGTGAAAGGTCGTCACCAAGGGGACTCTCAGCTGCTTTGCCAACGGTAACGCATAGACGCCATCGATGCCGAAGTGGGCATGGATCAGCGCTGGGCGATGGTTGCCCATCAGGCGCTGATACGGCTGTGGATCGCGCGTCAGCATCTGCCAACCGATGCCGGGCAGGGTGCTGCGACCGGGTCGATCCTGGAGTGCCATCGCCTCGGCGCCATTCGGTGGATCGCCATACCGCAGGCGCCCGAGATAGAACGGTTTGAAGCGCTCCAGTTGCTGCGCCTGTTGGGTGATGAACGGCTCGGAAATCTTGAACAGGTTATGGCGGAAAATCGCGACTTCGCGCATGCGTGGATTTATCGGAGCCCGCCGCTGTGCTCGGCGCCGGAGCCGGTGGCGTCTGCCTGAACCGTCGGCCTGCGCTGGCTGGCTTGTGCATCGCTCCATAACTGCCGTAGCGCGTCCAGCAGGCCACGCCGCGTGGCCTGTGCGTAGACTTCAGGATAGTCGTGGAGCAGACGCCGATAGGCCTCGCCAAGGTTGTGATACGGCATGCTCGGAAACAAATGATGGGTGGCGTGGTAACGCAGCCCTACCGGTGCCCACAATCCGGTGACGAAACGTTGCCCGGGAACGTCGACGGAATCCAGAAACTGTTCGGTAATCGTCATCGGTTGGCGCTGTGCGTTGCGATAACGATGCGCGACCACGGTGCGGACCGCATTCACCGACAGGCTACCGAACACCATCAGATACCAGACCACCAGTGTTTGCCCGGGCAGAATGCCGCCAGCGACCAGCGCAATCGCTGCCGCCCCGTAGCCGCAGGCCAGCGCCTCCTGTAAACGCCAATCGCTTTCGTCACGCTCGGATGTCGTGCGTATGAAGTGCGCATCCAGCGTCAGCGACGATGCGCGTTTCCACAGGTAGCTGCGCACGAGCGGGCTGACCCAGCCGATCGGCGTCAATGCCACGAAGCGGATCACCAGCAATCCCGGCAGCAAAACACTCAGCGCCAGAAAACCCACGATCTCGAGTGGTGATCGTGCAGCGAACGGGTAGTACTCACTGTCCTCGGCGGTGCCGTAGACGTTCTTGCGATGATGATGGTTGTGCACGCCACTGTAGACGTATGAAGGTAGCAGCGTCGGCAAGCCGCACAGCAGGTTCCAGACCCAGCGGAACATGCCGAAGCTGCCGCGTTTCTGGTGTGCCAGCTCGTGGATGAAGATGACGCTGCGATACAGCGCGAAGACGCTCACGAGGTAGGTCAGCACTTGCAGTGGAGACCAGAGTGCAGCCTGTACCGTCATGGCGAATGCGACCCAGGTCAGCGTGATGTGGAACAGGAAGTCCGTCCAGTACAGCCAGGGTTTCGGCTCGAACAGATCCCTGACCCGCCGACGCATGTCGTCGAGCGGCAAGTCTTCAGAGGGTTGTGTCCGGGCAGCAAGCATCGGGTGATCCAGGTTTATTCGCCGAACTGGCTTGCCAATGGATGTCCGCCGACGTGACACGATGGATGAGAGTGCGATTGTCGCGCAAATCGCATCGCCGTGCTTTACGCTCGCTACTTGTTGCGTGCGCGCGAACGATGTCGAAGAATCGATCGATGCGCGATGTTTCGGGGCTTCATGCGATAATTCGGTCCATGTTTACACGAGCGCTGCGATGCGTGACTCCGCTGGCCGTACTGTGCGGGCTGACGCTGTGCAGTGTGTGGTTGCCGGCACGTGCGACAGCCACTTCTACAGCCTGCAACCCCGCCGATCATAACCAGGTACGGCTGCAGGTCAGCGTCAGCGGCATGCGATCGGACAAAGGCCCCATCACTATCACGATTTATCCGGATCAGGCGAATCGTTTCCTCGACGGCAAATACAAGTTGGCACGTCAGCAACTACCCGTCATACAGCCGGTCAGCCATGCCTGCTTTGTCGTCGCCGCGCCGGGCTATTACGCGGTAGCGCTGTTCCACGACAAGAACGACAATCATCACTTTGACACGAACTGGCTTGGCATCCCCGTCGAAGCGTATGGATTTTCCAGGAATCCAAAGCTTCATTTCGGACCTCCTGATCTGGGTGAGGTGCGTTTCGCCGCGCATGTCGGCGATAATCCTGTTGCGATCACGATGCAACGCTATTAGGACGGTCAAGATCTCCGATCTCGTCTTGTCTACAGCCGCCGTAACGGGCTGACTGTTTTTAACGACTCAAGGGTGCCCCATGAATACAGGCGTATCAGCCATCGAAATCATCCCGGTGGCGACTGCCGCTGAGCTGGATCGGTTCATCAAATTACCGACCCGCCTGCATGCAAACGATCCGTTCTATGTGCCGCAGCTCGTCCTTGAGCGCCGCGACGTTTTGTCTGCAAAGAAGAACCCGTATTTTGCCCACGCCGAAGTACAGCTCTGGCTGGCCCGGCGCGGTGGCCGCGATGTCGGCCGTATCAGCGCCCAGATCGACAAACTGGTCAAGAAGCCGGGTTTGGGACACTTCGGTTGGATCGCTGCAGAGGACGATCCTGAACTGTTTGCCGCATTGTTCTCAACCGCCGAGCAATGGCTGCGCGAGCGTGGCCGTACGCGTGTGCAGGGGCCCTTCAATCTGTCGATCAACGAGGAAACCGGCCTGTTGGTCGATGGCTTCGAGGCGCCGCCGATGCTGATGATGGGGCACGATCATCGCTACGTGGGGGGGCGTGTCGAAGAGCAGGGTTACGCCAAGGCCAAGGATCTCATCGCCTACCTGTACGACATGGATCACGACCTGCCGCGCGCGGCGCGGCGCATGGTCGACCGCCGCAAACCCACCGGCATGATCGTGCGTACCCTGGACATGCGACGTTATCGCGATGAAGTGCGTGGGATGATGGCGGTGTTCAACGATGCTTGGTCCGGCAACTGGGGGTTCGTGCCGTTCACCGACGCCGAGGTCGATCACATGGCCAAATCGATGCGGCCGCTGCTGGACCCGAAATTGGCGGCCATCATCGAGATGAACGGCAAAATGGTGGGGTTCGGATTGACGTTGCCGAACCTCAACGAGGCTATCGCCGGCCTCGATGGCCGTTTGTTGCCGTTCAACTGGGCAAAACTCCTGTGGCGGCTGAAGGTGCGCGGTCTGCAGACTGGACGGACGCTGCTGATGGGGATCAACCGCAGTTTTGCCGCCAGCGGGTTCGCAGGCGGCATCGCGCCGTTTCTGATCATCGACAAGATGCGTCAGCGCGCGCAGCAGATCGGTCTGC
>Ga0307374_10001143_pt1 | contig 49900 bp, 50 predicted proteins | sample OX3MG_FD_202532 | JGI IMG/M metagenome (GOLD analysis project Ga0307374, IMG submission 202532) | Soil microbial communities from Risofladan, Vaasa, Finland - OX-3 | ecosystem: Environmental > Terrestrial > Soil > Coastal area > Acid sulfate soil | place: Finland: Risofladan, Vaasa | collected...
CGCCACGGCGAAGACGTTGGGCGTCGCGTGCTCGGCCCAGTTCTGCAGCGTCGTGGCGCCCAGGGCCTTGTGCTCCTCCTTGGCACCCTTCGTCCCCTCATGAATGGCCTGGAGTCGCTCCAGCGGTTCGTCCAGCTGGCAGGGCAGCTGGACGAACATGGCGGAGACCTTGTTGGACCCTTTGAGTTCTGCCACGTCGGGTGTCACCGATACCGGGACGACCGAGACCAGGGGGACGTCGGGGAGCTCGTCGCCCGCAATCAGGTAGGAACGAAGGGCCCCGGCGCACATGGCCAGTACCACGTCGTTGACGGTCGTCCCCATCGCGTTCTTGAGCTTCTTGGCATCCGCCAGGCTGGCCGCGGCGAAGGCGACGCGGCGCCGAGCATGCACCGCTGCGTTGATGGAGGTGCGCGGCGCCGAAAGAGGTAGGGCAGCCTTGCCGGATCCGCTCTGCCGAATTCGCCGCACGCCGGCGATGGCGGCACCGGTGCGCCAGGCCATTCTGGGTATGGTGAACGGGCGGACCGCACCCGCCATCAGTGCCTGTGACACCAGTTCGACACCCGACGGGATACGGGTGTCCAGCTGCCGTTCCACCGACTGGGGTTGCTCCGGTGGGTTCGGTTCCAGGTCGAAGAGGACACCAAGGAGCTCCGCGCCCGACACCCCGTCAATGGTGCTGTGGTGCATTTTGGTCACGAGTGCGATCTTGCCGTCCTCCAGGCCTTCGACGATCCACATTTCCCACAGCGGACGATCGCGGTGCAGTTGCCGGCTGTTGATGTCTGCCGCGAAATCGCCCAGCTCGCGCATGCCGCCCGGCGCGGGAAGCGCGGCGCGACGCAGGTGGTTGTCGATGTCGAATTCCGGATCGTCCACCCAGACCGGGTGGCCCAGTCGCATCGGCACCTCCACCAGGCGCCGCTGGAACACCGGGACCTGGGGGATACGGTCGACGATTATTTGGCGGACCTTGCGGAACGAGTACCCGTCCGGCACCGTCGAGGGGTCGAAGACAGCCGCCATCGACACGTGCATGTGGAGCGTGGGGGTTTCCATGTAGAGGAAGCTGGCATCGAGCCCGGTCAAGCGTTCAGGGGTCATCGACTCTCCTTGTGCGTACGGCGCGGGTCATAACCTCGCACCTTCTCGGCACGTCGGCAACTGGCTGACCAGGACCCAGGCCCCCTGTCGGGGCAGGGCAGGGTCACTTCGGGAATGATGGTGCTGTGTCGTACGCCTATCTGGGAGTGACCCTCCTCGGTGCCATCGGGGTCCTGCTTGCATATCGCCCCGTCCGGTGGGAGCCCCTCGCCGTCTTCAGCTTCTTCACCGGCTGGCTCGTCGGGGAGGTGGCGATTCAGAACATTGTGTGGCAGATCGCAGCCACCGTGGTGTTCGGTGCTCTCGGCGCGTTCGACGGGTGGGCCGGATGGCTGGGTCTCGGCATCGCCATCGCGAGCTGGACCGGCATGGTGGGGCTCGCCGTCTCGGGGAGACGGGCCAGCGCCGTCGTCGACGCCGCGCTGGCCCAGGTCCGCAGCTCGGAGTTCCCAGTTCCCACCGACCGGGTGGCCCCCACGTGGGGCCGCTGGTGGAGGATCACCCAGGCCATTCCCCTCAAGGGACGGAGCGTGTCGGCGACGAGGAACGTCGACTACTGGGGGGACGGCCGGCGCCGTCACCGTCTCGACATCTACCGCTCACGGGTGAGTCCGCCACGTGGGGCTCCCGTGATGGTCTACGTACACGGAGGTGCTTGGGTCATCGGGGACAAGCGCGAGCAGGGCAAGCCGATGATGTACGAGCTCGTCGCGCGGGGGTGGGTGTGCGTTGCCATCAATTACCGGCTCAGCCCGAAGTCGTCGTGGCCCGCGCACATTGTCGATGCGAAGCGAGCTGTTGCCTGGGTCCGCGAGCACATCGCGGAGCACGGCGGTGATCCCTCTTTCATCGCGATCAGCGGAGGATCGGCGGGCGGGCACCTGTCGGCCCTCCTCGCGCTCACAGCCGGTGATCATGACTTCCAACCCGGATTCGAGGAGGCCGACACATCCGTCGACGCATGCGTGCCGTTCTACGGCGTGATGGACATGACCGGCGACGAGGCCGGTTGGGGTCGGTCCGGACGGGGGTTTGTGAAGCTGCTGGAGAGGACCGTCATGAAGACAAGCGCCACGGAGCACCCCGAAATCTTCCGTGCGGCGTCCCCCACTGCACGCGTCCACGCCGACGCGCCACCGTTCTTCGTGCTGCACGGCATGAACGACACGCTCGTCCCCGTCCAGGTGGCGAGGGACTTCGTCTCCGCTCTTCGCGCCATCTCCTCTTCTCCGGTCGCCTATGCCGAACTCCCATTGACCCAACACGCCTTTGACGTCCTTGCCTCGCTCCGCTGCCAGGCCACCACGGGGGGAGTGGTGGCGTTCCTGGCTGCGGCACAGGAGTTGAAGAGGGCCGGGGTGTCTCTTGGCGCGACTGCCGACCCGGAATCATCTGACATAGAGTCAGAAACACGCGTATAGCCGTGATGTCCCTGCTCAGCCGGGGACCGCACGAAAGTCGACAAGGGGAGGGACGTGGGGGTCACGAGTACACAGACGACCGGACGCGGCCGGGCGGTTCGCGCCGGGTTGGGTGCAAAGAGGTCAGTGGCGTGCGGGTTGGCGCTGGTCATCGGGTCCAGCGCGCTGACGTTCGGCACAGGTGTGTCAGCCGGCGCCGGCGCGGCGACGTCGACCCCCGGAGTCACCCCAACCTCAATCACGGTCGGCTCCATCAGTGATATTTCTTCGCCCATCGCCGGGCTGTTCGAAGGCGCCAAGGTGGGAACTGATGCGTACTTCGCTTACATCAATAGCAAGGGAGGCGTGAACGGGCGCAAGCTCATTCTCAACGGAATGGACAGCGCGTTCTCATCGGGCACGGTGACCAACGAGTCCAAGACCATTGCCGCCAATGACTTCGCCATCGTCGGGGGTTTCTCGTTGCTGGACGGCTCCGAGCAGGCGGCCATTGATGCCAACAAGGTGCCCATCGTCACCCAGGTGCTCACACCTTCGCTCTACACCGACCCGAACCTCTACTCGGCCATACCCCTGGTCCAAGGCGGTGAAATCACCGGCCCGTTCAAGTGGCTCAAGTCGAAGTACCCCCAGGCGATCAAGGCCGTCGGCGTCATCGGCTCCAACGCCGCAGCAACCGCCGTCACCGCCGAGCACACCTTCAGGAACCTGACCTACAGCCTTGGCTACAAGTGGCTGTACTCCCGTGACGCGGGCTTCGCCGAGACCACCTTCATCCCGGACATGATCAAAATGAAGAACGCCGGGGTGAAGATGGTCTTCGAACCGTCCCAGCAAGGGGCCTACATCTCGACGATGGCCAAGGAGATAAAGCAGGAGAGCCTCAACGCGATCCTGGTGAGCGGCGCCAACACGTACGAGGCCAACTTCGACCCCGGCTCGGCCGGGAACGGCACGCTCGTCACGACGGTCACAGCCCTCTACATGGGGCAGGACGCCAAGTCCGTTCCGGCCGTCGCCCTGTTCGACAAGTGGGCGAAGAAGGTCTACCCGCAGACGCAGCTCGACCTCTACACCCTCTACGGGTGGATCAACGCACAGCTGTTCGTGCAGGCGCTCAAGGGTGCGGGCGCGAATCCGACCAGGGCGAGCCTGGAAGCGCAGCTGAACAAGATCACCACGTTCAATGCGGACGGTCTCATCTCCCCACAGAATCCCGCACAGAAGATCCCTGGACAGTGCTGGATCGTGACCCAGTACGAAAACGGGAACTGGAGCCGAATCAGTCCCGATCCCAAGTCCGGCTTCATCTGCAACCCGAAGGGGTTCTACCCAACGAGCTACAAGGGCATTTCCCGTTAGTCGGCGACGACCGACGACCGACGGCCGAAGCGCGCACCCGTGAACGAGTTCGTGAGCTTCGTCGTGGCCGGCATTGTGACCGGGTCCATTTACGCGGTCACCGCGAGCGGCCTTGTCGTCACGTACAACGCCACAGGCGTGTTCAATTTCGCGCATGGTGCGGTGGGGATGTTCCTGGCGTACCTCTACTGGCAGTTGTGGCAGGGATGGGGATGGAACCCGGTCCTGTCGCTGGTCATCGTCCTCATGGTGGTCGCACCGATGTTTGCCGTCGTTGTCGAGCGTCTGCTCATGCGGCCCCTGTACGGCTCCTCGCTCAACACCATGATCGTGGTGACCCTCGGGTTGTTCCTGGTGCTGTACGGCACGACCGCAACCATCTGGAATCAGACGGTCACCCGGGACCTCCCCGATTGGTTCGCCAACGACCAGGTCGCCGTCCTGGGAGTCAACCTCACCTATGAGGAACTGATCACCGCTGGGTGCGCCGTCGGGGTGGCCGTGGCGTTGTGGGCGTTGTTCAAGCGGACCCGGATCGGCGTGTCGATGCGTGCAGTGGTGGACGATCCCTCCCTGGCGTCCTTGACCGGTGCCCGGACGGGGCGCATTGCAGGCTTCTCGTGGATGATCGGGTTCATGCTGGCCGGCTTGGCCGGCATTTTGCTGGCGCCGGGCACCGGCATGAGCATTCAGATCCTTTCCGAGCTGGTGATCTTCGGCTACGCCGCCGCCATCGTCGGCCGGCTGCGCAGCCTGCCCTTCACCTTCCTCGGCGCCATGATTCTGGGTATCGGCGAATCGTTGGCGGTCGGCTACGTGCCCGCCAGCCTCCTCAACGACGTCACCGCGATCCTGCCGATGGGCTTGCTCATCGCCGCCCTGCTCGTCCTACCGCAAGGGAAGTTGGACGTTGGACGGGTGGCCCGCCTCCGGCCGCCCCGGGTAGCGAGCTTCCAGATGACCCTTGTCGGCGGCTTTGTCTTGGTCGCGGTCACGGTACTGCTGTCGGCCCTGATCACCGGGAACAACCTCTACACCATGGGACTGGCCCTCACCATCGGTCTCGCGGCGCTGTCCTTGGTGCTGCTCTCGGGCTACGGAGGACAGGTGTGGCTCTGCCAGTTCACGTTCCTCGGCCTCGGGTCGTGGGCCATGACCAAGGTGGACGGGGGAAGCTCGGTCCTTGGCGTCCTTGCCGCCATCGGGTTGTGTGGCGTCGCCGGCGGGTTGCTCGCCCTCCCTGCGCTGCGTTTGCGTGGGCTCTACATGGCGCTCGCGTCACTGGCCTTCGCCGCGCTCATGGACAGCCTGTTCTTCACGAATGCGTCGGTGATCCCCAATGGATCCATGACGGTCGGGCGACCTGACATCTTCGGCATGCGCTTCACCACCGACCGCGCCTTCGTGGTGCTCGTAGCGATTGTCTTCGCGTTGTGCCTCATCGGCGTCGGCGCGCTGCGTCGGGGGCCCTTCGGGCGGCGCCTGGTCGCCTTGAGCGACAGCCCGGCTGCGTGCGCCACGGTGGGGATGAGTATCACCCGCACGAAGCTGGCTGTCTTCATCCTGGCCGGGGGCATCGCGGGCTTGGCGGGCGCGCTCTACGGCGGCATGTCGGGGAATGTGTCGTTCTCCCAGTTCAATTTCGTGCAGAGCCTTGTGCTCTTCGTGGCGGTGGCACTGGCGGGGATCACCATCCTGACCGGCGCGGTGCAGGCGGGGATTGGGCTGGCTGTCCTGCCGCTCATTTCGCAGCACATCCCGTCGGTCTCGGGGTTCACCTACATCCTCTTCGGGGTGGGCATCGTCGCCGTCGGCCGCAACCCTTACGGGATAGGGCTGCTGTACTCGTACCTCGGCTCGTGGTGGGAAGGGCGCCGCAACGGGTTGGGTGCCGGCGGCAAGGTCTCCGGCAGGCCTCCGCCGGGCGCGAACGAGCCGTCGCTCTCGCAGAAGGTGTCACCCGTTGGTTGACACCGCCTCCCCTCCCCTGACGGCTGCTCTCACCGTTGACGCGGTGTCGGTGCGGTTCGGCGGGCTGCAGGCGCTCAACGAGGTCGCGCTCGAAGTCGCTCCGGGCGAGATCCACGGGCTCATTGGGCCGAACGGCGCCGGCAAGACCACTCTCTTCAACGTCATCACCGGGCTGCAGCGGCCGACGCATGGGCGCGTGCACCTCGGGTCGAGCGATGTGACAGGCGCCAAACCCCACGTTCGCTCACGCCTCGGCCTCGGGCGGACCTTCCAACGTCTTGAGTTGTTCGGCACGCTCTCGGCGCGGGAGAACGTCCAGATGGCCGCCGAGGTGCAACACGGGAAACTGAGCGACCGGACTCCGGCCGAGGAAGCGGAGTTTCAGCTGGGCCGTGTCGGTGCCCTGCGCGTGGCCGACGAACCCACCGATTCGTTGCCGACCGGCCTCGCCCGCCTCGTGGAGCTGGCCCGGGCGCTGGCCGCGTCGCCCGATGTCCTTTTACTGGACGAGCCGAGCTCGGGTCTGAACGCCGAGGAGACGCACGCGCTGGGCGAAGTGCTCCGCCAACTGGCCTCCGAGGGCATGGGCATCCTCCTCGTGGAGCATGACATGGCGCTGGTCATGGCCATCTGCGCCCGGGTGGACGTGCTGGACAACGGAGAGATCATCGCCAGCGGCGACCCGGGCGCGGTACGTGCCGACGTGCGGGTGCAGGAGGCCTATCTGGGGACGGAGTCGGAATCGGCGGAGGGCGCTGCCGTGCACCAGCCGGACGGCCGAGCGCACGTCCAGGTGCCGGCGGCTGAATCGGCGACCTTGCCCCTCGCGACCAGCGCGACGGAGACCGCCCTGTTAGTCAACGGCGTGCGAGCCGGGTACGGACGCATTGAGGTGTTGCACGGCGTCTCCTTCGAGGTCCCGAGGGGCTCCGCCATGGCGCTGCTCGGACCCAATGGCGCCGGCAAGTCGACGCTCCTCAAGGCGATCTCCGGGCAGCTCCCGTTGTCGGCCGGGTCGGTCGAGGTGGGTGGTCAGCGTCTTGGACGGAACGCCACCGAGCGGCTGGCTCGTTCGGGCGTGTGCATGATTCCCGAGGGTCGATCGATCTTCCCCAACCTCACCGTGTCGGAGAACCTGCTCATGTACACGTTCCGACGGCCGGGTCTCAGGAGCTCCTCGGTGGACGACCACGCCTTCGCGCGGTTCCCCGTCCTGCGTGACCGTCGCAAGCAGCTGGCCGGAACCCTCTCGGGCGGTGAACAGCGCATGCTCTCCCTGGCCAGAGCGCTGACGACCGACCCCGAGATGCTCCTGTTGGACGAGTTGTCGATGGGGCTGGCGCCCATGATCGTCGAGGAGCTCTATGCCCTCGTCGGTCAGCTGGTGGCGACCGAGCAGATGACGATCGTGATGGTCGAGCAATTCGTACAGACCGCGCTGTCTTTCGCCGACAGCGCGTCCATCATGGTCAACGGAGAGATCGTGCGGAGCGGGACGCCCTCTGACATCCGTTCCGAGGTGATGGGCGCCTACCTCGGAGCCGACGGCTCGGCGGTCGGCTGATCAGTTCTCTTCGGCGAGCGTCACGCTGACCCGGAGCTCATCGGATTCCGCCAGGCGAAGCTCGTCCAGACCGCCCGCGTCGACGAGGTCGCCCCGGGCCGCCTCCACCAGTGCGAGGGTTGCGGCGGGAGCCTCGACACAGAGTTCGGCGACGCGGGCGCGCATTGAGCGCTTGGCCGTCGTCTTGGCTCGACGCACCTCACCGAGGATCAGTCCAGCCGTCTGGAGCACCCCCGGATCCCCTTCGGCATGCCCACCGAGCTCCGCCGTGGTCGGCCAGGGAGCGCGATGGATGGACCCTGGCTGCCACCAGTGCCACACCTCTTCAGTGACGAAGGGCAGGAAGGGTGCAAAGAGGCGTAGCTGCACCGAGAGTGCGAGGGCCAAGGTCGCACGCGCCGAGGCCGCCGCTGCCGCGTCCCCCTCGCCGTAGGCGCGCGTCTTGACCAGCTCCACGTAGTCGTCGCAGAAGGTCCAGAAGAACGACTCGGCAAGCTCCTGCGCGCGCGCGTAGTCGAACTGCTCGAAGGCCGAGGTGACTCCGGAGACCACGTCGGCCAGTTGCGCCAGGAGTGCGACGTCTATCGGGTCGACAACCGCGGAGGGATCCGGTGCGGGCCCGTCGCCCAGACGCCCCAGCGCGAATTTCGACGCATTGAGAATCTTGATGGCCAGCCGGCGCCCGATCTTCATGATCCCGGTGTCGACCGCCGTATCTGTGCCCGGGCGTCCGTTGCACGCCCAATAGCGAACGGCGTCGGAGCCGAACTCCTCGACCAGCGGCATTGGCGTCACGACGTTGCCCTTGGACTTCGACATCTTCTTGCGATCGGGGTCGAGCACCCAGCCGTTGATGTTCGTGTCGCGCCATGGCACAAGCCCGTGTTCCAGGTGGGAGCGCAGGATGGTGGCGAAGAGCCAGGTGCGGATGATCTCGTAACCCTGCGGGCGCAGGTCCATGGGGAACGTGGCCGCGAACCGTTCGGGATCGTCCTCCCATCCGCAGGCGATCTGGGGTGTGACCGACGACGTCGCCCAGGTGTCGAGGATGTCGGGGTCGCCGACGAAGCCACCGGGAGTGCCCCGCTGCTGGGGGTCGTAACCCTCTGGAATGTCGGCGGCCGGGTCGATGGGGAGGCGCTTCTCGTCGGGCACGAGAGGGTTCCCGTAGTCAGGCTCGCCGTCGGCACCGAGCGGGTACCACACCGGTATCGGCACGCCGAAGAAGCGCTGTCGGCTCACCAGCCAGTCGCTGTTGAGACCGTTGACCCAATCCTCGAGGCGGACCTGCATGTACGGGGGGTGGAAGTCGAGCTCCCGGCCACGGGCCAGGAGTGACTGTCGGAGGTCTTCGTCCCGGCCGCCGTTGCGGATGAACCATTGCCTGCTGGTCACGATCTCGAGTGGTCGGTCCCCTCGCTCGTAGTACTTCACGGGATGCGTGATCGGCCGTGGCTCGCCGACCAGATCACCCGATGCGGTGAGGAGCTCGACCGTCTTCTGCTGGGCTGCCTTGACGGTGGCTCCGGCGATGGCCTGCCACGCCGGGCCGTCAGGGACGCCGGCGGGAGGCGACGTGGTGATCCGCCCCGAGCGCGTGACGATCGACCGCGTCGGCAGGTGCAGCTCGCGCCACCAGACGACGTCGGTCACGTCACCAAAGGTGCAGATCATGGCGATGCCCGAGCCCTTCTCCGGATCGGCTAGGTCGTGGGCGAGGATCGGGACTTCCACCCCGAAGAGCGGCGTGTGCACCGTCGCGCCGAAGCGCGCCGAGTAGCGCTCGTCATCGGGATGCGCGACGAGGGCGACGCAGGCGGCGATCAACTCGGGCCGTGTCGTCTCGATCTCAATGTCGTCGAAGCGAACACGGTGGTACGCGCCCGGCCGTTCGCGGTCTTCCATTTCCGCCTGGGCCACCGCGGTCTGGTAGTCGACGTCCCATAGGGTCGGTGCTTCCGAGGAGTAAGCCTCGCCGCGGGCCAGGTTGCGAAGGAACATGCGTTGACTGGCGCGGCGGCTGCGGTCGTCAATGGTGGCGTAGCCCAAACTCCAGTCGACGGAGAGCCCGAGACGGCGCCACAGAGCCTCGAACGCCTGCTCGTCAGACGCGGTCAGCTGGTGGCAGAGCGCGATGAAGTTCCCGCGGCTGACCGGAATGTCCTCTTTCCCGGGCTCTGCCGGCGGGGCAAAGGACGGATCGAACGGCAACGACGGCTCGCACCGCACACCGAAGTAAGTCTGCACCCGGCGCTCGGTCGGCAGCCCGTTGTCGTCCCACCCCATCGGGTAGAAGACTTCGAAACCGCGCATGCGGCGGTAGCGGGCCAACGAGTCGGTCTGTACGTAGCCGAAAACCGAACCCATGTGCAGTGACCCTGAGACGGTCGGCGGCGGGGTGTCGATGGAGAAGACCTGTTCACGGGGCGCTCCGGGCGTGTAGCCGTACGTTCCTTCGTCCTCCCATGCCGCGGCCCACCTCGCCTCCACCCCGTCGATGGAGGGCTTCTCGGGAACTTGCGGGGCGCCTGTCGCGTCACTCGACATGATCGGGTTACCGTACCCGGATGCCGCACCTCCCCGTCACCGAGACGGAGCCAATCCGTGCCTGAACCCGCCCTGCGGCTCTACAACACCCTCACCCGGCGGGTGGACGAGTTCGAACCGCAACATCGTCCTGATGTGGGTATGTATTCCTGCGGCCCGACCGTGTACGCCTATCAGCACATCGGCAATATGCGGACGTACGTCTTCGCGGACACGCTCAAGCGGGCCCTCAGGTCGCAGGGGTACCGCGTCCGCCACGTCATCAACATCACCGATGTGGGTCATCTCACCTCCGATGCCGACGAAGGAGAGGACAAGCTCGAGCTCGCGTCAGAGCGGGAGCACAAGGACGCCTGGCAGATCGCCGAGCACTACACACAGGTCTTCAAGGAGGACATCGAACGGCTGCGCATCCTGGAGCCCGATGTCTGGTGCAAGGCAACCGATCACATTCCGCAGATGATCACCTTCGCGGAGCGGCTCGAGGAGAGCGGTTGGTGCTACCGCCTGCCGTCAGGGCTCTACTTCGACACCACGAGAGACGAGGACTACGGCAAGCTGGCGCGCCTCGACCTCGAAGGACAGCGCGCGGGGGCGCGGGTCGATGTCATAGAGGGCAAGCGCAATCCGGCGGACTTCGCCATCTGGCGCACCGAGACGAGCGGGCGCCGCCGGCAGATGGAATGGGACTCGCCGTGGGGCCGTGGCGCACCGGGCTGGCACCTCGAGTGCTCGGTGATGTCGATGGAGTACCTCGGCTCGCACTTCGACATCCACACTGGCGGGGTCGACCACATCCCGGTGCATCACACCAACGAGATCGCGCAGAGCGAGGCCTATCTGTCCGACGGGCGGACCTGGGTTGGCTGGTGGATCCACGGGGACTTCATCAATCTCAAGGGAGCCAAGATCTCGAAGTCGGCGGGGGGAGGAGCGCTGGTGACCGACCTCATTGATCGCGGCTACCACCCACTCGTGTACCGCTACCTCCTGCTGCAGGCGCACTACCGCAGCCAGCTGGAGTTCAGTTGGGATGCGATGGATGGCGCTCGCGTTGGGTTGCGACGCCTTCTTGATCGCTACGCGGCGGCCCGCGGCCATCCCGAAGCGCCCCTCGGAGAGACAGCCCAGCGCTACATGGACGCCTTTGACGAGGCCATCAGCGACGACCTCAATACGGCGACCGCCATCGCCACCGTCTCGGCCGCCGCGCGGGACGACGCCCTCGCCCCCGGCGAGCTGCGCGCCCTCGCGTCCCGCTTCGACGAGGTCCTGGCCATCGGCCTCAGCGATTTTGAACCTGGTGACCTCGACCTCAAGCGCAGTGATGTCACGGTGTCGACCGAGGCGGTCGACACCCTCATGGCCGAGCGCGAGGCGGCGCGGGCGGCCAGGGACTTCGCCCGTTCCGATGAGCTCCGGGCCCGGCTCAACGACCTGGGGGTTGTCGTCGAGGACCAACCGAACGGGCCGGCGACCTGGCGTTGGCAATGACAGGACCACGCTCCCGAAGAGGGGCTGCCACCCTGTGAGCAGGGAGGATCTGCCATGCTGGACAAGCACGGCGACCTAAGTTACCATTCAGTAACTAAGCCGTTTCGGATCTGGAGGCTCGCACCGGGGGCCGGATCCGGATTGCAGGTCAACCGCGACCTGGGCACCAGAGCGAGTCCACGCCGAACGCCGGGACTCAGCCCAAGGAGGGCTCGACATGTCCGATTTCTCCCTCGAGCTGAACGAGGACCAACTCCAGATCCAGAAATGGGTGCACGAGTTCGCCGAGAACGTCGTCCGGCCGGCAGGTGCCGAGTGGGACGAGCGCGAGGAGACGCCGTGGCCGATCATTCAGGAGGCGGCCAAGAACGGCCTGTACTCGTTCGATTTCGTCGCCCAGTGCTTCGGCGACCCGACCGGCCTGCTGATGTGCCTCGTCAACGAGGAGATGAGCTGGGGTGACGCCGGTATCGCACTAGCGATCTTCGGGTCGACGCTGGCCGTGGCCGGGATCTTCGCCAACGGCACGCCCGAGCAGATCGGCGAGTGGATCCCCCAGTGCTTCGGCACGCCCGACGACGTCAAGCTGGCGGCCTTCGGCGTGTCCGAGCCTGACGCGGGGTCCGATGTTTCGTCGTTGAAGTCGCGCGCCGTGTACGACGAGGCCAAGGACGAGTGGGTACTCAACGGCACCAAGACCTGGATCACCAACGGTGGCCTCGCCAATACCCACGTGCTGGTGCTCTCGGTGGATCCGGCGCTCGGCAGCCGCGGCCAGGCCAGCTTCGTGGTGCCGGAGGGCACACCGGGGATCTCGCAGGGCCAGAAGTTCAAGAAGATGGGGATCAGGGCATCGCACACGGCCGAGGTCGTCCTGGAGGACTGCCGGGTGCCCGGCCGTTGCCTCCTCGGCGGCAAGGAGAAGCTCGACGAGCGCCTGGCCCGGGCCAAAGAGGGAAAGAAGACGTCGACGCAGGCCGCCATGGCCACCTTCGAGGCCTCCCGCCCGATTGTGGGCGCGCAAGCGGTCGGCATCGCCCGTGCGGCGTACGAGTACTCCCTCGACTACGCCAAGGAACGCAAACAGTTCGGCCGGGCCATCATTGAGAACCAGGCCATCGCCTTCAAGCTGGCCGACATGAAGATGCGTACCGACGCCGCCCGGCTCCTCGTGTACCGAGCCGCCTGGATGGCCAGCACCGGCAAGAAGTTCGAGAACGGCGAAGGCTCCATGTCGAAGCTTTTCGCCGGCGAGAACGCGGTGTGGGTTACCGAGCAGGCGATCCAGATCCTCGGCGGTTACGGCTACGTCCGCGAGTACCCCGTCGAGCGCTGGCACCGCGACTCCAAGATCTACACGATTTTTGAAGGGACCTCGGAGATTCAGCGACTGGTCATCAGCCGGGCGATCTCAGGCATCCACATCAACTAGCCGGACCCGCCACGCTGGCGCGCGATCGAACCCGCACAGGGACCTGCACCCGGAGATCCGACGCGCCCCGCCTCAGACTCAGTCCAGCGCGGCGCCGTAAGAGTCGTACGGCCGCCCCGCCGCCTCGGCCAGTGCCGCGCCGCTTGTCATTTGGAAGGGGCTGATACCGCCGGCCTCCCAGGGGCCGACGGAGCCGGCCTCGAGGGCGGTGGTCGCTTTGGGCGGGACGCCGAAGTGCTCGCGCGCCGAGGCCACGTCGAGCTCGGCCAGCGCGAACCAGTCGGTGCGTAGGAAGTCGACACTCCCTCGGCACAGCGCGCCGCGGCGCATCGCATCACCCACCCGGGTGGCTATCCCGTGCTCGGAAAGGTGCCCGGGGGAGGACTCGAAGAGCCCCGCCCCCGTGCGGAGGTATCCCGTCTCGAAGAGCGAGACCACCATGGCCAACAGCGAGAACGCCCGCATGTCGTCGTTGGCGCGGGCGATGAAGGCAAACACCTCGAGCTCGGATTCGACGGTGGTCCCGTAGTCAGCCAGCACGTGCACCCAGTCGTGCTGGGCCAGCAGGGGTGGGGCCGAACCCGGAAGGCCGGGGTAGGAGAACCCCCGTGCCCGGTAGAACTCGGTGATGCGGCGCCCGATGGTGCCGTCGGACAGCATCTCCATGGCACGCCAGTGCTCAGCCAAGGACGGGTCCCTCACCACCGAGTCCCAGGCGGAGGCCAACTCACCCGACGTGTGCAGTGCCACCGCGTCGTCGGGATGCCATTGCGATGTGCAGCCGTTGCGTTCGAAGTCCATGGCGGCCAGGCCGAGGGTTCCGGCGGCGAAAGCGTGCGCGACCTCGACCATCCCCTCCTCGACCCCGAGCTCGCTGGCGTATTCGGCTATGCGGTCGGCGACCTCAGGGGGAAGCGGACGCAACACGAGGGTGAGGAGCACCATGAGCTGGACGATGCGGCGTCGGAAGTCGAGTGTGCGGTGTGCGAGGGATTCGGCCAGGCCGGTCGGCGTCAACGCCGGTGCGCCCGGGGTTGGCGGGAGTCCGGTCATCGACACGAACACGGCTCGCATGAGCAGCTGCTGGGTCTCGGTCAGCCCGCCCGCCGGCGCCACGGCCGACGCAATGCCACGGCTGAGGGCCAGGACCTCGGCAGCGTCGGGCGGGGCGAGGTTCGCCTGCTCGGGCGTCGGGAATGGAAACGGCACCGTGCGGGATCAGCGCCCCTGCGGCATCAGGATGAGCTCGTCGGGGTAGCACCAGCCCCACTCCTCGCCCGGTTCGATCGATCGGATGATGGGGTGGGTGCTGGCCTGCCAGTGCGCGGTGGCGTGGCGGCGAGGGGAATTGTCGCAGCAACCCACGTGCCCACACGCGAGGCATAGGCGAAGGTGGACCCACTGGGTCCCCTCTCGGACGCAGTCCTCGCAGGCGCCTGGGGTGTTGGGCTCCAGCCCCACGATGCCCTGCAGGTGCTCGCAGCCGCGGTCGACCGCGTTCCCGTCGGCGTCACCCGCAACGACATAGATCGTGTCCGAGTTCATTCGTCGTCCTCCCTCTGGGTCCGTCCTGCCACGTCCGTCACGACGCATGCGCGATGCCGGCGCGCAGGAACTCGACGCATGCACCGAGCGGGTCGGGGTGGGCGGCAACGTCCGCCGCTCGCAACACAGCCCCGAACGGCGCGTTCCAGAAGGCCGGGTCCCCGCGCCGCTCTGCGCTCCGCGGTCCCACGTACGCGTAAGGCTCCGGCTCGAAGGCATCGCCCGCCGAGAAGCCCAGGTTGACCCGGTCGCCGGAGGGAACGCCGACGTTGGTGCCCGCGTCAAGGTGCTCGGGCCACAGCTGAATCGTCGCCGGTTCGGCCGCCGCCGGGAGAGTGTTCAGAACGATGTCGAGCGCGATCCAACCCAGGTCGTACCAGTCGGCGATGCGCCGCGCATGATCGGCGTCAAGGACCAGTGGTGTGTCCGGATATCCGAGCGGTGGCGTGTCGTCGCCGCACGAGAAGGAACGCCCTACGTCGGTACCGGCGAAGATCGCCAGCTGGCGCAGCGTTGACCCGTTGATAGGCCGGGCGGCACTGGCACCGGCGCGCTCGCGGAGCAAGAAGCCGCCGGCCACCCGGAGCGTCTCGGGCTCTTCCCCGAAGGCCGGCGTGACGAAACCCCCCGGGCTGGCCCGGAGCCCGAAGCGGCCGGACGCTTCGTAGCGCCGGCGTGCCAGCACGTGCGCGGCGACGCGATGCAGGACCGAACGGGTTCCCCCGCCCACGTCCATGGTGTCGGTCACGAGTGCCGTCGCCCCATTGCTCGAAGCACGGCAAGCACCCTAAGGGGATAATGACGCCAACCGAGCGCCCGGTCCGCGCGGGCCGCGGCGGGCATGTTGCCGAGGTGATGTTCGCCCGGACCCGCGAGCCCGACGACCTCGCCGATCAGGGGCCGGCGAGGGGCGCGGTCCCAGGTGACCGGCATCGGCGAAGTTGGGTCAGCGTTGGGCAAAGCGAGGGGTAAACCTGCCCCCTTGAGGCGTACCATTTTCTTCGGAACGGCCGATGGGAGTCAATCCCCGGAGGCTTGGGGTAGGGGGGAAAGTGCGCCGCGGCGTGTTCTTGCTGGACGATCACGAGAGCGTCCGAGCTGCCATTCGCCGGTTGATCGAGGCGACCGACGACTTGAGCGTGGTGGGCGAGTCGGGCACGGTTGCCGGGACCATCACCCGGATCATCAGCTCGCGCCCCGACGTTGCCATTCTTGACGTCCGGCTACCCGACGGGAGCGGCGTCGAGGTCGGGCGGGACATCCGGATCCACTGCCCAGAGGTTCGATGCCTGATGCTCACCTCCTGCCCGGACGATGAAGCGTTGGTCGCAACAGCTGGTGCGGGTGCGGCGGGTTACCTGTCCAAGCCGATCAGCGCCGCCGACCTCCTGCGTGCGGTCAGGTGGCTCGCTTCCGGTGAGCAACACCCGATCGTCCATGCTCTCGTTGCGGAGTGACCGGTCCCCGCCCAGCCGTGTGACCCCGGGAAACTCCGGACCCGCCGGCGGCGCCGCGCCGCCCTCGCCGGGGATCGCCGTCCTGTAGGGCCCGATCGTCGAACGGCGAGTCAGTAGTGTCACCGCTGCCGTGGAAACGCCCGCCCTCATCAGGTATGCCGTCGACGTCACTCCCGAGTGGATGACGTCCGTGCTGTTGGCAGTCGGGCGACTGCACGAAGGGTGCCGGGTGACCGAAGTGGCGGTGTCGCCCATCGGCACCGGGCAGATGGCGGATACGGCGCGGCTGACCCTGGGGTACGACGAGCCTGGGGCTGGTCCGTCCAGCGTGGTGGGCAAGTTCGCCTCGGCCGACGAGCAGAGCCGGTCGACCGGGCTCGCCCTGCGGGCCTACGAAATAGAGGTGCGCTTCTACCGCGAGGTGGCGTCCCGAGTGACCGCGCGCGTGCCCGACCTCTACTTCGCCGACGTCGAGCCCGAGACCGGGTGGTTCACGCTCGTGTTGGAGGACATCGTCGGTGCCCGCCAGGGTGACCAGATTGAGGCCTGCGGGCCCGAGGTCGCCGCCGCCGTCCTCGAGGAGATGGCGGGCCTGCATGCGCCGTGTTGGGAGTCGGCCGACCTCGCGGCGTTGGAGTGGCTGAACCGGAACTCGCCGGACGCCGACATATTCCTGGCCGCCATGGTGAGCGGTCTGTTGCCCGGGTTCCTGGAGCGCTACGGCGACCAGCTCGCCCCCGAGCACGTGGCGCTGTGCCAGACCTTCGTGGACCACCTTCCGGCATGGATGGCCAGTCGGGTGGGCCCCCGCACCGCCAGCCACGGTGACTTCCGCCTCGACAACCTGCTCTTCCAGCCACAGGTCCGCCGCCCGGTGGTGGTGGACTGGCAGACGCTCGGGTGGGCGGGGGGTTCTTACGACGTGGCGTACTTCATTGGCGGATGCCTCAGCGCCGAGGACCGCCGCTCGCATGAGCTTGAGCTCCTGGCGCACTATCACGAACACCTCTGTGCGCGCGGGGTCACCGGCTACTCGTTGGAGCAACTCCGGCACGACACGCGGCGGGACAGCTTCGGTGGGGTGTTGATGGCCCTCGACATTGACGCCGCGGCCATCCTGCTTGGCCGGCATGACTGAGCTCCTCGTCCTGTGCACCGGCAATGCCGCGCGATCGGTCATGGCCGGCTTCATGCTCGAGCACCTGGGTGGCGAGGGATCTGACCTCCACATCGTGACGGCGGGCACCCACACGATCGATGGCCAACCGATGGGCTTGCGGACCCGGAAGGCGCTGTCGGGCATTCCGGATTTGGCGTCCGACTCGTTCGTGCGCCACCGCAGTCGCCAGGTGCACGACAGCGATTTCGACCTGGCCGAGCTGGTGGTCGTCATGGAGGCCGATCACGTCCGCTTCGTTCGCCGCATCCATCCCGACGCGGCCGATCGGACGTCGACGATCCGCCACCTGTGCGAGCACCTCGTTCCCGGATCCGATCCCCTGTCCGATCGCGTCGCGCGCCTGCACCTGGCTGACGTTGCCCTCGCCGATGCTGAAGACGTCACGGATCCGGCCGGGCGTGACGAGGAGGTCTATGCCGCCTGTGTGGCCGAGCTCTGGGGGCTCTGCCAGCTGCTCTTCACCCTCCTGTAGGACGAGACAGGAAATGGAGCAGCTCATCTTCCTTCTCCCCAGGCACCGAGACCTGGCGGAGGGCCTGGAAGCCCGCCTTCTGGAAGGCGCGTTGTGAGCGGACGTTCCGCACGCTCGGACAGGCGAGCGCGCCAGTCACCTCGGGAAAACGCTCCCAGATCAACTCGGTGGCGCACGCGATGACACGCGGACCAATACCGACACCGCAGCGATTCACATCGCCTATGAAGAGGTCGATGCCGACCGCGTCGTCTATCCCGAGTGCCGCGACCTCGTCGGGATCGTCCGCCGTCCGGTAGATCTGGACGAGGCCGATCGGAACACCGTCGAGGAGGCAGATCAACATCTGCGTCGGATCGCGCCCGTCAAGACAAGGACCGAAATCCCGTTCGAGCCCGGCCATGCCTAGCGGATCCCACCACTGGGCTACGTGTGGCTGGGCCAACCACCCGACGAGGGTGGGGAAGTCCCTACGGGTCAGCGGTCGAAACGACAGCCCCGTGGCGTCCACGGTCAGTCGGCGTGCACCGAGCGCAGTCCGGCCCACGCGAGGTCCGCCATACGCTGGGCCAGCCGGCGTGCCTCGTCCTCGGCTTCCACGTCACCGGGAGCTCGCTGCGCAATGAACCGGCGACTCGCCCCCTCGGCCATGCCGACCACGGCGTAGGCGAGCAGGCGACGGTGATCGTCGTCGAGTCCCGCGTCAATGAGTGGATCGATTGCCAAGGCAATGGCATCCTCGACCGTGCGCAACGCTCGGCCCAGTTCATGGTCGTCTGCGTTGTCGCGGCCGTAGAGCAACCGGAATTCGGCTTCCCGGCTGATCACGAGGCGGAAATAGGCGGCGAAGCCCATCTCGACCTGCTGGCGTGGTCCCTCCGCCCGCATGACCGCGCCGCGGACGGCGGTGAGCAGGTCCTGTGCGATGGAGTCGACGAGCTCCAGATAGAGGGCCCTCTTGGAAGAAAAGTGCTGGTAGACGAGGGGTTTGGTAACCCCGGCCGCCTCGGCTATGTCGTCCATGGTGGTGGCGCGGTAACCGCGGACGGCGAAGAGCTCCAGGGCGACGCTGAACAGCTGACGGCGCCGTTGTTCAGCGGTCAGCCGGCGGGTCGATGCCTGCAGTGCACCCTCCATGCCTCCAGGTTACCGGTCGGTCACAAGGTGGAGAAGTTGGCCGGTCGCCCCCGCTCACCTGCTGCGCGTGGGCACTCGTTGCAGCATGGCGGACAGACGGGTGGGAAGGTCCGCCACGTTGAAGTGCGTGGCCGCGACACGCTGATTGTCGTCCAGCAGGCCGGCGTCGGGTGTGTCCAGCCAATCCGACAACTGCGTCGGGCGGGCGCAGTCGAACCATCGGAACCCGAACGTGGCCAGCTCAGCGGCGACGGGATAGGCCCCGATGGCGAGCGGACGCCGGTGCGTCGCCGACTCGACCGAGGGGTTGCCGAAGCCCTCCCAGATGGAGGGCAGGAGGACGGCATCGCAGGCGGCGTAGGCGTCGTGAATGGAGAGCGAGGCACCGGACGGGCCGGTCCCCAAAATCACGGGGCACTCGGCCCGAGACACGAGCCGCTCGAGCTCGGGCCCGTAGCCGTCCTCGGCCGGTCCGAGGAGCCAGTACGCGCCTCCGACAGCACCAGCCAGAGAGAGGCCGCCGGCCACGTTCTTCCGTGCCAGAGCGCGGGTTGGTTGCAAGAGCAGACGCGCGTCGGCGGACAGCCCGAGCACTGCTCTGACGTCGTCACGCGCGCCCACCGGGGGATGGGGGTCGAACGTGTTGTAGATGGTGGACGCGGCAATGCCGTGTTCGGCGAGTTGCTTCCGACTGAGCTCGTTGATCGTCACGTGGACCCACATCGGGTCGTCGGGTGGGGGAGGGAAGTGCGCGAGGTGCGGACGCTGCCACGGGAGGTCGTGGTGGTGGAACAACGCCGGCCTCCCGGCACAAGCGGCGGCCACCGCTGCGGCGGCACCAGGGTTGATCGGGAGCGAGCAGAGGTTCTCAACGAGCACGAGGTCCACTGCCCCGAACGCGTCCGAGATCTCGCGCACCGTGGGTGGGTCAGTGGCGTCAAGCGCCAGGCCGGGGAGGAGGATGTCCACTGGACCGGCACCGGCCACCGTCGTCACCACCCACCCCAGTTGACCCAGCGCAGCGCCCCATTTGGCGGCTTCAATGGAGACCCCGTCACTGCCGCCGAGGCGGAACGAGACAAGGGCGGCAGCGGGCACGCGCCGCACTGTAGGCGCCTCCCGGGCGGGCCGGACCGCCACCGGGGTCGGCTAGCGTTGCCGCAACCATGAGCAAGCGCGCACTGATAACCGGGGTGACCGGGCAGGACGGCTCCTACCTTTCGGAATTCCTGCTCCAGCAGGGGTACACCGTCATAGGGATGGTCCGTCGCTCCAGCACGGTGAACTTCGAGCGGATCGCCCACATTCAGGACGACATTGAACTGGTCGCCGGCGACGTGCTCGACGAAGCGTCACTCATCGCGGTCCTGCGCGACCATCGGCCCACCGAGGTGTACAACCTGGCCGCCCAATCCTTCGTCCAGACAAGTTGGAGCCAGCCGGTCCTCACGGGGGAGACCACGGCGCTTGGGGTGACCCGCCTTCTCGATGCGATTCGCATCGTGGACCCCGGGATCCGCTTTTACCAAGCCAGCTCGTCGGAAATGTTCGGCAAGGTGCAGGAGGTGCCACAGCGCGAGTCCACCCCGCTCTACCCCCGGAGCCCGTACGGGGTGGCCAAGGTGTACGGCCACTGGATCACGGTTAACTACCGAGAGAGCTACGACCTGCATGCGTCCTCGGGCATCCTGTTCAACCACGAGTCGCCTCGCAGGGGGATCGAGTTCCTCCCGCGCAAGGTGTCCTACGGCGTGGCCCGCATCGCCAACGGTCTCGACGACAAGTTGTCTCTCGGGAATCTGGACGCGCAGCGCGACTGGGGCTTTGCCGCCGACTACGTGCGCGCCATGTGGCTGATGCTGCAACAGGACGCGCCCGACGACTTCGTCGTCGCCTCGGGCGAGACCCACTCGGTGCGCGAGCTCTGCCAGCTCGCGTTTGCCGCGGCCGATCTCGACTGGGAGCAGCATGTCGTGATTGACGAGAAGTTCCTGCGGCCGGCCGAGGTCGACCTCCTCGTGGGCGATGCGACGAAGGCACAGAAGGTCTTGGGCTGGCACCGGGAGGTCGATTTCCCGGGCCTGGTCACCATGATGGTCAACGCCGACATGGACCTGGTTCGCCGCAACCTCCGATAGCCGGGGGCTGCCGCGCTCCCTTCACCAGCTGCTATATCGGCCGATCCCCTCGGCGTGTTGGCCGCCTTCGGGGCGGGGATCCTCTCGTTCCTTTCTCCCTGCGTCCTCCCACTGGTTCCCGGGTATCTCTCCATGGTCTCGGGGCTGTCGGCAGCCGAGCTCACCGCCGCGGGGTCCCCCGAGGACGGGCGCTCTCCCGTCGCAACCCTCCGGCCCATGTTGCGCGGCATCGGGCTGTTCATCGGCGGCTTCACCGTCGTCTTCGTGGCACTGGGTGCCGTCGCGTCGGGCATCGGGCATCTGCTGACATCGCACCGCTCGACGTTCACCCATGTGAGCGGCGCCGTCGTGATCGCGCTCGGCACGGTCCTGCTCATCAGCGCCGTGCCTGCCTCGTTCTGGTCGCGTCTCGGTGCGGGCCCCCTCGCCGTCGTCACCCGCCTGAGCGGTGAGCGACGTATTCACGTGCGGCCCTCCACGCTCGGCACCTGGGCCGCGCCGGTGATGGGGATGGCCTTCGCCTTCGCCTGGACCCCCTGCATCGGCCCCGTCCTCGGCGTCGTCCTCGGACTGGCCGCGCACAACGGCACGCTGGCCGGCGGGGCCCTGCTGCTGTTCGCGTACTCCCTGGGCCTTGGCGTGCCGTTCCTGGCAACCGGGCTCGCCTTCGGTCGGCTCACGGCCGTCCTGGCGCGGGCCCGGCGCGGGGTGTCGATCGTCGAGGTGGTGGCCGGCGCCGTCCTGATCGCGTTCGGCATCCTGCTGTTGACCGACCACCTGGGGTGGGTGTCCACCCAGTTCTCCACCCTGCTCAGGCACATCGGATTGGGCCGGCTCAGCACCAGCTGAGGCATCGGGCCCGACGACGGATCGTCCCCTGGGCACCCGGCAACAGATGGGCCTAACGTCGCCCCATGACCGACGTGCAAGACGAGCAGGCAGCCGGCACCCCGCCCGGACCACCATCGATCTTCTCTGCCGACGATTCAGTGGAGGCGCTCTGGATCAAGTCGTACCAGGGTGAGATCCTCGGCGAGGTCCTCTTCGGCCGGATTGCCGACCAGCAGGGCGACCCCGATCGCAAGCACAAGATGGAGATGCTCGCCTTGTTGGAGCGGCGCACCAAGGAAGCGATCGTGCCGGCGCTCGAGCGGGCCGGGATCTCGACCGACGCGGATCCCGAGACGCTGCAGTCAGCCGAAGCGCTGGCCGAAGTTTCCGCCGCGCTCGACTGGTCCGACATCGTCGGCTCCATTGAGCCGATCACCCTCCAGTACCTGGAGATGTACACGCGAATCGGCCAGCTCGACCCGACCGAGCAGGCGGCCGCAGACCTCCTGGTGGCACACGAGAAGGCGCTGCGCGAATTTGGCCGCCGCGAGTCCGCCGGTGATGGGACTCGCTCGTTGCAAGCCATTGAGGCATTGCCACACGTGGGGTAGGAGTCGGACGCTGCGGCGCTGGATCGCCGCCGCCGGTGACAACCCCCTCGCCCACAAGCCCAGCTGGGAGCGGTTCTGGGACACGCCGGTCACCTTCGTCTGAGCCTGGTCGACAGGCTGAGGGCCCGGGCCAGGGGTCCGACCCCGCTTGGAACCCAAAGTCCCAGCTCCCCTACCATGGGGACGAAGGCCATGGCCCCCGTCGTTCACTTCCACGCTGCCGTCGCACTCGCCGGCCGCTTCCCCGCCCTCGCCGGTGTCGATCTCTCGCTCAACCCCGGTGAGGTTGTCGTGGTCGTCGGCGCCAACGGTGCGGGCAAGACCAGCCTGCTGCGGGCCTGTGCGGGGCTCCTGCCCGTCACCTCCGGTGAGGCCAGCGTCCTCGGGGTCGACCTCACCACGGACCACACGACGGTGCGGCGCCACGTCGGCCTCTTGGGCCATGCCGCCCCCCTTTACGACGAGCTCAGCGCGGCGGAGAACGTCCGTTTCTCCACACGCGCTCTCGGGCTGCCCACCGCGGTGGCCGACGCCGCGCTGGAGCGGTTGGGGCTCGTCGGACGGTTGCGGAGCACTCCCGCCGGCCGTCTCTCGGCCGGGCAACGTCGAAGGGTGGCGCTTGCCGCGCTGGTGGCCCGCCGGCCGGCCCTCTGGTTGCTCGATGAGCCGCACGCCGGTCTCGACGCCCCCTCCCGATCGCTGCTCGGCGAGCTCATCGCGGAGGCCAGCGCCGAGGGTGCCGCCGTGCTGCTCTCCTCCCACGAGCCGTCCTTGTCGGTCCCCTTGGCCGATCGGGTCGCCACCATGGGTGGGGGTCGGATCGTGAGCGATGAGCCCGGCGGGCGGCGGCCCGCGCTGAGCGCCGTCCCCGCGCCAAATACCAAACGTGACGCGGGCACCATGGGGTCGTGGCATGTGGCGTGACGCGGTGCTGGTCGCTGGGAAGGACCTCCGCATTGAGGCTCGCTCGCGTGTTGCCCTCTGGCAGGTCGTGCCCTTCGCCGTCCTCGTTCTCGTGCTGCTGTCCTTCGCGATCGGGCCGGACACGGCACCGTTGCACCACGCCGCGCCGGGCATCTTCTGGATCGCCGTCCTGTTCTCCACGGTGCTCGCCACCCAGCGCAGCGTGGCCATTGAGTCGGGCGACGGGACACGCGACGGGCTCCGCCTCTCGGGCATCGACCCGGGCGGGATCTTTCTCGGCAAGGCGGCGGCCGTGGCGCTCCAGTTGCTGGTGCTCCAACTCGTCCTGTGGGCCGGCGTGACGTTCCTGCTCGGCGTACGGGTCCATGTCGTGTGGCTCGCCCTCGTCGCCTCACTCCTGGCTACCGTCGGTCTGGCCTGCGCCGGAGTCCTCTACGGGGCACTGTCGGCCGGCCTCCGGGTGCGCGAGACGCTGTTGCCGCTCCTCGTCCTCCCCGTGCTGGCCCCCGTGCTCCTCGCCGGAAGCAAAGCGTGGCAGGCCGCGCTGGAGGGGAATGCGCACGCGGGCGCCGACTGGCTCCGCATCCTCATCCCGTTCGCCGTCATCTATCTCGTCGTCGGCACGGTGCTGTACGGCCCGCTGCAGGAAGCCGCATGAGCACCCACTCGGAGGAACTCGGCACCAGCCCGCGCTGGCTCACGGTCGTGGGCCTCCTCGGTCTCGTCGCCCTGGGCTTCACCGTGTGGCTCGGCCTGTGGATCACCCCGCCCGACCAGGTGCAGGGGAACCTGGCGCGGTTGCTCTACATCCATCCGCCGATCGCCACCGTGGCCCTCTATTGGGCGGGGGGTGTCGCCCTGGCGGGCAGCCTCCTCTACCTGTGGCCTCGCACCCGGTCGTTCTTCTGGGATCGCCTTGCTGCGTCGGCAGTCGAGGTCGGTGCGGTGTTCGCCGCGCTGACCTGCGTGACCGGTTCCATCTGGGGCCGACCGGCCTGGGGCGCTTGGTGGACCTGGGATGCGCGGCTGACGTCGTCGGCGCTGCTCTTCATTCTGGAGGTCGGATACCTGGCCCTGCGTCGGGTACCGGCCGATCCCCACCTCCGCGCCCGGCGCAGCGCGATCGCCGCACTCCTGATCGCCCTCGACGTGCCCATCGTCCACTTCTCCGTCGACTGGTGGCAGACGCTCCATCAGGGCGGCACCGTGCTCGACCCCGGCTTCAATCTGCACGTCCACGGCTCTATGGCGTGGACGTTCCTGCTGGGGTTCATCGCGTTCTCGTTGCTCTTCGTGTGGCTCCTCGGCGTGCGCTACCGGATTGAGGCGCTGCAGGACCAGCTCTGTGACCGGGAATTGGAGGTCTCGCTGTCGGACCGGTGGCGCGAAGGGACGGAGCTGGCGGGCGTCGGTGCCGCCGGGCCGACCGAACCCGACGGGGGTGCGGCGTGAGCTACGTGGACGCGGGATATGCCGTCGCGCTGGCCTCCCTTTGTGTGTACGCCCTCGCGCTGGCCCTGCGCCGTCGCCGGTGGGAGCACGCGTTGAAGGCGGTCCGCACGGAAGTGCCACCGCCGGCCACCGCCGCGGACGACCCGGCTGGTCCGGCGTCCGGTGCGCGGCTGTGACCGGGAGCGCCACCGCTCCACCAACAACGGATGATGCCGCAGGGGAGGCCGCCGGTGGGCCCGTCCTGCCGCTGGTGCGAACGAGGAGGAGCAGGCGGGTGTGGATCGTGTTCGCCGTCCTCGTTGGCGCCCTCGTCTTCCTCCTCGTGGAGGGGCTGGGAAGCTCACTCAACTACTTCGACACCGTCGACCAGGCCCTGGCCCACCGGGCGATGCTGGGGACGACGACCTTCCGCCTCGAAGGCACGGTGGTCAAGGGTTCCATCCACTCGACCAAGGTCGGGACCGATTTCACCATTGCCGAGGGCGCCCACACGGTGCGGGTGGCCAACGCAGGGAGCCCGCCCCAGCTGTTCCAGTCGAACATCCCGGTGGTCGTGGTCGGGCACTTCTCCACCGCCACCTCCCTGTCCTTCGTCTCCGACCAGATCCTGGTGAAGCACTCGGCCAACTACATCGCGCAGTACCCCGGACGGGTGAAGGCGAAGAACGGGACCACCCGCTAGCGATGAACGCCTCACTCGGGACGTTGGGGGTCTGGCTCGGCTTCGCGGCCGCCATCGCCGGCGCGGTCGTGGTCATCGTCGGTCTCGTCCGCCGCCCCGCCACGCCAGAGGGTGTCGCCGGATCGGACACGTCCAGCGCACCGTTGGGCCTGGCCGACGGCCGGCTGTTTGCCGTTGTCATGCTCGTCGGCGGGCTCGTGGCCACGGTGGCGATGGAGCACGGCCTCGTGACACACGACTTCACCCTCGTCTTCGTCGCCGAGAACAACAGCCGGGTGACGCCCTTGCTGTACTCGATCACCGGCATGTGGTCAGCGCTGGCCGGTTCCATCCTGCTGTGGGGGCTCGTCCTCGGCATCTTCTCGACGGTGTTCGTCTGGCGCTACCGCCGCCTTGCCGCCGACCCCGTCATCCGCTGGGCCACGTTGGTCCTCTACATCGTCACCGCGTTCTTCTTCGGCCTCATGGTGGGCCCGGCCAACCCGTTCACCACGACGCACAACGCGACGGCTGGACTGGGGCCCAACTCCCTCCTGCAGGACAACCCGTTGGTGGCGATCCACCCGCCCCTGCTCTACATCGGCTTCGTCGGCTTTACCGTGCCTTTCGCCTTCGCCATCGGGATGCTGGCCACCGGCCGGGTGAGCGACCGCTGGCAGGTCGAGTGCCGTCGGTGGACCCTCCTGGCCTTCACCTTCCTCTCCGTCGGTATCGTGCTCGGCGCGTGGTGGTCGTACCAGGTGCTCGGATGGGGTGGTTTCTGGGGTTGGGACCCCGTGGAGAATGCGGCGCTCCTGCCCTGGTTGTGCGGGACGGCCTATCTCCATTCGGTCCTCGTGCAGGAACGCCGCGGGCTGTTTCGCGTGTGGAACCTGTCGCTGTCCATCGCCACGTTCTCGCTGACCATCCTCGGGACCTTCCTCACGCGGTCGGGCGTCATCAACTCGGTGCACGCGTTCTCGCAGTCCACGCTGGGACCCCTGCTCATCGGCTTCTTCTTCCTCGTCATCGTGGCCGGGTTCGGCCTGATCGCCTTGCGGGGTGACCGCCTGCGCGCCCCCGGGGGAATTGATGCGCCGCTCGGCCGGGAGGGAGCATTCCTCCTCAACAACGTGCTCTTCGTGGGCTTCGCGTTCGTGGTCCTGCTCGGAACGGTGTTCCCGTTGCTGTACGAAGCGACGACGCAGCAACAGGTCACAGTTGGCGCGCCCTACTTCAACACCGTCGCCGTGCCCGTCGGCCTGGCGCTTCTCTTCCTGATGGCCGTCGCCCCCGCCTTGAGTTGGCGCAAAATTGGCGGGAGCGTGCTCTGGGGTCGCCTGACCGTTCCCGCCTGGGCCGGCGTGCTCACCGTTGCACTGTGTGTCGTCTTCGGCCTGCGTGGTACCGCCCCGCTCATCGCGTTCGGCCTGGCCGCCACCGCCGGCGCAACCGCGCTGCGCGCCCTCGTCCTGTCGGTGCGCGCCGCACGCACGCGGCAGGCCGGCTGGTGGCGCGGCCTGATCGGTCGGGCTAACGGCGGCATGATCGTGCACCTCGGGGTCGTCGTCATGGCGGTGGGGATCGTGTCCGCCACCACGTACCGCCATCAGAGCGAGCTCGCCCTCCACCAGGGGACCGCCGTGACGTTCGACGGGCATCGCTTCGAATTTCTCGGCCTGAAGACGGTGGTGACGCCCGCTGAGCGCTCCGACCAGGCAGTGGTCAAGGTCGATGGCGCCGTCTTCACCCCGGCCACCAGCAATTTCGGCGGAACACTCGGCACCGTAGGGACCCCGGCCATCGACTCGGGCGCCCTCGGTGACGTGTACCTGACCTTCGACGCCGTCGGCGGCCTGGGCGACACGTCGGGCAACCAGCCGATCCCCAACCTGCCGGCGGGTTCGGTGGCCATCGGCGTTGTCATCGAACCACTCCTGGCCTGGTTGTGGGCCGGGGGACTGCTGGTCGGCCTCGGGGGACTGTTCGCGCTGCTCCCGGGGACCCGGCGTCGGGCGACCGATCCCGCCTCGGCGGTGCCGGCCATGGTCGACGATGCGACCATCGGCCCAGGCACCCCTGACGGTTCGAACTCGGAGCAGGCCGAGCTGGCGTCGGCGGGCGTTGGTCTGCCGGGTAATCGGGGTGCACCGGGCGCATGACCGCACGCTCCCGGCGCCGCCATACGACCCGCTGGGTGGCCGGGGCCGTTCTCGCCATCCTTGCCGCGGTGGGCATTGTGCTCGCGACCCGAACCCCGCAGGAAGCGACGAAAGTGGACAGCCCTCTCGTTGGTCACGTGGCCCCGGCCTTCGCCGGTGCGGACCTCCGAACCGGCACCCACGTGTCGCTGGCCTCGCTCCGGGGCCGGTACGTCTTCGTCAACTTCTTCGCCAGCTGGTGTGGCCCGTGCCAGACCGAGGCGCCGGACCTCGTGGCCTTCGACTACGGGCAGCGGACGACGTCGGACGGCGCGGTGCTGGTCAGTGTCGTCTTCCACGACGAGACGGCATCGGCGCGCCAGTTCCTCGTCTCACAGGGCGCCACGTGGCCTGCCCTCACCGACCCCGGCGGGTCCATCGCCGACGCCTACGGCGTCACCGGGCCCCCCACCACGTACCTGATCGACCCGTCGGGCCGGATCACCGTCCAACCCGAAACCGGCCCCGCCACCGAGGCCAACCTCCTCGACATGTTGCGCCAAGCCCGCAAGCCTCATGCCTGAGACGTCGTCAGGCATCCCCCTGTGGGGGCGGGTCGCCGCCCCGCTCGTCGTGTTGGCCGTCGCGCTGGTGATCGGGAGTGGCGTGCTGCACGGATCCCCCCCGACATTGGCGCAGCAGACCGCGGCCATTGACGCGGGCGTCCGCTGCCCGTCGTGCACCGACGTGTCGGTCGCGCAGTCCAACGAGTCGACCGCGTTGGCCGTGCGCCATGAGGTGCGTCGCCTGCTCGCAGAGGGAGAGTCGGCGTCGCAGATCAAGCAGGCGCTCGTCGCGCAGTACGGCCCTTCCATCCTGCTTGAGCCACCCGACTCCGCCGGGTTCGCTCTCATCTGGATCATCCCGATCGTCCTGGGAAGCGGCACGCTCGGTGCGATCGCCGTCCTGTTCTGGCGGCGCTCACGGCAATTCGCGGCACTGCGCAGCAGCACCTCTCCGGCCGAGACGACGCCGTGAACGCCTCGTCACTCGACCACGACCGTGACACCGATCCGCGCGAGGAGCGCTGGTTTCTCAACGACGAGCGGGAATTCCTGGTGCGCTCCCTGCATGACGCCGATGTCGAACATCAGGCGGGGGACCTGTCCGACGAGGACCACGCCGTCCTCACGGCGAGGGACCGTCTGCGCCTGGCCGAGGTGGAGTCAGCCCTTGCCGCGCTCGGACCGGATGATCAGTCCGCGCCCGCCTTCGGGTCCGGACCGGCTCGCCCCGATGAGGTCGTCACCACGCAGTCGGAATGGCGTCGTGTCCTCGCCATCGCGGTGTGCTTCCTGGCCGTGGCCACTGCAGTGCTGCTGGTGGACCGAGCGGTGCAGCCCCGCGTGGCCGGCCAGCCCTCGTCCGGCAGCATCACGCTGTCGAAGGCCCAGCTGATTGAGCAGCAACTGTCCGAGGCCACCTCGCTGAACAACAGGAACCAGGTCATCCCCGCGCTGAAGCTGTACGAGAAGGTCCTGACCGAGGATCCGAACGACCCGCAGGCGCTGGCGGATAGCGGGTGGCTGGACTGGAACTACGGGAACAAAGGTGACAGCCCGACCCTGGTCCAACAAGGTCGGCGGCGGGTTGAGAAGGCCATCAGCGTTGCACCGACCTACTACGAGTCCCACCTCTTTCTCGGCCTGATCCTGCTCAACCAGGACCACGATGCCAAGGGCGCGGTCGAGCAGTTCGACGAGTTCCTGGCGGACCACCCGCCGGCGGTGCAGGTGGCGGAAGTGGCTTCCCTCGTGCGGGGGGCGTACGCCCTGGCCGGCGAGACGGTGCCGCCTGCCTTTGCCGCGCCCGCGGGATGATCCTTTAGCTGCGCAGAGCGCGTAACCCGCCGACGACCTTGGCGAAGGCGTCGGCAAACGTGGCGACGTCGCTCGCCTCGGTGGACCATCCAACCGAGACGCGCAGGGAGTGGCTGGCGTCGACCCCCATCGCTTCGAGGACGGGCGAGGGCTCAATGCTCTCCGACGAGCACGCCGAGCCCGAATGCACCGCCACGCCGGCCCGGTCGAGGCCGATGAGCACCGCTTCGGCCTCCACGCCGTGCACGCCGAGGCAGATCAGGGTCGGCAACCGTTCTTCGTCCTGTCTCGGGCCGACGATGTCGACTCCTTTCACTGCAGTCGCGGCGGCGACGATGGCCGCCATGTCCCGCCTAGCCTGATCGGCCTCCGACCACAGGACCGACTGCTCGTTGGCGGTGAGGACCGAGGCCGCCGCACCGAAGGCGATCAGGGCCGGTACCGCCTCCAGCCCGCCCCGCCGCGCCCGCTCCTGTTCTCCACCGACGATGAGGGGCTCAATCCGGGTGCCGCGGCGGACGACGAGCGCGCCGGCGCCGGGCAGCCCGCCGAATTTGTGCGCACTGATACTCACCAGGTCGGCGCCGAGCGACTCCAGGTCCATCGCGACATGCCCGCATGCCGCGGCGGCGTCCACGTGCACGGCGACGCCCGCCTCGCGGCACAGCTCGACCACCTCGCGCACGGGTTGGAGGGTCCCCACTTCGTGGTTCGCCCACTGGCAGTGCACAAGGGCGGGGCGCGGCGCACCGGTTGCCTGCAGGCGCTCGGCGAGCGCGTCGGCGTCGAGGCGCGCGGTGCCGTCGACCGGGATCACCTCGGTCGGTGCCAGGCGCGCCGAGGCTTCCCGCACCGCGGAGTGTTCCACGTCGGCCAGGAGGATCGGCGCCCCCGGGTTGGCGCGGGCGATACCCCACGCGGCCGCGTTGATCGCTTCGGTGCCGCCCGAGGTGAAGACCACTTCCCGGGGCCTGGCGCCGACAAGGGCGGCGACCTGGACTCGGGCTTCCTCGAGCGCGTCGCGTACGACGCGCCCCTCCTCGTGCAGCCGGCCGGGGTCGGCGGCAGGAAGCGTCATCCAGTGCCGCAGTGCCGCCAGGGCTTCGGGTCGCGGCGGTGTGGTGCTGGCGTGATCGAGATAGGCCCGTGCCACGACGAATCGTGATCAGGCAGACGCGGTGCAGGCGGCGTCGCCCCGGGCCCGGGAGGACAGGATGACGGGCAGCGCCTGCTCCGATGCCTTGCCGCACAGCCCCGACAGCAGTCCCTTGACCATGCCGCGGTCGACCGCGCACAGCACCGGATTGGTGGTGCTGGCATTGCCGAAGGGACATTGCTCGGCCACGACCGAGGTCCTTTCGCCGAGGTCCTCGGCGTGAGCGGCGAAGCCGTGGGCGGTCAACGTGTCGGCCACGACGTGCATGGCGGCCCGCACGGTGCGCTGCCCCTCAGTCGGGGTCATCCGCGCGGCCAGCGAACGCCCGTATTCCTCGCCGACGGCCGCGGCCATCTTCTCGGCCTCCTCGGGACCCAACCGCTGCATGGCCTCGCCGAGGAGGCGCATCAGAAGGTCGTCGCGCCGTTGCATGAGCCCGATCGTCAGTTCCTCCTCGACACAGAAGAACTGCTTGGACGGACGTCCGGCGCCGACTGCCTTCCGCACGGTCTCGACGCGGAGATAGCCGCCATCGACCAGGCGCTGGAGGTGGTGGCGGGCCACGTTCGGGTGGAGGGAGAAGATCGACGCCACTTCCTTGGCCGTCACACCTGGCTCGGAGCGAACGTGGAGGAAGATGTCCCGCCTCGTCGGGTCACCGAATGCGGCAGACACGGCGGCGACTGCGGCGCTGAAGCGGCCGTCGTCACCGCCCCGGGAGGGCGCCTCGGCCGGTTGCTCGGGCACCGCGGTGATCGGGTGCTCAGGCACCGCGGTGATCGGGTGCATGCTCACGGTCAGTAGTCTACCGAGGGAACAGGGCCGTCAGCTGGGCCAACGCGCGCCCTGCCTACGACGGGCCGGTCCGACCCCGACGGATGTGAGGGAGTGCATGGCAATCGATCAGTCCGAGCTCCGCGCAGCGCTCAGCGCCATTGTGGAACCTGAGCTGGGCTTGCCGTTGGGCGAGATCGGCCTCCTGCGGGAGGTGAGCACCCGCCGGCGCCGGGCCCGCATTGAGCTGGCCCTCCCGGTAGCGGCGTGGCCGGGCTCGGACGAACTCGCCGACGAGGTCCACCGCGTGGCCCGCACCGTGCCAGGCGTCGACGAGATTGAGTTCGACCTGACCGTCATGAACGACGACGAGCGCGCCGCGTTGCGCGTGACACTGCGCAAGTCGATGTTCGGTGTCATGGCCGAGCAGGACGATGCTGACGAGGGTCACGGGCATGAGGGTCACGGGCACGGCCATGCCCACGGCGGCGGCGACACCGCGCTGCCGGTCTTCCTGCAGACGGACGCCACCACCCGGGTCATCGGCGTGTCGTCGGGCAAGGGCGGCGTCGGCAAGTCGACCGTCACGGTGAATCTGGCCGTCGCGCTGGCCGCGGCCGGGCACTCCGTCGGACTCCTCGACGCCGACGTCTACGGGTTCTCGGTCCCCAAGATGCTCGGGACCGACCACGACCCGGTCATCCTCGGCGACGTCGTGATCCCCACGTCGGCCCACGGCGTGCGGTGCCTCTCCATGGGGTACTTCGTGCCGGACGATCAGCCCGTCATCTGGCGTGGCCCCATGTTGCACAAGGCGATTCAGCAGTTCCTCACCGATGCGTTCTGGGGGACGCCGGACTTCGTCCTGGTCGACATGCCGCCCGGCACCGGCGATGTGGCGTTGACCCTGGCCGAAGTCATGCCCAAAGCCGAGGTCATCGTCGTCACCACGCCACAGCCGGCCGCCCAACGCGTGGCCCAGCGCTCGGCCTTCGCGGCGCGACGCCTGAAGCTCTCGGTGCGTGGTGTTGTCGAGAACATGAGCTGGTTCACCGGCAATGACGGCACCCGCTACGACCTCTTCGGCTCCGGTGGCGGCAAGACACTGGCCGCCGACCTCGGCGTGCCGCTCCTCGGGCAGGTGCCCCTTGTGGAGGCGGTGCGCCAGGGGGGCGACGACGGGCATCCGATCGTCACGTCCGAGCCCGACAGCGAGACGGCCCAGGCCTTTATCGCCATCGCCGCTCGGCTGGCCTCGCTCGGCCCGGCCCGCGTCTACCGCAAGGAACTCAGCCTGCGCTAACTGGCGCCCCGCCCCCGCCGATCAGGGGAGACAGCGCCGGCTCCACCAGAGCGCGAAGCCGAGAAGGACGATGTCAACCGGCAGTTTGGTGAAATTCCCATGAACAGCGCCCGGGTGCTTTGTCCTGGAAGGAACCGTCCCCGTACGATGTCCCGCTCATGGCTCTGACCACCCGGACCGCCGTCAAGGTCCCTGAGATCACCATCTTCTTCTGGATCATCAAGCTGCTGACGACCGCGATGGGCGAGTCGACGGCCGATTACTTCGTCTTGAACTACAACAAGTACGCCGCCGTCATCATCGGCCTCATCGTTCTCGGGGTGGCGCTCGCCATGCAGTTCTCTGTCCGTCGCTACGTGCCGTGGATCTACTGGTTCACGGTGGCCATGGTGGCCATTACCGGCACCATGGCGGCCGACGTGCTGCACATCCAGTTCAAGGTGCCGTACCGGTCGACGTCGACGCTCTTCGCCCTGGTGCTCGTCGTCGTCTTCGTCGTCTGGTACCGGACCGAACGGACGCTCTCCATCCATTCGATCTTCACGCCGCGACGCGAGGCCTTCTACTGGGCGGCCGTGATGTCCACGTTCGCGCTCGGTACCGCGCTCGGCGACTACACCGCCGCGTCCGTGGGCCTCGGCTACCTCACCTCCGGCATCATGTTCTCGGCCATCTTCCTGGTCCCCGGGATCGGTTACCGGCTGTTCAACGTGAACGGCGTGCTGGCTTTCTGGTTCGCCTACGTCGTCACCCGCCCGGTCGGGGCCTCGTTCGCCGATTACATGGGAAAGTCGCTCTTCGGCGGGCTCGGCTGGGGGGACGGGCACGTCGCCGTGTACCTGACCGTCGCCATGGTTGCGTTCGTTGTCTACCTCCAAGTGTCCGGCGTCGACCAACCGAAGGAGATCTCCCCGGCCCCCTGAGGGGAGCGATCGGGCGATGGTGGGTACTGTCGCGGGTGCGCCGGATGCCGACAGCCGGTGCACGGGTGAGAGGAGCTCAATGGCTGAGGACTGGGCACGGCCCGTCGTGCACTGGGAAATTGAGGCGAAGGACCCCGCTGCGCAGCGCGCCTTCTACGGCGCCCTCTTCAACTGGAAGATCGGGGATGGCTTCATCATGGAGATTCCGCCGGGGATCGGCGGGCCGGAGCCGGGCCCGGCCGGCCACATCCGCCAGAGCGACCGCGCCGGCGTCACGCTCTATGTCCAGGTGGCGGACCTGCGGACAGCATTGGACCGGTCGGTCACGCTCGGCGCGACCGTCGTGGCCGAGCCGTTCGACATCCCCAACGGCCCGACACTGGCCGCGATCACCGACCCCGAGGGGAACCCCGTCACGCTGGTGCAGGCCTGATCCCATGTCGGCCGTCGAGATCACCACCTTCCAGTTGGCCGACGGCGCGGACGAATCGGACTTCCTGGCTGCCGATCGGCGGGTACAGACCGAGCTGGTCCCGAACCAGCCAGGTTTCATGCGCCGGACGACCGCTGGGCATGGAGATGCGTGGCTCGTGGTGACGCTGTGGTACTCGGAGCAGCAGGCGCGGGACTTCGACGCTGTCGCCCGCGGTCATCCCCTGCAGCAGGCATTCGACAGCTTCATGGCGCCAGGAACCCTCGCCTCCCACCGCTACGAGACACTCGACTGACATGGACCTGGGGGAGTTGAAAGTCACCACGTACTCCGTCGCGCACGCGGTCGCAACGATCACGCTGTCACGGCCGGAACGGATGAACGCCTGGACTGGGCGGATGCACACCGAGTACCGGTCGCTCCTGGCGCGCGCCGCCGACGATCTTTCGGTGCGCGCCATCGTCGTCACGGGGGAGGGGCGAAGCTTCTGTGTGGGCGCTGACTCCAAGGCGCTGGAAGGCCACGTCGAGCGGGGGAGCTACGACTCGGGGTTGGGTGACAATCCGGCCATGCCGGGCTATGGCGTCCGTCCTGAGTTCGACGCGGACTTCGCGTACCACTTCGGGATTCCCAAGCCGATCATTGCCGCCATCAACGGTCCGGCGGCCGGCGTGGGACTGGTGCTGGCGTGCTACTGCGATCTGCGCTTCGCCGCGGCCGGCGTAAAGCTCACCACCTCCCACGGACGCCTGGGCCTTCCCGCCGAGTACGGCCTCTCCTGGCTGCTGCCACGGCTGATAGGCCTTTCTCGCGCCGCCGACATCCTCCTGTCGAACCGGATCGTGCTGTCCGAGGAAGCAGAGGCACTCGGGCTCGTCAACCGGGTGACCGCGCCCGAAGACCTCATGGACGCGACCTATGCCTACGCCCGCGCCCTGGCCGCCGACATTGCGCCGTCATCGCTGGCGGCGACCAAGCAGCAGCTCTACGGCGATCTCCTCCACGGTGACGTCGCGTCCGCCGTGCACGACGCGGCGGACCGTCTGGCCGCCATGATGAAGGGTCCGGATTTCGCCGAGGGGGTGGCCGCCCTCACGGAGAAGCGCCCCCCGAACTTTCCCGACCCGATCCCGTAGCCAACGGGACCCGCAGTTCAGCCGCCGACGCCGGCTGGGAGTTTGGTGGGGTCCCACCCGAGAAGGGAGACCGCCTGTCGGAAGGCGAAGCGGTCGGTCATGCCCGCCACGTAGGTGACGCCCGACCGCACCGCCTCCTCGCTGCCGGCCACCAGGTCGGTGTCAGCCTCGTCCCGGACGTCGGCAATGAGGTGGGGCCGGTCGGCGAAGTGTTCGACCAGCGCACGGAGGACGGCGACGACGGCTTGGCCCTGCTGGACGGACGCGGCACGCAGGTAGATCCGTTCGTAGTTACAGGTGCGGAACGCTGAGAGCGCCTCCGCCGCGTCCTCTTCCATCCCAACCTGACCCGTGCGCAGCGTCGCCGAGACGACGCCGCGGATGAACGCGTCGAGCTGCGCGCTGCGGCGCTCGCCGCAGTGCCGGCGGACTGCCTCGGGGAGTTGGTGCGGCGCCACGATGCCGGTGAGGACCGCGTCCTCCCAGTCGTGGCAGACGTAGGCCACCCGGTCCGCCCAGCTGACGACCTCTCCTTCGGGCGTGTCCGGTGCCGGGCGTGACCAGCTGTGGTTGGCGATCCCGTCGACGGTGGCCCGGCACAGGTTCAGGGAGGAGAGCGACACGTGGGCGCCCCAGGGCGCGTGGTCGAACCCGCCGGGAAGGAACGGGTCCAGCGCGTCCTCGCTGGCGTGCCCCCCAGGCCCGTGGCCGCAATCATGCCCGAGGGCGATGGCCTCGGTCAGGGCGACGTTGAGCCGGCACACGCGGGCGATGGCCGTCGCCACCTGTGCCACCTCAAGGGCGTGGGTCAGCCGCGTGCGCTGATGATCCTCGGGATAGACGTGCACCTGGGTCTTGCCGGCCAGGCGCCGGAAGGCCGTGGAGTGGAGGATCCGGTCCCGGTCACGCTCGAAGCAGGTCCGCCACGCGTCGGGCTCCTCGGGAGTGAGCCGATCCCCGGCGCCCCGGGCCCGGGTCGCACCGGCGACGAGGAGGGTTTCCTCCCACTCCTCCCGGGCGGCCCGGCCGAACGGCTCGGCCACCGGTCGACTGTCGGGACCGCCTTCGGGTAGTCCACCGATGCCGGCGTGGGAGTCGGCATGGGCCAGCCGGACCGGGCCGGAGTACCCGCTCATGGTGGATGCCCAGCGCATGCTGCGCTCGGTCTCCCCTGGGTTCGGGCCTTCACCCATGAACGCAGTCTGCCCCATGCCTGTAACGTCCTAGTGCCCACGGGCCCTTCCAGGGGCCGATGAGAGGAGCCAGACCAGGTGGACGTGCGTATCGGGATCATCCAGAACCCCAAGGAGCTGGAGGTGGAGCTGAAGGATGACGCCGACCGCGACAAGGTGGTGGCCGAAATTGAGAAGCTCCTCAAGAGCGGTGACGGCGTCCTGTGGCTCACCGACCGCAAGGGCCGCAAGGTGGGCGTGCCGGTGGCCAAGTTGGCCTACGTGGAGGTCGGCGCACCTTCCTCTGAGCGCCGCGTCGGGTTCGGCGCGCCCTGACCAGCCTGGTGGCGCTGGGGCAGCAAGCACGGGTGCACGGTGACGGCGCGGGCCCCTGACCTCCTCGGCCTCCAGCTGGTGTTCGTCACCGGCAAGGGGGGAGTCGGGAAGACCACCGTGGCGGCCGCACTCGCCCAGCTGGCCGCGGAGCACGGTCAGAGGGTGCTGGCGTGCGAGGTGGATGCCAAGGGCGATCTGGCCGCGCTCTTTGAGGCGGCGCCCACCGGTTTCGTGCCCAAGGAGATCGCGCCGAGCGTCTGGTCCATGTCGATGGACACCGAGGCCTCGCTGCGCGAGTACCTCAAGCTCCACCTGCGCATCCCCGTGGTGGGACGCATCGGCCCCCTGGCCAAGGCGTTCGACTTTGTGGCGACGGCCGCTCCCGGCGTCCGCGAGATCCTCACCGTGGGGAAGATCTGCTACGAGGTGCGCGAGCGCAACTACGACCTCGTTGTCGTCGACGCCCCCGCCAGTGGCCACATCATCGGCCAGCTGGCTGCACCCCAGGCCATCAACGACCTGGTGAAGGTGGGCCTTATCCGGAGCCAGACGGACTGGCTGCTGGAGATCCTCTCCGATCCGCTCCGGACGGGTCTCGTGGCGGTCACGACGCCCGAAGAGATGCCGGTCGCCGAAACGCTCGAGCTGACCGCGCGCGTCAGGGAGGAGACCTCCGTCCGCATGTCGGCGGTGGTGGTCAACCGCGTCCTGCCCGAGCTGTTCGGCCAGCGCGAGGAGGAGATCTTCGAGCAGCTGCGCGAGCCCGAGACCGAGCGGGTCCTCTCCGGCCGGGCCGGCAGCCCGGTGACGCCTGTCATGGATGCGGCGCGCCTGGCCGTCACCATGCGGCGCACGCGCGCCGACCACCTCCAGCGCCTCCAGGCCGGTCTCCCCGAGGACATCCCGGTGCTCTTGTTGCCCTATCTGTTCGCGCGCGGACACGGGATGCGCACGACGCGTCAGGTGGCGCAGTCCCTCAGCGAGGAGCTCGGGTACTGATGTCGCCGCGCCGCACGGCCACCGTGTCCGACATCGGCCAACTCCTTTCAGCCAAGGAGATCGTGATTGCCTGCGGCCCGGGCGGCGTCGGCAAGACGACAACGGCGGCGTCCGTCGCCGCCATGGCGGTGGCCGAGCATGGCGGGCGGGTGCTGGTGCTGACGGTCGACCCGGCCAAGCGCCTGGCCGACGCCCTCGGGCTCAAGGGGATCGGCAACACCGAGGTGCGCATTGACGACGAGATGTTCAAGCGCGCCGGTGTCACACCACGGGGCGAGCTGTGGGCCGCCATGCTCGACACCAAGCAGAGCTGGGACGACCTCATCCGGCGCCATGCGCCCGACGAGACCACGCGCCAGCAGATCCTGGCCAACCCGCTCTACCAGAACATTTCGGGCCGCTTCGTGCAGTCGCACGACTACATCGCCATGGAGCGGGTCTACGAGATCCACGCGGAAGGGAAGTACGACCTCATCGTCGTCGACACGCCACCGACCCGTAACGCGCTCGACTTTCTTGATGCGCCGGCCCGGATGGCCGACTTCTTCTCGTCGCGACTGCTGCGCTGGCTGATCGTGCCCTACCGCTCCCGGCTGGTGAACGTCGCGACGAAACCCTTCTACCAGGTGGCGGACAGGATCCTCGGTACGCAGTTCCTGGCCGACATTTCCGAATTCTTCATCCTGTTCCAGTCGATGTACGAGGGCTTCGTGGAGCGATCCAACGCGGTGACCCGGCTGCTCTCCGACCGACGCACCACGTTCATGGTGATCTCAACCCTGGAGGCCACACCGTTGCGCGAGGCGGAGTTCTTCGCCGACGAGCTCGCCGCGCGCAAGCTGCATCTCGGAGCCATCATCCTGAACAAGGTGCTGCCCGACTACCTCCGTAGCGCGAAGTCGGCCAAGGTGGCCCAATCCATGGCTGACCGGGCCGACGAGCTGGCCGAGGGGCTGACGGACGATCCCGTTGTGGCGGCCCGGGTCCTCGTCGAGGTGGCCGAGAGCTTCCTCAACTTCAGCGTCGTGGCGCGACGCGAGGCTGAGCAGCAGGCCGAGCTGCGGGGTGCGCCCGAAATCCTGATCACGGTGCCCTTCTTCAGCGCCGACATTTACGACATGGAAGGTCTGCTCGCGCTGGGTGTGCAGGTCTGGGACTGAGCGCGGACGCGTACCATGCAGGCATGGGCCCCTTGATCGATCCCGAAGTCCTCGAGTACGCCGAAGCGCACACCACCCGCCCGCCGGCCCACCTGAAGGCGGTGGACGAGTCGACCCGGAAGGACTTCCCCGCGTGGGGGATGATGGTTGGCCGCCAGGAAGGGCGATTCCTGGAGCTCCTGGTCTTCGGATGCCAGGCGTCGCGCGTTCTCGAGATCGGCACCTTCACGGGGTACTCCTCCATCGCCATGGCCGCGGGGCTGCCCGAAGGGGGTGCGATCGTCACGCTGGAGATGGACCCGCATCACGCGTTGACCGCGCGCGGGAACATCGCCGCGGCCGGCCTGGAAAATCGCATCAGCGTGATAGAAGGCCCGGCGCTGGACTCCCTCGCCGCGCTGACGGGACCGTTCGACCTCGTCTTCATTGATGCCGACAAGGTCGGGTACGACGCCTACGTCGAAGCCGTCCTACCCAAGCTGGCACCCCGCGGGCTCATCGTCCTCGACAACACGCTGCAGGCGGGCGGTGTCCTCGACTCGGCCTCGGGTCGCCACGAGGGCGCCGAAGCGATCCGGGCGCTGAACGACAAGCTGGTCAACGATCCCCGGGTGGTCTGCGTACTGACCACCATCCGCGATGGCGTGACGTTGGTGCGTCGCGCCGGTTGACGGCTCACGTCGCGTCGCCATGCTTGACTACCACCTGCACCTCTGGCCGCACTCCGAACGCGCGGCACCCCTGACCGTCGAGCAGTTGGCCGCCTACTGCGAGCGGGCCGGCGCCGCGGGTGTGACCGAGTTGGCCGTCACCGAGCACCTGTTTCGTTTTCGCCAGGCCGAAGCGCTGCTCGGTGGGTTCTGGCGCGACGACCGGGTGACGCCCGCGCTGCAGACGTCGATGGCCGACTACTGGGAGTTCCACGCCACCGCTGATCTGGACGCGTACGTGCAGTGCGCCCAGGAAGCCAAGGACGCGGGCCTTCCGGTGGTGATCGGATTGGAGGTCGACTACTACGCGGGGCGCATGGACCAGGTGGCCGCCCTCGTCGGGGGCTACCCCTTTGACGTCCTGCTGGGGTCGGTCCATTGGTTGGACGCGTGGCGCTTCGACGACGTTGACGTCCCCGTGCAGATGGCGGAATGGTCGGCCCGCGAGGTGGACGCCTGTTGGGAGGGCTACACCACCGCGATCGAGGAGCTGGCCGCGTCCGGCACCTGCGACGTGCTGGCCCACCCGGATCTGATCAAGGTGGCCGGGCACGTGCCCGACGCACCGACCGAGTGGTGGGATCGCATGGCCGAGGCGGCCGCGTCGTCGGGCATGGCGGCAGAGCTCTCCTCGGCCGGTTGGCGCAAGCCGGTGGCCGAGCAGTACCCCGCGGTCCCGCTCCTGGAACGGTTCGTGGCGCGCGGCGTCCCGCTCACGACGGCGTCGGACGCACACCGGTGCGAGGAGGTGGCCGACGCGGCGGGAGCACTGCGGTCCCTCCTGGACGCGGTCGGCGTCAGCACGCTGCAGGCGTACCGCGGCCGCACACCGCATCCGGTGCCCGTGGGCGACGGCGAATCTGACCTCGCAGAGCACCTCGACAGGCGCCGCGGACAGGCCTGACCTGTGCCCACCCCAGCCGAGCTGGCCCAGTCGCACACCGCACTCGAGCCCGACGAGCTCGGGCACCTGCAGCGCCTGCTCGGCAGCTGGAGCGTGCTGGCCGACCTCTCCTTCTCCGACCTCCTCCTGCTCGTGCCGGTGACCATCGGCGAGGGCCACGACCCGGCCGATCCCGAGCTCGTGGTGCTCGGGCAGATGCGGCCGAACAACCGTCCGACCCTGGTCGACCAGGACCTCGTCGGGCAGACCGTCAACGAGTCGCAGTGGGCGCTGGTCGCCAAGTGCCTGCACAGCGGCGAGATCGTGCGCGGCAACATCCACCATGCCGCGCTCGGCGAGCAGGTGCCGGTCGAGAACATCCCGGTGCGCTTCGGCTCGAAGGTGATCGCGGTACTGCTCCGGGTGTCGCTGGCGCCGTTGAAGGGCCCGACGTCCATGTACGAGCGCACCTACCTCGACGTCTTCGGCCGGCTGGCCGACATGGTGGCGCAGTCCGACTTCCCCTTCCCCGACGAGGACGTGGCCACCGAGGAGGCACCGCGGGTCGGTGACGGTGTCGTGGTGGTCGACGCCGACGGGCGTGTGGAGTTCGCCTCGCCGAACGCCATGAACGCGTTCCACCGCATGGGGATCTACGTGCCGCCCGAAGGACGGCGGTTCAGCGACCTCGACATTGAGGAGACCGCGGTCGAGTGGGCGTTGGCCAACGGGCGCCCGGTGGTCGAGGAGGTCGAGCGACGGCCGGACGTGATCGTCCTGGTGCACTGCATTCCCCTCCTTTCCCACGGCGTGGTGACGGGCGCCATGATCCTCCTGCGCGACGTCACCGACGTACGCCGCCTGGACAGGCTCCTCCTGTCAAAGGACGCGGCCATCCGCGAAGTGCACCACCGGGTCAAGAACAACCTGCAGACGATCTCGTCACTCCTGAGCCTCCAGGCCCGCCGTGTGAGCGAGCGAGCCGCCCGGGTTGCGCTGCACGAGGCCGAGCGCAGGGTCCGTTCGATCGCCCTGGTGCACGAGATCCTGTCGCGTGACCCGAGCGACCAGGTGCCGTTCGCCCAGATCGTCCTGTCACTGGTACAGATGGCCGAAGACTCGGTGGTCTCCTCGCAGCCGATCGTCATCACGACGAACGGCGATCTCGGGGACGTCTCCGCCGATGTGGCGACCCCCCTCGCGGTCGGGCTGGCCGAGCTGTTGCAAAACGCCGTGGAACACGCGTTCGATCCCGAGTCGGCGGGCGGGCAGGACGGAGCGGTGGGGCTGGAGGGTGCGGGAGGGGCGGCCGGCTACGCGCCGGTCGGGCATGTCGACGTGACACTGGTCAACGACGGCAAGGAGCTGACGATCACCGTCCGTGACGACGGTCTCGGCCTCACGCCCGGCTTCGATATTGAGAAGACGACCAGCCTCGGCCTCTCCATTGTGCGCGACCTCGTCGTGAGCCAACTGGAGGGGACGCTCGAGTTGGAATCGGTGCCCAGTGCGGAGGGAGGCGGGACCCGTGCCGTCATTGCAGTGCCCGTCCGCGCGCCGCGCTAGTGCGTCCGCCCTGCGCGAGACCGGATACGGCGGGGCGAAGGGTTCAGAAGGTGCGCTGCGAGCGGCGGGCGGCGAGCCACGCCTTGCGGAGCTTGCGGCGCTCCTCTTCGGAGGTGCCGCCCCACACGCCGGACTCCTGGTTGGTGGCCAGCGCAAAATCGAGGCAGGGCTCAATGGCCTCGCACGACCGGCAGACGCTCTTGGCGGCGTCGATCTGGTCGACGGCCGGGCCGGTCGTCCCGACAGGGAAGAACAGGTCCGGCTCGGTGTTGCGACATGCCGCGGCACGGCGCCAATCGTCTGCGTCCCAGTCGACAGTCCGATTCCACATCAGAGCCATTTGGACAGCCCTCCACCCTCGTGTTTGTGATCCTTTTCACATGTTCGAACCCAGAATGGTGTCCGTCATGGAGAAGGGATTGACGAAAAGAGGGTAATGGGTCTCCGGGATGCTGGCAAGGGGTTTTGTGAAAAATCCCACAAGGTGGAAAAACACCGACCGTACTGGGAGGATTCACCGTGACTGCGGTCTTTGCTCATAGGGGTTGCACGCAAGGATTCTCCGAGAACACCGTGGACGCGTTCGCGGAGGCCAGGCGGCTCGGGGCCGACGGCGTCGAGCTCGATGTGCGCCTGACGGCCGACGGCGCACTCGCGATCCACCATGATGCGACCATCGAGGGGCTCGGGCACCTGGCCGAACTGGTCGTGACCGACCTGCCGCCCTACGTCCCGCTCCTGGCCGACGTGCTGGCTGTCTGCGACGGCATGGTGGTGAACGTCGAGATCAAGAACGATCCCCGTGATCCGGGCCACGACCCCACTGAAGCCGTCGCCGCACTGACCGCTGCCGCCATAGAGGAGGCGGGGTGGACCCATCGGGTGCTTGTCTCGTCGTTCCAGGTCAGCACGCTGCGGGCGGTGCAGGTGGCGGACGGCCGGCTGGCGCTCGGCGCCCTGTGGCCCGTGGTCGGCTCCCACGCCGGGGCGCTCGCCGAGGCGGTCGACGCCGGGTGGAAGGCGGTCCACCCGTTCATCGCCGCCGTGACCCCCGAGCTGGTCGAGCGCGCCCACGGTACCGGGCTGGAGGTCAACGTCTGGACCGTGAACGCGCCCGACGACCTCGCGTCCTGTGTCCGCATGGGGGTGGACGCCGTGATCACCGACCGGCTGGTCGAGGCCATGGCGGCGGCGCGGGCCGGCGGCGCAGGGGGCTGACCCGGGCAAAACGGCCATTGGCGAGGTGGAATGGCGGGGGGTGGCCCCCGTCGTCAAAGATGAGCGGCCATGAACGTCGTTGTCTGTGTCAAGCAGATCCCCGATCCGGCCGCCCCGCAGTCGCTGGATCCCGGGACCAACACCCTCGTCCGGACCGGGAAACTCATCATGGACGACTCCGACAACTACGGCGTCGAGATGGCGCTGCAGCTGGCCGGGGGCGAGGGTGACAAGGTCACGCTGGTGTCGATGGCCCCCGGCGGGGAGACCTCGGGCCTTCGCACCGGGTTGGCCATGGGTGCCGCCGACGCCATCCTGATCAGCGACGATGCGCTCGCCGGGAGCGACGCTCTGAGCACGGCCAAGGTGCTGGCGGCCGCCATCAAGCGGGCCAACCCCGATCTCATTGTCGCGGCCACCGAGTCGACCGACGGTTACACCGGGACCCTGCCGGTCCAGGTGGCCGAGCTGCTCGGCATGCCCTCGGTGACGTTCGCCAAGTCGATCGCCATCGACGGGACGTCGGTCAAGGTCGAGCGCCAGACCGAATCCGGCTACGACGAGGTCGTCTGCCCCATGCCGGCCGTCGTCACGGTGACCGCCGGGGTCGTTGAGCCGCGGTACCCCTCCTTCAAGGGGATCATGGCGGCCAAGTCCAAGCCGGTCGACCAGGTGACGGTCGCCGACCTCGGGCTGGAGGCCTCCCAGGTCGGGGCCGGCGGGAGCCGGCAGGAGATCACCGACGTCTCCGAGGCCGAGGCGCGCGGTTCGGGGGAGATCGTGGTGGACGAGGGTGACGGCGCGCAGCGTGTCGTGGCCTTCCTTGAGCAGCTGAAGGTGATCTGACCATGCCGATCGCGAAAGTATGGGTCCTGGCCGAGGAAGGCGACGGCGGCCCGACCCCGATCACGCTGGAGCTGCTGACCGAGGCGCGGGGGGTCGCATCGACGGTCGAGGCGGTCGCCTGGGGGGCCAACACGGCCTCCATGGCGTCGGCCCTCGGCGAGTACGGCGCCACCACCGTGTACGACGTCGGTGACATCGGCGGCGCGCTGCCCGGTGCGCCCGTCGCCGCCGCCATGGCCGCGCTCATCTCGGGCGGCAACGCGCCCGACGCCATCCTGATCCCGGCCAGCTACGACGGCCGTGACGTCGCCGGTCGCCTGTCGGCGAAGCTCGACCGCCCGGTGCTCACCAACGTGACCGGCCTGGTCGAGGGTGACGGCGGGCTCATGAGCCAGCACCCGCTGTTCGGCGGCAGCCACACCGTCACCGCGAAGTTCACCGCCGAAGGTCCCGGGATCTTCGTGATCCGGGCCAAGTCCTTCGTGGCCGAGCCCTCGGGCGGTGCCGCGGCCGCGGTCACCCCCGCGCCGGTGCCCGACCTCGGGGCCTCCAACGCGGCAATCATTGTGCAGCGCCACGTCGAGGAGCGCAGCGGTCCCAAGCTGGACGAGGCGGCCGTCGTCGTCTCGGGTGGGCGAGGCCTCGGTGAGGCGGCGAACTACTCGCTCATTGAAGAGCTGGCCAAGCTCCTGCACGGCGCCGCCGGCGCCAGCCGCGCCATCGTCGATGCCGGCTGGGTCCCCTACTCCCACCAGGTCGGCCAGACCGGCAAGACCGTCAAACCCACGGTGTACATCGCCTGTGGCATTTCCGGCGCGACCCAGCACCTCGTGGGCATGAAGGGCTCCAAGAACATTGTCGCCATCAACAAGGACGCCGAGGCACCGATCTTCTCGGTGGCCGACCTGGGCATCGTCGGCGATGTGCACAAGGTCCTCCCGGCGTTGATAGAGGAGCTCAAAGCGAAGGGTTGACCGGGCCCGCAGGCGGGCCCGGACGTCGCTGCGCAGCCAGGCGGCGGCGCAGCAGTACATTCAGCGCAATCTCCTGACCTCGCGCCATGCTCTTTCCCACCTTCGACTTCGCCATCTTCTTCGCCGTCGCCTTCACGGTGCACTGGCTGCTCAATCCGTACCCGGGGCCGTGGAAGCTCTCCATGATCGCCATGAGCTACGTCTTCTACGGCTGGGTCGGCTGGAGTTACTGCCTCTTGTTGGTGGCCACGTCGCTCATCGCGCACCTCGGCGCGGTGGCCATCAGCCGCGCCGCCACCGAGAAGGCGCGGCGCTGGTCCCTCGCCGCTTCCTGCGCCGGCCTGCTCGGCCTGCTCGGCTGGTTCAAGTACTACGGCTTCGTCTCGGTCAACGTGGACAACTTCACCCACGCGGTAGGGCTCGGTCGCGCCGTGCCGCTCCTGCAGGTGGCGCTGCCTATCGCCATCTCGTTCTTCACGTTCATGGCGCTCAGCTACGTGATCGACGTCTACCGTCGCCAGCTCGAGCCGGCGCGGCCGCTCGACCTCGCGCTGTACCTCTCGTTCTTCCCGCACCTCCTGGCCGGCCCGATCGTGCGCGGCAGCGAGCTCCTGCCGCAGCTGCGCCACAAGCGCGACCCGGGGGGGATCGACTACTCGCGCGCCTTGTGGCTGATCATGGCCGGCCTGTTCAAGAAGGTGGTGATCTCGTCCTACGTGGCGAGCGCCATCGTGACCCCGGTCTTCACCGCGCCGGCGCAGCACTCGGCGCCCGAAGTGATCTTCGCCGCCTGGGGCTACGCCGTGCAGATCTACTGCGACTTCAGCGGGTACACAGACATCGCCATCGGGCTGGCGCTGCTCCTCGGCATCCGATTCCCGATCAACTTCGACGCGCCGTACACCGCGCGCAACCTCCAGGACTTCTGGCGGCGCTGGCACATGACGCTGTCGCGCTGGCTCCGCGACTACCTGTACATCCCCCTGGGCGGTAGCTCGGGGTCCGACGCCGTCACCGTCCGCAACATCATGCTCACCATGGTGCTGGGGGGACTCTGGCACGGCGCGGCCTGGACGTTCGTAGTGTGGGGAGGGCTGCACGGCGCGGGCCAGGCCGCGGGCCATGTCCGCCGGCGGCGCCGGGTCCGCCACGGCCTCCCCGAGCTGGCCGAGGGCCCCGTGCGGGTCTGGGTGCAGCGGTTCTTGACCTTCCAGTTCGTCTGCCTGGGCTGGGTCTTCTTCAATTCGACCGGCCTGTCCGACGCCTTCGCCCTGATCCGGCGGGTGGGGAGCGGGTGGGGCCACCCCTCGCCCCTCGTCACCCCCCTGCTGGTGGTCGTCGTCGTGGGCACTCTCGCCAGCCAGTTCGTCCCGACGCTCCGCATCGGCCGCCTGCAGGCGGCGTTCTCCCGTCAGCGCGCCGTCGTGCAGATCGGGCTGCTGTCCGTGGCGCTGCTCGGCGTCACCACCTTCGGCCCCGCAGGCGTGGCCCCGTTCATCTACTACCGGTTCTGATGCCGACCGATCACCATGCCGGTGACCACAGTGCAACGGACACCGGTCCGGCGCACGCGCACACGAGCACGGGTGCGGACGCGAACGCGGACGAGGTGCCCGACGACCGCGTCAGGGCCGGCTGGAAACGGGTGCTTTTCGTCGGCGTGGCGGCGTTCCTCGTGTGGCTCCTGCTGTTCGCGCCGACATTGCAGCACAACGCGCAGGTCTCGCCGATCGGCACCCGCCGGACCGTGGCCCTCGACATCCTCGGGCCGTTCGCCGCGACCAGTCGTGCCCTGCAGCTCTCGCGCATTGTGTCGGAGACCGACTCGTTGACGGGCCGCACCGGCAACCGCCCCGGGAACGGTGTCACCGCCGTGGTGATCGGTCCGCTGCACCGGCCGCGTCACCACCACCACCACCTCACACCTCCACCGCCGGGCACGCCGACGACCACCACCACAGCACCGGACATCACGCATCCCACCGCCGCCAACAAGCTGCGCGTGCTCATCGTCGGTGACTCGCTGGGCATCGATATGGGCGGGCCCTTGCAGAACGACCTGGCCAACACCGGCGTGGTCAGCGCCACGCTGGACGGGCGCGAGAGCACCGGGCTGACCCGCCCCGATTACTTCAATTGGCCCGCGCAGCTGCAGTCCGACATGAACGCGGTGGCGCCCCAGGTGGTGGTCATCATGATCGGCGCCAACGATCCGCAGGACTTCCCCGGGCCCCCCGACGTCCCGTACTCGTCGCCGAGGTGGAACCCGATGTACGCGGCGCGGGTGGACGCGTTCATGCGGATCGCGGAGAGTTCGGGGGCCATCGTCCTGTGGGTGGGCATGCCGCCGATGCAGGACCCGTCGCGGTCAGCGGAGATGGCCAATATTGACGGCATAGACCAGCTGGAGGCGACGCACCAAATCCCTCCGGTCGATTTCATCAGCTGCTCCACGCTCCTCGGCACCGCCCAGGGCGGCTACACACCCTTCATCACCAACGGGGCCGGCCAGGTGGTCAACGTCCGCACCCCTGACGGGACGCACCTCACCCCGGCCGGTGGCGAGGTGCTGTCGCAGGCGGTGCTCAATGCCCTGCGTGGCTCCTTGCACTTTGTGCTGCCCTAACTGCTCTGGCCCACACCAAGGAGCAGCGGGGGCCGGGCCAGCTAATCGGGTCCGGCCTCGGAGAATGACGTCGTGGTGAGTGGGTCCGGATCCACCTTGGTGCCCGGCGTGGCCGGCTCGCCCTGCTTCCACGGTTTCGCGTAGGCGAGCCAGGCACCAGCGACGCCGAACAGCGTCGCGCAGAGGATCCAGCCGAGGGCCGTTGTGCCCACGCCGACGTACTTGAGCCCCGAGGCGAAGATGACGAACGTGATCACCGGGCGCACGAAGCGGTCGGGGGCTCGGGAGGACAGGAACGCGCCGATCAGGACGGCGGGCACGCTCCCGATGACGATCGACGTGGTGACCGCCAGTTCCACGTGACCGAAGGCGAGGGAGCCCAGCGCGGCAGCCAGCGTCAGCGGGACCGCCTGGGTGAGGTCGGTGCCCACTAGCTGGTTGGCCCCCAGCATGGGGTAGAGGAACAGCAGCAGCACGATCATGAGTGAGCCCGACCCCACCGAGGTGAGGCCGACGATCAGGCCGCCCACCATGCCGATGGCCACCGTGCGCGCCGGGTGCACCCGCAGGTCGTGGACGACACCGCGCCGGGCCTGCCCGGACCGGCGATCGAGGACGAAGCGCAGGACCATGGCGGTCGCGCCGAGCAGCAGCGCACCGCCGAGGGCCCGCTCCACGTTGGCCTGCGCGGGGGAGGACGTGCCGATGAGATGGAGCAGGTACGAACCGAAGAACGCCATAGGGACGGAACCGACGACCATGTAGCCGACCAACGTGAAGTTGACCGTCTTCTGTGCCATATGGACGATCGCACCGACCGGCCGCATCAGGACGGCGGCCACGAGGTCGCTGGAGATGGCCGTCGAAGGCTTGATGCCGAAGAGCAGGATCAGCATCGGGGTCATGAGGGCCCCTCCGCCTGCACCGGTCATGCCGACCAGGAACCCCACGACGGCGCTGCCGACGATGATGTACGGGTCGATATGCATGGCCTTCCTTCCGCCGCCCCCTCTGCGATGTCCTCCTAAGCTAATAAATCCTAGTGAGTAAGTCGACTTACCGACCCAGCGGCGACATGGCGGTTGGGGTGACCAGGGAGCTCGCGCCCGCGGCGCTCACACCAGCGGCCAGGGGTACGGCGGCCAGTCGCCGTCGTCGACGAGCTGGGGGAGCGCCTGCAGGTGGACCAGCCAGGAGGCCCGGTCCAGCATGGCAGCGATCTCCGGAGGGGTGAGGAGCTCGCACAGGTCGGGCGGAGCGCCGCCGCGGGCCAACTGCTCCAGGGCGGCCATGTCGTCAGCCTGCAACGGCTCGCCCCCGAAATCCCAGATGACCGTACGCAGCTTGTCGTGCTCGTTGAAGCACAGGCCGTTGTCGATCGCCCACAGGCGTTCCTCGGCCAGCAGTACGTGGCCGCTCTTGCGGTCGGCGTTGTTGGCCACGACGTCGAAGGCGCCCATCCGGATGAGCGCGGGATGCCAGCGGGCCTCGTCGCGCAGGGTGAAGTAGTGCGACGTGCCGTCCTCATGCACGAAGCGCTGCACCGAGCCCTCACCGAATGGACCTTCGGGGCGGACCACGGTCTCGGGCACCAAGCCCCACCCGAGAGACTCGGAGAGGAGGTAGGCGGCCACCTCGCGCCGGAAGAGCCCGCCGGGGAAGTCCCAGAGGGGGCGTTCGCCCTTAGCCGGCTTGTAGACGGCGAGGAACTCCTCGCCTCCCTGCCGGCAGGTGACGAGCAACGTGGCGTTCGAGCTCCCCGCGATCCTCCCGTGCACCTCCATCTCACCCTCGGTCAGGACGCGCGCGATGCTGTCTTCAGCCACCTTGGATCAGGTCACCGGGGGACGGTGCCCGTTGGTGCGCGGGCAATCGTGACCGGAGGGATCCAACGGGAGGCCACAGAGCGGGCAGGGCGGGCGTCCCGCTTCCACCAGCCTGGTGGCGTGGATGGCGAACGCGGCAGCCTGTTCCCGGCTGAGGGCGACGCGCAGGACGTGGCCGCTCTCCTTCTCCTCCTCGTCGTCCTCGTCCTCGTCACCGACCTCTTCGAGCACGACGACGATCCGATCGATCTCCTCGTCGTAGGAGACGCCGATGGTGCCAACCACCCATTCGGGATCCTCGGTTCCCTCGAAGGTCATGTCCTCGGGAAGGTGCCCTGGCCGCCCGAACTCGCGCACAATCCGGCCGAGGTAGGTGGCCAGGACAGCGATCTGCTGTTTCTCGACCTTCACCGTCGTCTCGTCCAACCCCTGCCGGCAGTAGAAGAGGAACAGGCGGTGACCCACCTCACCGAGGGTGCCGACGGTGCAATGGTCGGGCGCGTCGAAGTCGACCTCGGCGCTCACCGGGTCG
>Ga0307374_10001144_pt1 | contig 49891 bp, 45 predicted proteins | sample OX3MG_FD_202532 | JGI IMG/M metagenome (GOLD analysis project Ga0307374, IMG submission 202532) | Soil microbial communities from Risofladan, Vaasa, Finland - OX-3 | ecosystem: Environmental > Terrestrial > Soil > Coastal area > Acid sulfate soil | place: Finland: Risofladan, Vaasa | collected...
ACGCTCCCGGCTCCGACCGGCCAGGCGGAGCCGCCCTTCGGGGTCGATCCATCCGAGGTCCCCGGTGCGGACGCTGCCGTCCCCGGTGAAGGCGTCGGCATTGGCGCTGCTGTTGCGCCAGTAACCGTCCATGACGGCGGGCGAGCCCAGGCACACCTCTCCGATCTCCCCCGGGGGCAGCGGCTCGCCGCCCTCGGAGACGATGCTGAGCCGGACCCCGGGCTGGGGGCGCCCCACGCTCACCTCGGCGTCCTCCACGGGGTCGGTCAGCGCCGTCCCACATCCGATGCCCGCCTCGGTGCAGGAGTAGCGGACGGCCAGAGGTGCCGGCAGGCGGGCCCTGGCCTCCCGGATCAGGGCCGGGGTGGCCGGACCGCCGCCCATGACGACGGCCCGGACCGAGGAGAGATCAGTCGTCTCGAATGCCGGATCCCGCAGCATCAGGGCGATCTGGGTGGGGACGCCGCCCAGGGCGGCGATCTTGAGCTCCGCCACCATGCGCAGTGCATCGGCCGCCTTCCACGGACGGCGTGACAGGTATTGGGTGCCACCCTTCTTCAGGTTCCCTGCCAGCTTGGTCGTCGGCCCCAGGTGGGCCAGGGCGGAACCAGCCATGGAGTGCCCTCCCCCTCCCCACTCGTCGCCCACGTCGCACCGGGTGATGAATTCGAGCTGCCGGCCGCCGAAGACAGCACCCTTGGGAGTCCCCGTGGTGCCCGAGGTGAACACGATGGCAATCGGACGGTCCGGATCGGCATGCAATGGTGCCGGAATCTGGCCGCCGCGACGAAGGTCACCCAGGACAGCCGCCTGTTCCGCGGCCGGCTCGATCAACACGGTGCGGCACCCCTCCGGCACGTCGGTCGGTTCCAGTTCGGCCGTGCTGACAACCACCATGGGATTGGCCGCCCGCAGGACGGCGGACCGCTCGGCCTGCACGAGCTTGGGATTCACGGCCGCCGTGAGTGCACCCAGTTTGGCGGCAGCCACGTAGGTGATGAAGTGCTCGGGTACCGTGGGGAGCACGAGGGCCACCACGTCGCCTTCCCCCACCCCGAGCTCGGCCAGGCCCACCGCCGCTTCGTCGGCCATGGCGTTGAACTGCGCGTAGGTGAGGGTCAACCCTTCGTCGGTGACCAGAGCGGGCTTGTCCCCGAAGCGAAGCGCCGCCTCCGCTGCAGTCTCAGCGAGCATGGGTACCCGGCGCGGCTTGGTGACTACAGGCCGACGACGACCGACTTGGTCTCCGTGAAGGCCTCAATGCTTCCCCACCCACCTTCACGACCCAGGCCCGACTGCTTGTACCCCCCGAAGGGCGCGCTGGGCCACACCGTGTACTCGTTGATCCCGACGGTGCCCGCCCGGATGGCCTTGGCCACGCGGAAGGCACGGGCCACATTTGTGGTGTAGACGCCCGCCCCCAATCCGTATTCTGTGTCGTTGGCCAACCTCAGCGCGTCTGCCTCGTCGTCGAACGGCATGGCCACGAGGACGGGGCCGAACACCTCCTCGCGGGTGATCGACATGGTGTTGTCCACATCGGCGAACAATGTGGGGTTGACGAAATTCCCCTGGGCCAGGTCGCCGCCGGGACGACCGCCGCCGACGACGAGGCGGGCACCCTGCGCCGGCGCCTTGTCGATGAAGCCGAGCACCCGGTCGAGCTGGCGCTGGTTGATGATGGCGCTCGAGGTGGTGGCGGGATCAAAGGGATCGCCGAATTGCACCATGCCGGTCAGCGAAGAGGCGGCGGCCACGAACTCGTCGTAGACGCTCCGCTGGACCAGGGAACGGGTCTGGCAGACGCACCCCTGGCCCGACAGGCCCATGGACACCATTCCCATGGCCATCATGGCTGCGCCATAGACGCTGTCGGCATCTTCGAAAATGATGCTGGGCGACTTCCCGCCCAGCTCAAGCGTCACCCTCTTGATGGTGTCGCCGCTGGCCGCCAGGATGCGCTTCCCCACGGCGCGGCTCCCGGTGAAAGTGACCTTGTCCACCCCGGGGTGGGTGATGAGGGCTTCGCCGGTGGGGTCGCCCGGCCCGGGGATCAGGTTGAAGACCCCGGGCGGGAAACCGGCCATCTCAATCAGCGCCGCCAGCTTCAGGGAGGTGAGCACGGCGTACTCCGAGGGCTTGACGACGACCGTGCAGCCTGTGGCCAGCGCCGGAGCCACCTTCTGCGCGAAGAGCATCATGGGGGCGTTCCACGGGATGATGGCGGCCACCACGCCCACCGGCTCACGGAAGCTCATGATCTGCACGTCGGCTCCGGTCGGCCCGGCCTCGTAGGTCGGATAGGTCGAGCCGCAGATTTTGTCGATCCACCCCGCATGGTGGTCGAAAACCCCGGCCGCCATTTCGCTGGACACCACCGACATGGAAGAGAAGGCGATGGGCATGCCCATCTCCAACGTCTGGAGCCGATTGAGCTCGTCCCCGTGCTCGGCAATAAGGCTCACCAGGCGGGTGAAGTACGTCTTGCGCTCCTTGGCCGTGATGCGGGGCCAAGGGCCCTCGTCGAAGGCGCGGCGGGCGGCTGCCACCGCCCGGTCCACGTCGGCCACGCTGGCCACGGCGAAAGTGGTGACCACCTCGTTGGTGGCCGGGTTCATCTGATCCCACGAACCACCGTCGGAGGCGTCGGTCCATGCGCCGTCAATGAAAAGCCGGCCGGGTTGCACACCCAACTGGTCACGCTGCTCGAGTACGGACATTGTCACGGCAAGCTCACCCCCGGGGAAGTCCGAGCACGCGCTCGGCCACGATGTTGCGTTGGATCTCCGACGTTCCGCCGGCGATGGTACCGGCAAAGGACCGCAGGTACTGGACGGCCCATGCACCGTCATAGAACGCGCTGGGCGCCCCCGATTCCCTGGGGTCGGGCTGGTAGTGCGCCAGGTCCCATTCGGTGAACCGGTGGGGCCCCGGACCATCGAGATCGAGACCGTCGAGACCCAGCACCTCGAACGCCACCAGGCAGGCTCGGCGCTCCGCCTCGCTGCTGAAGAGCTTGAGCAGCATGTGCTCGGGAGGCATCTCTCCCCGGGTGGCCTTGGCGAAGCCGCGGTAGCCGAGGCAGCGCATGGCTGCGGTGTCGATGGCCAGCTGGCCGATGGCCTGGGCCAGGCGGGGGTCCTCACCCAGGGTGCCGCCCCGGCCGTCGTCCCGTGCGGCCAGGCGCACCAGGGCTTTGAGGAACCGCTCCATTTTCGAGACGCTCATGATCCAGAGCATTCCCCGCTCGTGGCGCAGTGAGCCCTGGCTCACCGCCCAACCCCCGTTGAGGGGTCCGAGGAGGTTGCCGGCCGGAACCTCGACGTCGGCGAAGAAGACCTCGTTGAAGTCGGCGTGCGCCGGGTCCGTCAGTTCAGGCAGGGGCCGGCACGTGATGCCGGGCGTCTGCATGTCGATGATGAGCACGCTGATCCCCCGGTGCTTGGGGGCCTCGGGGTCGGTCCGCACGTAGCACATGCACAGGTCGGCTTCATGGGCCCCGGAAGTCCACACCTTCTGCCCGTTCACCACGAAATGGTCTTCCCGAAGTTCGGCCTTGGTGGTCAGCGAGGCCAGGTCGCTTCCGGCATTGGGCTCGCTCATCCCCACGCACCAGGTGATCTCACCGCGGAGCGTAGGGAGGACGAAGCGCTCCCGCTGCTCCTCGTTGCCGAATTCGACTATGGACGCGGCGCAGATGGAAAGGCCCTGGGGATTGAGCGAGCGCGGCGCCATGCGTTCGGTCAGGACCTCGAAGTAGGTCATCTGCTCCTGGGCCGTGGCGTTTCGGCCACCCAATTCGGGCGGCCAACCCGGAACGAGGTAGCCGGCTTCGAACATCTCACGTTGGAAGTCCCGGGCCCATTGTGGGAGGTGGGCCGACGATTGGCGAGACTCGTCCCTGACGGTCTCAGGGTCGGGCTGGTGCTGATCCAACCACGCTTCGAGCTCCCGCCGGAATTCGGAGAGCGCGTCGTCGGGGGCCAGGCGCATGGGCAACTATGACACGGGTGTCAGTCCCCGAGCGAGTCCCCGTTGTCGGTTTCAGCCGGGCCCGCGGACCCCTCTTTGAAGCCCCGGCGGGCATCCGGGAAGGCTTGGATGGCCAGCACGATGCCAAAGGCCGGCTCGGTCAGCAGGATGGCGCCGGCGATCTCGTCCCAGGTGGCGCCCACTTCGGCGGCCAGCCGGGCGTGGCGCTGCACGCCCCCCGGTTGGCGGGCGATCACTGTGCACACCATGCGAATGAGCTCGTGCGTCTTGCGATCAGGGGCCCGCAGCGAATCGATGGAGGCCATCCACGCGTTCTGGGCCTGCAGCACCCCCGGAGCCCACTCGTGCAGGAACTTCTCCGATGCGAAGGGCCAGACTTCCAGCGCGCCGTCGTGGTCGCTTTCCTGATCATCCGGGCTCATCCCCCGGCCACCCTACCGGCATCCGCGGATTTCACAGACCGGGTTCGGCGTCCCGTGGTTGTCCCAACATCCGCTCGGCAATGACGTTGCGTTGCACCTCGCTGGTGCCGCCGGCGATGGTCAGGCAACGGGTGGAGAGGAAGCCCTCTTCCCAGCGCTGTGCCTTCCCGTCGAGCACGGCCCCGTCGGCCCCGTAGAGTGCCATGCCCATCTCCTGCACCCGTTGCTCGTGCTCGACTCCCAGCAGCTTGCGTACACTGGAGACGCTCCCGGGATCGACACCCGAAAGGGCGTGCAGTGTGGAGCGGTGTCCGAGCAGGGCGATGGATTGCGCCTCGACCAGCAGATGGCCCAACTGGCCGGCCAGGCTCGGCGGGCAATCGTCACCACGCCGGTGCACCGTCCGGATGAGCGACTCGACGCCGTTGCCGAAAGAGGCCCCCGACGACATGGAGACACGCTCGTTGGCCAGGGTGGTGCGCCCGATCCTCCAACCGTCGCCCGGGCGGCCGACCACCGCGTCATCGGGCACGAAGACGTCGTTGAGGAACACCTCATTGAACATGGCGGCACCGGTGAGCTCGCGGAGGGGCCGGATGTCGATGCCGTCGGTGTGCATATCGACGATGAAGTAGGTGATGCCGGCGTGTTTGGGCGCGTCGGGGTCGCTGCGGGCCAGGCAGATCCCGAAGTCGGCCGTCTGGGCCAACGACGTCCACACCTTCTGCCCGGTGAGGATGTAGCCGCCCTCCACCTGCTCGGCCCTGGTAGTCAGGGAAGCCAGGTCAGAGCCCGCGCCGGGCTCGCTGAAGAGTTGGCACCACGAGAGCTTCCCCAAAAGGGTGGGCCGCACCCACCGTTCCTGCTGCTCCTCGGTCCCGTGGGCGATCAGCGTGGGCAGGGCCCAGGCGCCGACGGCCAGATGGGGGCGCCGGATGCCGGCGGCCGCCAACTCCTCGTCAATGACCAGCTGTTCGAGGGCGGAAGCCCCACGCCCCCAGGGCGCCGGCCAGTGCGCCATGACCATCCCGGCTGCGACCAGTGCGGCACGCTGATCGTCTCCGGCGGCGGCCATTTCCTGCACCTCGGCACGTAGCCGGCGGCGGAGTTCCTCCGCCTCGGGCGGGAGGTCGGCGGCCAGGTTCCGCCGGACCCCTTGGAGGGCCAGCCGGCTCACCTCAAGCTCCAATGATCCGACGTCGCCCAGGAGTTGGCGGTTCGCCATGGTCCGCTTCAGGAAGAAGTGCGCGTCGTGCTCCCAGGTGAAGCCGATGCCACCGAGCACCTGTATGCACTGCTTGGCACAGTGCGCGGCTGCGTCCAGGCTCAGCGCTCCGGCAATACGCGCGCTCAGTGCACGCTCGCCCTCCATTTCATCCCCTGGCGCCGGATCGCTCCAGGCCGCTGCCGCATCCCAGGCCACGGCCGCACACTGCTCGACGGCGACCAGCATGTCGGCCAGGGCGTGCTTCACAGCCTGGAACTGGCCGATGGGTCGGCCGAACTGCACCCGAACCTTGGCGTACTCCGAGGCGGTCTGCAGGCACCAACGGGCGATGCCCGCCGATTCGGCGGCGGCCAGCACGAGCGCCACGTCCCGCACACCCTGGGTGGTTGCCGTCGGGAGGACGGCATCCTCGGGCAGCGCAAGATCCTCGACCACGGCCTGGCCCAGCGACCTGGTGCCGTCAAGAGCCGGTAACTCCTGGGTGACCACACCGGCACCGGGGTCGATGACGTGCCACCTGCCGTCGTCCGTCGGCGCCAGGAGCACCCCGGCCGTCGCCAGTCCGAGGATGGGGCGCAGAGTGCCGCGCACCGTGCGGGCGCCACCGTCGCCTTGCAGCGAACCGGCACCCAACGCCACGGCGGCGGTCATGGTGCCATTGGCCAGCGCGGGGAGCAGGGCGGCTCGCTGCGCCGGGCTGCCGTGCCGCGAGATCACCGCTGCCGCCAGCACGGTCGGCTGGAGCGGACCGGGAAAGAGGGCGTAGCCGAGCTCCTCAAGCACCACGGCCAGCTCGCTCAGCGAGAACCCCTGGCCGCCGTCCACCTCGGCTACGTGCAACCCCAACCAGCCCTGGGTGGCCATCTTCTCCCACACCTCGGGAAGCTCCGTGCTCATCGATTCGGCGGCGGCACGCGGCACATCGGGTGGACAGTGGGTCTGCAACCAGCGCCGAGCGGTGACCCGCAGCGCCTCGTGATCCTCACTCACGGCAATGTGCACTACTCCCCCTCACCCAGATTGAGTTCCACTCCCCCGCGCCAAAGGGAGATCGCTCCTACCGGACACCCCTCGGCGGCAATGCGTAACCGCTCTTCGTCGGTCGCCGTGGCATCGACCACGACGGCGTGGCCGTCGTCACCCAGATCGAAGGTCCCCGGAGCCCAGAAGACGCAGTTGCCTGAGCCCATGCAGCGATCCCAATCGATCTTCACGTCCATCGGCTCGCTCACAGATTCTCCTCCATCCGGCTCACGGTGCCCGCAGCAGAATGGCGCTGGTCGGGACGCCTTCCCCCGACGTGACCAGGCAGGTGCGGGCGCCCTCCACCTGGCTTGTCGAGGTGCCGCGCAGTTGTCGCACACCTTCAGTGATCAGGTTGAAGCCGTGGACGTAGGCCTCGGAGAGCCCGCCGCCCGAAGTGTTCGTCGGGAGGGAGCCGGTCCCCCAGCGTAGGTTGCCTTCTGCCACGAAGTCACCCGCTTCGCCGCGCTTGCAGAAGCCGTAGCCCTCCAACGAGAGGAGGATGAGAGGGGTGAATGCGTCATAGATCTGCGCCACGTCGACGTCAGCCGGGCCGAGGTCGGACTGCGACCACAATTTCTCCGCGCAGGCCCAGGCCGGACCGGTCAGGGGATCATCGCAGTAGTAGTTGACCATGGATTCATGCTGGCGGTGCAGGCCCTGCCCGAAGGCGTGCACCAGTGCGGGCGGATGCGGGCAGTCCCTGGCCCGGGCCGCCGACACGAGCACCGCGGCCAGCGCACCGTCGGTTTCCAGGCAGTTGTCGAAGAGGCACAGTGGCTCGGAAATGAAGCGCGCCGACAGGTAGTCGTCCAGCGACATCGTCTTGCCGTACATGAGGGCGTCCGGGTTCCGATTGGCGTGCGCCCGGATCGCCATGGCCACTTCGGCCAGCTGCTCGCGGCTCCCGCCGTATTCGTACATATAACGCCGAGCCAGCATGGCCACCTCGTCCACCGGGCGCAGCAGGCCGAAGGGGCGGGTCCACTGCGCCTGAATGGGCAGGCGGGACGGTGCGGCCGCCCAGGGTCGGGAGCCCCGGGCGCCCCGCTTGCGGGAACGCCAGGCCACCACCACGTTGGCCTGCCCGGTGGCGATGGCCATGGCGGCATGACCGATGGTGGCGCAACCGGCGCCCCCGCCGTAGCCGACCTGGGAGAAGAACGTCACATCCCCCGCCCCGATGTTCTTGGCCATGGTCACCTCGTCGGTGGTCTCCATGGTGAAGGAGGACAGGCCGTCGACCTCCTTGGGCTCGATGCCGGCGTCACGCAGGGCGGCGACCACCGCTTCGGCCGCCAGCTGGCTCTCGGGCCGGTCGATCTGCTTGGCGAATTCGGTCTGCCCGATGCCGACGATGGCCGCCGCGTCCTGCAACGGACTTCTGAGACTGGCCACGAACTGTGAAACTAGCCCGCCGCTGGGGAGATGACTTCAGCCAGCGGCGAAGACCACCGGCAGCGAGAGGGGTGAGCGGAACGCCATCCCCTCAATGTGCGGTGCCTCCGCGGCCGGGTCCAGCGTGAACGGTCCCAGGCGGTCGAAAAGGGTGTTGATGGCCACGCGTGACTCCATGCGCGCCAGGTGCATGCCGAGGCAGACGTGGACGCCGAACCCGAAACCCACGTGCTGGCGGATCTCCCGGAACATGTCGTAGCGATCGGGATCGGGGTACTTGCGCTCGTCCCGGTTGGCGGCGCCCAGCAGGAGGGCGATGTCGGCACCGGCCTCAATCGGTACGCCGGCCAGGGTCGTGTCCCGCATGGCCCGGCGCAGGATCACGGTGACCGGAGGCTCCCAGCGCAGCGCTTCCTCGAACGCCTGGGGGTACAGGTCCCGGTCGTTGTAGAGGGCGTCGAACTGGCGGCGGTCGTTGAGCAGGGCGAGGAGCAGATTGCCCGTGGCGCGATAGGTGGTCTCCACGCCGGCGGGAAGCAGCAGGCGCAGGAAGGAGTAGATCTCCTCGTCGGTGAGCGTCTCCCCGTCGACTTCCACCCGCACCAGATCACTGATGAGGTCGTCCCCCGGAGCCGCCCGCCGCTCGCCCATGACGCCGGCGAAGTATTCGCGCAGCGCTTCGGAGGCCGCCACACCGCGGTCCCAGTTCGCCGCCACGCTGGTCAACTCGACGGCCCACCGTTGGAAGTTCGAGTAGTCGGCCCGGGGCAGCCCGAGGATGCGGGCGATGACCTGCGCCGGGTAGTTGAACGTCACCTCGCGGACCAGGTCGGCCCGACCACGGTCGATGAACGAGTCGATGAGCTCGTTGACCACCAGGGCGACGAGCTCGCCCTCCCACCGCTCCAGGACCTTGGAGCGGAAGCTGGGTGCGACCAGGGCCCGGGCCAGGCGGTGGTCGGGCTCGTCCATCTCCAAGATGGTGCGGCCCATGACCATGCCCATGACGCTTTCGTAGACACTGGAGGAGAACGTCACGTTGTCCCGCAGGACCTGGACCACCTCATCGAACCCGAACACGGTCACCGGCGGGGGGCGGCTCGGATCGACGATGTCGGCACCCTCACCCAGGTCGATCGGGCCCGTGTGGACCGGGCACTCCCGCCGCAGCTCGTGCATCCTCGGGTACGGGTCGCGAATATTGCCCGAGACCACGTCTTTGAGCTCGAACGGGTCAAACGGCACCGCCGACATGTCGGCTGTCTCAATGCCAGGCATTAAAGTCCCCCAGATCCACGGTGCCCAGGTGTTGACGAATGTGACACCGGTGTCATGTATAGCAAACGCTGGTTGGGACGTCGAGAGCGCCCCCGTTTCGACGGGGGGCCCGAAAGGTGCAGAAAATGATGGTGAAGGTGAACGAGGACGACACGCCGTCCACCAGGCAGAGGATCCTCCAGATCGCCCTCTCCCTCATGTCCCAAAAAGGGGTCGACGGCACCAGCATGCGCGATCTGGCCTCGGCCACCGGGCTCAATGTGGCGTCGCTCTACCATTACTTCCCCTCCAAGCGGGATCTGCTCGAAGCCGTCCTGTCGGAGCGGGGCTACCTCCCGGTCGGGGCCGGGTGGCACATGCCCAAGGACGAGCCGGCGCCCGAGGACCCGCTGGCCGCCCTGCTGTCCGACATCTTGGGGTCCATGTTCGAGATCGACGACTTCGTCCGCCTCATGGTCGGCGAGGCCATGCGGGGCGAGGAAACTGCCCGCGCCATGGGCCTGGACCTCTTCACGACCTTCCACGCGTCAATTGAAGAGTGGGTGAAGGAGCACCGCCCCGATCTGGCCGAGCGAACCGGCGCCCCCGCCGTGGCTCGCCTCCTCAGCACCATGGTGGTCGGGATCTTCGTGTCCCATGCCGCCGGTGTGATCCCCACCGAGGAAGGGGGCCTGGCCGCCATAGTGGCCCAGCGGGCCCAGGAGGCGGCGCAGATCCTCAGCCAGATCCCCTGAGCAACCTCTTGAGCACCTTGCCGTTGGGATCGCGGGGCAACTCGCCGACCTCCTCCCACTCGCGGGGGACCTTGTAGTCGGCCAGCCGCTCCCGCACGTGGGCGGCCAGCGCCTCCCACGACACCGGGGCCCGCAGCTCGACGAGCGCCTTCAGGTGCTCGCCGTCCCGGGCATCGGGGACGCCGAAGACGGCGCAGTCGACCACGTCGGGGTGCTCGTAGAGCACCTCTTCGATCTCCCGGGGGGCGATGTTCACCCCGCCCCAGAGCACCATGTCGGAGACCCGATCGGTGATGGTCAGGTAGCCGTCGGCACTGAGGTGGCCGATGTCACCCACGGTGAAGGCATCCCCGAGCCACGCGTGGGCCGTGGCGTCGGGATCGTTGCGATAGGTGAAGCGCGAGGATGACGCGGGACGGATGAAGATGATCCCGTCCTCCCCGGCCACCATGGCGGACCCGTCCTCGCCGCGAATGAGGATCTCCACTCCGGGCCAGGGGCGGCCGACGGAGCCCGGGTGTTCCAGCCACTCCTGGGGGCTGATGCGGGTGGCGCCGCCCTCACTGGCGCCGTACAACTCATGGAATTCGGTCCCGGGGAACGCCGCCATCATCCGCCTCTTCACCGACAGTGGGCAGGGAGCGCCGCCGTGCACGACCAGCTTCAGGCTCCTGGCGTCGATGGCCGTCCGCGTTGGCTCGGGCAGCTGCAGCACCCGGATGAAGTGGGCCGGCACCATGAACGAGCGGGTGCCCCCGTAGCGCTCCACCGTCCGCAGGAAACCCTCGGCGTCGAAGCGGGAGGGCAGCACGGTGGTGGCACCGGCATAGAGCGCCGTCAGGCCCCAGCCGGCATGGGACGCGTGATAGCACGGTCCCGACATCACGTAGACGTCGTCCTCCGACCAACCCCACAGCGCCACCTGTCCCCCCATGCTCAGGTGGCGCACCGCGGGATCGCCCAGACCGGCGTGGACCACCCCCTTGGGGTGCGCCGTGGTGCCCGAGGTGTAGAAGATGAGTTCCGGGCCGGCGCCGCTGTCCAGTGAGGCGTCGGCCGTCGCGGCCTCCACCAGGTGCTCGTAGGAGCGACCGCTCCGCTTCGGCGCGCCGAGGAGCACCAACTCCCTCTCCCCGCCTGGCGGCAGATGCGCGCTCAGATCCTGATGGCCGACCACCACTCCCACCCGGGCGTCGTCCAGGAGGTAGGCCAGCTCGACCTCCTTGAGGTGCCAGTTGAGGGGGAGGAACGCCGCCCCGGCCATGGCGGCGGCCGTGGCCACCTCGAAGGGCTCCGGGCCGTTGCGCAGGACGGCCGCCACCGGCCGGTCGGGGCCCGCACCGCGGGCGCGCAGCACCCGGGCCAACCTGCGGGCGCGCCCGTCCAACTCGCCGTAGGTCCGGATGACCGCGCCACCCTCGGCATCGGGGGCGATCAGGGCCGGCCGCTGCGGTGCCTGGCGGGCGTGCTCGGTCACACCGCGGGTCATGGCGCCGGAACGTAGCCCGGCCCGCCACCGGTTGCCACCCGTGGACCCCTGACGGCGCATCACTACACTGACGCCAATGTCAGACTCCGCCCCCGTCTCCACCCCCGCATTCGGTCCCGGCCTCCTCGGCCCCATCCCCCGGCCGGACAGCCAGAAATTGTGGGACCCCGCCCACCAGGCCATGGACCCCGGGCAGCGCCGGGAGCTCCAGGACCAGCGCGTCCGGGATCTCATCCGCCGCGTCATCGAGACCCCGGTCCCCCTCTTCGCCTCCAAGCTCAAGGAGGCCGGGATCACGTCGCCCGACGACGTCAAGGGGGTCGACGACCTGGCCCGGGTGCCGCTGACGGTCAAGCAGGACCTGCGCGACTCGGAGGCGGAGGCGCCGCCATGGGGCAGGTACCGCTTCACGGACCCCCGGCACGCCGTGCGGCTGGGCACCTCGACCGGGACCACCGGGCAACCGACCATCACGGTATGGACCCGCAAGGACATCTGGATCGAGTACGAGTCGGGGGCCCGCAACTGGTGGCGCTTCGGTTACCGGCCCGGTCAGATCATCACCCATGCCCACCCGGCCTACCTATACGGCGGCGGCACCATGCTGCAGCAGACCTACGAGTACTTCGGCATGCTCAGCCTGTGGGTCCCCCCGCCCGACACCGACGAGCTGGCCGAACAGGCCGTGCGCTTCTGGACCCGGGTGACGCCGGACCACCCGTTCATGGGCTTCGCCACCGGGCGCTTCATTGAGGTGGCGGGGAAACTGGGCATCGCGCTGGAGGACGCCGGGCTGACGGGGCTCAAGGCCCCCATCGGCTTCGGGCTGGGCCGGGGCGGCATGCCCCTCATGACGGCGGGGGCCGAGTGCTACTCGTTCGTGGGCGGGCCCTGCGGCCAGTCGCCGGGCGCCCACATCCATGAGGACTGGGCCGTGGTGCAGGCCGTGGACCCGACCACCGGTCAGGAGGTGCCCGACGGCGAGTGGGGCAACCTCACCGTGACCACGCTCGACCGCGACAACGGACTGTTGCGCTACGACCTCGAAGAGGCCTGTGCCATTGTGCGCGAGCCCTGCCCCTGTGGCGAGACCTCCATCCGGGGGCTCTGGGGCGGGCGCTTCAAGGACCTCCTTGAGTGCCAGGGCACCCGCTTCCAGGTGAACGAGCTCGAAGGGGTGCTGCGTGGCATCGACGCCTTCCGCGAGCCGTCACTGGAGTACCAGATCGTGCGGCCCGACGGGAGCGGCGCCGACCTGGTGGTCAAGGTGGAGGTGGCCAGCGAGGACCCGGGCGTCCGCCAAGGTGCGCAGGCCCAGGGGGTGGCCGCCATCCGTGAGGCCCTCGGCGTACAGGCGGCCATCGACATCCTGAACCGCGACACCATCCCCCGGGCGGGCTACAAGGCCACCCGGGTCATCGACCCCGAGTAGGCCCGCCGGTCCGGGCGCCCGAGAAGGTGTCCTTGCGACGGGGCCGCTGCGGCGCGGCTCGACCGCGGCGCGCCGCTCTTCCGGCGATCAGTGTGAGTACTGCGCGTCCTTCTCGGCCAGGCGTTCGGCCAGGCGGGCCAGCATCTTGACCCCGATGCCGGGAGTGGTCATCAACATGGAGCGGAACTCGCGGGCGTCGAAGACCAGCAGCTCCATCGGGGTCACGGCGATCACGTCGGCGGTGCGGATGCCGCCGTGCAGGAGGGCCAGCTCCCCGAAATACCCCCCGGGTTCGAACCGCGCCACCTCACGGCGCCCCACCTTGCAGACGGCCGTCCCCTCAATCACCAGGAAGAACTCCCGGCCGGGCTTCCCGTTCTTGATCAGGACGGCTCCCGGTTCGGCGCCGATCGGGGTGCCGAGATGCGCGATGGCTCGGAGTTCGCTCCTTGAGCAGGCCGAGAAAAGAGCCACGGCGCCGAGAAGGTCGACCTGGTCCTTTGGAATCCCACTGCGCATGTCCACCGCCTTTTCGGTCCCCGGGGTGAGCGTACATGGACCGCGTCCGAGCGTGCGGTTTGGGAACCTACGCGCCGGCCCGCAGCTGGTCGCGCAGGACGAACTTCTGCACCTTGCCCGAGGCGGTCCGGGGCAGCTCGCTCACGAAGCGCAATTCCTCGGGCCATTTCTGCCGGGCCAGGCCGGCTGCCGCCAGGTGGGCCCGCACGGCCTGAAGGTCAGGGGGCTGGGCGCCCCCCTGCATGCGGAAGAAGGCACAGCCGTGTTCGCCGAAGCGCTCATCGGGCGCCGCCACCACCGCCACCTCGGCCACGCCGTCCATGTGGGCCAGCAGCTGCTCCACCTCGGCGGCGCTGACGTTCTCCCCGCCCCGGATGATGATGTCCTTCACCCGGTCGGTGATGGTCAGGTAGCCCTCGGGATCGAGCACACCGACGTCGCCGGTGCGGAACCAACCGTCGGCGTCCACGGCTGTGTCCGTCAGGTCCGGGTCCGTGTACCCGGCGAAGCGATCGGGGCCGCGGGACAGGATCTCGCCCGGCCGGCCGACCCCCACGTCGTGACCGTCCTCGTCCACGGTGCGCACCTCGACCCATTGCAGCGGGTGGCCATCGGTGTGGATCCTCTTCTCCTTGGGGTCGGAGTGCTGGGAACCGGTGACCGACGGGTGCTCGGTGCACCCGTAGGAGCGCACCAGCGAGATCCCCAGTTCGTCCGCCCGGTCGGCCACCGCGTTGGGGATGGGTGAGCCGCCCAGGCCGATGTAGCGCATGAGGGCGACGTGCTCGGGCCCGAAGCCGGGGCAGTCCAGCAGGCTGGTGAAGAAGTAGGTCGAGCCGCTGCCGGCGCCGATCCCCTCTTCGACCATGGCGGCCAGGACGGCGGGCGGGTCCCACCCGTCGATCAGGTAGAGGGGGCGACCGCCGACCAGGGGGCAGAGGAGGCCGGCCAGCATGCCGATGGCATGGCCGACCGGGGCACCGGTGAGGTTGGCCCGGTCGCGCTCGGCCTGATGGGCCGAAAGCTGGCGCACCTCGCAGCCGAGCGTCCGGTGGGTGTGCACCACACCCTTGGGATCGGCCGTGGTCCCCGAGGTGTAGGCGATGAGGGCCGGCCCCTCGGGATTCACGGCAGCCGGACCCTCAATCGGTGCGCCCTGTCGCAATGCTCCGAAGCTCATGGCGCCGGCCCGGCGCACCTCGTCCGCCGGTACGTCGCCGACGACGACCACGCTTTCCAGGTCGACCAGCGAGTCGCGGATGGTGGCCAACTCGGCCAGGTAGTCACGCTGCCCCATGCGGCCGACGATGACCAGGGCCCGGGCCCGGCTCTGGCGCAGGATGAAGCCGACCTCCTTGGGCCCGTAGAAGTGCACGATGGGGACGATGGTGACGCCGAGCATGGCGCAGGCGTAGAACGTGAGGGCCGCCTCCACCCAGTTGGGCAGCTGGAAGGCCACCAGGTCGCCCGGGCCCAGCCCCAGGGCGCGCAATCCGCCGGCCACCCGGAGCGACTCCTCGTACGCCGCCCCCACCGTCCCGGTGTGGGGGTTGGTGGGCGACCAGATCCGGAACCGTCGGGTCGGGTCCTCCAGCAGGGCATCGGCCAGGAACTGGCCCAGCGAGCGGTCGTCCCAGGCGCCCTCGGCCAGGTAGCGGGCGGCCAGTTCCGGCGGCATCGGGCGGAGGTCGAATGGCGCGGGTGCTCTCCCCCCACGGTCCCCCATCAGATGGCGTATCCCATGGTCCGGTTCAGGCCGACTCAATGAAGAGCGAGGCCAGGCGGTGGCGGAATGAGCCGGCGCCGCCGGAGAGGACCTCGTTCTGCTTGACCCGCTTGAAGAGGAAGTGGGCGTCGTTGGACCAGGTGAAGCCCACGCCGCCATGGAGCTGAATATCGTCGCCCGTCACCCGCACTCCCGCCTCGGCGGCGTAGCTGGCCGCCATGGCGGCCGACTGGGCCCGCTCGGGGGACTCGGTGTCCGAGGCCCAGGCCGCGAATTGCACACCGGCCCGGGCCATCTCCACCTGCTGGAACATCTCCACCAGACGGTGGCGCACGCTCTGGTAGGTGGCCACCGGACGGTCGAAGACGATGCGCCCCGACGTGTAGGCGATGGCCTCCGCCAGGGCCCGGTCGGCCGCGCCCACGGTCTCGGCGGCCAGGGCGACGGCGCTGTCGTCGGCCACACGCCGCCAGAGGGCGGCCTGGCTGCCACCGGGACCCAGGGGGACGGCCGGGGTGTCGTCGAGGACGAGGCGGGCCACCTTGCGGGTGGGGTCCAAGGAGGGCACGAGCTCGGCCTGGGGGGACTCAACCAGGTACGAGTGCACGCCCTCCTCGCTGCGGGCCACCACAATGACCCAGTCGGCGCTGTGCCCGTCGATCACCAGGGGCTTGTGCCCGGTGAGCACCCATTGGGCCGCCTTGCGGCGGGCCCGGGTGCGCACGGTGCCCAGCGGGTCACCGTGCCCCTGCTCGCCCAGGGCGACGGTGCCCCGACGGGTGCCGGCGACCAGGTCGCCCAGCAGCTCGGTCGCACCGAGGGCGCGGGCGGCCAGCGTGGCGGCGATGGCGGAGGAGAAGAACGGCCCGGGCAGGGGGATCCGTCCCATCTGCTCGGCCACGATGCACATTTCCAGCAGGCCCGTCCCGGTGCCACCTTGCGTCTCGGGGACCAGAAGGCCGGTCCAGCCAAGTTCCACCAGCGTGTTCCACAGGGCCACCGTGGTCCCGGTGGGGTCGTCGGCCAGCTCCCGCACCAGCTCGGGACCGCACTCGCGCTCGAGTGCGGCGCGGGCAACGTCCTGGAGCGCCAACTGCTCGGCATCGTAGGTGAAGTCCACTGCCATCCCTCACTGACCGTCGACGGTCGCTCACGGTCACTCGCGGTCGCCGACGGCCTCCCCGACCCTGACGCCAGCGTCACGTTACACGGTGGTCGGCTACGGTTCCCCCGTGGATTTCGCACTGGCGTCCGAGGACGAGGCGTTCCGCGACGAGCTGCGCGCCTGGCTCGACGAGCACCTGCCGCCCTTCCTTGCAGCCGAGTCCCTCGGGGACGACGCCAGCCTGAGCGGCGAGGCCTCCCAGAGGCGGCGCCAGGCCTGGCAGCGCAAGATGAACGAGGGCGGCTGGGCCGCCATCCACTGGGGCCCCGAGTACGCCAACGGGCGCACCATCAACGCCATGCAGCGCCTGATCTACTCCGAGGTCTTGGCCGAGTACCGCACGCCGGGCATGTTCAACACCAACGGGATCTGGCAGATCGGCCCCATGATCATCGCCTGGGGCACCGAGGAGCAGAAGGCGCAGTGGCTGCCCTCCATCCTGGGGGCCGACGAGCATTGGTGCCAGGGATTCAGCGAGCCCGACGCCGGCAACGACCTGGCCAACCTGCGCACGCTGGCCATCGCCGACGGCGACGACTACGTGGTCAACGGCTCGAAGATCTGGATCTCGTCGGCCCACCTGGCCACCTGGGGACTCTTCCTGCTGCGCACCGACCCGACGGCGATTGAACGGGGCAAGAAGCACGAGGGGATCACCGCCTTCATCCTCAACCTGCACACCCCCGGCATTGAGGTGCGCCCGATCAGGGACATGGCCGGAGAGGAGCTCTTCAACGAGATCTTCTTCACCGACGTCCGCATCCCGGCCTCCTGGCGCCTGGGCGACGAGGGCCAGGGCTGGATGGTGGCCATGGGCACCCTCGGCTACGAGCGGGTCGGCATCGCCAGCCAGATCTCCATCCTCTCGGCCGACCTGCGGGCCATGGTCGAGGCGGCCCGCTCGGTCAACCCCGGTGCGCTGGAGGACCCCTCACTGCGGGATCGGGTGGCCAAGGTGTGGACGGAGATCGAGCTGGCCCGGCTGCTCTCCCTGCGAGCCCTCAGCAAGATCATGAAGGGCGAGAAGAACTGGCCCGAGGTGCCCTTCGCCAAGCTCTCCTGGTCGTCCATGGCCCAGACCCTGGCCGAGCTGGCCGTCGACCTCCTGGGGCCGGCCGGGCTGCTGGCCCGGGGCGGCCCCGACGCCGTGGACCGCGGCAAGTGGTCCCGCCTCTACGCCTTCCAGCGCTACAGCACCATCGGCGGCGGCTCAACCGAGATTCAGAAGAACATCATCGCCGACCGGGCCATCGCCATGCCCGGCCGCTCCCGCACCTCCTGACGCCGGTGGAGGCTGACGCGGCGACGGTCCCGTGACGATGAGCATGGACCCGAGGTCGCCGTGCCTCATAGGCGTGGCCCGGCACACCTGGCACCCCGCCGACGTGCCGGAAGGTGCGCCCGAGCCCCTCGACATGTGGGAGGAGATGGCCCGGGCCGCCGCGCTTGACGCCGGGGTGCCCGATGCGCTGCGGGCGCTGCAGAGCATCGACGTGGTGTACTCCCAATCCTGGCAGTACGACGACCCCCCGACCCGGCTGGCCGAGCGTCTCGGCGCCAAAGCGCGGCGCCGGGGCTACTCGGGCATCGGGGGCTCGGTGCCCCAGGTTCTTGTCGCCGGCGTGGCACGCGAGGTCATGGCGGGCGACATCGATCTCGCCCTCGTCGTCGGCGCGGAGGCACTGGCCACCGTCCGTCGGCTCAAGAAGGCGGGCGAAAAGCCGCAGTGGTCCCACAAGCCGGCCGAGCGGAGGCCATTCCCGATGGACCTGGAGTTCCATCCCTCCGAAATCAGCCACTCGGTGTTCGAAGCGTTTCTGACCTTCGCGCTCTTCGACAATGCCCGCCGAGCCCACGTGGGTCGGACGCTGGACGAGCACTCGGCGCGGCTCGGCCGACTGCTGGCTCCCCTGACCGAGGTGGCGGCGGGCAGCCCGCACGCCTGGTTCCCACTGGCGCGCCCGGCAGCCGAGATCGTCACGCCCACCGCGGACAACCGCATGGTGGCCTACCCCTACACCAAGCTGATGACCGCCATCATGGATGTCGACATGGCAGCAGGACTGCTGCTGGCCAGCGCGGACAAGGCCGACGCGCTGGGCGTACCCGAAGAGAAGCGGGTGTACCTGAGGGGGTGGGGCTACGCCGAGGATCCGGCCCACGTCGCCGACCATGCCGAGCTGTGGCGTTCCCCCGCCATGGCCGCTGCATCCGGGGCCGCGCTGGCCGGCGCGGGGATCGGCGTCGATGAGGTGTCCCACTTCGACCTCTACTCCTGCTTCGCCAGTTCGGTGAACTTCGCCCAGGATGCCCTCGGTTTGGCCGAGGACGACTCCCGAGGGGTGACGCAGACGGGAGGGCTGCCGTACCACGGGGGGCCCGGCTCCAACTACATGACGCACTCCATCGCCGCCATGGCCGAATCGCTGCGGGCCGACCCGGGCTCGTACGGACTGGTCAGCGGGGTGGGCATGCACATGCAGAAGCACGTTTACGGGCTGTGGTCCACCTCTGCGGGCTCCGTGACACCCGACCCGCTCGGGAGAGTTCCCGCGTCGCCCTCGCTGATCGTCGATGATCCGGAGGGCCCGGCCATCGTTGCCACCTACTCGGTGCAACACGGCCGCGACGGCGGACCCGAGACCGCTCTCCTGGTATGCGACCTCCCGGCCGGTGGCCGGTGCTACGCCCGGCTCGACGGCGGACCGGCGGCGCTTGAGGAAGCCGAGACCCGCGAGCTCATCGGCCGATCGGTGATCCTGACGCCCCGGGAGGGGATCAACCTGGCCCGGATCGATTGAGAACCAATCGTCGGTGCTTCCGGTGGCCGAGTGAGCTCGTGCTTGTCGGAGGGATGGAGCCATCGTCAGGAGCCACTTCAGGAAAAGGCGGGATGGTGCCTACTGTCTGTCGCGAGCACTGACGTCCTTGCGTCAGTTTCGGCGGAAGTTCATTGGCAAATTTCATTCAGGGCTGGAAGCCTCCCCCAATGACCAACTTCCCTGGCGCCCTCGGTTCACGGACCCACCGGACGCCCATTGACGTGCACCCAGAAGGCGTCCCACCCAAGTCCCTGACGGTAGCGGTGACCGGCCCCACCGGGGAGATCGGACTTCCCTTCATGCGCGCGCTCGAGCGCACGCCTGAAGTCGGGCACATACTGGCTATGGCTCGACGCCCCTTTGAGCCGCGTGACTTCGGCTGGACGAAGACCGAGTACCGCCGGGGCGACATCCTCGATCGCTCGGCGGTAGAGGAACTGGCGGCGGGCAGCGACGTCATGGTCCACCTCGCCTTCATCGTCGTGCAGGCCAGTCCGGCCAGCATCGACATCAACATTGAAGGGTCGCGCAATGTCTTCGAAGCAACCGTGGCGGCGGCGGTTCCGAGGCTCGTCTACACCTCCTCTGTCGCCGCCTACGGATACGACGACCGTGGCGGTGCAGCCCTGACCGAGGACATGGCGGCCGGCGGTTCGGAGCGGCACGCCTACTCCCACCAGAAGGCTGTGGTCGAGCGCGTCCTTGCTGAGGCCCTCTCGGGTTCGTCCACCGATGCCTACATCTTCCGACCCTGCATCGTGGCCGGGCCCGATGCGCCCGCGCTGCTCGACCAGCTTCCCTACAACCGCCTCGGCAGATTCGTACCGGACATCCTGGGCAAGGTGCCAACCGGCTGGATACCCCTGAGGCCAGTCCTGCCCGATCACGGCGTCCCGATCCAACTCGTCCACCACGACGACGTGGCGCAAGCCCTGGTCGCCGCCGTGTTGGGACGCGGGACTCCCGGCGTCTACAACCTGGCTGGTGCGGGAGAGATCCACCTCGCCGACCTTGCCCGAGAGCTCGGCTGGTACTCGGTGCCGATTCCCCGGCGCGCCGTCGCTCTGACGGCGACCGTGCTCTCACGCATAGAGCCCCTGGCGATGGAGGCCGGCTGGCTTGAGGCGATGCGCACACCGATGATCATGGATTGCGCCCGCGCTCGCCGTGAGTTGGGCTGGGAGCCGGTTTACGACACCAGCCAGACCCTGCATGAGCTTGTCGCCTCCTATCGACGCTGACGGCGGCGGTAGGAGCCGGCCAGCTACACCAGGGTGAGCCCCCCGTCGACGGCCAGCACCTGGCCGGTGATGTAGCCGGCATCTTGGGAGAGCAGGAAGACGGCGGCGGCCGCCACTTCCCAGGCCGTGCCCTGGCGCCCCAGCGGCACCGGGGTGCGGGTACGCGAGGGGCGGCCGGCCGAGGCGGCGCGGCCGAGCGGCGTGTCGATGAGGCCGGGGGCCAGCACGTTGGCCCGGATGCCGCGGCGGGCGCCCTCCATCGCCACGTGGCGGGCCAGCCCGATCATCCCCGCCTTGGAGGCGTCGTAGGCCGGGATGCGGCTGCCCGCCTGCAGGCCGGCCACCGAACCGATGAAGACGATGGACCCGTGGTCGGGCAGGATGACCAGGGCCCGGCGGACCAGCATGAAGTGCGCCCGCAGGTTGAGGGCGAAGGTCTTGTCCCATTCCTCGGGCGAGGTGCCGGCCACGCCCATGCCGTAGCCGGTGCCCACGTTGAGCACAATGCCGTCGGGCGCCAAGCCGCGCTCCTCGGCCACCGCCGTCCGGCACCCCTCCTCGGTGGTCACGTCGCAGATCACCACGGCGGCCGTGCCGCCCTCCTCGGTGATCTGGCGCCAGGTGCCCTGGACCGCCTCCTCGTCACGGTCGACGCAGATGACCGAGGCACCCTCGCGAGCCGCCCGTACGGCAATGGCTCGACCGTTCCCGACCGGCGCCTCGGGATCACGCGAGGGTTGGGTCCCCGCCCCGACCACGGTGATGCAGCGGCCCCCGAGCATGTCGGTCACGCCGCCGGGCCTCCGGGCACGGCGCGGGCCAGAGCCTCGGCCGAGGGCTCGAGGGACACGCGCAGCGAGCGCAGCACGGTGGACAGCATCAGGTAGTGGGCGATGAGCATGAGCAGCTCCACCAGATCCGCATTCTGGAAGTGCTGGGCCAGGGTGGCCCAGGTGGCATCGGACACCGCGCCGGCGTCCGCCGTCTCGTCGACGGCGGCCAGGGCGGCCCGCTCAAGTGGGGGCCAGGCGACGGCAGCGAGGTCGCCGCCCAGAGCAGCCGTCTCCTCCGGCGTGACGCCCTGGTCCCGCCCCAGCTCAATGTGGTGCGCCCACTCGTAGCGGCCGTCGAAGCGGTAGGCCGTGCGCAGGATGACCAGCTCGCGCAGGCGTCCCGGCAGCTCACCGGCCAGGAGCGCCCCGCCGAAGCCGAGCCAGCGGCGGAAGAGGTCGGGCTGATGGGCCAGCGTGGTGAAGATCCCCATGGGCTCGCCGGTACCACCCGGGCTGAGCGAGAGCAGCCGGGTCAGCCGTTCGTCCCACTGGTCGGGGCGGAGTGGTTGGATGCGGGGGCCCGGTGCGGTCATACGCCGCATCGTAGGCACCGGGTCCGCCGCGGGGCCCGGTCAGCCGCGGGGCTCCCCGTTGCCCAAACTTGTGGTGGCAATTCCGTGAGTTCGGGGTGAACCGGGCGTTTCCCCCATCAAACGTTGGCTAGGGTGCCAACCGAAGGTGCGGTCCACCTGCCCGAGCACCTGCTCACGGGTGTGGGCGCCGCCCGACCTCTGAAGGAGGAGCGACCGCATGGGCGAGAACGACGATCGACGGGTATCTCGGCGCGGGCTGCTCAAGGGAGGGCTCGCCCTGGGGGCCGCCGGTGCGGCGGCAACCGGCCTCTCCTCGGCGGCCGGGGCCAGCATCGAGAGAGCCTTGGGCATCCGGGCGTCGAGCAATGCATCCTTGAGCGACATTGAGCACGTGGTCTTCCTCATGCAGGAGAACCGTTCGTTCGACCACTACTTCGGGACCATGTCGGCGGTGCGCGGGTTCTCCGATCCGAACCCCTCGCCACCGGTGTGGGACCAATACGGATACCGGCCGGGCTTCGGCGTCGATCCGACGGGCTACATGCAACCGTTCCATCTGGAGCAGGTCTTCCCGACGGAGAACGGGGAGACCACCAACGACATCACCCATAACTGGGGGCCCCAGCACCAGAGCTGGAACAACGGGAAGATGGACAGCTGGGTCACCGCCCACCTGGCTGGGGACGGCGTGGCGAACTTCGCCCCCACCATGGGCTACTTCACCCGCCAGGACATTCCCTTCTACTACGCGCTGGCGGACGCCTTCACGATCTGTGACAACTACTACTGCTCGGTGCTCGGACCGACGGACCCCAATCGCACCATGGCCTTCTCGGCCACCATCGACCCCTCCGGGACCGGCGGCGGTCCGGTGCTGGTCACCCAGGTGCAGGGACGGCCCCAGCAGTACAACACGTTCACCTGGGAGACCATGCCCGAACGCCTGCTGAATGCCGGGGTGAGCTGGAAGGTCTACAACGATCCTTTGGGGCTGGCCCTCTTCAACCCCCTGCCCTACTTCAAGGCCTACAACGACAGCACCACGACCCGGGGCCTGGCCCTGCAGAACCAGGCGCTCGCCCCGTCCTACCCCGCCAACCTGCAGGCCGACGTCACGGCGGGCACGCTGCCCCAGGTCAGCTGGATCCACGGGCCCATCACCCAGTGCGAGCACCCGGCCACGTCGCCCCAGTGGGGCGAGAACTTCGTGCAGACGGTGCTCAACATTCTGACGTCGAACCCCGAGGTGTGGGCGCACACCCTGTTCATCGTCAACTACGACGAGAACGGTGGCTTCTTCGACCATGTGGCGCCGCCGACCGCCCCGCCCGGGACCCCGGGCGAGTACCTGACCATGAACCCGCTCCCGGCGGCCGCCAGCGGCGTGGCCGGGCCGGTCGGGCTCGGCTTCCGGGTTCCCTGCTTCGTGATCTCGCCCTTCAGCCAGGGCGGCTACCTGAGCAGCGAGGTCTTCGATCACACCTCGACCCTGCGCCTCATTGAGACGCTCTTCGGGGTCCAAGTGCCGAACCTGTCGGACTGGCGACGCTCGGTGACCGGTGACATGACCAGTGCGCTCGCCCTCGGTCAGCCCCCCAATGCCGCGGTGCCCACGCTGCCGGAGGCCTCCCTGACCGTCCCGCTGGTCGACGAGCAGATGATCGTCAACTCCCTGCTCGGCACGGCGGACTACGGGATCCCCTACCCGCCGCCCACCCAGAACGTGATGCCGGTGCAGGAGACCTCGCCCAACCGGCCGGCGCCGCCGCACTGACCCGGCCCGGAAGATCGCCTGACCCGGGCGATCGCCCGACCCGGGCGCCTCGCACCTTCCGCCGGGGGGCGCATAGGGTGTGTGACACGAGTGTCAGGCATGGACCGGCACGAAGGGAGGACCGACGATGCGCACCGAAGACCTGATCCTGGTCAGCGTGGACGACCATGTGATTGAGCCGCGCGGCATGTTCGACGGCCTGCTGCCGGCCAAATACCAGGACAAGGCGCCCCAGTTGATCCGCCGGGAGGACGGTACCGACTTCTGGCATTACGACGGCAACGAGATCCCCAATGTGGGCCTCAACGCCGTGGTCGGCCGGCCACCCGAGGAGTACGGGATTGAGCCGACCTCGCTCGACGACATGCGGGTAGGTTGCTACGACGTGCACGAGCGGGTCCGTGACATGTCGGTCAACGGCGTGCTCGGTTCCATGTGCTTCCCCTCCTTCCCCCAGTTCTGCGGGCAGCTCTTCGCCCGCCGCGAGGACAAGGACGAGGCGCTGGCCATGGTGCGCGCCTACAACGACTGGCACATCGACCACTGGTGCGGCGCCGAGCCCGGGCGCTTCATCCCCCTCTCCATCCCGGCCATATGGGATCCCGCACTGGCGGCGGCCGAGGTGCGCCGGGTGGCCAAAAAGGGCTGCCACGCCGTCACGTTCTCGGAGAACCCCGAGAAGCTGGGCTGGCCCTCGCTGCACAGCAGCCATTGGGACCCCTTCTGGGACGCCTGCTCGGACGAGGGCACCATCATCTGCATGCACCTGGGCTCGTCGTCCCAGCTGGTCGTCACCTCGGTGGAGGCCCCGATCGACGTCATGATCAGCCTGCAGCCGATGAACATGGTGCAGGCAGCCGCCGACCTCTTGTGGTCGCCCATCCTGCGCAAGTACAAGGATCTCCACTTCGCCCTGTCCGAGGGCGGCATAGGGTGGATCCCTTACGCCCTCGAGCGCATCGACTACGTCTACCAGCACCACCACAAGTGGACGGGACAGGACTTCGGCGACATGCTGCCCAGCCAGGTCTTCAAGGAGCGCATCATCACCTGCTTCATTGATGACGCCTTCGGGGTGGACAACCGGCGTTACCTCAACATCGACAACATCACGTGGGAGTGTGACTACCCCCACTCGGACTCCACCTGGCCCACGGCGCCCGAGGCGTGCATGAAGTATTTCGCCGAGGTGCCCGACGACGAGATCAACAAGATGACGCACCTCAACGCCATGCGGCACTTCCAGTTCGACCCCTTCAGCGTCCGACCGCGTGAGAAGTGCACGGTGGGCGCCCTGCGAGCGGAGGCGGCAGATGTCGACACCTCCCTGGTCTCCCACGCCAAGGGCCACACGTCCACCAACGCCGACGGCATCGTGAGCCTCAGCACGGTGGTCGACAAGCTCGGCCCCTCCCGGGACTGAGCCGAGCGCCCCGGTGTCGATCGACTACGCCCTGGGGGACGACCACGTCGTCACCATCACCATCAACCGCCCCGAGGCGCGCAACTCGTTGGACATGGAGCACTTCTTCGGTTTGCGCTCGGCCTGGGAGCGCTTCGACGGGGAAGATGACGCCTATGTGGCCATCGTCACCGGTGTCGGACAGGACTTCTGTGTCGGCGCCGACCTCAAGACCTATATCCCCCAGATCACCGAGTTGCAGATGAAGATGAAAGCGGGCGAGGTCACCGAGATCGACGGCTACCGGCTCGACGACGGAATTAAGGCGGTGCTGCGGGGCACCAAGATCTACAAGCCCATCATCGCCGCCGTGAACGGCAACTGCGTGGCTGGTGGCATGGAGATGCTCGGCGGCACCGACCTGCGGGTGGCCGCCGACACCGCCACCTTCGGTGTGATGGAGCCCAAGCGCGGCCTGTTCGCCGGCGGCGGGACGACGGTGCGCCTGCCCCGCCAAATCCCCTACCCGGCCGCCATGGAGCTGCTGCTGTGCGCGGACAGGGTGCCGGCCTCACGGGCCTATGAGATGGGACTGCTCAATGAGGTCTGCCGGCCTGGCGACCTCATGGAGCGGGCCTACGACTACGCGCACCGGATCACGGCCAACGGCCCCTTCGCCGTGCGCAAGACCAAGGAGTCGGTGCTGCGCGGCCTGGCCACCAGCATGGGCGAGGCCTACAAAATCGAAACCGAGATCTCCCGCGAGGTCTTCTCCAGCGAGGACGCCAAGGAGGGGCCGAAGGCGTTCGCCGAGAAGCGCACCCCCGACTGGAAGAACCGCTGAGGCTAGGCGTCCACGGGATGCTCGTTGCCGGGCGGGCGGACGTCGACCCCGCGTTCCCGGAGCAATTCTTCGAGCCGTTGACGCTCGGACGCGGCTTCCTCGAAGAGCTCGGGGTCAAAGGCGATCGACAAGGCGGAGCACAACCGGAGGAGCAGGCGGTCGTAATCGAGATCGAGCGCGAGATCCTCGGCCAATATGGGTCCCTCGTCGGCCGCATGGCCCGACAGGCGCCGGCGGCACTGACGAAGACTGATGACGAGTTCCTCCTGCGACTCGGCCAGCACAACGGGTCCTCCGTCGACACTGAGCGCGCCGAGCAACTCGCTGTACATGGTCATGCGCTCAGCCTTCTCCCGTGGAGAGCCGTCCACTAGGGCATATAGTCCCGACCTCACTCGAATAGGGCCTAAAGTCCTCTTCCCGAATCGGCGGAGATGCGGGTCCTGGCGCGCTCAGGACCCGGTGGCCGGTGACGCCCGACCCCGCTGGCGGGAGACACGCGCCCCTCAGGAACCGGGAGGTCGATACTCCACCTTGGCCCCGGCCGCCTGGTCGATCTCCTCGGGGGTCAGCAGGACGGTCGTGGTCACGGTGGCTGCGTCAGGGTACCGGGACTTGCCGCAACTTCCGCAACGACGGGAACCCGACGATGAGTGTCTGGAGTCGCCACCCGCGGGGCGTCAGACCCCGCCGCCGGGCCATGCGCCCCGCCGCCAGTGCCTCACCGCTGTGGATCACTGCCGTCGCGATCAGGAGATTGCGCAGGGCCGGCTGGGACGGAAGCTTTCCCGAGGAGATCTCGGATCCCCTCTCGTGCGCCTTCTTGCTCACCACCAACCTGGTCAGCACCACGATCCCTCCGTCAAGAAGGACGAACCAGAACAACGAGGGGCGGACCACCCCGGGACGCTTTGCCATGCCCTCGTTCTAGCGACCGTGACGCCCACTGACCAATCGGCCCCTCAGGGAGCGCTGCGCTGGAGGGTGACCGGCGCAGCCAGCTGCCCGCAGGCGGCGTCGATGTCCGCCCCCCGGGTCATGCGCACGGTGGCATTGACGCCCAGAGCGGTGAGCTGGTCCCGGAAGCGATGGACCCGGGCGGACGAGGATCCGACCACGGCGTAGCCCGGTGTGGGGTTGAGCGGAATGAGGTTGACGTGGGCGCCGAGGGGGCGGGCGAACGAGGCCAGTTCGGCGGCATCGCCGCCCTGGTCGTTGACGTCGTGGATCATGGCCCACTCAAGGGAGAGCCGACGCCCGGTTGCCTTGACGTACTCGTCACACGCCGCGGCCAGCAGCGCGAGCGGGTAGCGCCGGTTGATAGGCACCAACATGTCCCGCTTCGCGTCGTTGGCGGCGTGCAGGGAGACGGCCAGGTTGACCGGGAGTGACTCCGCAGCCAGCCTGCGGATGCCGGGCACGAGGCCGACCGTCGACAAGGTCAGGTGACGGGCGGAGAGGCCCATGTCGCCGTGGAGCCGGGTCACCGCACTCCAGACCCGGTCGTAGTTGGCCAGGGGCTCTCCCATGCCCATGAAGACCACGTTGGAGAGCCGCCGCGGCCGGGCCTCCCGCATGGCCGCGGCGACCTGCTCGACGATCTCCCCGCCACTGAGGTGGCGCTGGAACCCGGCCTGCCCGGTGGCGCAGAATTGGCAGGCCATGGCGCAGCCGGCCTGGGTGGAGACGCACACCGTCACCCGGTCCGGGTAGTGCATGAGGACGGTCTCGACCCGGGTGGCGTCGTGCAGGGACCACAGCCACTTGGTGGTCTGCCCGTCGTCGGCCGACCGGCGCGACACCTCGGTCAAGGCGGGGGGCAGGGCGGCCGCCAAGGATTCCCGTAGCGCCTCGGGCAGCTCGGTCATCTCCTCGGGGCGTTGCGCTCGCTGGTGCAGGCTGTCCCAGACCTGACGGGCCCGGAAGGGCGGCTCGCCCACCAGGAGCTGGTCCAGCTCCTCGCGCTCCAGGTCGTAGGGCGCGGTCATGGGACCCAGGCTAGGGCCCTCCTGGTGGTGGTCAGTCCCGGCCGAGGATGACCGTCCCGGCGGCGCTGAACCACCCGCTGGTCCCGTTGACGCAGGCCAGGCGGGCGTCGGGCACCTGGCGGTCGCCGCACTCCCCGCGCAGCTGCTTGACCGCCTCAATGAGCAGGAACATGCCTCGCATGCCGGGCTGGCAGGAAGAGAGCCCCCCGCCGTCGGTGTTGGTGGGCAGGGCGCCCCCCACCCGGAGGCGGCCATCCTCCACGAAGGCGCCGCCCTCGCCCTTCTTACAGAAGCCCAGACCCTCCAGGGTGAGGATGACCATGGGGGTGAAGGCGTCGTAGACCTGGGCCGTGTCGATCTCGGCCGGGGTGACGCCGGCCCGCGCGAAGGCCAGCTGGCCCGAGCGGACGCAGGGCGACTCGGTGAAGTCGTCCCATTCGCTCATGGTGGTGTGCGAGACGGCCTCGCCGGTGCCGAGCACCCAGACCGGTGCTTTGGCGCAATCCTTCGCCCGCTCCTCGCTGGTGAGCACAATGGAACCCCCGCCGTCCGAGCGGATGCAGCAGTGCAGCTTGGTCAGGGGATCCCACACCATGGGGGAGTCGACCACGTCGTCGATCGTGATGGGTTCCCGGTAGAACGCCTCGGTGTTGAAGCCGGCGTTGAAGCGGGTGGACACCGCCACCTCGGCCAGCTGCTCAATGGTGGTGCCGAACTCGTGCATGTGGCGCCGGGCCACCATGGCGTAGTGCGAGCCCACCGGGTGGCCGAAGGGCGCCGCGAACTGGATCGGGCCGCGGGTGCCGAAGGAGAGGTTGGCCATGCGGAGCTTCTTCTTCAGGTCGGCCCGCTGGGTGGAGCCGTAGGTCAGCACCACCACCTCCACCAGGCCCTGGGCGATGGCGGCGGCGGCGTGCTCGACCATGAATTCCCAGATGCTTCCGCCGTGGCCGGTGGAGTCGACCCAGTTGGGACGGATGCCCAGGTACTCGGCCAGCTCAATCGGAGGCAGCGCCCCGGTCAGCGACATGAACCCGTCCACCTCGGACTTGGCGATGCCGGCATCGGCCAGGGCCCGGGTGGTCCCCTGGAAGTTGAGCTGGAAGGCCGTCTTGTCGTCCACCCGCCCGCAGTCGGACGTCGACGCGCCCACGATGGCCACGCGGCGGTTCGCCATCGCTCAGCCGCCCCCCATCTTGAGCCCGGGGTGGCGCGAGTGGAACACCTGGGCGTTGACCTCGGCCGCGATGTCGGCAGGGTCCCACTTGAGATCACCCTTGGGGTTGTCGATGCTGACCCCGAGGCGCCAGGGCTCGTAGTGGGCGATGTTGGCCCCCACGGCCCGGAAGACCTGGCCGGTGACATGCAGCGCCTGGTCGGAAGCCAGCCAGGCCACCATGGGAGCCGAGTTCTGCGGGTTGAGTCGGCTGAACTCGTCATCGCCATACTCGTCGGGCTCCTTGAGCTCCACGTCCTTCAGGACACCGCCAGTCAGCCGGGTCACCCCACCCGGCCCGATGGCATTGGCCCGCACCCCGAATCGCGAGCCCTCCAGCGAGGTGATGATGGTCAGGGCGGCGATGGCGGACTTGGCCGAGCCGTAGTTGGCCTGCCCGACGTTGCCCTGCAGCCCGGCCGAGGAGACCGTGTTGACCACGGCCGCCCGCGGCGTCTGGCCCGCCTTGGAACGCTCCCGCCAGCGTATGCAGGCGAACTTGGTGGTGGCGAAGGTGCCCTTGAGGTGGACCCGGATGACCGAGTCGAAGTCCTCCTCGGTCATCGACACGATCATCTTGTCGCGGATGATGCCTGCGTTGTTGACCAGGATGTCGTGCCCGCCGAAGGCGTCGTAGGCGGTGGCGATGAGGTTCTCTGCCCCGCCGAAGTCCGAGACGTCGTCGTAGTTGGCCACCGCCTCGCCGCCCCGGGCCCTGATGACCTCGACCACGTCGTCGGCCGGGCGCTTGTCGGCTCCTTCGCCGCTCGCCGTCCCCCCGAGGTCGTTGATCACGACCTTGGCGCCCTGAGCGGCCAGCTCGAGGGCCTCACCCCGGCCGATGCCATGACCCGAACCGGTCACGATCGCGATTTTGCCGTCCAGAATGCCCATGGGACCCCCTTCGAGAGTGATGACTGACACGTCTGTCAGATACCGTAACGGCGGCGGCGGGAGGCCACAATTCGGACCACGCGGAGGCGGGTCACCCCACGTTCCGGATCGACACTGACGCCGATGTCATATACGGTGAGGCCGTCAGCGGGACCCCGACCACCGGGTCTGCCGCACCTCCTCCCGTTGGAATCGGGGGACGGGCGCGGCTGCGCCCCTGACCGGACACCGCCTGCGCGGCGGTGCAGAGCGAGGGAGGGACGAGACGGTGATTAAGGCAGCGAACGGACCGGCACCCGAGCGGCCGGTCCTCGACATCACGGGCCGTCCCATCGCCCTGCGCCAGATCGACCTGCAGACGTTCTTCCGGCCCCAGCGGGTCGCCGTGGTCGGGGCGTCGGACTCCAACGCCCGCCCCAACACGGCATTGACCAACAAAATCACCACCTGGGCCGAGGAGCGGGGTGCCACCGTGCACTACGTCAACCCCAACCGCCGGGAGGTCAACGGAAGGCCCTGCGCCGCCGCCCTGACCGACATCACGGACCAACTCGACCTGGTGGCCATCCTGGTCGGCGAGCCGCTCCCCATCCTGCGCGACGCCGTGGCGGCCCGGGCCAAATTCGCCGTGGTCTTCGCCGCCGGCTTCGCCGAGGTGGGGGCCAAGGGTGAGAAGGTCCAGGCCGAGATGGAGAAGATCATCGCCTCGGGCGACCTCCACGTGCTCGGCCCCAACACCAACCTCAACGCCTTCGAGGTCTTCCGCGACGACCTCCCGGGCAAGGCCATCGCCCTGGTCACCCAGAGCGGTCACCAGGGCCGCCCGGTGTTCCAGGGCCAGGAGATCGGCATCCGGCTCTCCCACTGGGCCCCGGCGGGCAACGAGGCCGACATGGAGTCGGCCGACTTCATCCGCTATTTCGCCGACCTCGACTCCACCGGGGCGATCGCCTGTTACATAGAGGGCTTCAAGAACGGGCGCACGCTGCAGCTCGCCGCCGACCACGCCGCCCAGAGGAAGGTGCCCATCGTGGCGGTCAAGGTGGGCCGGACCGACGAGGGCACCTCCATGGCCAAGGCCCATACCGGCCATCTCACCGGGTCCGACGCCGTGGTGTCCTCCGTGTTCCGCCAGTACGGCGTGCAGCGGGTCGACGGGCTCGACCAGCTACTCGATGTCTCGGCGGCGCTGGCCCGGACCAAGCCCCCCACGGCGGGCGCCCTCCGGCGCCTGCAGCGCGGCGCGGGCGGCCGGGTCTGCGTGTACTCCATCTCGGGTGGCACCGGAGCCCACATGGCCGACATGGTTGCCGCAGCCGGACTGGAACTGCCGTCCCTCTCCAAGCACTCCCAGACCGAGCTCCACCAGTGGATCCCCCCCTACCTGCGGGTCTCCAACCCGGTGGACAACGGTGGCGCGCCGGTGCGCGACTGGAGGGGCCCCAAGATCATCGACACCATGCTGGCTGATCCCAACGTCGATCTGCTGCTCTGCCCGATCACCGGCGCCCTCCCCTCCATGGGCAACAAGCTCTGCGAGGACCTGGTGGCTGCCGCAGCCACCACAGACAAGCCGGTCTTCGTGGTGTGGGGTTCACCCGTCGGCGACGAGGAGGCCTACCGCCAGACCCTGCTGCAGAGCGCAGTGCCCACCTTCCGCACCTTCACCAATGCGGTGATGGCGGCGCAGGCCTACTTCGACCACCACCGCTTCGTCAGCAACTACAAGTCACCCTTCGCCCACCCGGCCCGGCGCCCCAGCCCGGCCAAGGCGAAGGCGGCGTCCATCGTCGCCCCCAAGGGAGTGCGCCGGGAGAGCGGCACCGCCCTTTCAGAGCAGGACTCCAAGGCGCTGCTGAAGGCCTACGGCATTGCGCTGCCCAAAGAGCGTGTGGTCGGATCTGCGGGTGACGCGGCCAAGGCGGCCAAGCGCATCGGCTTCCCGGTCGTCATGAAGATCGTCTCGGCCGACATCCTGCACAAGTCCGACCTGGGCCTGGTGGCGGTGGGCGTGCGCGACGAGGACGACGCCCGCCGGATGTACAAGCGCCTGATGGCGACGGCAAAGAAGGAGGCGCCCAAGGCGCGCCTCGACGGGGTGCTGGTGGCCGAGATGGTCAAAGGCATTGAGACGGTCATCGGCATCGCCCAGGACGATCTCTTCGGCCCGGTGGTCATGTTCGGCCTGGGTGGCGTGTTTGTCGAGGTCCTGGACGACGTCACGTTCCGCGTGCCCCCGTTCACCCGCCATGACGCCGCGGCCATGCTCGGCGAGCTGGCCGGCGCCGCCCTGCTCAAGGGCGTGCGCGGGCAACCCGCGGCCGACGGCACCTCGCTGGTCGATGCGCTGATGAAGATGCAGCATCTGGCCGTGGACCTCTCCGGCGAGGTGGCTGAACTGGACATCAACCCCCTGCTGGCCGGGCCCGACGGGACCGTCGCTGCTGACGCCCTCGTCGTCCTGGCCTGAGCCAACCGAGGAGAACCGATGAGCGAGACCACGGCAACGGCAGAGAGCCCGGCGGGCGAAGATGTGACCCGCCGCATTGAGGGCGGCATCGCCTGGATCACGTTGAACCGGCCCGAGGCCGGCAACGCCATGACGGGTGCCATGCGCGACCAGATCAGCGCGTGGGTCAGGGACGCCTCGTCCGACCTCTTCGTCCGCGTGGTCGTGATCACCGCCGCCGGCGAAAGAGCCTTCTGCACCGGGGCCGACCTGCGCGGTGGCCGAGCCGCTCCCCGCCCCAAGCCCGACGACGCCCCCGAAGGGGTGATGGGCGACGGCTCCCGCATCATCCGCGACGGCTGGCAGCGGCTGGTGGGCTCCATACTGGACTGCGAGAAGCCGGTCATCGCCGGAGTCAACGGCACGGCGGCCGGAGGCGGCATGCACCTGGCCCTGGCCTGCGACCTCGTGGTGGCGGCCGAGGAGGCCAAGTTCATTGAGGTCTTCATCCGCCGGGGCATCGCCCCCGACGCCGGCGGGGCCTGGCTGCTGACCCGCCTGGTCGGGCTGCAGAAGGCCAAGGAGCTCTTCTTCTTCGGCGACGACGTCCCGGCGGCCGAGGCGTACCGCATCGGGCTGGTCAACCGCCTGGTCCCCCGGGCCGAATTGCAGTCAACCCTGCAGGAGCTGGCCGGCCGCCTGGCCCAGGGACCGACCAAGGCCATCGGCATCGCCAAGTGGCTGACCAACCGGGCCCTCGACGTCGATCGGGCCACTTCGTTCCAGGACGAGGCCATGGCCCAGGAACTGATCACCCACACGCTCGACTCCAAGGAGGGCATCGCCAGCTTCGTGGAGCGCCGCCCCTCTGAGTTCAAGGGCTGGTAAGACTCAGCCCACGTCCCTCAGCCTGGCTTCGTGGTGGTGGTCGCCACCAGCGTGGTCGACGTCGTCGTGGAGCCGGTCCCGCCGGTCGTCGTGGTGCCGCTCGGACCGGAGGTCGTGGTGCCCGAAGCCCCCGAGGTCGACGTCGTTGTCGACGTGGGGGTCGTAGTCGTGGTGCTGGTCGAGGTGGTCGTGCTGGACGTGGTGCTGGGTGGGGTGGTGGTGGTCGGTGCCGGGGCCGGGCCGAAGATCTGCCCGACGCTCGGTGCGTTGGACCCGGAGTGGCCGCCCAAAAGGTTGGTCAGTGGCTTGCCGGCAACGAGCTCGACGGCGGTGACGAACATGAGCGACAGCACGAAGACGATGGCCGCCGTCCCCGCGATGGCGGGCCACCGGAACCCTCGTCGGGATGGGCTGGGCTCGACCGGCTCGTTCGGCGGAGTCAGTTCCTCCTTCTCCTGTACCGCTGTCGCCGCGATTGACGTCGTCTCCACCGTGTCGTCGAGTTGTCCCGACGTGGTGGCACCTTCTTCGGCGGGCGCACCGGCGTCAATCGGAACCGACTCGGTGACACCTGTGGCCGCGGTACCACCCAAGAGCCGCAACAGGTTGGCCCTTGCGGGGACCCGCACGACCACCTGCTTGACCGCCGCATGGCCGCGTTCGATCGAATGGGCGAGCAGCGTGGTGCCGAAGGTGGCGGCCGCGGAACCTATGGCCACACCGACGATGGTGCCCTTGACCCCGAAGAGCGAGGCGATGACGGCCGCCATGACACCACCGCCGGCAGAAGCCAGGATCTGGCGGAACGAGAACTTCACCGCCGCAGCGTCGGGTGCCCCGGCTTGTGGCCGTCCTGGCTCACTCCCCCACGGCCCCGTCGATGCACTCGCGCAGGAGATCGGCATGACCGTTGTGGCGGGCGTACTCCTCAATCATGTGCACGAGGATCCACCGCAGATCGCGGGTCGGCCGAACCGACGAGGCTGAGGAGACGTCAAGGCCCTCCGCCCGGGCGACGATGGAGCGTGAATGGTCGCATTGCAGGCGGAAACCGGCCACGTCGGCGTCGGCCAGGTCGGGATCCAGCACGTCGAAGGCGGCCCCCTTGACCGCCGAGCTGATCGGCACGGGCGCCGGACCGTCGGCGAATATGTGCTCGAACCACCACCATTCGACCACGGTCAGGTGCCGGACCAGGCCCAGCAGCGTCATGGAGGACGGAGGCACGCTCCGGCGGGCCAATTGGTGGCCGTCCAACCCGTCGCATTTCTGGAGCAGGGTGGCCCGGTGATAGTCCAACCAGGCGCTGAGCATGGTGCGCTCATCGGCCTGCAGCGGGGGCTCGGTCCGGGTGACGCCTTGGTGCATCATCCCAGGCTAGTGGCGAATTCTTCGACTGATCGGGGGCCGGTAGCATCCATGCCGTGCGCGACCGGTGGCTGTCGAAGCGGGCCGTCTCCCTCCATGTCGCCACCCTGCTCCTCGTCCCCGGGTGCGCCCTGGGTGCCTGGTGGCAGATCACCCGGGCCTCGGACGGTAATGGCCTCAGCTACCTGTACTCGGTCGAGTGGCCGCTCTTCGCCATCCTCGGCCTCTATTTCTGGTGGATGCTGATCCATACCGACTACGAGAGCGTCGGGCTCAAGGGCATGCAGAAGACCGCGGCGTCAGTGCGTGGAACCGAAGCAGGGAGGGGCGGCCCGCCTGCCGAACCGGGGGTCCAGCCGCACCATCCCCTCGCCGACGAGGACCCCGAACTGGCCGCCTACAACTCCCGGCTGGCCGAGCTGACCACCAAGGGGCCAAAGACGTGGCGCAGCCCCGAGCGGCCGGTCGTGCGCAGGACCCGGTGAGGCGCCTCACCGAACGCGGTCTGAGGGGGGCGCTCTTCCGCTATCAGCTCATGGCCAACGTGGTCGGAGTGCTCATCATCCCGTTGTTCGTGTTCTTCGGCTTGAAGCTGGCCCTCGGGGGCTTCAAGGTGGAGCTCGCTGTCTTCGGGGTCGGTCACGGCTACCTCTACATCGTCTACCTGGTGACGGTCGGCCTGCTCGCCCTCCGGGCCCGCCTCCATCTCCTCTGGATCATCGCCATGTTCGGGGCCGGGCTCGTCCCCGGGATGACCTTTGTGGTCGAGTGGTGGGTCGTGACCCGCAAGATCCACCCGCTGCTGGCCGCCGAGGCCGCCGGAGCGTCAGAAGTAGAGGCGGTCAGCCCAAGCGCTCAATAACGGTGCCATGGGCCTGGCCCCCGCCCTCGCACATGGTCTGGAAGCCGTAGCGCCCCCCGGTGGCCTCCAGTTGGTTGAGCAGGGTGCCCATGAGCCGCACCCCGCTGGCACCCAGCGGATGGCCAATGGCTATCGCGCCGCCGCGGGGATTGAATCGCTCGGGGTCGTAGTCGAAGACCTGGCGCCACATCAGGGCGATAGCCGCGAAGGCTTCGTTGCACTCCACGGCATCGAACTGGTCGACCGACATGCCCGAGCGCTCGAGCAGCTTGTGGGTCACCGGCACCGGCGCCGACAGGACGATCGCCGCATCCTCCGCCGCCAACGCGAAATGGGCGAAGCGGGCCCTGATCGGGAGTCCCATTGCTTCTGCCACCGAGCGGTCGGCAATGAGCATGGCGGCCGCACCGTCCGTCGTCTGTGACGCGTTGCCCGCCGTGATCGCCGGTGCGGTGTCGGGCTCCCAGTGCTGGGCCGGCGGGAGGGCGGCCAACGCCTCCATGGTGGTGGTGCGCCGGATGCCTTCGTCGGTCTGGAGCGACTCTCCGGTAAAGGTGCCGTCCTCGGCCTTAATCGGCACCGGGACCGCCTCGCGGGAGAAGTGCCCGTTGTCCCAACTCTCGGCCGCCCGCCGGTGTGACTCCAGGGCGTAGGCGTCCATCTGCTCCCGCGTGATCCCGTAGCGGTCAGCCAGCACCTGGCTCACACGGAACTGGGTCCAGATGCGCCCATCGACCGCGGCGACGAACGAAGGTGGGAACGGCCCGGTCCCGCCCCGGGCGTTGGAGGCCAGGGGGACGCGGCTCATGACCTCGACGCCGCAGGCCACCACCAGGTCGTAGTGGCCCGCCGCCACCCCGGCCGCCCCGAAGTGAACCGCCTGCTGCGAGGAGCCGCACTGGCGGTCGACTGTGGTGGCCGGGACGCTCTGGGGCAGTCCGGCCGAGACCCATCCGTTGCGTCCGACATTGGTGCTCTGTTCCCCCACCTGGCTCACGCAGCCGGCGATCACGTCGTCCACCCGCTCGGGATCGACGCCGGTCCGTTCCATCAGTGAGGTGAGCGCGAAGCCGAGCAGGTCGGCCGGGTGCCAGTGGGCCAGGGCACCACCCCGCTTGCCGAACGTCGTCCGCACCACGTCGATGATCACCGGCTCTCTCATGCTCTCTCCTCCATTCCGTTGCCTGCCGGTCTACTCGGCGCGAAGGAGTGACGAAGCGGCTTCCTCGCGCCGGACCATGAGGGCTTCGACGGCTTCCCCGGCACCAGCCGGATCACCCTCATACGCTACGGCACCACGGTCGAGGACCACCGCCCAGCCGGCCAGCTTCAGGACCCGTGACACCTGTTGTTCCACCACGACCAGGGCGGTGCCGTTGCGGTTGATCTCCATCAGCCCTTCGTAGACCGTGTCGATGACCACAGGGGACAAGCCCAACGAGAGCTCATCGGCTACCAGCACATGGGGCGGCACCACCAGCACTTTGGCCAGGGAGAGCAGGCGCTGCTGGCCACCCGAAAGGTTGCCCGCCGGCTGGCGCCGTCGTTCCCCGAGAATGGGAAATGCCGTGTAGGCGCGTTCGAGGTTGGCGGCCAGAAGCGCGCGCCCGGCTCGCTGGCGGAAGGCCAAGGTCAGATTCTCCTCGACCGTGAGACTGGAGAACACCCCCCGCCCCTCCACCACATGGGCCATGCCCAGGCGGGCGATCCGAAAGGCCGGCATTCTCGTGACATCGTGGCCGGACAGGAGGATGCGGCCCGAGGTGGCGGTGACCAGGCCGGTCACAGTGCGCGCCACCGTCGACTTGCCGGCGCCGTTGGAACCGACCAGGGCGACGATGCCGCCAGCCGGCACACGGAAGGAGACGTCGAACAGGGCGCGGTAGGGACCGTAGGCCGCGCAGACATTTTCCAGGGCGAGCACATCGTCCCGCTCAACCGGTGGCCCGGCGGATGAAGTCACGGGGTCCCGACCTGGCCCAGGTAAGCCCGCCGCACGGTCGGATCGGCCATCACCTCGGCAAAGGGGCCTTCGGCCACCACCCTTCCCAGATCCATCACCACCGTGCGGTCGACCACTTCGCCCACCATGGTCAGGTCGTGCTCGACCAGGAGCACGGCCGTCCCCTTCTCGCGCTGCACGGTACGCAGCACCGCCGCCACCTCGGCTGTCTCATGGAGATCGAGCCCGGACGAGGGCTCGTCGGCCAGCAGGATCTTCGGCTCAGCGGCCAGGGCCCGGGCCAATTCAACCAGGCGGCACAGACCCAACCCGAGGGAGTTGACCGACGACTCGGCCAGATGGGTGATGCCCACGAGCTCAAGGGTGGCCTGAACGTGCTGCAACTCCGATGATGTGGGTGCGCTCATGTTGAGGAGGTCCCTCCACAGCCTCCCCTCGCCCCGCCGGGACCGTTCCGCGACCAAGAGGTGATCGCGCACCGTCATGTCGGTGAACACCTCGACCTTCTGGTAGGTCCGCCCGATGCCGAGCCGGGCGCGCTTGTACGTCGGCAGCCCTTCCAGTGAACGCCCATCGAATCTGATGGCGCCGGAATCTTGGCGCAACTGCCCGCACACGCAATTGAAGAGTGTCGTCTTACCGGCTCCGTTCGGACCCACCAACCCGACGCTCTCACCGGCATGGACGGTGAAACTGACGTCTTGCGCCGCGACGATTCCACCGTAGGACTTGGATACCTTCTCCAACGACAGCAACATCGGCGGGTTACCCATGGACACCGGTAGTCGAGACGGCCGAGGTGAGCCCCTCTTCGTCATGACGGAAGAGTCGCCGTTCGAACCAAAGCGTCGAGCGACGCTTCTGGTACTCCAACACGCCTTCGGGATGCGATGCGTAGGTCAATGCACCGAAGGCGAACAGGACGATTGTCAGACTGGGACCGCCGAATCTGGCCGGCAGGTACGTGAGGATCTGAAGGGTGACGGCGAAGCCGATGCCCGCTTGGATCGCACCTTCGACAGTGGACACGCTCGTGGTGACGACCAGCACCACGAAGACGAGGGAGTACTGGTAGTTCCAGTCACTCGGAGAGGCGAGTTGCTGCTGCACCGTGACGAGGACCCCACCGAGTCCGGCGATGGCTCCAGACAGAGCGAAGACCATGATCCGCTGCCGGGTCAAATTGATCCCGAGCCCGGCGGCCGCCGTCTCGCTGCCCCGCATGGCAGCCAAATTCCGCCCTACCGTGCCCTTGCGCACCAGGAGCACGATCAAGACGCAAACTGTCAGCACGCTGATGCAGAGCACAAACAGGGCATGGCCGTCGAATTTGAAGAAGGCGTCGGTGCCCAGCCACCGAGCCTGCAGGCTGATGCCCTCCACCCCCGCCGTGATGGAGACTGAACTGAAGAAAGTGCTGTCGAACAACAGTGCGGCAGCCAGGGTCATGAGGGCCAGGCCGAGACCCCGCAATCGCAACGAAAGCAGGGCCAGGAGGATCGCCACCGCCGCGGCCAGGGCCGCCCCCACCAACCCGCCCACCAGCATGTTCAACCCCAAATGGTTCGCCACCTGGGCCGCCGTAAAGGCACTGACGCCCGCGAACGTGCCCTGGCACAACGACAGCTGCCCGGCCATGCCCGTGATGAGCGTCACCGAGAGCAAGACGGTGGAAAGCGCCAGTCCGTAGTTGAACACCCCTTCCCAGGTGACCGGGATCCAGGTGAGCATGGAGATGCAGAAACCAGCCAGGAGAACCCACCACAAGGTGCGGATGATCCGATCCACAATCGGGGCACGGGCGCGGGCTGCGGTTGGGGGTGGAGGCGGATCGATGGTGGCCAGCGGGTCACGGCTCGACTCCAGATTCCGCATGCCGGGAAGGAACAGCAGGGCGCCGACGATGACGACAAAAGGAAGTGCTGGAACCACGGCGGCGTTGAGGATGCTGTTGGGAGGGAGGTAACCCTGCAAAACAGTCGTGGCCACACCGATGAGCACGGACACACCCGCAGCGATCGGCATGGACCGCAGCAGGGCGCAGGCCGCCGCGGCTATGGCCGTCACGGTCAAGGCCGCGAAATTGTCCGCCGTGAATGCCCCGAAGACGGGGGCCAACAACACGCCGGCCAGGCCGGCCATGAAGCTCGATACGACCCAAGCCAGCGCCACCACGCCGTTGGCATTGACCCCGTCGAGCTGCACCAGACGCCGGCTCTCGACGGCTCCACGCATTTGCAGGCCCAGAGGGGTATAGCGGAGCAGCGCGGTGAGCGCCACCAGTACCACCACCGTGACCGAAATGGTCGACAGATAGATCCCGTTGACCGGAGTCCCCATCAATGTGAAGTAGACGACGTTCGGATTGAAGAAAGGGAAGATCGTCGCCGTGGCATCGAGCTTCTGCTGGCCGAAGATCACCGGCAGGAGTTCAGGTATCCCCACCAGGAGGCTGAGACTGCAGACCAGCTTGGCCGTGTTGTTGGAATTGGGGATGCGCCGGAACAGGAGGCGGTCGAAGACGAAGCCCACTGCTGGGCCCATCACCACCACGGACACCAGGAAAGCCGGGAAACCCGGCCACCCGTGGTTCTGGGTCAAGACAGTGAAGACAAAGGCCGAGGCGAACGCCTGGGCACCGAAGGCGAAGTTGAAGACCCCCGTGGCCTGATAGGTCAGGACCAGGCTGACGGCGACGATGGCATACGAGCACCCGTAGGGGATACCCGGGAAGGCGAATCCGAAGAATTGCGCCATAGAAGCGAAGATGTGCCGGGGGCCTGGTCGCTCGGCCTCAGCCGGGCGACGGTGTGCCGACCGGCACGGGGAACACCGGACCCTTCTTCGCGTTGGTCGACTCGAAGCAGTTGAACACGTTCTTGCCCGTGTTCAGCACCGGCACGAATTTCGTGCCCTGCACCTGAATATAGGCCGCGCAGTAGGGCGGCGCGTTCCCGCTGTGCCCACCCTTGACCCAGTTGACCGGCGCGATCAGCCCGCCGGCCGTGAAGGCCGAGATCTTGTTGGTCTGGGCGATCACATTGGCCTGGGTGAGGTTCTTCCCCGCCGCCTTGACGCCGGCCACGAAGAGCGATCCGGACTCCCAGCCCTGAATGGCCACCTCGTCGTAGACGTACTGCGGCGCATACTTCTTCATTCCGGTCAGGTACAGCTTGAGCCCGGGATACAAGCTGGTGGAGGCCGAGAAGGGCACGTGCTGTATGTCGAAGTAGACGCCCTGCATGAGGCTCTTGTTCTGCACCAGCGTCTGCTGGTCATTGCCGTTCAGCCAGAGTTGGGTGATCTTCAGGCCGTACTGCTGAATCGCCCGCGCCATGGAGATATTGCCCTGCACATCCATGCAACTCAGGACCATGTCCGCCCCGGCCTGCTTCATGCGCTGCACGTCAGTGGCCACCGTGGTGCCGGGGTAGTTGATTTTGTAGTCGGTGTAACTGACGTGATATCCGGCCGCGGTCAAGCCGGTGGCCGCCCCCTGGCAGCCAGCTGCCGAGGACACGAAGTTGTAGGCCAGGATGGCGATGGACTTGGCGTGCACCTTCTTGGCCACGTAGGCCACCTCCGGCCCCTCGGCCGGGTAGTACTGCACCGATCCACCGGCGCCGAACAAGTTGTTGGGACCCTCCCAGTTGCCGGTGACGTCGTAGCCGTAGGACGGGATCTTCGCCTCCACGAAAAGGTTGGGTGAGAAGAAGGCGGTGCCCAGGCCGGTCACGGCGAAGACATTGTCCTGGTTGATGAGGGTGTTGGCCAGCTGGTTGAACGTGCTCGGGTTGCCGCCGTCATCCAGCTGGTACTTGTAGTCGATTTTGCGCCCGTTCACGCCGCCCTGGGAATTGATGTAGTTGAAGTACGCCTTCTCCCCCTGAATGAGGGACGAGAAACCGGAGGCCAGGGTTCCCGTCTGGGTCGAGATGGAGCCGACCGTGATGGAATTCGGCGTCACCCCCGGTGCACCGGAGGTTGCGGCACCCGCCGCACCGGAGAACCCGCTCGACGTGATGACACCAGCCAGGATGACCGTCCCGGCCATGGCTGCGCCGCTCAGCAACTTCAATCCCTGCCTCATTCGCATGCCATCCCCGATCATTTGGCCGTTCGCATCCCCCCCCGGGATGCAGTTCACTGTATCGGCACACCCTCTGCCCGACCGCGCACCCTCCGTGCTGCTCTGCCCATCTCCTCTCAGTTCAGGAACAGTCGTTGACGGTCGAATTCGCGCAGGGCACGCACCTCGCCCGGGTCCACCGGTGCCAACTCCTCGACCCTACGGGCTACCTCGGGTTCATACCCGCATGACGCCACGAAGTCCCCCGCCCGCTCCTTCACCGTGCCTTCACCCGCCGGCACCGCACTCACCCGGAACGTCCCGTCCTGACGCCGCAGGATGCCCTTGTCGGTCACCACGCTGACGACCCGCTCACCCGGGGAGGTCACGTAGGCCACGGTGCCGGGCAGCCTCTCGGGTCGCGCCAGCGTCACCACGACGCACGCGGTGGCTCGGCTCGCCACATCGTTGGCCCCGCCGGAGCCCACCAGGAACCGCCCACCGGCCAGCATCGTGGAGTTGAGGGAGCCGTGACGGTCTACCTCGGCTGCCCCCAGGCACCCCACCGACCGGGTGCCGGGCCCGCCGATCACCATGCCCAGGACGCTCGATGCATCGGAGAGGTAGGGCGTGCCCGGGAAGACGCGGTGGTTGAAGATGTAGGGATCGGCCGGTGTGGGCTCGTAGCCCCACAACCCCAGCTCGGCCGTCAGCGTGACGGGGCTGCCACCGGCCCGGGCCCGGGCCACGGCGACCCAGGCGGCCAGGTTGGCCACCCCGGCCCCGGCCAGCACGGCATCGGCACCCACGTCGGCCACCACCAGCTCGACCTCGCGGGCCCCCAACACGGCCGCCTGTTCCCACGGCGTGACGGTCGGATTCTCGACCACCGGGTTGGCGTCGGCGTCGGCCCGCCACGATGCCGGGTCGGACCGCCCCTCCAGCCAGCGCAGGCGATCGGCACCGACCTGGACCAGGTACTCGTCGTGGCTTGCGGGCCCGAGGACCCACTTCTCCGCGAAGGCGTCGAACTCGCCCTTGGCCGCCGCGTCAGCCACCAGGTTCCAGAAGGCGATGTCCTCGCCGTAGCTGCGCACGGGCAGGCCCGGTGCGTAGCACCCACCCGGATGGGCCCCGAACGGCGCCTCGACCACGGCCAGGACTCGATGACCCGGCACCCGGACCCGGTGCCCCAGGCCCATCAGGTCATCGACCACCTTCTCCACCGTCGCCACCACCCCGCGGCGAGCGGCCAGCGCTCCCCAGACGCCCTCGAGCAGGGGTTCGGAGAAGACGAGGTTGCCCGCCCGGTCGGCCAGGGCCGCGTGCACGAGGGCCACGTCGGGCACCAGGGGTGCCAGCAGGCCCAGCGGCCCGAACGGTGAGTCCACCACGCGGAACGCGTCATTGTCGGCCATGGAGGAGCCGACCAGGGAACCCGTCACCATGGCCGGTAGGCCCCGGGCCGCCGCTTCCAGGCGCTGGGCCAAGGTCAGGATCGACCAGTGCTCGACCTCCACCGCACCCGATTCATAGGCTTGGCGGAAGATCGGGTTCGGCGTGTAGGTCGGGAAGCTGTTGCCCGAATAGGTGGTAACCACCTTCTTGACCAAACCGCCGCGGAAGAAGAGGGCGCCCAATGCGCCCAGGCTGGTCATGATCAGGGTGAACCCCGGGTCCTGGCCCCAGAATTGGCGGGCCCACTCGCGGGCTCCCGCCGTCCAGCGGCTGTGGCCCAGCATCACATGCACCGAGTCGCCCGGGCGCACGTTCTGGGCCACGGCGTCGGCCAGGGACGTGAAGTCCGGGGCACGCCGGGAGACTCCCCGTTCCATCATGGCTCCAGCAGGGCGAGCGGCTGGGAGGCGCCAAGGCCCCGGTCACGCCTCAATTCGGACTCCCCGCGCACCTGCACACGGTGTCAGGCTAGCCAGGGGGCTACCCGGGGCGGCACTACGATTCCCCCGGCATGGGAGCGGAGCCAGTCCAGCGTGACCTGGCAACCGCCACCAACGGCGTGACGAGACAGCAACGCGCAGCCCAGGACCCGTCGGGTCCTGCCCGGGGACTTCCCTTCGGGGAGCCGGATGCGTTAGGCGCACCGGCGAGCAGGCGGGTGTTGCGCAGCCAGGGCAAGCGCACCATGCGCAAGCTGCTCAATGCGGCCATGATCGCCTTCGACAAGCGGGGCTACCACGCCACCCGGGTCAACGACGTGGTGGAGATCGCCAAGACCTCGCACGGCACCTTCTACCTCTATTTCTCCAACAAGGAGGATCTCCTGCGGGCATTGGTGACCGAGGCGGCTGCCGAGGCGCAGGAGCTCTACGACGCACTCGACATGTCCCCGGAACAGGGTGCTACCCCCCAGTGGGAGGACGTGCACCGCTGGGTCAGGGCTTACTCGGAACTCTGGACCCGGTACGCCCCCCTGTTCCGAGCCTGGACCGACCTTGCCAGCATCGATCCCGACCTCGTCGATGTCATCCGCCAGACCTTCACCGTCATGTCGGGCGCGCTGGCGCAACAGCTCGGCCCGGACACTTCGGGGCACATCATCGATCCCGATGCTGCCGGCATGGCCACACTGGCCATGCTCGACCGGTTCCACTACCTGCGCGAATTCGTCGGCCCCCCGATTGACGAAGGGGCGCTGCAGACGTTGACCACCATGGTCTACCGGGCGCTCTTCGATCCCAGCGCCTAGAAGGCCAGCCGGTTCGTGGTGAGGCCGGCCCAGAACCCGCCGTCGGTGTAGACGTTGGAGCCGGTGATGTAGCTGGCCATGTCGCTGTTGAGGAAGACGAGGATGTGTGCCTGCTCCTCGGGCGTGGAGTTGCGGCCCAGCGGCTTGGGGAAGGCGTCCATGAAGTCCTTGCCCATGTAATTCTCGAAGTCCGGCATCATCGGCGTGTCCGTCGGCCCGGGCGACGTGCAGTTGACCCGGATGCCCTGCGGCGCCAGGTCGAGCGCGGCATGCATCGTCCACACAATGATGACCTGCTTGGAGAACAGGTAGCCCTCTCCGACCAGCTCGGGCCTGGCTTCGAGCCACGCGCGGGCGGCGTCGTAGCCGTCGGTCGCCACCAGCTCGGCGATGACCTCGAGCATCTGGTCCCAGCCGATGCCACCGGCCGAGGAGATGGTGGCCACGGCGCCCTTGCCGTGCATCATCGGTGCGATGCGCTGGGTCAGGTGACGGGCGGCCACGAAGTTGACCAGCATGGTGTCCAGCCCGCTGAACGGCGGCCCGGGCAGGCCGGCACAGTTGAACAGGGCGTCCACATGCCCGCCGATCTTCTCGACGGTGGCGTCAATGGCATCGGGCCGGCGCAGGTCGGTCTCGTAGAAACCGGCCACCTTGGCGTTGGGCTCCTTCAGGTCGAGGACGTGCACCTCGGCACCGAGCTCCACCAGGTCGTCCACCACGGCGGCGCCCATCCCGGCTCCCCCGCCGCCGCTCACGACCACCCGCTTGCCTTCGTAGCCCCATGCGATGCCCATTGATGCACTCCTGTTTCCCACACCGGTCCGTGCGGCGATCGCACGTCCCCCCGACCGCGTCCCGGGTCGGCCGGCCACGACGGCCTGTCGGCGGGAATCCTGGCAGAAGAACCAGCTCCCTGCCCAATGGCACGACGACTACCCAGTTGGCTTGAAGACCAGATCGAATATCCCGTCGACGCCCGAACCGTGCAGGGTCAGGCCGCCGTCCACCACGATGTTCTGGCCGGTGACGAAGCGAGCCAGGTCCGAGCACAGGAACACCACCACATCGGCGATGTCCTCCGGTTCCCCAATCCGGCCCACGGGCGTCCCGGTCTCGAACCGCTCCACCTGGTTGGGCATGAACTCGAACATCGGGGCCGTCATGGCCGTGCGGATCATGCCCGGCGAGACCGCGTTCACCCTGATGGACGGGGCCAACTCAAGGGCGGCCGACGCCGTGAGGGCGGCCACCGCCGCCTTGCTCGCCGCGTACGGCCCCTCCCCGGCCGCCGGCCGGGTCCCGCTGATGGACGCCGTGCTCACGATCGACCCACCGGCCGCCCGCATGTGGGGCACCGCAGCCCGGAAGCCGGCCCAGACGCCCGTCAGATTGACCCGGAGCACGCGGTCCCATTCGGCCGGCTCCATCTCGTGCAGGCGGTTGAACGTGCTGGTCCCGGCGTTGTTGTAGAGGATGGAGAGGCCGCCCAGCGCCGCCGCGGCGGCATCGATCACCTGACGGAGCCCGTCGGGGTCACCCACGTCGGCGGCAAATCCGTGGCCGCCGACCTCCTCGGCCACCACGGCGGCCGAATCGCCGTCAATGTCGAGCACGGCCACCCGGGCACCCTCCTCTGCCATCCTGCGGCAGGTGGCGCGGCCGATGCCCGAGCCACCGCCGGTCACGACGGCTTTCCGTCCGTCAAGCAGACCCATCGTCCTCGCCCTCCGATCGCTTCCCGGAATCCGAGTCATCTTGACCCGCACCGCCATCGACTGCCCGCCGCCCATCCCGGTCGGCCCACGGGGGCGCATCGAAGGCGATCGGCACTTCCAGCTCCCGGATGAGGAGTTCCTGGGCCATGCTCAAATGCAGCGTCCCGTCCTCACCGTGCATGGTTGCCCTCACGGTGGACCGACCACCGGCGTTGACCAACGCCTGGAGGTCGAAGATGCTCCAGGCGCCCGGCTTCCAGGGGCGGTGGAACCAGACGGCGTGATCGAGGCTGGCATCGGTGTGGCGACCCCAGGTCCCCAGGCTGTGCGGCCGGAACGCGGCCCCCGTCATGTCCGAGAAATAGGCCAGGACGCACGCGCGCAGTGCCGGATCGTCCGGCATTGATTGCTTGGTGCGGAACCAGCAGCGTCGCGTCGAGAGATAGGTACCGTCCTCCCGCCGATCGGTGGCCCCCACCTCACGGATGTCGAAGGGGAACGGGGCTTCGAAGCCGTCAATCTCCTCGGGTCGTGCGATGCCCGGCCCCATCGGCAGTTGGTAACTGTCGCCGACCTCGGGAATATGGAACGAGCAGATCATCCGGAAGACGGTTTTCCCCTCTACCGAGGTCGTCACCTCCCGGGTGCTGAAAGACCGCCCGTCACGCACCCGCTCCACGCTGTGGCTGGAGGGCACCCCGGGGCTGCTCGGGCGCAGGAAGTATCCGTGCAGGGAGTGCACCTCGAAGTGGTCCGCTACCGTGCGGGAGGCGGCGTGCAGTGCCTGGGCCACGACCATCCCGCCGAACGTGCGGTCACCACCCCACCAGGACGGGCTGGTGGAGACAAAGACACGGTGCCCGTCGGGGCCCGGATCCACCTCGGCGGAGGTGATGGCGTCCACCAGTTGGGCCACCGAGCCCGACATGAACTCCGTCTCGTCAATCTCCATGGCCGGCCGCCTCCACCCTCCAGACCAGTACCCTCATGGGAGCACCACGTCGATCGCCATACCCTTGGCGGCCAGGTCGACGCAGGCATTGTCCTCGGCGTAGCGCAACCCCTGGACATTGAACAGACGGACCTCGGGGGCGTCGACCGGAAAGGGGCCCCAGTGCCACGTGCCCCGGTGCAGCACTAGAGGTTCAAGGGGCTCCAGGCGGAAGACATGAATGGATGCGACGTCGCCCGGATCCGTGAATTCGACCCCGGCCGGGGCCACCGCGATCACCGCCGGCACATTGAGCGACATGATCGACTGGGTGTGGGTGTCATGGCGGTAGAGCATCTCGCAGCGCAGGCCCTGACTCGTACCGGGCACCTCGGCTCGGGCGTGCCCGATGATGTTCACGTGGACGTCCCCCCAGGCGAACTCCATGCGATGCACACCATCTCGAGGGTCGGTGTCGGGCACGGGGAGCCAGCCGAAGGGCGCCCAGGCCGCGTCGCTGAGTGGCTCCGGTCCCACCGCTCGCCGCTCTCCCGACACCGCCACCCCTCTTATTCGTCGACCCACTATGCGCCCATGGTCCACCGGGACCTAACCTGACACCACGGTAAGTCTAGGGAGCCAGGGAGGTCGTCAAAATGGACGTGCGCAGCATTGAGGAAAAGGCGCCGGTCGTCGAGCACAACGGCACCGTCCCGGTCTGGTGGATGATCGAATCCCGCGAGTTCAAGGACATCACCGACGGGGGCTACCTTGAGCTGGTCAACGAGTTCGAGGTGCCCGGCGGCGGCCTGGTGGATCCCCACTCCCACCCCACCCACGAGTTCTATTACGTCATGCATGGCCGGGGCATCATGACCATCGACGGCGAGGACCGCGCCATCGCCCAGGGCGACCTGGTCTACATCCCGCCGGACAAGGTGCACTCCCTGCGCCCCGTCGGCGACCACGCCCCCATCCACTGCTTCTGCTTTGCCATCGGCGTCAAGGGCGCCGGCGAAATCAACTACACCACCCACTAGGGAGGTGGGGCGCGTCCTGGTCACCCGCCACCTGACCGAGGGCGGTACCGATCCACTGAGAGAAGCGGGCCACGAGATCGTGGCGGCGGAGGTCGACGTCGCGCTCACGCAGGACCAACTTGAGGCCAAGGCCGGCCAGTGCGACGGCATGGTCTGCCTCCTCACCGACCGGATCGACGCCGAGGTCCTCAACGCAGGCGCGGCGGGGCGACTGCGGGTCGTGGGCACCGCCGCCGTGGGTTACGACAACATAGATATGGCTACCGCCCATTCGCTGGGCATCACGGTGTGCAATACGCCGGGCGTCCTCACTGAGACGACGGCCGACCTCGCCTTCCTCCTCATCCTTGCCGCCACGCGGTCCTCGACCCCAGCCGAGGATGACGTCCGCCACGGGCGGTGGGCGGGATGGGGATTCACCGACCATCTCGCCCGCGATGTGCACGGCGCTACCCTCGGCCTGGTCGGCTACGGGCGCATCGCCCAGGCGGTGGCCCAGCGGGCGTCGGGCTTCGGTATGGAGGTCCTCCATACCGCCCGGCACGACACCGGACTTCTCGGCTTCGTGCCCACCCTGGACGAACTGCTCCGGCACTCCGACGTGGTCAGCCTTCATGTACCGCTGACCGAGACCACCCACCATCTCATCGGCAGGGCGGAGCTCGCCCTCATGAAGCCGACCGCGGTCCTGGTCAACACCGCCCGGGGCCCGGTGCTCGACGAGGATGCGCTCGTGGACGCGCTGCAGGCCGGCACGATCCACGGCGCCGGCCTCGATGTGTTCGAGGGTGAGCCGTCCATCAACCCGCGGCTGCTCCACGCCCCCCGGGTCACGCTCCTCCCCCACATCGGCAGCGCTACGGTCGAGACGCGGACCCGCATGGCCCGGCTGGCCTGCCAGGGAGTGTGCGACGTGCTGGCGGGAAGGATCCCCCCCAATGCGGTACCGGCCGAATGAACGCCGACCGTTCAAACATCGGCCGGTCATGGGGCGACCGAGGAGCTATACGACCGCCTCGTCCTTCAACTGACACTCCTCGGGCGTGAAGAACGAGGTATTCGTGCGCGCAGTTCGACGAATCGCGGGTCCCGCCCTGGCGACGGGCGTGACCCTGGTCACGGTGGGGATCTTCACCGTGGTCCCCTCGGCCCCGAGGGCCGGTGCCGTCTCCGTGGGCTGGCAGACCACGGCGACCTATGTGCCGCTGGTCAACCTCCGGGCCGTCTCCTGCGCCCCCAGCGCGTCGCCGAGCAACGCCACCTGCGTTGCCGTCGGTGACGACGGCGGCAACGTCAGCAGCATCATCGGGACCAACAATGGTGGGGCGAGCTGGTCGACCGAGACGCCTCCCGCCGGGATCCACGCCCTCTCCACCGTCTCGTGCCCTTCCGCGAGTGTCTGCTACGCAGGGGGTGGAGAGGGGATCATCACCACGTCAAACGGCGGGGCGAGCTGGAGCATCTCCGATTCCGGGTTCGTGGCGAACGCAATTTCTTGTCCCGGCATTTTTGCGTGTGCGGCAGTCGGGGGCTCCAGCATCATCGGGACATCAAACGGCACCACTTGGTCACCCCAAACTGTCCCCGCCGGGACCGGGGACCTCACGGGCGTGTCCTGTCCCACAGACACGAATTGCATGGCCGTTGGTAGCGTCAACTCCAACCCTGCCATTATCGGGACGACCAACGGAACTAGCTGGGCGACGCTGGACCAGCCGTCCTTGACGTCACTAACTGCCATATCCTGCCCGGTTGCCACGAATTGCGTTGCCGTCGGCACTGCCAACGGCGGAGGCGCCGCGACGCTCGACACCACGAACGGTGGTGGTGTGTGGACGAATCCGACGACTCTTCCCAGTGGGGTGCAATTGAACGCGATCTCATGCCCCACCAGCAACGACTGCATTGCCACGGGCACCAACTTCGACTCGACCCCTTACGT
>Ga0307374_10001145_pt1 | contig 49859 bp, 43 predicted proteins | sample OX3MG_FD_202532 | JGI IMG/M metagenome (GOLD analysis project Ga0307374, IMG submission 202532) | Soil microbial communities from Risofladan, Vaasa, Finland - OX-3 | ecosystem: Environmental > Terrestrial > Soil > Coastal area > Acid sulfate soil | place: Finland: Risofladan, Vaasa | collected...
ACTCCTACGCCACTGGGACTGCTGGGCGCTCCTCGGCGCTTCTGGCGCGCATCGTTGAGGCCGCGTCGCGGTCTCGGATGAAGACGGCGATGACCGCGCCGATCAGGGGGAGCGCCGCGGCGGCGAGGAACGCGATCCGGAAGGCCGTGACATTGCCGGCGAGCGGGGCGTTCGAGGTCAGCAGGCCGACGATCGCTGCCAGGGTGGCGACACCGAGGGCAGCCGCCAGCTGACGTTGGGCGCTGTAAAGCGCGGAGGCGCGACCGGTATCGCGGGGGGAGATCTGCGAGAACGCGCCCGCGTTCATGGGGATGACGACAAAGGCCCACCCGATGCCGACCGCGAACATGTCGAGGCGGAAGAGCCAGAGGCTCGGGTCGTTCATGAACAGCGCCAGGAGCGAGGTCGTGATGGTCACCGACGCCATCCCTCCTGTCACCAGGCGGCGCGGACCGATGATCGGATAGAGGCGTCCGACCAGCTGGGACGACACGAGCACCCCGAGCGCCTCGGGCGCGGTGCTCGAGCCGGATACGAGCGCAGAGAGCCCTCTCCCGGACTGGAGCCAGATCGGTGCCACGAACAGGAGTCCGAGGAACCCGGCGGCGCCGAAGAGTGACGAGAGGTTCAGGACCCCGAAGAGGCGGCTGCCGAGCAGCCGGAAGTCGATCAACGGGAGCTCGGCGTGCAACTCCACCCAGATGAGCGCCGCGATGAGCGCGACTCCGCCCGCCGCGGTCGTGAGTATCAGCGGCGAGGTCCAGCCATCGGTCGCCGCCTCGCTCAGCGCGTAGAGGAAGAGGCCGAAACCGGAGGCTGCGAGGAGGAACCCGGGCAGGTCGAATCGTTCGCCGGCGCGAGCCCGATGCTCGGTGAGCTTGAGAGTGCTGAACACCAGCGCTGCGATCCCGATCGGCACATTGACGAAGAACACCCAGCGCCACGAAAGGCTGTCCACCAGCGCGCCGCCCACGAGCGGTCCCAGGGCCGGCGCCATCACGGTCGGGATCACGAGGATGCGAGCGAGCCGCGCGCGCTGGGCGGGGGGAAACGCCCTGTAGAGCATCGCCATTCCGGTCGGCGTGAGCATCCCGCCCCCGGCGCCCTGCAGCACCCGGAAGAGCACGAGCTCGAGGATCGACTGCGACAGGCCGCAGAGTGCCGATGCGACGGTGAACAGCGTGATCGCGAAGACGAACGTGCGCTTGGTGCCGAAACGATCGCCGACCCAGCCGGAGGCCGGGATCCAGACCGCGAGGCTCACCAGGTAGCCGACGACGACGCCGTCCGTCGCCGGGGCGCCGATATCGAAGCCGCGCGCGATCGCCGGCAGCGCGACATACACGATTGTCGCGTCCATGATGGTCATGAACATCGCGACCACGTAGATGGTCCCGATGATCCGCTGGTGGCTCAGCCGGAGCAGGCGCATCGGGCAATCGTGGCGCAGCGGCTCCGAGCGGTGATCTGCGCGCCGGGCACGCACCCCGCTCGTTTGGCTCCGGTCGCTCCGGGTAAGCTTTGTCCATGGAGATCAAGGAGCTGGGGCACATCGTCCTGTACGTTCACAACATCGAGCGGTCGGCAGCGTTCTACGGCGACGTCCTCGGCTGGAAGCAGCTCAAGCCCGCTGAGTCAATGTCACTGGGGCGCTTGCCCGTGGCCCTGTTCAGCAGTGGCCGCACGCATCACGAGTTGCTGTTGATCGAGGTCGGGGAGGACGCGAAACCCCTGCCTGCGGGCCGCCACGTCGGTCTGTATCACTTCGGTCTGAAGGTTGGTGACAGTGACGACGAGCTGCGCGCCGCGGCGCGTCGCATCGAGGAGGCCGGGGTGCGTGTCGTCGGCGCGAGCGACCACACGGTCACGCACAGCCTCTACATCCAGGACCCGGACGGCAACGAGATCGAGCTGTACATCGACGTGCCCGGGGTGAGCTGGGACCTCGACAACATCATGGCGCCCGTCAAGGCGCTGGCCCTCTAAGGAACAACCTGCATGCCTGCCGTAACCGTCGCCGACATCACCGCGCTCCCGCACATCCCGCAGCCGGACGCCGCCGCATCCACGATCCGTCCCGTGATCAGCGTCGCCACTGCGCCGCACGGCTTCGAGGGCGAGGGGTTTCCCGTGCGCCGCGCGTTTGCCGGCACCGACCCTGCGCTCATCGACCCCTTCATCCACATGGACCAGATGGGTGAGGTCGAGTACGCGCCGGGTGAGCCGAAGGGAACGCCCTGGCACCCGCATCGTGGCTTCGAGACGGTCACCTACATGATCGACGGGACCTTCCAGCATCAGGATTCCAACGGCGGCGGTGGCTTGATCACCAACGGCGACACGCAGTGGATGACGGCGGGCGCCGGCATCCTGCACATCGAGCGTCCACCCGAGGAGCTCATCGCCAGCGGAGGCCTCTTCCACGGGTTTCAGCTGTGGGTGAACCTGCCGGCGGCGCAGAAATGGGTGCCCGCCCGCTACCAGGACATCCGCGCCGGCAACGTCGCTCTCCTCAGCTCGTACGACGGCGGCGCGTTGCTGCGAGTCATCGCCGGCGATGTCGCCGGCCACAAGGGCCCGGGCATGACCTACACCCCGATCTCGCTGGCCCACGTGACGGTGAGCCCCGGGGCACGTCTCGTGCTGCCCTGGCCGCGGGATTTCAACGCCCTCATCTACGTGCTTGCCGGGAGCGGCACCGTCGGCAAGGAGCAGCGCCCGTTCCAGACGGGCCAGCTCGCCGCGCTGGGTGCGGGCGACGTCATCGTCGCCACGGCCGGGACCCACCAGGAAAGCCGCCATCCAAACCTCGACCTCCTCATCCTCGGTGGCCGCCCGATCCGCGAGCCCGTGGCCCACTACGGTCCCTTCGTGATGAACACGCATGCGGAGATCGCACAGGCGCTTGCCGACTATCAGGCCGGCAGGATGGGCGCGGTACCGGCGGACCACATCGGCAACTGAGCCGGTCGCTCGCGCCCTACGGGTGCAACTGAGCCCGCCGGGTCAACCGTCAACCGGCGTGGATGGGCTCGCGCGTCGGCGGCGTGGAGGATCCCACCACGTCCACCGGCGGCGTCTCGGGCTCGGTGGGCTTGCTGCGGCGGAACAGCAGCGTGCTGCCGAGGCCCGCAACCGGGAGCGAGACGGCGAGGTCGATCGCCTGGAGCGTGAGACCGGCGCTCACCGCCAGCTCGGCGGGGACGCCCTCGAAGACGAGTGCGCCGGCCCACCATGCCTGGCCGGTCCCGATCCCCGCGATCCCCTGGATCGGGATCGTGAGCAGCAGCGTCCGGATCGAGAGGACGAACCAGGTCTGCGCAACTCCCAGGTTGATGCCGACCATGTGCATGAGGGCGGTGTACTGGATGACCGTCGCGACGCGGCAGAAGGCGGTGCTGCCGAGGAGATTCGCCCAGCGGGCGCGGCTGTTGAGCTCGTCGAGCTCGGCTTCGGCACGCGCCGCCAGGCCGGCAAGCTTCGGCACGCGGCCCGCGACCCGGGTGATCACCGTCCGGGGCCCGGGGATGATCATCGCGAGGAGCACGCCGACCCCGGCGGCGAACACGCAGGCAGCCAGGAGCAGCACCGGCGGCGGCTCGTGGTACGCCGTGAAGAACGACGCGACGACGGCGATGAGCGCAAGGCTCACCGCATCGAGGATTCGCGCCACGACGGCGCTGCCGGACCCACGCGCGACACCGACTGCAAAGCGAGTACGGGCCAGGGCGACGAACGTGACATCCGCCGATGGACCGGGCAGCAGCAGCCCTGCTCCCCACGACGCGGCCGTGGCGCCCAGCAGCTCTCGCGAGCTGCCGTCACGCCTCGAGAGCAGCGCTCCAAATCGCCACGCGCGTCCCACGAGGAAGCATGCGGCGCCGAAGGCGGCCAGAAGAACGGACCCTACCGACAGGTCGACGCTATGCCAGGTCACTCCGTGACCGAGCAGCCGCCACACAAGGACGAGCACCAGAACTGTGACGACACTGGTGATCGCCGCGCGGATCAGACGCCCGCGGCGAGCGGGACCGGAGACCGACACGAATGGACATTGTCACTCTTTTGACCCCCTCCGGGTCCCCGAAATGGCCACCGGGGGCACCGTATTGACATAATCCGAGTTGATAACCCCCTAGAAAGGTCTTCTTTACGAAGGTCGCAGGGTATGAACAGTCTCAGGAGCTTTTTGCATGCGTGACAGAACGGTGATCGTGCTCGGCGGGGATGGCTACCTCGGGTGGCCCCAGGCTATGCACCTGTCCAGCGAGGGATACAAGGTCATCGCTGTCGACAACTTCGTCCGCCGCCGGTGGGATCTCGAATGCGGAACGTCGTCGCTGATCCCCATCTCGACAATGGAGCGCCGGGTGGAGCGCTGGCGTGAGGAGGGCAAGGGCGACATCGAGTGGCGCAACGTCGATCTCACCGACGCCGAGGCGCTCACGGAGCTGATCGCCTCCACCAAGCCCGAGGCGGTCGTGCATTTCGCGGAACAGCGTTCGGCGCCGTTCTCGATGATCGACCGGGAGCACGCGGTGATGACGCAGCTCAACAACGTGGCCGGCACACTCAACCTGCTCTTCGCGATTCACGAGTATGCGCCGGACTGTCATCTGGTGAAGCTCGGCACGATGGGCGAGTACGGGACCCCGAACATCGACATCGAAGAGGGGTACATCACCATCGAGCACAACGGCAGGTCGGACACGCTGCCGTTCCCCAAGGTTCCCGGGAGCTTCTACCACCTGTCCAAAGTGCACGACAGCCACAACATCCATTTCGTCTGCCGGGCGTGGGGATTGCGCGCGACAGATCTCAACCAGGGCGTCGTGTACGGCTGCTCGACAGAGCAGACGGATCTCCATCCCGACCTCGCGACCCGATTCGACTACGACGGCATCTGGGGCACCGTGCTCAACCGCTTCCTCGTCCAGTCCGCGATCGGGAAGCCGCTGACGGTGTACGGCAGTGGCGGCCAGACCCGCGGATTCCTCGACATCCGCGACACTATGGCGTGCGTGCAGTTGAGCATCGAGCATCCTGCGCAGAGGGGTGAGTTCAGGGTCTTCAATCAGTTCACTGAGCAGTTCTCGGTGCTGCAGCTCGCCGAGCTCGTGCGCGACGCGCGCGCCGCCCACGGCGGTGCGACCACCATCGAGCATCTTCCGAACCCGCGCTTCGAGAAGGACACGCACTTCTACAACGCGAAGCATCAGCTGCTCGTCGACCTCGGTCTCAAGCCGCACCAGCTGCGCAGCACCCTGATCGACTCGGTGATCAGGCGTGTCGAGGAGCACCTCGACCGGGTCGATCTCGCGCACATCGGTGTGTCCGACGTCGACTGGGTGACCGGTCAGGCACGTGCGGCGACCGGCAAGGCACAGGTCGCGGCTCCAGCGGAGACGGTGGCGTAGCGCCGGTGGCGCTACCCGAGGTGGACGTCAGTCTCACCATTCCGGCCCATAACGAGGCCGAGAACATCGGTCGCGTCCTGCAGGACGTGATGCAGGTCCTGTCCGAAGGCGGAAGGACCTACGAGATCGTGCTCGTGGACGACGCCAGCAACGACGACACGGTTGCCGCCGCACGCACGGCGATGGGCGACGATGCGAGCAACCTGACCGTGGTGTCCCACAAACAGCAGCGCGGGTACGCCGTCACCGTCTGCGACGGGCTGCGCGCATCGCGCGGCAGGGTGCTCGCGTTCATGGACGGAGACGGGCAGTTCGATCCCACCGATCTCGGACGCATCATCGCGAGGCTGGACACGGCGGATTTCGTCGCGGGGATCCGCAAACGCCGCGCCGATCCCTGGTACCGATCGTTCGTGAGCGGCGTGTACAACCGCGTCGTCCGGCTGTCCTTCGGGATCCGTGAGCGCGATTTCGACTGCGGCCTCAAGGTGTTCACCCGCGAGGTCTGGAACGGCGTGACGCCGATCCAGGCGCGTTCGGCCGTGTTCAACCCCGAGATGTTCTTCAAGGCGCATCGACTCGGTTTCAGGGTCGTGCAAACGCAGGTCGAGCACCTGCCGAGGCTCGCGGGCGTGCGCTCGGGCGGCCGACTCATCCCCGTCGCTCGCGCGATGCGCGATGTCATCCGGTTGCGGATCTGGCTTGCGGTGCACTGGCGACCGGAGGGCATCCGCCGGGAGCGCTCGTAGTGATCCGCGTGCCCAGGACGGCGGTGCCCGGGTTGGTCACCCTCGCCGTGCTCCGACTGCCGTCGCTGATGGAGCCTCACTGGTACACGGACGAGGCCGGCTACGTGAACGTCGCTCGCTCACTGCTCAACGGCAAGGTCCTCTACTCGGAGACCTGGAACAACAAACCGCCGTTGATGCTCTGGACGATCGCGGGCGAGGTGAAGCTGCTGGGGTCCAGCGAGGCCGGCTTGCACGTCCTCACGATGATCACCGGGCTGCTCGCGGTCGGCGCCATCGTGTGGGCCGCCGAACGCCTCTATTCGCCAGGCCGGGCGGTGCTCGCGGGGGTCATCGCGGCGGTGGTGCTCGGGGTGCCGATCCTCGACGCCGAGCTGGCTATCCCGGAGAGCTTGATGATCGCGCCGCTCACCTGGGCCGGGGCGATCGTCCTGGTGCATATCCGGCGCGGCGATGCCACCCCGCCCCTACGGCGCGTCCCGCGCTGGCCGGTGCTCGTCGGCGCGCTCGTGGCCGCCGCGATCGCGTACCAGCAGACCGCGATCGCGGAGACCGCGGCGTTCTTCCTCGCGATGCTGATCGCGCCGAAGCTGTTGCGTCGCGACGCGTTCATCTTTCTCGGGACGGTCACGCTGATCACCGTCGCGTGGTTGGCGGTCGCGATCATCAGCGCGGGCTTGAGCAACGTTGTCTTCGCTCTGGCGGGTTTCTACGTCGGGTACACGCAGAAGGTGCTGCCGTCATCGGCGGGTGGCGTCCTTGCGCATTTCGGACTTGCGGCCTTCGCCACGCTCCTCATCGCGGTGGGCGCCTACCTCGCCCGGAACCGCGAACGCCTCGACTGGGTGCTGTTGCTCTGGTCGGGCGCGACCCTTCTTGTCACGGCCGTCGCCGGGCAGCCCTTCCCGCACTTCCTGGCTCCCGCCGTTGCGCCGCTCGCGCTCCTGGTTGCAGGGATCTCGGTGCCGGTGCCGGCGAGACTCCGAAACGGCGGCTGGCGACCGGTTGCGGACGTTGCGCCGCAGCTCGCGGGGGTCCTCATCGCCTCGCTCATGGCCTCCGTGGCGGGGCTCGACTGGCTGCCGCTCGTCACGCTCGCGCCCGGGGCGACCCATACGCTCAGCCAGTACTACGGCGGCGCCGTGCAGGCGGCCCTCAGCTCGAACGGCTGGACGGCGTGGGGCAACAACTTCGACGCGCGCGTCGAGGGCGACACCGACGTCGTCGACTGGCTGACACAGCACGGGTTGCGCGGCGCGACTGCGGTGATCTGGTCATCGGATGCGTGGGTGTACGCGCTCGCGGATCTCCAGGTTGTTTTGCCGACACCGCCCATCTACAACGACGAGGTGCTGCTCGGGTTCAACGGTCCCGCGGAGGAGGCGGTCGCGAACGCCCGCCCCGTTGTCATCGTGACGGCGGAGGACTCGTTGCAGCAGTACCCCGAGATCGCGAGGCTCCTCGACGGCGTCCAATACGTGAACGAGTTCCAGAGTTATCCGGACACGGTGTGGGTGCGTTCCGACATGGCCGCGCGCCTCCCGTGAGCGCCGGCATCGCCCTGGTCCGCGACCGCCGCCGGTTGCCGGAGGTGGTGCTCGGCGTGGCCACCGTCACTTTCGTCGGGTTTGCCGTTGCGTACACGCGGATCACGCCGATCGGTGCGTCGCCGGACGAGCTGTCGCATCTGAGCTACATCAGCGGGATCGCCGACCATCTCCAGCTGCCGCCGGCCGGCCAGGCGGAGCGGCAGCAGCCGCCGCTGTACTACCTCATGGGCGCGGTGCTCTCCCGCGTGACCGGTGGGGATCCGCGCCTGATCCGCCTGCTCTCGGTGGCGCTCGGTGTGCTGACGATCCTCACGGTCTACCTGATCGGCCGCCGACTGTTCCCGAAGCGCCCGGCGCTCGCGGTGGGCGCGGCGGCGCTCGTCGCCATGCTCCCGGAGGCGCAGTACCTCGCAGGCGCCGTCAACGATGACAATCTCGCGTGGCTCGCCGGTGCGCTCCTCGTGCTCTCCGGCGTGGCCGTGCTCCAGAGCCATGTCCTGACGGACCGCCTCGCGCTCGGTGCGGGGCTCGCGATTGCGCTCGCCGTGCTGGCCAAGGAAACGGTGTGGCTGCTCGCCGTGCTCCTGCTCGCCGTCGTGCTGGTGCGCTTCTGGTCGCGGATCCGCGCGCTGGCGGCAGCGGCTCTCGTCGTGCCATCGCTGCTCCTCGCCGGCTGGTGGTTCGTGCGCAACGCGGTCCAGTTCGGCAGTCCGCTGCCACCCCTGCATCCCATCACCAGCCAGCGCCAGGTGTTCGACTCGCTTGCCCAGGTCCGCGGCTACCTTGCCGCCACCGCGGTGAGCCTCGTCGGCATGTACGGAAACGGAGCCCACTTCGTCGCGATCTCCATCCTCGGGCTGCGGCCGCTGCCCAGCATCGCCGCCGGGGTGGCCGTCGGACTGGTGATCCTGGCGGCGGCGTTCGCCGGCCTGCGCGCGTGGCCCATGTGGACCGTGACGCAGCGGCGGATCGCCGTGCTCCTCCTCGTGGTGATCCTCGTCGCCATCCTGCAGTCGGTGCTGAACTCCGCCACCTTCGACCTACAGCCCCAGGCTCGGTACCTGCTCGTCGCAGTCGGGGCCGCAGCGCCGATCGTCGCCTGGACTCTCGCGTGGCGGGGAGGAGGCCCCATGACCGTGCTGCGTTCAGCCTGGATCGGTGCGCTCGTGGCGGCGGCCCTGGTCCTCGACATCTCCGGCCTCATCACCGCGGCGCACCTCGCCGCCTGATCAGCGAGCCTGGGCCCGGAAGCTCTCGAAGGTCCGCGCGAGGCCGTCCTCGAGGGTGACCTCCGGGTGCCACCCGAGCTCCCGCCCCGCCCGCGTGTTGTCGAGGGCACTTCGCGTCACCTCACCCGGCGGAAGTGGCTCGGCCACCGGCTCGTCGCGATACCCGGCGAGCGCGCAGAGGCTGCGCACGAGGTCGCCGATGGCCGTCTCCTGTCCCGTGCCGATGTTCACCGCCCCCGTGACCGTCGATCCCAACCCGAGCAGGTTGGCCGCGACGATGTCGCCGACGTAGGTGAAGTCGCGCGTCTGGGATCCGTCGCCGCGGATGACGGGCGCGCGGCCCGCGAGGAGGCGGGAGCTCGAGATCGCGACCACGCCCGCCTCGCCGGTGCCGTCCTGGCCCGGGCCGTAGACGTTGCCGTAGCGGAGCGCGAGCGCGTCGAGCGCCCCGGCGCGAGTGAAATGACCGAGGTAGTGCTCGATGCAGAGCTTGGCGGTGCCGTACGGCGATCGAGGCTTCGACGGCTCCTCTTCCGGCGTGGGCAGGCGGCTCGCGGCGCCGTACAGCGCTCCGCCGGAGGATGCGACCACGACGCGGCGGCACCCCGCGGCGATGGCCGCGGACAGGACGCTCACCGTGCCGAGCACGTTGATGTGCGCGTCGGCTGCCGGCTCCCGCCAGGACCGGTTGACGCCCCCCTGCGCTGCGAGATGCAGGATCGCTGCCGGCCGCCATGCGGTGATCGCGGCGCGTGCCGGTGCTTCGGCCACGTCAGCGTTCTCGAGTCGTGCGGCAGCGGGAAGCGGGCGATACGACTCGTGCCGCAGATCGTCGATGACCATCACATCGGCGCCGGCCTCGAGCAACGCCTCCACGCTGTGCACACCGATGAAGCCCGCCCCGCCCGTGACGACGACACGCCGGCCGGCCATGCTCGGCGCCACTAGTTGCGACTCACCAGAGCGCGCAGGAACATCGCGGTGTTGGCAGGCCGCTCCGCCATGCGGCGCATGAGATAGCCATACCACTGCACGCCGAACGGAACGTACACGCGAACCGTCTCACCACGCGCGGCAAGTCTGCGCTGCTCGTCGGGACGGATGCCGTGGAGCATCTGGTACTCGTGGGGGAAGGCGGCGCCCCCGATCTCCGCGACCATGCGCCCGGTGGCGTCGATGAGCTTCGGGTCGTGCGTGGCCGCCATCGGCAGGGCTCCGCCGGCGATGAGCAGGCCAAGACAGCGCAGGTACGCGGCCCGGATGTCGTCGGGCCGCTGCCATGCGAGCGCCGGCGGCTCCTGGTACGCGCCCTTGCAGAGCCGCACGCGCGAGCCGGGAACCCCGAGCGTCCGGCAGTCGTCCTCGGATCGGCGCAGCGACGCCTGCAGGACGGCACCGGTTGTGGGGAAGTCCTCGCGAAGGAGCCCGACGACTCGCAGCGTCGCATCGGTCGTCGTGTGGTCCTCCATGTCGATCGTCACCGACGTTCCCGCGGAGTGCGCTGCCTCGCAGATGAGGCGCGCATTGTCCAGCGCCATGTCATGGTCGAGCGCCTGGCCGACGGCGGACAGCTTGACGGACATCTCCGACCTCGACGCGAGGCCTTCGGCTGCCAATCGCCTCGCGAGATTTCGATAGGCGTCGACCGCAGCCTGGGCGGTCGCCCGGTCGAGGGTGTCCTCGCCGAGGTGGTCGAGCGACACGAGCAGTCCCTCCGAGGTGAGCTCGCGCGTCACTCGAAGCGCATCGTCGATCGTCTCTCCTGCGACGAAGCGGCGGACGACGCCCCGAGTGACCGGCGCGGCGGAGATGACCCGCTTGATCTGGCGGCGCCGGGACGCCCAGAGCAGGGTGTGGCGGAGCGCGACCGCCGGGCTCCCTGCCAGTCCCCTGGCTTCGCTGCTCACCGCGGGATTATGTCCTCGCCCAGCACCGGTGTGATCACACGGCCCAGCGGGGGGGACGGCGCTCGAGGAACGCGACCATCCCCTCGCGCGCCTCCTCGGACGCGAAGAGCCGCGCGGAGAGCTCCACCATGCGCTCGCCGTCGGCATCGATCGTGGCGCGCACGCGGGCGGTGATCAGCCGCTTCGATTCGGCGAGGCCCTGCGGTGATCCCTTGAGCAGGTGGGCGGTGATCGCCGCCGTGGACTCCCGAATGTCGTCGGCAGCGACGGTCACAGCACCGATGCGGACCGCCTCGGCGGTGTCGAACGTCTCGCCGGTGAGGAAGTAGCGCGCCGCGGCGCGCTCGTCGAGGCGCGGCAGGAGCGCGACCGAGATGACCGCGGCCGCCAGCCCGAGGCGCACCTCGGTGAGCGCGAACGTGCAGCGCGGGCCCGCCACGACGATGTCGCACGCGCCGATGAGGCCAAGACCGCCGGCGCGGACGTTACCGTCGATACTGGCGATAACTGGTTTGGAGGTGTCGATGAGGCCGCGGATGAGGCGCAGCAATGTCGACGCCGTGCCGGTCATCGAGCCGCCCCGCGCCTCGGAGAGATCCGCTCCGGCGCAGAAGGTGGTGCCGGAATGCGTCAGCACGACGGCGCGGACCCCGGCGTCACCGTCGGCGGTCCGGAGGCGTTCGCCGAGCTCGGTCACCAGCTGCGCCGAGAGCGCATTGCGGTTGTGCGGTGAATCCAGTGTGATCGTGGCAATCCCGCGATCGATGTCGAGGTGCACCAGTTCGGCCTCGGTCATGACAGCCCCTCCGGAACATCGACGATTCGTGAGCGCAGCCATTCTCCGAGCGCTTTGGCTTGCGGATCGAAGCGAGTGGACGACGCCACACCCTCGCCGAGCAGTCCCTCGATGACGAAGTTCAGCGCGCGAAGATTGGGCAGCACGTGGCGCCGGATGGTGAGGCCGGCGGTCTCCGGGAGCAGCTGCCGCAGCGCGTCGACGCCGAGCGCGTGTGCCAGCCAGCGCCATCCCTCATCGGTGCGAGCCCAGACGCCGACGTTTGCGTCGCCGCCTTTGTCACCGCTCCGGGCGCCGGCAACGGAGCCGAGGGGCCGCCGCGACATGGGTCCGGGCTCCGGTGGCGGCGGAGACGACGGCGCGGGTGCAACGGTGGTCTCATCGAGCACCACGTGTGGTGACGGTGCGATGTCGACGCGTGTGCCGTCGGCGAGAACGGCTGTGTGCGCCACTGCCGCGGCGGGAACGAAGCGACCGCTGTAGATGCCGACCGGCGAGGCGTCGGCCGGCGGCGCGGTCAGGTGAAACCCCGGATAGCTGGCCAGCGCGATCTCGACCGCCGCCGCGCTGAATGCGCGTCCGACAGTCGCGGCGTTCGAATCGCGCACCGAACAGTGCAGGAATGCGCTTGCCTCCTCCTCGACCGCGGAGTCGGCGTGGTCGGTCCGCGCCAGCGTCCAGCGAACCTCCTGCGGTGGAGCGGATGCGAGCGCGGCGTCCATCTGCTCGCGCACGAGCGCGGCCTTGCGTTCGATGTCGAGTCCGCACAGGACGAAGGTGACGTCGTTGCGGTATCCGCCAAGGGTGTTGCAGCAGACCTTGAGCGAGTCGGGTGGTGGTTCACCGCGCGTTCCGCTGACGCGTACACGATTCTCGCCGTCCGCAGCGAGCGTGATCGTGTCGAACCGGCCGACGACGTCCGGCCCGAGATAGCGCGGCGCACCGACTTCGTACAGCAGCTGGGCGGTGACCGTCTCGACAGTGACGGCGCCGCCGCTGCCCGGATGCTTGGTGATGACGCAGGAGCCGTCCGCATGGACCTCGGCAATCGGAAACCCCGGATGCCGGGCGTCGATCTCGGCGAAGAAGCTGTAGTTGCCGCCGGTCGCCTGCGCGCCGCACTCCAGGATGTGACCGGCGACTGTTCCGCCGGCCAGCGCGTCCCAATCGGTCCGGCCCCAGCCGAAATGCGCGGCGGCCGGACCGACCACGAGGCTCGCATCCGTCACACGACCGGTGACGACGACATCGGCACCGGAGCGCACGCACTCCGCGATGCCCCATGCACCGAGGTAGGCGTTGGCGGTGAGTGGACTCCCGAGACCGAGCTCCGATGCCCGTGCCGTCAGATCGTCGCCCTCGACGTGGGCGATGCTCGCCTCCAGGCCAAGGCGATCGGCGAGCGTTCGAAGCGCGCCGGCGAGCCCCGACGGGTTGAGGCCGCCGGCATTCGTGACGATCGTCACGCCACGCTCGAGGGCGAGCCCGAGACAGTCCTCCATCTGGCGCAGGAAGGTGCCGGCGTAGCCCCGCTCGGGATGCGTCATCCGCTGACGGCCGAGGATGAGCATGGTCAGCTCCGCCAGGTAGTCGCCGGTCAGGACGTCGAGCGCGCCGCCCTCGAGCATCTCGCGCATCGCCGAGAAACGGTCGCCGTAGAAGCCTGAGGCGTTGCCGATGCGCAAAGGGGTGGCCATGGGCCTGGCAAGGCTACGCCGCGACGTCGACGCCACGTCAGGCGCTCAGGGAACCGGCAGCGCGCGCTGCAGGAAGTCGTCGAAGAGGGGAACGGTGAATGCGGTGTCACCGTGCGCCGGGCTGTAGATGATGCCTTTGGCGATGAGCGCCGACCGGCGCGGTGCGATGGACTCGACGCGCACGCCGAGACGCGCCGCGATGTCGCCGGAGCGGTGCGGGCCGGGACCGAGCGCGGCCATGGCGACGAGGTACTCACGCTCCTTGGGCGTGAGGCGATCGAGCCGCACGAGGAAGAAGTTCTGGTCGAGTTGGTCCTGAACTCGCGGGGCGGCGCGCTCCACGTCATCGGCGGTGATCGGGCTCGAGGGTGCCACGTTCCAGACGTGATATCCCCACTCCTGCAGGAAGTACGGATACCCGTGCGAGCGCGCGACCATGATGTCGAGGGCCTCCTCCTCGATGGACGCGCCACTTTCCAGTGCGGGTACCGCGAGCGCCGTGCGGGCGTCGTCGGGGTCGAGCGAGCCGATCACCGGAAAGTCGAACAATCGCTCGGCGTAGGACTTCGCCTCACCGGCGAGGCCGCGAAGTTGCGGGAGCCCGGCACCGGTGAGGATCACCGGCAGGTTCAGCTGGTTCGTCCGGTGGATCGCGACGATGAGCGCGGCGAGCTCGTGGGCTCTCAGGTACTGCAGCTCGTCGATCGCGAGGACGATTCCGGTGCCCCGGTCGCGCGCCGCTTCCCCGCATGCCACCAGGAGGTCCGTGACGTCCTCCGCGAGGTTCCCGGAGTCGGCGACGCCGCGAAGGGCCTCGACGTCCACCGACACGCGGGTGCCGTCCGGCAGCTGCAGGCTGAACGTCTTGAGGACGCGCAGCGCCCGGGTGACCGCGGTCGAAACCACGTTGGTGCTCAGCGGCAGGAGGATCCGCCGGAGCCGCGCCGCAAGGAGGGTGGGGAAGTGGCCGTGCTCGGGCGCCTCGATGAGGCCGACCCGGAAGCCCTCCTGCTCGGCGATCTCGGCGAATCGGTTGAGGAGCACCGTTTTTCCCGCTCCCCGAAGCCCGATGAGCATGAGGCTCTTCCCCGGTCGCCCCGCGACGGCACGCCGGAAGGCAATGCCGAATCGGTTGATGAGGTCATCCCGTCCGGTCAGCGCGGGCGGGGGAGTGCCCGCGCCGGGCCGGTACGGGTTGAGCAACTCGTCCATGGATTCACGGATCTTACCGAGGTTTACAAGGCTTATGCCAGTCCTACTAAAGACCTGTCAACCCGGGGGCATCGAGCAGCTCCAGGTGCTTGGGCGGTCGAGTCGGAAGCGGGTGGCTAGGCGGCGAATGCGTCCGGCAGTCGCTGCCGGTGCCGGACGCCGTCGATCGCGAGTATCGCCAGCGCGATCCAGACGAGACCGAAGCCGCAGAGCAGCGCGAACGACGTCGTCTCACGAAGGATCAGCACGCCGATCACGAACTGCATCACCGGGGTCAGGTACTGCAGGAGTCCCATCGTCGACAGCGGCAGGCGCGTGGCCGCGCCGGCGAAGAAGAGCAGCGGCAGCGCGGTGATGGGACCTGCCGACACGAGCAGGACGAGGTGGCCGATGGTTGCGTCATGCCCGAGCCAGGTTGCGTTCCCGGAAGCCGCCAATGCGCCGAGGAGGACGAGCGCTGGAAGCGTCAGCACGGCACCCTCGATCACGAGGCCCTCGGGTGGCGAGACCTTGACGCCCTTCTTGATGTACCCGTACGTACCGAACGAGACGGCGAGCGCAAGGGCGATCCATGGAGGACGTCCGTAGTCGAAGCTCAACACGGTCACCGCAACGAGACCGAGCGCGACCGCGGTCCACTGCACGATGCGCAGGCGCTCGCGAAGGATCACGACGCCGAGGCCGATCGTCAGGAGGGGATTGATGAAGTAGCCGAGGCTCGTCTCGATGACATGTCCGTTGTTCACGCCCCAGATGTAGATCCCCCAGTTGGCGGCGATCGCGATCCCCGCCGCGCACAGACGCAGGAGCGTGCCCCGGTCGATGTCGCGCAGCCCCCGCAACTGGTGACGCACCGCGAGGATGATCGCGACGACCACGAAGCAGAAGACGATGCGGCAGGCCAGGATCTCGAGCGGGTTTGCCGGTTCGAGCAGTGGCCAGAACAGCGGGAACAGACCCCAGCTGGCGTAAGCGGCCACGCCATACGCAAGTCCCGTGGCATTGGGCGGGACGCTCTGGCGATGTGGGTTGCTCATGTCCGGACCGGCACCACAGTACCGTGCCGCCGGGCGCGGGCCGCCCGAGCCTAGTCGAGGTCGACGAGACCCTCGGCGACGGTGCGATCGCGACCTTTCGCCACGGCCTGCCCGAGGCAGTCGTCCGCGCGTGAGACGAGGTCGTCAAAACCTTCGCTCCCGTGGTACGACACGAGTCCTGCGGAGAACGAGCGTTCCTTGGGGGTTTCCTCTCGCAGGCGCCAGCAGAGCTGCACCGCGCTGACCGTCGGGCAGTTCGGGAGCACGATTGCGAACTCGTCGTGTCCCCAGCGACCGAGGAGATCCTCGGCGCGAAGCACCTCACGCCAGCGCGCGGTTGCCTCGCGCAACGCCTCATCGTGGGCCGCGGTGTCGTTCTGATCGTCCAGCTGATCGAATGCGATGAGGGCGAAGCAGAGGGGATGACCGTTGCGCCGAGCGAAGGCGACGTGGCGTGTCGCCTCCTCCTCGAACGAGCCTCGATCGGGCAGCGACTCGAGCGTGTACGGCTCGGCGGTCCCGGGAATCGACGGGGTGAGGATGTCGGCGCCCTCGTTCTCGAAGATCGCCAGATCCTCGTCGCTGAGCGCGTCGGGGCGCTTGCCGGCGATCCTCATCGCGAGAGCCCGCTGAGGCATCGGGCGGCGTCGGGGCGCGGGGCAGCGGTCCCTGGATGCTTCATGTCCTGAGTCTCCCGGCCGGTCATCACCGGAGCCCCTGCGCTCATGTCACGGGTGTGTCGCGGCTTGTCGAGCTCACCAGGTGACGGCGATGTACTTGCTCTCCGTGAACTCCAGCAGGCCGTCGTGACCGCCTTCGCGACCGAGGCCGCTCTGCTTGACGCCGCCGAACGGCGCGGCGGGGTCGGAGACGATCGCGCGGTTGAGTCCGACCATGCCCGACTCGAGCGCTTCGCTGACTCGCAGCCCTCGCTTGAGGTCGCTCGTGTAGACGTACGCGACGAGGCCGTACTCGGAGTCGTTGGCCATCGAGATCGCCTCCTGCTCGGTGTCGAACACCACTAGCGGCGCCACCGGCCCAAAGATCTCCTGCCGAAGGATGCCGGCCGTCACCGGCACATCCACGAGCACCGTGGCGGGGTAGAAGAAGCCCCGCCCCTCAGGGATCCTGCCGCCGACCGCGATCCGCGCGCCTTCGCTGACGGCTCCGTCCACGAGCGACGCGACCTTGTCGCGACCCGCGGCGTTGATCATCGGACCGAGCTGCACACCGTCGTCGAGTCCCGGGCCGACGCGCAGCGCGCCCATCGCGGCAGCCATACGATCAGCGAATTCCCTGGCGATGCCGCGCTGCACCAGGAAGCGGTTCGCGGACGTGCATGCCTCGCCGCCGTTGCGCATCTTCGCGACCATCGCGCCGGCAACCGCCAGCTCCAGGTCCGCGTCATCGAAGACCACGAACGGCGCATTGCCGCCAAGCTCCATCGAACAGCTCACGATGCAATCGGCGGCCTCACGCAGGAGGCTGCGGCCGACCTCCGTCGAGCCGGTGAACGACAGCTTGCGGACGCGCGGGTCGTGCAGCATCGCGGAGACGACGGGCCCGGAGCGTCGCGAGGGCACGACGTTGACGACGCCTGCCGGGGCTCCGGCCTCGGTCAGCAGAGCGCCGAGCGCGAGCGCTGTCAGCGGGGTGTCCGATGCCGGCTTGAGGATGACGGTGCAGCCGGCTGCGAGCGCCGGACCGATCTTCCGCGTCGCCATCGCCGCAGGGAAGTTCCACGGAGTCACGAGGACGCTGACGCCGATGGGCTGACGCAGCACCAGGATGCGGTTGGTCCCGGCCGGAGCGGTGTGCAGGTCACCTCCGGCGCGCACGGCCTCCTCGGCGAACCAACGGAAGAACTCCGCGGCATAGGTCACCTCGCCACGCGCGTCGGAGAGCGCCTTGCCGTTCTCGCGGACGATGAGGCGCGCGAGCGCATCGGTGCGCTCGGTCATGAGCTCGAAGGTGTGGCGGAGGATCTCCGACCGCTGCCTCGGCGCCATGGCGGCCCAGCCCGGCAGCGCGGCCTCCGCGGCACTGACGGCGGCGAGACCGTCCTCCACCGATGCGTCCGCGACAGCGGCGATGACATCGCCGGTGGACGGGTCCTCAACGTCGAAGGTGCGGCCCTCCGAAGCGTCGACCCACTCGCCGCCGATGAGCAGCTGGGTCGGCACGCCGACGGTCTCCGGGCTCCGCGTGATCGTGCTCATGACTGCATGGCCCTCTCGATGGTGGTGACGACGCGCTCGACCGACGGGATCGCCATGTCCTCGAGCGCGTCCGCGGATGGAAGCGGGATGTGCGGGGTGGTGATACGCAGCGGCGGTCCGTCGAGCTCATTGAAGCACTCCTCGGCGACGATCGACACGAGCTCCGCGCCCCACCCGCAGAGGCGCGGGTTCTCCTCGACGGTGAACATGCGCCCCGTGGCTGACACCTCGCGCAGGATCGTCTGCGTGTCGAGCGGCACGAGGCTGCGCACGTCCACCACGGTGGACTCGATCCCGAGGCCGGCGAGCGCCTCGGCCGCTGCAAGCGCACGGGGAACCATGGCCGCCAGCGCGACGATCGTCGCGTCTCCTCCGGTCCGCAGCACCTTCGCCGAGCCGAGCGTGTCGACGATCTCGCCGTCACGGACGTCTTCCTTGACGGCGTACAGCCCCTTGTGCTCGAAGAACAGGACGGGGTCGGGATCGCGGACCGCGGCGGCGAAGAGTCCGATCACGTCGGTGGGGGTCGAGGGGGCGACCACCTTGAGGCCCGGCACCGCCATGGCCCAGTTCTCGACGGACTGGGAGTGTTGCGCCCCGAAGCGCAACCCACCACCGTTGCCCGATCGGACGACGAGGGGGAAGCTGACCTGACCGGACGTCATGTACGAGCTCTTGGCGATCTGGTTGGCGACCAGGTCCCAGCACACGGCGAAGAAGTCCGCGAACATGATCTCCGCGATCGGGCGCAGGCCCGTCATCGCCGCCCCCATCGCGGCGCCGAGGATGGCCTGTTCCGATATCGGTGTATCGCGCACGCGTTCCGGGCCGAAGCGCTCGAGCAGCCCGACCGTCGCTTTGAACACGCCTCCCGCACCGCCGACGTCCTCGCCGAGGAAGACGACGTTCGGGTCGCGGTCCATCTCCTGCGCGATCGCGCGCGCAACCGCGTTGCGATACGTCAGTTCCGCCATGACGAGCCTCCGCCGGACCACACGTCGCGCATCAACATCTCCTCGCCCGGCGGCGGCGAGGCCTTGGCCTCGACCGTGGCGGTCTCGACGTCACCGTCTGCGGTCTCCTCGATCGCGTCCAGAGCGGACTCGCTGACACCCTGACGCAGCAGGCGGGCGCGATAGAGGTCGATCGGGTCGTAGGCTGCCCACGCAGCGACCTCATCCTTTGGTTTGTACGTGCCAGGATCGGCTCGCGAGTGCCCGCTCGTTCGGTAGGTTCGCGCCTCGATGAGCGACGGGCCGCCGCCACGGCGCGCGCGGTCAAGACACTCGCGCGCGGTGAGGTACATCGCGTCGGCGTCGTTGCCGTCGACGAGGATTCGCTCCAGCCCGTACGCCGCAGCGCGGTCCGCCGCGGGACTCTCGACGGCGGTGACCGCGCGAATGGGTGTGTATTCCATGTACAGGTTGTTCTCGCAGACGAACACCACCGGGAGCTTCCAGACCGCCGCGAGGTTCAGCGACTCGTGGAACGCCCCGATGTTGGTGGTGCCGTCACCAAAGAAGGCGACAGCCACGCGCTTTTCACCGCGGTACTGCGCCGACCACGCGGCGCCGAGCGCGATCGTGAGATGGGCGCCGACGATCGCATACGACCCCATGACCCCGTGACCGACGTCGGTGAGGTGCATCGACCCACCCTTCCCGGACAGCACGCCGCACGATCGGCCGAGGAGCTCGCCCATGACGCCGGTCATGGACGTTCCACGAGCCAGCGTGTGCGCATGGCCGCGGTACGTCGCGAACGTGTAATCGTCCTTCTCCATCGCCTCGCCGAACGCTGCGGCAATGGCTTCCTGACCGAGCGAGAGGTGGCTCGTGCCCTTGACGAGGTTCTGCATGAACAGGTCGTACGCGCGTGTCTCGAACTTGCGCATCCTCACCATCTGGCGATAGAGCGCGAGTGCCGTTGGCGGGTCGACGACTCCGCCCGCGCGATGCAAGGTCGACGGGTCGACACCCGGCGGGCCGGCCACCTCGACCGGTTCGTCCGTCGAAGCTGACATGTGCGTGCTCTCCTCTCCGTGCGATTGCAGTCCGGTCAGTACTTGTTGGTGATGAACAGCTCTTCGGCAGGGAAGAGCGTCAGCACCGAGCAACCATCCGCGGTGACGACGACCTCCTCCTCGATGCGCGCGGCGGACTGTCCGTCGCTTGCGGGACAGTATGTCTCGAGGGCGAAGACCATGCCCGCCTGCAGCTCGATCGGATGCTCGAACGAGTTGAGGCGGGAGATGATCGGTCGCTCGTGCAATCCCAGTCCGAGGCCGTGCCCGAACTGCAGTCCGAACGCATCCATCTCACTCGCGAACCCGAAGTCCGCTGCGGCAGGCCAGAGTTTCGCGATCTGGTCGGTGGTGGTGCCGGGCTTCACGAGTGCGATTGCGGCGTCGATCCACTCACGCGCGCGGGTGTACGCGTCGCGCTGCGCCTGCGTCGCTCTCCCGACCGCGAACGTGCGGTAGTAGCACGTGCGGTATCCGTTGAACGACTGGATGATGTCGAAATACGCCTGGTCGCCCGGGCGGATGAGCCGGTCCGAGAAGTTGTGCGGATGCGGGTTGCAGCGCTCACCCGAGACCGCGTTGATCGCCTCGACGTCGTCGGACCCCATCTCGTAGAGGCGTTTGTTGGCGAGCGCCACGATCTCGTTCTCGCGAATACCGGGCTTGAGCGCCTCGGCGATGTCCTGGTAGACGCCGTCCACCATCGCTGCGGCAGTCGACAGCAGCGCGATCTCGTCGGGCGACTTGATCAATCGCGCGTCGAGCATGACCTGCTGGGCGTCCTGGACATCCACGCCGGCCCGCTGCAATTCGAGCATCATCGGCGTCTCGGCGATGTCCACACCAAGTGGCATGCCGGCGACGCCGGCGGCGGTCAGCTCGGAGACGATCTCGGCGACCGCACGCGTGACGAGTCCGGCGTCCGGCGCAACCGCGCCGCGCAACCCGAGCATCCCCGCGCGGCTGTTCTCGGGTCGAATCCACGGGGCGTGGAGCTGATGATGCCGAGCCGCGGATCCGAAGTCCCAGACGATCGGATCGCCTCCGCGTGTCAGCAGTACGTAGCGCGCCACCTTGTCGCGCGCCCACTCGCCGATCATCGTCGCCGAGACGTACCGGATGTTGTTGATGTCGAAGAGGAGCACCGCGCCGAGCTCCGACGCGTCAAGCGCGGCGCGCGCGCGTGCAAGGCGGTGGGCGCGCAGGCGCGTGAAATCGACCCGTTCCTCGAAGTCGACATTCATGCGACCCGGACTCGGCGGCGTGACGCCGCGGGGAGTGGTGAGGCTCATCGACGGTATCTCCTGCTCGTTATCGCAGTTGATCGCTCATCCAGTCCGCCATCGCCGGCCGGTACTTGTAAGCGATGTTGTTGCACACGTGATTCCCATCGGGATACATGAGGAGCGTCGCGTTGGGCGCTTCGCGGGCGATGCGCTCCGCCTGCTCCGGTGGAAAGAGCCGGTCCCTCGCGCCGTGGATGACGAGCAGCGGCTGGGTCACTCGGTCGAGCACACCTTCGAGGTTCAGCGTGAACGCCTTCTGCCGGGCCTCCTTCTCGCCGTCCGACTTCGTGTAGAACGTGTAGCCGGCGCGCGTGAGCGGGTTGAGTGCGTCCCAGCATTCGCCGAGGTTGTACGGCCCCGCAAGCCCGATGACCGCGGTCAGCCTCGGCTCGTGCGCTGCGGCGCGCGGCCCGTAGATCGCTCCCATGCTGATGCCCATCAACCCCGTCAACCCGAACGTGGTGTCCAGACCGAGCGCCGTCAGATGGTCGAGCACCGGCGGGATCACGGTTTCCCAGTTGGGGCGGATCGCGAAGTGGACGGAGTTCTCCGACTGACCCGGCCCCTCGATGCTCAGCGTCGCCATGCCGCGGCGCAGGAACTCGTTCTCGGTGGTGAACATCTCCTCCTTCGAGGAGTCGAGCCCGGGAACGATGAGTACCAGCGGCGGCCTGGCGACCGCTCGCGGGCGGCGCAGATGCCCGGGGATGATGTGACCCTCGAAGGGAATCTCGATGCGCTCGGCCGGAGGGTCGAGGTGCGCGAGCGTCCTTGCGTATACGGCAACCGACCGATCGCGAAGTTCGGCGTGCAGGTCCGGATCCTCGAACCAGAGGAACTTTCCCAGGTGATAGCACCATGCGGCGCGCTGATACGCGTCGGCGGCCGAGACGGTGCGCCCGGTCCGCTCGGCCTCGCTTCCTCGTGTCTCGTGCGCGGCGCCGACCGCACGCCAGTTGGGCCCCCAGTCCTTCCACTCGACGGTCCGACCCAGGACGTCCTCGAAGTCGTTGACATCGATGCCGTTCGCCACGAAACGCGGTTGCCAGTGGTGCGCCGCCATCTGCACGCGGTTCAGCGCGTCGGTCACACCGGTGCCCCGAGGAACAGCCGGCCGATCTCACCGTTGCCGAGCACGTCGGCGCCGGAGCCTTCGAGACGCACGCGTCCGCTCTCGAGGACGACGCCGTGGCTGGCCAGACCCAAACCCGACCGCGCATTCTGCTCGACGAGCAGGATCGTGCGACCCGACTTGTTCATGTCGCGGATCAATGCAAAGACCACGGTGTGTGTCTTGGGGTCGAGCCCCATCGAGGGCTCATCGAGCACGAGCAGCTTGGGGTCGAGCATGAGCGCTCGCGCGAACTCGATGATCTTCTGCTGGCCGCCGGAGAGAGACGCGACGCGCTCGTTGCGGCGCTCCGCGACCATCGGGAACGTCTCGCACACGATGCGCATCCGGCGCTCGGCGAGCGCACGGTCGGAGAGGATGTACGCGCCCATGCGCACGTTTTCCCAGACCGTCATGGTGGGGAAGAGGCTCCGTTCCTGCGGGACCTGCACGATGCCGCGCTGCAGGATCTGCCTGGGGCTCAACCCGCTCAGCGACACGCCGTCGAACTGCACGCCGCCGAGCCGCGGCCGGAGCAGCCCGCTCACCAGACGCAGGACGGTCGACTTTCCCGCGCCGTTCGGACCGACGATGCACGTGATGCCGCCTTCCTCGACCGACAGGTCGAGCTCGTGCAGCACGTCACCACCGCCGTAGCCGGCGGTGACATGGTCGAGCTGCAGGAGGATGGTCACCTACGAGCCCAGGTACGCTTCGAGCACGGCCGCGTTGCCGCGTATCTCGGCCGGCGTCCCGCTGGCGAGTACCGAGCCCCGATGCAGGACGACGATGTCATTGCAGAGTCCCATGACGAACGGCATGTTGTGCTCGACGAGGAGAAACGACACGCCCTGCGCGTTGAGCATGCGGATGTGCCCGCTGATGCGCTCCACGAGGGCGGGGTTGACGCCGCCCGCAGGCTCGTCGAGCAGCACCAGCTGTGGCTGGACCATCATCACCGCGGCGAGCTCGAGCAGCTTGCGCTGCCCGTATGACAAGGCTCCACCCAGCAGTCCCGCGACGTGGGCGATGTCCATGGTGGCGAGCATGTCCATGGCGCGGGTGCGCTCGTCGTGCCGGTGCCCGTGGGCGAACAGCCCGCGCAACCCCTGGCGGCGCATCGGGACGAGCATGTTCTCGAGCGCGGTGAGCCGCGGAAAGATGCGTGCCAGCTGGAACGTGCGACCGATGCCGAGCGCGTAGACGCGATCCGGTCCGAGGTTCGCGATCGATTGACCGTTGAACAGCACATCACCGGAGTCCTTGGGGAGAAAACCGGTGATGAGATTGAAGACCGTCGTCTTCCCCGATCCGTTCGGCCCGATGAGGCCGGTGATGCTTCCCTGCTCCAGCGACAGTGAGCAGGCGTCCACGGCGGTGACTCCGCCGAACTGCTTCGACAGGCTCGCAACCTCGAGCATGCTCATGGGGAGGGCTCCGCGAGAACGTGCGTGTCCTGCGCGGATCCGGCGGCGTCCGAGGGCCCGACGGCCTGCCTGCTGCTCAACCGCGTGATGAGGCCGGACACCGACGGCACGATCCCACGCGGCATGAGCCGGATCACGACCAGGAACACCGCGGCGTAGAAGACGAGGTAGAGCTGGCTTGCACCGAAGTTGTAGGCGAAATTGAGCTGGATGTATTCGAGGATCACCGCGCCGATGACGGGGCCCCAAAGGGTCCCGAGCCCGCCGAAGAACGCCATCAGGACCATCGAGAGGCCGATCAGCGGGTCAACGGCGAACTGCGGGTAGATGTACGTCACGTAGTACCCGTAGACCGCTCCGATCATGCCGACGAGCGCCGCGCTGACGATGAAGGCGACGAGCTTGTACGCATGGGCCGGCACGCCGACTGCCAGTGCCTTGTCCTCGTCGTCGCGGATGGCGAGCAGTCCCAGACCGAACTTCGAGCGCCGGATCCACCACGAGATGCCGAGGGCGACGAGTGCCATGAGCAGCATCGCGTAGTAGAAGGGGTTGTTGTAGAAGTCGCCGGTCCACGGCGGCACCGGAAAGCTCAAGCCCGCGCCGCCGCCGGTGAGCCCGACGAGGTTCTCCGCGAGCAGCTGGACCATGAACATCATGGCGATGGTGACGATGACGAATGTTGCCGCTCGGGTACGCAGCGCCACCCAGCCGATGCCCACCGCGAGGACCGCCGTCAGCACCCCGGCGACGGGCACGAACAGGAAGGGCTCGTACCCACCGGCGATACCGAGGTGCGCGAGGATGAGACCGAGCGCGTACGCGCCGAACCCGAAGAACGCGGCATGTCCGAGCGAGATGTAGCCGGTGTAGCCGCCCATGATGTTCCACGCGGTTGCGAGTCCGACGTACATCGCGACGAACACCGCGATGTTCGTGGTCGCCGGGTCCGATGCGAACACCGGCAGCAGGAGCGCCAGGACGATGACGACCGCGAGCGCTCCGAGCTTGACCGGAGTGCTCGTCACCAACCGGGTCATATGCGCTCGCGGACGCGGATGCCGTACAGGCCCTGCGGGCGCACCACGAGCACCACCACCAGGATTACGAAGAACGCGAAGCTCGCCCACACCGGTGAGACGACCACCGAGGCGAGATCCTCGACGATGAGCATGACGACGGCGCCGATGATCGCGCCCCGCAGGCTGCCGAGCCCACCGAGGACGATGATCGTGAGCAACCGCGAGATCAGGTCGTAGTGGCTGCCGGGATCGAACGAGTTGGTCATTCCGAAAACCACGCCACCCGCTGCGGCTGTCGCGACACCGATGCCGAACGCGACGGCTGACACGCGATCGACGTTGACGCCGACAAGCTGCGCCGCGGTCCGATTCAACATGGTCGCGCGAATCGCGGCGCCGAACGGCGTGCGGTACAGCATGAGGAACATGGCTACGAGGATCGCGACGCACAGCGCAAAGCCGAACACGTAGACGTACGCGATGTGGAAACCGAAGATCGCAAATGAGGCCGTCTGGTACCAGGCGTTCAGCTGGACGAAGTTGTTGGTGAAGATGAACCCGAGGAGGCCTTCGATCCCGAGCGCGACCGCGTAGGTGACCAGCACCGACAGCGCCTCGCGATCCTCCTTCAGCGGACGGATGAACGCGAGCTGCAGCACCACGCCGAGGATGAACATCGCCGGCATGGTGATCAGGAGGCTCACGAACGGATCGACGTGCGCGCCCGAGCTGAGCAGCGCATAGCTGAGGTACGCCCCGAGGATGACGAGCGCGCCATGCCCCACGTTGATGATCCGCATCACCCCGAAGATGAGCGTGAGCCCCGACGCCATGAGCGCGTAGACGCCCCCGGTCAGCACGCCGAAGACGACCGCTTCCAGGATCAGGGTCATCCCGGCCCCCGCCCCAGGGTCACCCGGAGAAGTCGGGCTTCGGGTACTCGGGCTGAGCGACCGCTGCGGAGGCCGGGTAGACGGGCACGGTGGTGCCGTTCTGCCACTGCACCAGGAAGCTTGCGCCGTTGGGGCGGCCCAGTGAGTCGAAGGCCATCGGGCCCTGCACCGTCTGGAACGTGCCGCTGTGCAACGCCGTGATCAGGGCCGCGTTGGAGATGCTGTGCGCCTTCTGGGCAGCCTGGTCCACGACCTCGCCGACGCTGTACGCCTCGGCCGCGTCCGAGGGGATGTCCGCCGGGGTGCCGCCGTACTTGGCGACGAACTCGCTCACGAACGTGGCGTTTCCCGGTGACTTGGCGCTCGACCACCACCCGGCCGGGACCATCACTCCCTCGGTGTTCGCGACCCCGACCTGCTTCGAGAAGTCGCTCCCCTGGTCGGGTCCCGCGGTCTCGATGAGCGCCTTGGGGTTGTAATGCTGCTGCTGGAACGCCTTGATGAACGCGATGCCGTCAGGTTCCTGGGTGCCCAGGATGACGATGTCCGCGTTCGCCTGGATCACCTGCTGCGCGAGCGCTGTGAAGTCGGTCGTCTCCGCCGGGTACACCTTGTATGAGGCCGTCCTGATTCCACCTGCCTCGAGCAGCGCGCGGGCCTTGTCGACCTGCGGCTGGGTGAAGGGATCGTCCTCGGTGGAGTACGCGGCTGTCGCCGGACGCTCGGAGGCGGGCAGTGAGAGGACCCACTGCGTGAAGCTCACGAGGTTGTCCTCAACGGGTGCGGGCTGGACGAAGAACAGCGAGTGGATCGCGGGCGTGCGGTTGAACACGCTGGGCCCACCGCCGGCCGGCTCGGGGAACGCGTACCCGTACCGGTTGGTGACGGTCGACGCCGGGATCGTCAGCAGGCTGCTGAAGGGCCCGAAGACCAGGGCGACCTTGTCCTGCGTGATGAGGTTCTGGTAGTTCGTCACCACCTGGGTGGTGCTGCTCGCGTCATCGACGTACTTCATGGTCACGTGATGTCCGAGCAGCCCGCCCTTGGCGTTCTCATCCTGCGCCCACAGGTCGTAGCCCTGGACGAGCGCCTTGCCGTCACCGGAGAAATCTCCCGTCAGTGACACCGACACCCCGATGGTGATGGGCGCGCTTGCCGCCGGCGATCCGCTGGTGCCGCCGCTCGTGCTGCCGCACGCTGCAAGGCCAACTCCCCCAACTGAGACGATCCCGGTCACGGCCAGTGACAGAGGCTTCCGCATGACTCGTCCCCCGCTCGCTGCCGGCGAGCTGTGTACCTATGAACAAACGATTGCGCTAGCCTAGGACCCAGCGGAAACGAATGTCAAGGGCAAACGAATGCAGGTGACGCTGAAGGAGTTGGCGATGCGAGCCAACGTCCACCCCTCGACGATCTCGCGTGTGGCGAACAACGACCCCAGCCTGCGCATCGCCACGGCCACTCGCCAGCGTATCGAGGGACTCCTCCGCGAGACCGGCTACCAGCCCAACGGGATCGCTCGCGGACTCAAGATGCGCCAGACGAAGGTCGTCGCGGTGGTCATCCCGGACATCACCAACCCGTTCTTCGCCGCTCTCTTCCGGGGCGTCGAGGACGCGGCCTCTCCGCGGGGGTTCAACGTTCTCCTCTGCAACACAGACGGCCTGCCGGACCGCCAGCGTTCCCATCTCCAGAGCCTTCAGGCCCGCCGGGTCGACGGGGTGATCGTCGCGAGCAGCTTCCTGAAGGACCCGAGCGTCCGCGAGCTGCGCCGGCAGAAAGGACCGTACGTGCTGGTGAACCGCTTCAGCGATGAAGGAGAGGATCCCTTCGTCGGATCGGACGATCTTCTCGGCGGCCAGCTCGCCACGTCGCACCTGATCGACCTCGGGCACACGCGCATCGGTCACCTGGCGGGGAAGCCGACGGTCAGCACGGGCGTCCTTCGCCGCCGCGGCTTCCTGGCGGCGCATGCGCAGGCCGGCCTCAGCGCGGACCCCAGGCTCATCATCGAAGCCGGCTACACGGAGGAGAGCGGCGCGCTCGCCGCGCGGCGTCTGCTCGCAACGCCCGATCCGCCCACCGCCGTGTTCGCGGTCACCGACATGGTTGCCATCGGGCTCGCCGGGGTCGCGATGCATCTGGGGTTCCGCATACCGGAAGACCTCGCGATCGTCGGCTACAACGACATTCCGCTCGCAAGCCGTTTGAGCCCGGGGCTCACGACGATGCACGTTCCGATCCATGAGTTCGGCTCGGTCGCGGTACGCCTGCTCCTCGAGCAACTCGAGAGCGACTCCGTGGGTCGCCGAGTGCGATTCACGCCAGATCTGATCGTGCGTGAGTCCACGGTCGCCGGTGCGGCGAGTGCCGGTCACCGGGCGCGATCGAACGTCAGCACCGAGTAGGGCTGCGTTGACACAGAGAAATTTCGACCGCTATGCTAGGCAATCGTTTGCGCACCTCGGGAGTGCGTTCGCACCGGCTGTGGGAGAGTAGGCGATGAGCGGAGCGACGCCGAACGGCGAGACGCTCGGATGGATCGGCGTCGGCCGGATGGGCGAGGTGCTCGCGGGACGGCTGCTCGATCGCGGCTGCGATCTCACCGTCTACAACCGCACCAGTGCCAAAGCGAAGCCGCTGATCGATCGCGGCGCCCGTCTGGCGGGGCATGCGATCGACCTCGCCGACCGCGACATCGTCATCACCATGGTCGCCGGGTCCAAGGACTTCGAGGAGGTGATGACGGGCCCGAAGGGCTTGCTCGCCGATTCCACGCGCGCGCCAAGGCTCGTCGTGGACGCATCGACCGTCTCCATGGAGGTCTCCGGCTCGATTCGTGCACGGGCGGCCGAGCGCGGGGTTGCGCTGCTGGCCGCGCCCGTGAGCGGGAATCCGAAGGCAGCGCGCGCCGGGATGCTGAGCGTCGCCGTGTCCGGGCCGCGCGACGCGTATGAACGTGCCTTGCCGTATCTGAGGATGCTCGGGCGGAGCGTGTCGTATGTGGGCGACGGCGAGGCCGCGCGGCTGGTGAAGATCTGCCACAACCTCGTCCTTGGCGTTGTGGCGCAGATCCTCGCGGAGACGACGGTCCTCGCCGAGAGCTGCGGGATCGCACGCGCGGACTACCTGGCCTTCATCAACGACAGCGTGCTCGGATCGACGTTCACCCGATACAAGACGCCCGCGTACGTGAACCTCGACTACACGCCCACATTCACGAATCAACTCCTGCGCAAGGATCTCGAGCTCGGGCTCGCCGCGGCGCGGGACCACAACGTCCCGCTCCCGCTCACGGCGGTCACCCATGAGATCGTGGTGGGCCTCATCGGTCAGGGGTTCGGCGAGCAGGATTTCGCCTCGCTCATCGAGGTCGCGGCGCGTGGCGCGAATCTCGTGCTCGAGCCGGACACGCGCTTCGTCCCCGACGGGCTTGGCAGCAACGAGGCGCCCGGTTCGCCGGACTGAGCGATCTCGGGGGGTCGCGTGCGCTAGGGTGATCGCCTGATGCTCGCCCTGACCACGACCGGCGACGCCGGCATCCTCGCCCTGACGGAAGTCCCGGAACCGGAGCCGATGGCGACGGAGGTGCTCGTCCGCGTGTCGATGACGAGCCTCAACCGCGGCGAGGTCGCTCGCAGTGTCGCGGCCGAAGCCGGCGTTCGGCCCGGCTGGGACGTGGTCGGCGTCGTCGAGCGCGCGGCGGAACGCGGTGGCGGGCCACCCGTCGGCGCCACCGTGGTCGGGTTGGTGAACACCGGAGCATGGGCCGAGGTCGTGGCCGTTCCCGCCGACTTCGTGGCGGTCATCCCCGACGGTGTGACGCTCGCGCAGGCCGCGTGCCTTCCCGTCGCCGGGATGACCGCGTTTCGCGCGCTGTCACTCGCAGGCTTCCCGGTCGGGAAGCGAGTGCTGGTCACCGGGGCGTCGGGTGGCGTCGGCCACCTCGCAGTGCAGCTCGCGCGCAGCACGCAGATGACGGTCACGGGGCTCATCCGCAATCCCGAGGCGGATGCGGGCGCGGCGGCCGCCTGCCACCACGTCATCCGCGACATCGCGGACGCTGAGGGTCCCTTCGATCACGTCCTTGACGGCGTCGGCGGCGCCGTGCTCACCCGCTGCCTCGAGGTCGTGGCCCCACACGGTGTCGTCGTCTCCTACGCGTCCACGCTGATGGAGCCGGCCGTCCTCGGGCCGCGGTGGTTTGGAGCGCACCTCGGAGCGACACTTCGCTCGCTGCTGCTCTTCGATGAGCTGCCGCACACCCAGAGCGCGGCGTCCGACCTGTCGGCGCTCTGCGCGCTCGTCGCCGACGGAGTCCTGAAGCTGCACATCGACGTCGAGGACGACTGGAGTCGAGCCGGCGCGCTGGCGCGTGACCTCCTCGATCGGCGGGTCACCGGCAAGGTCGTCCTCAGGATCGGCCGGCCCTGACGCGCAAGCCAACAGAAAGGAACGCGGTGCACGATGGTGATGGATGAGCGATAACGGGCCGCCGGGCAACAGCTTCGACAACTGGGCGTTTCCGCCGCAGCCGCCGGCGTGGCCGTCGATGCCGCCGGCGGCGCCCCAGAAGCGCACGTCCCGCGCACTGGGAGTCGGAGCCGCGATCGTCGCCACGGTTCTCATCGGTGCGGCCGGCGGCGTCGGCGTTGCCTTCCTGACTCGAGCACACACGCAGACTCCGTCCGGTGGCGGGACGCCGACATCGCTGCCCACCAACGCGCCGCCGTCCGCCGCGCTCTCCCTCTATCAGAAGTCGCTCGCGACGATGCGAGCCGCCGCGGGCTTCCATTACGTGAACGCGTCGAATGGACCCGATCCCGAGACCATCACGGGTGACGCGGGCGTGGCCGGCGGGCGTCAGGAGATCATATTCACCGCTGGATACGGGACGGAGAAGTTCACCCTCCTGCTCGTGAACCACATCGTGTACTTCGAGGGGAATACCTCCGCTGTTGAGGACCAACTCGGTGTCGTCGCCGCGAACGCGGCGACGCTGCAGAACAGATGGGTGTCCGTCGTGAGGGGGAATGGCCCGTACAACGTGCTGCAGCCGGGGATCACCATCGCCGATCAGGTCTCGGAGGTGCAGTTCGTCCCCGCATCGACCACGCAGGTGACCACCACTGGCGGCACTGCCGCCACGCGGATCCTCGGCTCGATCCCGCCCTCGAACGGCAACCCGGCAGAGACGGTGCAGCTCGATGTCGCGCCGACGTCGAATACTCCCCTGGAGTATTCATCGAGCTTCACGGTCAGCGGCGCCCCGGTGACCAGCACGACGACATTCAGCGCGTGGGGTACAGCGCCAACGGTGACGGCGCCGGGGGGAGCCGTGGCCTGGTCGTCACTCGCCACCGCGACACCGCCCGGTGGGTACGGCACGGGCGGGAACGTCGCCGGCACGCCCACACCGTCGCCGTCGCCAGGCGGGGCGATCTAACTCAGGCGCGCGACCCGGCGAGACGTTCGAGCAGACCGCGAATCTCGTTGCCGCTCAGCTCGAGGGTCGCGTCACCGACATGCAGCTCGAATCGTTGGAGCCGCGGTCCCTCCGATGCCCACGGACGCGAGAACGTCCAGACCTTCTCGGATCTCGCGATGTCGACGATGCGCGCCTGGAGCTTGTCGAGCCTCGTGGCGAACCGCAGGTGCATGACCGGGCTTCGCACCGGATCCGGGAGCACCTCGACCCCGGGGATGTCGCGCACGGCCCGCGCAATGGCTCGCGCATGCTCGAAGTAGCGCGGCATCATCGGCAGCCTCGACCGCAGCACTGTCAGCGCTGATGCAGCGTAGGGCCAGAGCATGATCACCCTGCCGCCGTGGCGCGTCCGCCATATGGAGAGCTCCTCGATCACATCGGCGTCACCGGCGACGCAGCACCCGGCAATACCGCCGAGTCCCTTGTAGAACGAGACGTAGACGGTGTCGAAGAGTGCCGCGATGTCGTGCAACGACTTGTGGTTCTTCCTGGCGTAGTACGGCGACGCGTCCCAGAGCCGGGCGCCGTCGAGGTGGACCGCCGCACCGCGATCACGAGCCCACGTCACCTGGGCGACGAGCTCGGACCATGTGGGCAGCGTCCCGCCGAGACCGCGTTGCGGCAGTTCGAGGAGCAACGCGGCAACCGGCTCGTGCACCTCGACAAGGCCCGCCATCGAGAGCGGCTCGTCACGCGGCCCGATCGGGATCGCAAAGAGCCCGTGGAGGTGCTGATATGCGCGTTCCTCGTTGGTCTCCATGTGGCACATCGGGTGAAACACGATGCTGCGACTGCGTCTGCGGTCAGCGTGAATGCGCAGCGTTGCCTGCTGCGCCATGGTTCCGGTCGGGAGGAAGAGTGCGGCTTCCTTGCCGAGGAGCGACGCGACCTCGGCCTCCAGCTCCCCGACGACACCACCGATCCCGTAGTAGTCCATCGCGGTATCGACGGGGATGGTTGCGAGCAGGTCGCCGGCGGTCCGGCGACCGTGGCCGTGCAGGAACCGGGTGCACGACTGCATCAGTGCCTCGACCTTGGGATCGCGTGAGAACGGCGGCGGCGTCTTCGTCGCGGCGCGTGCCATCCGGACACCATACGGGTCCAATGGGTGGGATCGGTGGTGGAGGGCAACGCACGGCCCACGCGCCCGATGCGGGGTGCGTGGGCCGCTCTTTGCCGGCTGAGTTGACGGCGGCTGCCGTCGTCCGTCAGCCTGCCGCTACTTCGAAGACGCGTGTGCCCCAGTTGCTCAGCCGATCCGGGGTCTGGCTCCCCAGCGGTGGAATGTACTCCGTTGCCACCCACACGCCGTTGCCGGACGGATCGATGACCGCCCACGAGTAGTCGCCCCATCGCGTTGACGTGATTGCGTATGGACCGGTCCCGTTGGCGGCGATGTGGATCGCGCCGAAGCTCGACTGCCCGGCACCCAGCACCGCGTACGCGGCACTCGGGAAGTGATCAGCCCCGGTCACGGCGAAGCCCATCACGGCGTTGCCCGACGGGAGCGCCTGCACGGCCGGGTAGATCACGTTGTTGCCCGCCATCGCAACGTATCCCTGTCGCTGGATCGACGACGACGCGCCGATGTGATTGTTGCTGACGGTCGGGTGCACGCTGAACCAGGCCGCACCTGCGCGTACGGTCGGGTCGCCGGCGATGGACACCGAGCTGGTGAGCTCACCCCAGAGCGACCCGTTGATGTACTGGGTCTGCTGCATGCGGTCGTCACCGGAGTCGATGGTGCTCGTCGCTCCCTTCTGCGCCGATGCCGGCGGCTGGCCGTATGCCTCCGACGAGAGCAACGTGCTGGACAGTACCGGCGAATGACCGTGCTGCAGCGCGGTCCGGTTGGTCATGGCCCACACGCCGATCACCGATCCGGTGCCATTCGTGCCGTTCTTGTTGCCGCCGCTCGAGTCCTGCGTGCTGAGGAAGAACTCGGCGCTCGGGTTTCCCGTGCTGATCGCAGGCTGCACGGATGCCGCGAGCGTCCCACCGATGTTCAGGTTCGTGAAGTGGGCGAAGTGCGTCGGCACACCCGCGACGAGGTCCTTCTTCGAGAAGGCGTAGACCTGTGCGCCGTTGAACTCCGGTCCGAGGATCGAGAACTCGTTGGTCGTGACGTACAGGTTGTCCTGGTCGATGCCGAGTGTGGGCTGATCACCGAAGCACGGGCAGCCGTTGCCGCCGGCGTTGGTGGTGTCGACCTCGTACTGCGTCCAGATGTTCTCGGGGTTGCCCGAGCTGTTCACCGCGATGTCGAGCTGCGATGACTTGCCATCCACGGCCTCACCACCACTCAGGAAGAGGATGGTTGCGAACCAGGTGTTCGTGGTGGCGTCGTAGTAGCAGCGCGGATCGCTCGTGAACTGCGTCGACCCCTGATCGAAGAGATCGTTGACGTTGGCCGGTCCTTCGAGCGTGTTGCCATTGGTCTTGAAGATGCGATACGCGGAGTTCACCGGCTCGAGGACGTACCCATTGCCGACGCACAGCCCCTGGTCGGGTGGCTCGAATTCCTGGTTGAAGTTCGTCTTGCGACTGTCGTTGCTGCTCGTCCCGTTGAAGTTGCTGAGGACCGAGGAGGCGACCGCGGTTGCGGCCGTGCCGTTCACCGTTGCGACCGCTCCGGACGAGCCTGATCCGGCACTCGTGTGGCGCGTGCCCCGCTGCGTGTGCTTGACCGTCTGACCGGCCGCGGCGGCAGCAGTGGGACCGGTGGTCGGTGCGACGACACTGACGGTTGCCGGTGCATACACCGTCACCTTCGAGGAAGCCGCTCCTGCGGCGGCGCTCGAGAACGGCGCTGCCAGCGCCATGCCGGTCATTCCGATGACCGCGCCATAGAAAAGCCTGCGCATCGCGTTCACCCCCATGTGTTGCTCACCTCGTATGACGCGCCCCCCCGGCAGCCGTTTCGCCGATACGACGACCCGACCGATCATACGCATCCGGGTTAAGCCAAGCCGTCTTCGCCGCCGGTGATCATGATCCACATGGAGCGGGCTTGTGGCGACGACGTCGTGGACAGCGAATGGATATGCCGGAGCCGGATGAAGTGGTCGAGCATTCTTGGTTGCGGAGCGGAGGTCCTGGGGCGACCGTCGGGCCGCCCCAGGACTCCTGTTGTTCGGCGAACTACTTCGCCATATTGATCGAGGTGCCGAAGTTCGCGTACGGATCGCGCGTTCCGTTGCACGTGTCGTCGACAGCCGCGAAATAGGCGGGATTGCAGGCCGGGTACTGGATCATCTCCGATGCGAAGTAGAAACCCGATCCCGGTACGAAGACCGCCTGTCCATAGTCACCCCAACGGGGGCGAATCGGTCCGGGGAGACCCTGGTACTCGCTGAAGCCATCCTGCGGTGCTGCGCCGAGCGATGTCACATGGATCGCGCTCCCCACGAGGCCGCCCGATCCCGCGGTGACCCGGCCGTATGCGCTGCTCGGGAAGAATCCTCCTCCGTCCGCAGCGGTCGGGCCGCCGTTCCCGGACAGCGTGAAGGACATGAGCGCACCCCATTTGCCCGGCCCGCCGACGAGTGTCGGGAACTCGATGTCCTCATGCGCGGCGGCCACATATCCCTGACTGGTCAGCGTCAGCAGATGCGACCCGCCGTGGAAGGCGCCGGTGCCCACGACGAAGTACGCGGCACCGACATGGATCTCGTGGCTCGCCCCAAAGCTCTCATTGATCAGCGTGTTGACCGCGAACCAGACCTTGCCGCCGTCGTAGGACGCCTGGGTCACGCCGTCGCCGTTGGTCGCGAGGCCCTCCTCGGGGCACGGCTGAGCAGCGGCAAGTCCGAAGCTCGCGCAGTTCGTGCCGAGGTCCAGGGTTCCGAAGCGTTGCGGCGCCATGCCGCACGGGTTGCCGAGGCTGGCCGGGCACGCCTGCCCACTGTCGACGTATGAATTCACGCCGGTGAACAGCTGCCCGCCGAACGAGATCAGGCTGCACGCCGAGCAGTTGGCGCTGTTGAGCCAGGTGAGGCCCGTCCAGTAGAAGACAGCCGCGCGATTGTCTCCAGGCCCGTTTCCGAAGGTGAACGAGTTGAAGTCCAGTGTCGCCGCCATGAATCCGGTGCCGCCGTAGTTGTTGTCGAACTGGCCGCTCGGTGTCATGGCCGGGATGACCTGGTACCAGCACGTGACTCCGGCTGTCGGTCCGCTGTCGCAACTGCCATCGGGCGGCTGGATGAACGGGTCAGTGCCCATGTTCTCGTGGACGAGGTTCGAGCTGACGAATCCGAGCTCGAGGCTCTTCTTCTCGATCGCAAGTTGCTGCGCACCGTTGAACTGGTCGCAGCCAAACGACGGGCAGGTCGGCAGCGACCCGCTCAGGTTGAACTCGTCATAGAAGAACAGCAGCGCGTCGCGCGTCATGCCCATCTTTCCGTAGTCGTTGAGCAGATATCCCGCGCCGGGATCCGAGGGGCTCAACGTGTTGGGATCGATGAAGTAGATGTTCCACGAGGTCCCGAGCAGGTTGTTGGTGGTGCTCACGGCGAGTCCCTCACGGCACGAGTCGAGGACCCCGGCAAAGCATCCCGTAAACGGGCTGCTCGTGGTCGAGACGATCTCCGTGATGAACCAGTGGCCGCCGTTGTCGGCGTCGTACTCGCACATGACGTCGCCGCCGCTGCTGTAGCCGAGCCCATTGAGGCCCATGAGGTTGTCGAGCCCCGTGATCCCCGTCACCGGCTGGAGATGCGAGTTGTACACCTGGATCTCGCCGATGTTGATCGACTCCATGACGAAGCCGTTGCCCGCGCACAAACCCTGGTCCGGCGGTTCGATGTCCTCACCGAAGAGGCCGCCGTTGGCGGTCGCGGCGAGTGCGTGTCGATTCGTGATGGCGCCGGCACTCCCACCGATCGAGTCGCAGCCGGGCCCGACCGGTGCGCAACTGACCGACGGAAGCGAAACCACCAGCGCGGAGGCTTTGCCCGTGCTCGTGCGAGCGCCAAGTGCCGGCAGCGACTTGTGAGCCTTCGCGACGCTCGCCGGCGTGGTGCCGATGGCCTTGAACACGTTGCTCGTGTGTCCACTCAGCTGGAGCACGCCTGTCTGGATGTGCGATGCGCCTGCCCGGCCCAGGGTGGTCGCGTGCACCGTGGACGTCTTGGCCGCCAATGCGGTCGGTCCGGTCGCCACGACTACCGACCCGAGGGTCAGGCCCGCCGCGGCGACAAGAAATAACGCACGCTGATTCGCACGGAGGCCGCGCGATTGCCTCCCTGGCGGATCGAAGGACTCCTCTCGTCTCTGACGCCCCATCCTCATGGATAGCCCTCCTTGCTTCAACCGTGCCAAATGCGCTCAAGTGAGCAAACGGACGCTAGTCCTCCTCGCGAGGCATTGTCAAGGAGTTTGTGGTTAAGGCTGGCGGGGCACATCGTGGCGACTCGGCGGCAGCCGCTCAGCGGGACGTCGCGAGGACCACCAGGCCGCCGGCCAGGCCGATCAGCACCGCCACCGGCTGCGAGCGCGGCCACCGCCAGAGCATCGCGAACACCACGACCGCGATCGCAACCTCGAGAGGACTGACGAAGGAAGCGCGAGCCAGGGTCACGCAGGCAGCTCCGATCAACCCGACGGCTGCCGTCACAACGCCGTTGAGTGCCGCGCGCAGCCAGGAGTGCACCTCGGTGAGGCGCATGACAACGCTGACCAACGGCGCGAAGGCCAGCGACGGCGCGAAGATGGCGCCGGCCGCGACGACGCCGCCCGGGATTCCGGCGATCTGCACACCGAGGAAAGCCGCGACGGCGAACACCGGACCCGGCGTCACCTGCGAGATGGCGAAGCCATCGGCCACCTGGCGGTCCGCCAGATGGAACGTTGCGCCGACGAAATCCGCATGCAGCAACGGCAGCATGACGTACCCGCTCCCGAACGCCACGGCGCCGATCTTCAGGAACGTCAGCGCCAGCGGAAGCAGTCCCGAGGCCGTCGCCGGGACGTGTATCGCCGCCAGCCATGGCGCCCACGAAGCCGTGCGCGGGCGCCCGTGCTCATGGCCGTCGCGCGCCGTGCGGAGCGCCCAGACACCGTAGGCCACGGCGCCTCCGCCGGCGAGCACCGCCATCGGGGTCAGCCCGACGATGCCGGCGACGAGCGCTGCGAGGGCGATCACAGGTCCGATCACCCCACGACGGCCCAGCCCCGAGAGCGCGATGGCTGCCTGCGCCACGATCCCGACGACGGCGGCATCCATGCCGATCAGCACGAGCTGTACCTGGTGGTTGGCGCCGACGTGCCGGTACAGCTCGCCGAGACCGAGCATGATCAGGACCGCGGGGCCAATGAAGAGAGTTGCCGCCGCCAGCATTCCGGCGACGCCGGCCCGTCGAAGCCCGAGCACCAACGCGAGCTGCGTGGAGCCAGGACCGGGCATGAGGTTGCACGCGGCAAACAGTCGTGCGAACTCGCCACGGTCGAGCCACCGGCGCTTCCGCACCACTTCGCGCTCCATCAGCGCGACATGCGCAGCCGGGCCGCCGATCGCACGCCACCCGAGTGGCGCGAAGACGCCGACCACCGAAGGCAGATCGCTCACCTTCGGAGGCTGGGCCACGGGCGCCATTGTCGGCGCTCGGGTGCGCCGCCAGACCGTCTCAGCGCTGCGGAGCTGGCGACACCGGCCCGAGACCCCATGTGGTGAACGCCGCCTCGAGGCCGGCGACGAGCCGATCGAAGCTGCGGTCGATGCTCACGGGAAGACCGAAGCCGCCGCCGGTTTCCAGCGCGACGAACCCGTGCAACGCCGCGCGAAGAGCGCGGATCGCGTCGACGGCATCGTCATCGCGCAAGTCGAAACCCGCCATCACATCGCGCGCCACCTGGACGACATGGGCACTCGCCGTCTCGTCCTCGACGTCTCCAGCCTGCGGCGCACGTTGTGCGGATGCGTAGCGACCGGGATGCCGCAGTGCCCAGTCGCGATAGGCATGCGCCATGGCGGCCAGCGCGTCGCCACCGGCGCGGCCGACCGCGGCACGACCGAGCAGGGAGGCGAGCTCATCCTTGGCGCGGATGCCGACCCTCCGTTGCAGCGCATCCATACCCGCGATGTGCTTGTAGAGCGACGGTTGCCGGACGCCGAGCCGCTGCGCGAGCGCCGCCAGCGTCAGGTTGGACAGGCCGACGTCGTCGGCGAGGCGTTCCGCCTCATCGACGACCGCCGCCTCGGTCAGACCCGCTCTAGGCACGCCGGTCCAGGGATGTCAGGAAGCGGCGCACTGCGTCGGCGGTGACGTCGGGTTGCTGCGACTGCGGGTAGTGTCCGGCGTCCGGGACCATGACAACCTCGGCGTGCAGCGTCTCGCCGATCCACATGGCTTCAGCCCTCGGATCGGGGAAGTCCGGGTCTTGTTCGCCCATCACCACGATCGCCGGGGCGGTGACGTGGCCGAGCTGAGCCTCGGCGGGGTCGTGGCTCGTGCGCGTCGTCCGTGAGAACGACTTTGCGTAGCCCGGCCGCCGGAGGCTCGCGAAAACCTGGCCGCGGTACTCGGCGAAGTCGTCAGGCTTGCGGCCCGCGTACAGCCTGGGGAGATAGGACTTCCACGCGGTTGCGGCCCAGAGCGGCGCCGTCGCCATCCGAAACAGCAGCCGCTGGATGGCGCTGATCGTTCCGTTGCGAACGAAGGGTCCGACGAGGACCAGACCCCGGACCATCTCGGGCCGCGAGGCCGCGGCGATGACGGCGGCACCTGCGCCCATGGAGTTACCGACGATCACAGCCGGGCCGCCGAGCTCCTCAACCAGTGCGGTGACGTCCTCGGAGGTTTCGACGTCACCGTACGACGAGAAGGTCGCGTCGCTCTCGCCGTGTCCGCGGAGGTCCATGCATGCGACGCGGTGGCCGGCGTCGCGGAGTGACGGGGCCAGGAACCGGTACGCCGTGCGCAGGTCACCCATGCCGGGGACGAGCACGACCAGGCTGCCGTGTCCATCCACGTCGTAGGCGACCCGGCCGCCGGGGCGGATGAGATATCGCGTGGTCCCGAGTTCGGTGGAGACAGTGGTGTTCATGCGGCTATGATACATAGCCTTTTGGCTAATGTCCATAGCCTAGGCTTGGCAATTCAGGGCCGGAGGCGCGCGTTCTTCACGGCCTCGTCGACCGCCCAGCGCGGTCCATGGACGCGAATTCTCGGGCGATCCTTTCCGGGGCCGACAATGAGCATCACGACGATCGATCGCGTAAGAACCCGGAGGGCGACGCATGAAGCACACAACGCTCGGGACACTCGACGTTGCGCGCATCGGACTCGGCGCGATGGGCATGTCGGACTCGTACACGGGGGCCGGCATCGACGACGGCGAGTCCGTACGGACGATTCATCGCGCACTCGATCTGGGTGTCACGCTGATCGACACGGCGGAGGTCTACGGCCCGTTCACGAATGAGGAACTCGTCGGCCGGGCGATCAAGGACCGGCGTGATGCAGTCGTACTGGCGACCAAGTTCGGGATGATGTCGCATGTCCGCGGTACGACGGACGACCTCGACAGCAGTCCCGCGAACATCCGCACAGCCGTTGAGGGTTCGCTGCGCCGGCTCGGCACCGATCACATCGATCTGTACTACCAGCACCGCGTCGACCCGCGGACTCCGATTGACGACACCGTCGGTGCCTTGGCGGAGCTGGTCGGCGAGGGCAAGGTGCGGTACATCGGCCTCTCAGAAGCGGGACCCGGCACGATCCGTCGCGCTCATGCGGTGCACGCGGTCACCGCGGTGCAGTCCGAGTACTCGCTCTGGACGCGAGATCCTGAGCAGAAGGTGTTGCCGCTCCTCCGAGACCTGGGCATCGGTTTCGTCGCGTACTCACCGCTTGGCCGCGGATTCCTCACGGGGAAGATGCCGTCGCTCGAGGAGCTGGCCGACACCGACTTTCGGAGGTCGAACCCGCGCTTTGCCGGCGAGAATTTTCAGCACAACCTGCGCCTTGCTGCAGACGTCGAGTCGATCGCGTCGGAGGTGGGAGCAACAGCGGCGCAGGTCGCCCTCGCGTGGCTGCTTGCGCAGGGCGATGGCATCGTCCCGATACCGGGAACCAAGCGCGTCGCCCGAGTCGAGGAGAACGCGGCGGCGGACGGCATCCACCTGAGTCGCGAGCATCTGGACAGGCTGGCTAACCTCACGCCCCCGGCGGGTGCGCACCACAACGAGCGTCAGATGCAGTGGATCGAACGCGAGTAACGGGGTAGTGGGTGTGGTGAGTCGGCGGACCGCTATCGGTGTTGTCTATCCCCAGACCGAGCTGAGTGGCGATCCAGCGGCGGTTCGGGCGTTTGGGAGAGCCGCCGAGGACATGGGCTTTGACCACCTGTTCGCCTACGACCACGTGCTCGGCGCCGTGCACGCTGATCGAACGCCACCCCTGACCGGCCCGTATACGGAGCACGATCCGTTCCACGATCCCTTTGTGATGTTCGCGCACCTCGCCGGGATCACCGAACGCATCGGCTTCACCACCGGGGTGCTCGTCCTTCCGCAGCGCCAGACGGCCCTTGTCGCGCGGCAGGCGGCCGACCTCGATCTGTTCTCCGGGGGCAGGCTGCGCCTCGGTGTCGGCATCGGTTGGAACACGGTCGAATACGACGCGCTCGGCGAGGATTTCCACACCCGCGGGGCGCGGCAGGAAGAGCAGATTCCGCTGCTGCGCCGATTGTTCACCGAGCCCGTCGTCGACTTCTCCGGCCGTTTCGATCGCATCGACAGAGCGGCGCTCGTGCCGAAGCCCGCGCGATCCATCCCGATCTGGATGGGTGGCGCCAGCGCGGCGGCATACGACCGCGCCGCCCGTCTCGCTGACGGATTCATCTTCTTCAGCGCGACGGTCGACGACGCCATCGAGGCCTGGAAGCACGTTCGCGACCGCGTACGTGCTCACGGCAGATCGGTCGAGGGCTTTGGCGCCGAATGCGTGGTGCGGGCTCGCGGCGGGCTTGCCCGGCTCGCCGCGGACATCGACGCATGGCGCGACGCCGATGGGTCCCACGTTTCGGTGGTCACGATGGGCCTGGGTCTCACTTCCCTGGGAGCGCAGCTCGACTACATCGAGTCGGTGGCGACCACACTGGACCTGTCCTGAGCCTCGAGCAGGGATCGCGCTCATCGATCTGTTCGCCGGTCGGCCACGTAACATATCTGCTGATCTGACAGCGCCGTACCACCGTTGGGGGCAACCGCAAATGAGCGTACGCAGTCGATTCCGCTCCTGGCCCGTCCTCCGTCAGCTCACCGGCGCCGACCCGCTCGGACGCGGGACCGCCGTGCGCTCGGCTGCCACGGCGGCGATCACACCGCGAACGAAGACCGCCGACCGCGTCGTGAAGAGCATCTGCCCGTACTGCGCCGTGGGCTGCGGTCAGCGTGTCTACGTCAAAGGGGAACGAGTGGTGCAGATCGAGGGGGATCCGGACTCGCCGGTGTCGCGCGGCCGGCTCTGCCCCAAGGGATCCGCGAGCGAGCAGCTCGTCAACAACCCGAGCCGCGTGCGGACCGTGAAGTACCGTCGTCCGTTCGGGACCGAGTGGGAGGACCTCCCGCTCGAGCGCGCGATGGAGATGATCGCGGACCGTGTGCTCGAGACGCGCGAGCGCACGTGGCAGGACCGCGATGACAACGGCAACGCACTCAACCGCACGCTCGGGATCGCGAGTCTCGGGGGCGCGACTCTCGACAACGAAGAGAACTATCTGATCAAGAAGCTCTTCACGTCGATCGGTGTCATACAGGTCGAGAACCAAGCCCGTATTTGACACAGTTCGACCGTCCCCAGTTTGGGGGCCTCGTTCGGGCGCGGCGGAGCCACGACCTTCCAGCAGGACCTGCAGAACGCTGACTGCATCGTCATCCAGGGTTCGAACATGGCCGAGTGCCATCCCGTCGGTTTCCAGTGGGTGATGGAGGCGAAAGCTCGCGGCGCGACGATCATCCACATCGATCCCCGGTTCACGCGCACGTCGGCGATGGCCGACTTCCATGTGCCGCTCCGCGCAGGGAGTGACATCGCGTTCCTCGGCGGCATCATCAAATACATCCTCGACAACGAGAAGTACTTTCCCGAATACGTCGTCAATTACACGAACGCCGCCACCATCGTGAACGAGGACTTCGTCGACACCGAGCAGCTCGACGGTCTGTTCTCCGGCTACAACCCCGAAACGGGTGCATACGACACCACGACCTGGGAGTACGAGGGGATGGAGCAGGCTCCGGCGGCCGGGCGCCGATTGTTCCGTGCCGGCAGGGAGAAGTCGGAGCCCGGTGGGCACGAGCTCGGGGGCCGCGGCGCGTCCCTCGCGCACAGCGTTGTGCGACGTGACGAGACGCTGCAGGATCCCTTCTGCGTCTTTCAGATCCTCAAACGGCATTACGCGCGCTACACGCCCGAGATGGTGGAGCAGATCTGTGGCGTTGCCCCTGCGCAGTTCGCGCGTGTCTGTGAGGCGGTCACGGCGAACAGCGGTCGCGAGCGCACCACCGCGTGGGTCTACTCGGTGGGATGGACGCAGCACTCAGTGGGCGTGCAGTACATCCGCGGCGCGGCGATCATCCAGTTGTTGTTGGGGAACATGGGCCGGCCCGGTGGGGGCATCCTCGCCTTGCGCGGCCACGCGAGCATCCAGGGATCGACGGACATCCCGACGCTGTTCGATCTGCTCCCCGGATATCTGCCCATGCCGCGCGCCGGTGTGCACGGCAGCCTGGCCGAGTACCTCACGTCAATCAAGAGCGACGGCCAGAAAGGCTTCTGGACTGCCGCTGACGCATATACGGTGAGTCTCCTGAAGGCCTGGTTCGGGGAGACGGCGACGAAAGACAACGACTTCGGGTTCAACTGGTTGCCGCGGATCAGCGGCGATCACGGCACGTATCAGACGACGCTCGACATGCTCGATGACACGGTCGAGGGGTATTTCCTCCTGGGACAGAACCCGGCGGTGGGGTCGGCGAACGGGAAGCTGCAGCGCAAGGCGATGTCGCACCTGAAGTGGCTCGTCGTCCGCGACTTCAGCCTCATCGAGTCAGCGACGTTCTGGAAGGACGGCCCGGAGATCGCCACCGGCGAGATGCGCAGCGAGGACATCGGCACCGAGGTGTTCTTCCTGCCCCCGGCGGCACACACCGAGAAGGATGGGAGCTTCACGCAGACGCAGCGAATGTTGCAGTGGCACCACAAGGCGGTCGAGCCGACAGGGGATTGCCGGAGCGAGCTGCAGTTCTTCTATCAGCTCGGGAGACGGCTTCGAGCGAAGCTGGCGGCATCACACCTCGACCGCGACGCTGCGCTCCGCAACTTGACCTGGGACTACCCGGAGGCCGAAGGTGGCGAGCCGGACGCGGCAGCGGTGCTGCGCGAGATCAATGGTCAGCACCTCTCCGGCGAGAAGCGCGGCGAGATGCTGGGCACGTTCGTCGACATGAAGGCGGATGGCTCGACATCCGGGGGATGCTGGATCTACACCGGTGTCTTCACGGGCGGCGTCAACCAGGCCGCGAGACGCAAGCCGGGGTCGGAACAATCCTGGGTTGCGCCGGAATGGGGATGGGCCTGGCCGATGAACCGGCGCATTCTCTACAACCGCGCGTCGGCCGACCCTGACGGCAAGCCGTGGAGTGAGCGCAAGGCGTACGTCTGGTGGGACGAGGAGTCCAGAAGGTGGACGGGCCACGATGTTCCCGATTTCCAGGCGACCAAGGCCCCGTCGTTCAGACCGGAGGCGGGCATCGGCGGCCCGGAGGGACTCGCCGGCGACGATCCGTTCATCATGCAGTCCGACGGCAAGGGCTGGTTGTACGCACCGAGCGGGCTGCTCGACGGGCCGCTGCCGGCGCACTACGAACCGCACGAGTCACCGCTTCGCAATGCCATGTACCACCAGCAGTCCAACCCGACCCGGGAGGTGTTCCCGCGCAAGGAGAATCTCACGAACCCGTCGTTTCCAGAGCCGGGGTCGGAGGTCTTTCCCTTCGTCGTGACCACGTACCGGCTCACGGAACACCACACGGCGGGCGGCATGAGCCGGTGGCTGCCGTATCTCGCTGAGCTGCAGCCCGAGTTCTTCTGCGAGGTGTCACCGCAGCTTGCGGCCGAACGGGGCCTCGAGCATCGCGGATGGGCCACCATCGTGACGGCGCGCACCGCAGTCGAAGCCCGCGTGCTCGTCACCGACCGCGTCGTCCCGCTCCTGGTTGGAGGACGCGTGATCCACCAGATCGGCTTGCCGTATCACTGGGGTGTCGGGGGCGGGGGCGCGATCGTCAGCGGTGACTCCGCCAACGATGTCCTCGGCGTGGCGCTCGACGCCAATGTGCTGATTCAGGAATCGAAAGCGGCGTCGTGCGACATACAGCCGGGACGCCGGCCCACCGGCCCGGCGTTGGTGCGATTCGTCGAGGAGTACCGGCGGCGCGCGGGAATCAGCCTCGACACCGGCACCGCGCGATTCACGCCCCGCGAGGACGGTGCATGAGGAGCGAGCCGTTCGCCTCGGCCGACCCGGCACAGGACACCGGGTGGATGGACGCGCCCGCACGGAAGGGATTCTTCACCGACGGGTCGATCTGCATCGGCTGCAAGGCGTGCGAGGTGGCATGCAAGGAGTGGAACGACATCCCTGAAGACGGGCTGAGCCTGCTCGGCATGTCGTACGACAACACCGGCGCGCTCGGCGCGAGCACGTGGCGGCATGTCGCGTTCATCGAGCGGCGCGGTCCCTCGCGGTTCGACGGTCTCGCCCCACTGCCGATGGTTCCAGACATGAGTGGCAACAATCCAGCCGCGCCGGCCGACACCGCCATGCACTGGCTCATGTCGTCCGACGTGTGCAAGCACTGCACCAACGCAGCCTGCCTTGACGTCTGCCCGACCGGGTCGCTGATGCGCACGGAGTTCGGGACGGTGGTCATCCAGCCCGATGTGTGCAACGGGTGCGGCTACTGCGTTCCCGCGTGTCCCTTCGGAGTGATCGAACGTCGCGAGGGCCCGGCCGGCGCGCGCAATGTGGGCATCGCGCAGAAGTGCACCCTCTGCTACGACCGGCTTTCCGAGGGGATGATGCCCGCGTGCGCGCAGGCATGTCCGACGCAGTCGATCCAGTACGGTGATCTCGACGAGTTGCGGATCCGCGCTCGGGCGCGCGTTGCCGAGCTGCACGCGCTCGGTGTCGGCGACGCGCGCCTCTATGGCGCCGATCCCGACGACGGGATCGGCGGCGCGGGCGCCTTCTTCCTGCTGCTCGACGAGCCCGAGGTGTACGGCCTGCCGCCCGACCCCGTGGTGACGACGCGTGATCTGCCGCAGATGTGGAAGTCGGCGGCGATCGCCGGCGCGGCGCTGCTTGCCGGCGCGGCCGCCGCGTTCGTCCGGGTCAGATCGTGATGGAGGAGGCGGTGGCGGCGCCGCGCCGCCGGCGGCGTGGCGGGGGAGGCGCGAGCGGTGAGCAGCCGATGGTGCCCGACGCGACGTTCACGTCGTACTACGGACGCCCGGTGGTCAAGGCGTCGCCCTGGAAGCACGACATTCCCGCCTACCTCTTCCTCGGTGGTCTCGGTGCGGGGTCGGCGCTGCTCGCGGCGGGCGCCGACCTCACCGGCCGTCGCGAGCTTCGGCGCGTCATGCGCGTCGGTGCACTCGCCGGCGCGACCGCAGGCACCGTCGCCCTCATTCGCGACCTCGGCAAACCGAGCCGTTTCCTCAACATGTTGCGGGTGGCGAAACCGACGTCGCCGATGTCCGTGGGCACGTGGGTGCTCGTCGCGTTCGGGTCGACGGCGGGCATCGCGGCGACGGCGGAGCTGGTGGCGCCGCTGCCTCACCCGGTGCGCACGCTCGCCCGGCCGATCACGTTCGTGGCGCGCCCGGCCGGACTGGCCGCGGCGTTGCTCGCGCCGATGCTGGCGTCGTACACCGGCGTGCTGCTCGCAGATACGGCCACGCCGGCGTGGCATGCCGCGCATCGTGAGCTGCCGTTCGTCTTCGCCGGGTCGGCTGCGATGGCGGCGGGTGGCCTGGGCATGATGGGCACGTCGATCGCCGAGGCTGGGCCGGCACGGCGCCTTGCCGTCAGCGGGGTGCTGTTCGAGCTCGCCGCCGAACGACGGATGGAGGGCAGCATGGGCATCAGCGTCGAAACACTCCACACCGGACGTGCCGGAGTGCTCATGAACACCAGTCGCGCACTCGCGACCGGCGGCCTCTTCGGTGCGATCGCATTCGGCAGGCGTTCGCGCGCGGCCTCGCTGCTGTCGGGTGGCGCGCTGATGGCGGCCTCGGCTCTCTCGCGATTCGGGATCTTCGAAGCCGGCCAGCAATCAGCGCGCGACCCGCGCTACACGGTTGCCCCGCAACGCGAACGCCTCGAACAGCGTGCGCCGTAGGACTGCGTGATGCCGACGACGAGACGAGCCGACATGTTCATCGATCTCAAGGACGATCCGCGTGAGGACGGACCACGCCTGGGCGACGAGCGCAGCACGCTGGTCGAAGTTCTGCGCAGCGCGCGGTTGACGTTGGAGATGAAGTGCGCTGGGCTTGACGCTGAGGCCATGGCCCGGCGGTCGGTCGAGCCCTCGACGATGTCGCTCCTCGGGCTCGTGCGGCACCTCGCCGAGATGGAGCGCAAGACGTTCCGCGAGATGATGGCGGGGCAGAACGTGGTGGGGTTGTTCTGCTCCGACACCAACCGCGACGGTGATTTCGACGGTGCTGTGCCGGACCTGCACGTGGTTGCAGAGGCGTGGGACGCATGGCGCGCGGAAGTCGCCATCGCGACGCGGTTCGTGGCGGATGCGCCGAGCCTCGACATCACCGGGGATGACCCCTTGAACGAGCACGGCAGTGGCGGCGGTGAGATGTCGCTGCGTGAGGCGCTCATCGGCATGATCTTTGAGTACGCGCGGCACATCGGGCACGCGGACCTGTTGCGCGAGCGCATCGACGGACGCATCGGCCAGTGACCCTCAGCTAGTCGCGCACCCTTCGGAGTCCGTCATCCACGCGCTCGGTGATCCCGAGACGATCCAGGTGCTCGAGCAGCGGGACCGCCACCCGCCGCGTGGTCGTCAGCGCCTGGCGCGCGGCGGAGAGCGTGAACGGCTGCGGAAGCCCGCGCAGCACCGCCGCAGCTTTGAGAGGAGCGTTCGGGAGCAGAACGATGTCGCCCGGGAGTCGCAGGATCGCGCCGGCGCTCGCGGCTGCGCCGAGCTGCTGAGGACCGAGCCGCATCGCAACGAGCTGGGATTGCTCGGGCGCGTTGAACGGATGCTGCTCGAGCAGGGCTGACAGCTGTTCGATCGACGACTCGACGTCCGCTCGCAACGAGGGCCGGGCACCGCGAGGACGCAGCCTTCCGCGATCCTCGGCGATGTCGCGAGTTGCGGCGACGAGGCCGTCGAGGAGTCGCGCGTCGGGGAGCTGAAGGGCACGAACCACGTCGGAGCGGGCAATCCCACTATCGAGCAACGCGGTGCCGGGATGCGCGCATACCGCGGCTCGCAGATCCGTACGCCACCGATCCCACTGCGCCGCATCAATCAACCACTCGCCATCGGCGACGATGCCCGCCGGGAGTGGATCCGGGATCGGCACGCCGAGCGCTCCGAGCAGCGAACGGCTCGCCGCGCCGCGACGGGCAATCTCGGATGCGAGGTCGGCACTTCCGGTGGCGTCACGCAGCGCTGCAGCGCGCGCTCGCCCCGCGCCGCGACGCCGCAACGGCGGGGGCAACGGATCGAGCACCGTTGCACCGCCGAGCACGTGACGCAGACCCGGATCGCGCAGGAGCACCCGGTCACCCACCGCGAGCGGGAGCGGCGTCTCCAGTGTGAGTCGCGCCACCATGCCGGCGCTCGCCGCGTCCTCGGGTCCGATGCGACGCACCACCGCAGGAACGGCCGCCGAGCCGATGTGGAGCACGACGTGACCAGAGAGGGCTCCGGCGTCGGATCGGAGGTCCACGATGGTGGTCAGCCGCCAGGCGTCGGGGGTGAGCAGCGCATCGCCGCGGTGCACGTCGTCGTGCGGGACTCCTCGCAGGTTGACCGCGACGCGCGCCGGTCCCCGAACCTCGTCAGCCGGCTGGCCGAGGCGCTGCAGCGCTCGAACGCTCACCCGCCTCGTCCCGAGCTCGAGCACGTCACCGCCCCGCAGCGTTCCCGCACCGAGTGTTCCGGTGACGACCGTACCGCTGCCTTTGATGGTGAATGACCGGTCGACCCAGAGCCGGACGCGGGTCCCCGGATCGGGTCGCGGCAATGACCCGGCGAGGTGGTCGAGCGCAGCACGAAGCTCGTCGAGGCCCGCGCCGGTGGTGCCGGAGACGTTCACCGCGGCGAGTCCCGCGAGGCTCGTTGACGCGAGGCGCGCGAGCGACTCCTCGGTCGCCGGACCTGGGTCTGCGAGGTCGCTGCGCGTGACGGCGAGCAATCCGTGCCGAACACGCAGCGCGTCAAGGGCACGGACGTGCTCGTCGGTCTGCGCCGCCCACCCCTCGTCAGCCGCGACGACGAGGAGAGCCGCGGGGACGGGCCCGACCCCGGCGAGCATGTTGGTGGTGAACCGCTCGTGGCCGGGGACGTCGACGAAGGCAATCTCCTGTCCCGATGGCAACGTCGTCCACGCGTAGCCAAGGTCGATCGTCATGCCCCGCCGGCGTTCCTCCGCCCAGCGATCGGGTTCCATTCCAGTGAGTGCCCGCACCAGCGTCGACTTGCCGTGGTCCACGTGTCCCGCCGTGGCGATCACCTGCACGCGAGTACCGCGCTGATCAGGACGGGGTCGGCGTCGGCTGGCACGCAGCGCAGATCGAGAAGGCAGCGGCCGTGCTCGATGCGGCCGACGACGGCGGGGTCGCCGAGTCGCAACGGCTCCGCATACGACTCCGGGAGGCTGACCGCCCACCCCGGCAGCTCGACACCGGGACCACTGCCGCCACCGACCGTCCCGACGGCCGCGGTCAGCTGAGCGGGTGCGCCCACCGCGACGACGACCGCCTCAGTGCGAGCACGCAGGTCGTCCGGGTCGGCATGGACTGCGAGTGCCGTCGGCGTGGGCGGGCCCGTCAACGTGGCCTCGAGCGCCGCAAGGGTGAGCTTGTCGACGCGAAGCGCGCGAGCCAGCGGGTGGCGGCGGAGCCGCGCCACGAGGTCCGCGCGGCCGGCGATGATCCCGGCCTGGGGTCCGCCGAGGAGCTTGTCGCCGCTGGCCGTCACGAGATGCGCGCCCGATCTGAGTGCGGTGGCGATGTCCGGCTCGTCGGGGAGCGAGCGATCGGGGGCGAGGAGTCCCGATCCCACGTCGACCACCAGCGGAGGTCCCAGCGTCGCGAGCTCGTCGATGCCGACCGCTCCGGTGAACCCGGTGAGCCGGAAGTTCGACGGGTGCACCTTGAGCACGCACCCGGTGCGGTCACCGACGGCGGCGGCGTAGTCCGCAAGCGTGGTGCGATTCGTGGTGCCCACCTCGTGAACGATCGCGCCGGTGCTCTCGACAAGCTCCGGCAGCCGGAAGCCGTCGCCGATCTCGACGAGCTCGCCGCGGCTCCAGACCACCTCGAGCCCGGCGCTCAGCGTGGTCATCGCAAGCACGAGCGCTGCAGCCCCGTTGTTGACGACCATCACGTCGCCCGCATCGGGCAGCGCGTCGCGCAGCGCCGCAAGCACGCCACGTCCGCGAGCCGCGCGCGTGCCGTCGCGGAGGTCGTACTCGACATCGACGTAGGCCGACGCTGCGAGCAGCGCTTCGCGCGCCGCGCTGGAGAGGGAGGCGCG
>Ga0307374_10001146_pt1 | contig 49854 bp, 44 predicted proteins | sample OX3MG_FD_202532 | JGI IMG/M metagenome (GOLD analysis project Ga0307374, IMG submission 202532) | Soil microbial communities from Risofladan, Vaasa, Finland - OX-3 | ecosystem: Environmental > Terrestrial > Soil > Coastal area > Acid sulfate soil | place: Finland: Risofladan, Vaasa | collected...
GCCTGTGGTCGACGCGCATGACCACCGCCATGATGACGCCGATCCTCGCAGCCATCGACCGGGTCGGATACGCCTACGTCAACATCCTGGGCGGGGCGGTGTTCGACGTCTGCGTGCGCTACCTGCACGAGAACCCGCGGGAGCGGGTGGGGCTACTACGGGCGCCTCGCAGCCGAGCCCTCGGACGAGTTCCTGGAACGCACAAACATCCGCTCGACCGCACTGGTCACCGAGCGGCCCGCGGCGCACATCGCGCCCAGGCTGCCGCGATTGCGCACCGAACTCGGCGCGGCGGCGATCTGCTGGTGGCTACCTTCTACGACCGCAAGCTGATCGAGCCGCTACCCAACCCGGCACCCGGATACAGCTTCCGCACGATGCCGCTCAACGGGCCAATCCGCTACGTGGGCGCGCGGCAGAACCTCGAACATGTGCGCATTCGCTTTGCGGGTACCGAGCTGACGCTCTCCGGGTACCGCCCCGCTTCCCTACTATAGTTACTGCATGGCCCCCGTCAGGGCCACAAAGCAGGTCGCCAATCGACACCGACTCTCAAACCGGAGGGACACCGTACCGAAAATTGACCAATTGGGACGGTTCGCTACCACACTCCATACCCTTCGAATTCCACACACCGTAACTCTGCAGAAGCCGAATTCCGTCAACCTCGAGCAACAGGGCTAGCAGCCTCCACAGCGGCCTGCTCGGCCATCGAAATTTGCGTACGCAGCCATTCCTTGACCTCAACCGCCAACCGCACCATTGTGCTATCAGTAGGATCGCGTGGTCTTTCCGTCTCCACAACCTTGATCTCCGCAACGCGTCCAGGGCTCGACGCCATGATTGCAATCTTGTCCGAAAGCTTAATGGCCTCGTCAATGCTATGGGTTACAAAGATGACTGTTTTCGGTTCGCATTGCCAAATCTTCAGTAGCTCGTCTTGCATATATTCACGCGTCTGAATATCGAGCGAGCCGAATGGTTCGTCCATGAGCAAAATGGAAGGGTTGACGGCCAAAGCGCGAGCAATACTAACGCGCTGACGCATTCCGCCAGAAAGCTCACGCGGAAAGCGGGTTTTAAATCTGGCCAGCCCGACGAGCTGGATATAGTGCTCCGCCAACTCTTTCTGCTCTGCTTTGGGCACTCTTTTCCGCTTCAGTCCGTAGCAGACATTCTCAAAAATCGTATACCACGGAAATAACGCGTACTCCTGAAACACGACAGCGCGCTCCCATCCGGGCTCGGTAATAAGTTCGCCATCAACCCGAATTTCGCCTAGTGACGGCTTCTCAAAGCCGGCAATCAGATTTAGTAACGTCGTCTTGCCACAGCCGCTTGGCCCCACGATCGAAAAAAACTCATTCTTTCCGACCTGAATGTTTACATCATGCAAAGCAAGAAATGGGTCACCCTTTCTCGTTATGTGAATCTTGCTTACGTGCTCAACCTCTAAGTGAGCCATTCACTTCTCTCTACAGGTCGCTTGTGGCCCAGAACGGCGGCTACTGTCTGTTGTACCACGGCATAAGATATCGGCTAATCTGGCGTATCACGATGTCCAGCACTAGCCCGAGAACTCCAATTAACACCATGCCGAGAAGGATAATATCGCTACGAAACAGCGTCCGCGCATTGTTGATCATATATCCAAGGCCGCTTGGTGCAGCGACGAGCTCTCCTGCCACCAAAGCCATCCAGCCAATCCCGAGACCTACACGTAGTCCAGTGAAAACCATTGGGAGTGCTGCAGGAAAGACAACGGTGCGGAACAGATCCCCTCGCCGCGCCCCCATGCTGAGCCCCGCTCGCAGCAAGTAGACGTCGACATCGCGTGCCCCGGCCATCGAGCTGAGAACGATAGGGAAAAACGCCGCCAAGAAGATAATGAAGTCAACTTGGACATTTCCAATTCCGAACCAGAGAATGCTTAATGGAATCCATGCCAATGGTGGAATCGGGCGGATGAACTCGATCAGTGGATCTATTGCCACGCGGAATCTGGGCGTCCACCCCATAATCAGGCCAAGGGGCACACCGATTGCGGCCGCCACGCCCACCGCCGTTAGTACGCGGGTAAGGCTCGCCACGATGTTAGGCACTAGCTCGCCCCTCGCCAACAATTCCTTCGCAGCCGAATAGATCGCAGTTGGTGGCGGCAGCATGACTCCAATCTGAGGGGAGCTCCGCACTGCAACAATACTGGCGAATTCCCAGATTAGAAGTAGTAGCGCCACCAACCATAGATGGGATATCTTCGCCACGATCAATCGCCATCCAGACGGAGGTGCAATCGACGCTGCAAGGCGAGCCACTTCCGCCGGGCTCGGTATGCTACGAGTCGGCGGGTTGACCGTCAGCGGATGATTACTCGCCTTACCACCATCAGCACCGAGCTGCAATCCGTGGGCAACCGACGTCACCGGCCGCGCACTATTGCTCATGGGTGGTAGGTTTTACCCATGAACGTCCACGGCCTCGTCAGCTCCCCAGGCTCCGGGAAAGGTGCGGGTCCGCTTAGTAGCTGCGGTCCATACGGCTTATACGGAAGTTGACCGACGCCACCCCAGTCCTTCGGCAAGAACGGAGGCCTCTCTGGAACCGTCCAGCCGAGTGTCTCGAACGTGTTTGCCATATATTTTGTTTTGCGTACCTTAACCCAGTCCGCATCCGTGACGCGCGTCTTCGATGCGCCCGTATCGTATGCCCACGAACTGATGCGTGCCTCTTCTTTAGGCCAGATTCCGTTTGGATTGCCGAACGGAAAGTATACGGTTGGCTTAGGCCAAAAAACATACTTGTCCGACATCTTCTTCATCAGCCATTCAGGCAGGTGCGCATATGTCGACATGCGCAGCAGAGACTTAACCGCCTCCTCCTGATTCGCCTTGGCCCAAAGCACTGCCTCGACAAAAGCGTCAGTGACTAACTGAACAACGTCGGGCGCATTCTCCTCGATTTCGCTCCGCGCGTAGTAATAGCCACTATAAATGTAATAGGGATTGAGAGACTCCAGATTCCTTGCAACCTTTAGAACTTGGGTGGAATAGGTTACGTGAGGTTCCCAATTCGTGTATACGTCGACGCCCTTCGGCGCGGTGGCGAGCACTCCAGGCGGCATATTGACGATCGTGAAATCCCGATCTTGCTTTAGCGCCAAATAGTGCGCCGCCGCAAGGAAACCGAAGTGGTTGGTAGATCCCGTCGTTACCCCAACCACTGCTGGGCGCTTGAGCACCTTACCATCCTTGAGATCTGCCAACCGCTTAAGTGGCGAGTCAAGAGGGACGGTTGCAGCATGCTCCAGGCACGGTGACTGCACGGCGAGTGCACTTGTCGGCACATCGTTTGCCATCAGAGCCAATACACCGAGGGCTCCAGTGCTAGCGAGCTGAATGCGTCCTGGGATGAAGGATTCGTTCGAGTAACCGGCGGCTACGAACGTCGTCCACTTCGTTTCAATGCCACGCTTTTCGAGCAACTTAACAGTCTGCAGCGTGTGCCCAATCATTTCCTCGCCCGACCACACGACGATCCAGCCGGCATCCAACGGCCACCAGCCCTTACTCTGAAGCCATTGCTTGGACTTTGCAGAGATCTGCTGATACGGAAGTGGCCAACCCCACTCCGTATACCTGCGTGAATGCACTGCTGGGCCGGCCGGACCGGCTGACTGCGCCAAGCCATGTCGAATATCCACAGCGCCGCCCAGCGCGATAGCGCCAGCAGCCCGTGCGGCAGTTGTAAGAAATTGTCGCCGCCGGCGGCCGGCACCCAATCGCGACGGCGCCGCAGCATTAGTGTCTTTCTCTTTGAACGATTGCATGGGCTTCCTCCTTTTGGTGGACCTCGTTGCTAGCACACCGGACGCGGAACGTCAGCGTCAAGGAGCAGCAAATATTTGTCTGCTCCCTCCGAAATCCTCCCGTCGTCAGCGCGCCGAGTCGACCGGGGCTCGAGCTCCAAGCCGTCGCGGAACAGCTAACGTTCTAAGCTCAAACTACGCAGTGAACCACCAGGATTCTCACGGTTCGTTAAGCTCAGATGTCGGGTAGGCCGCCATCTGCCTAATTCCTCCATTCGCCCAGGTGGCGCTCGCCGAAACCGCAGCCAATGTAATGTAATACGGTGCCCGCGGGTTTGTCGACATTTATATGGTCGACGTGCCTGTCGAGGGCGTAAGGCCCAGGGGCGAATTCCTCCTGGACGCCCCCTATCGCGCCTAGCGCTCCATGTGTTTGGGAGCCATTCTCTCAAGTTACGATTGGACCAAAGAACCTGGGCAGGTCAATCCTGCGCGATTTGCGCAATGTCAGGGTAGGTCACGCACCTCTCCGACCAGGGTAGCCAGTACACGAGCGAGGAGTTCCAGCGCTTGCTGGCCGATCAAGCATTACCTGCAGCGTGAGGAGGAAGGACGATTGCAGGGACAACGCGACCATTGAGAGCTTCATCTCGACGATGAAGACCAAGCGTACCGCCCGCAGAAGCTACGTGACGCGCGATGAAGCCCGGGCCGATATGTTCGATTACATCGAGCGCTTCTGCATTCCGCGGCGTCGCCATGCGAAGCTCGGCCAAGTCAGCCCGGATCAGTTCGAGAAGGCTACATAGAGCTTAGGGTAGTGTCCGGGAAAACGGGAGACGCCCAGCAAGGCACTGGGCACAGGCTTAATCAAGGTAGTCAAGCGCGATATCGAGCGCCGAAGCGCTATGCGTCAGCCAGCCAATTGAGATCAGATCGACCCCACATGCCGCGACCGAGGCGGCTGTCCCCGGGGTGATGCGCCCCGATGCCTCGGTTACCGCCCGGCCAGCGACCATTCCCACCGCACGGCGCAGTATGTCCAGGTCCATATTGTCGAGCAGGACTGCGTCTGCCCGCGCCTTGAGAGCGTCGGCGAGCTGGGTGAGCGAGTCCACCTCGACCTCGATTCTGACCAAATGGCCAGCACTAGCACGGGCACGTTCAATCGCTGGCACGATTCCGCCAGCGACGGCAACGTGGTTGTCCTTAATCAAGATTGCGTCATCGAGCCCAAAACGGTGATTACTGCCGCCGCCCACCCGAACGGCGTACTTCTGAAGCGCGCGCAATCCGGGTACGGTTTTGCGCGTGCATGTGACGCGCGTCTGGTAGCCGCGCAATGCATCTACCACTGCGGCGGTCGCCGAGGCCACGCCACTCAGGTGACATAAAAAGTTGAGCGCCACGCGCTCGGCACTCAGGATGCCGCGCGCTGGTCCGGTGATGGTGGCGATAACGTCGCCAGGAGAAATGTGGCTTCCGTCCGGGCGCTGAACGCACGTCTCGATCGTTGCATCAAGGAGCCGGAAGGCAAGCAATGCCACCTCAAGACCGGCAAGGACGCCCGCGTGGCGCGCTACGAGCGCAGTACGCGCGCGCGCCCCGGCCGGCACGATCGCGTCGGTGGTGATGTCGCCCGCACGCCCCAGGTCCTCTAGCAGGGCGGCGCGCACCACGGGTTCGATCAGGATGGTCGCAATCGGAGGCACAGGCACCATTCAGACTCCCCCGAGCTGAGGTACGGGCGCCTCGAGCGCGTGCTCCGACCACGCCTGTAGCTCGGCGATGCGAAGTCGCTGGCGGTACGCAACTTCTGTAGAGCGCGCCGGAAAATCTGAGCGATAGTGTGCTCCGCGACTCTCCTTTCGACGAAGCGCCGCAACGCCGATGAACAGCGCGACCAGCGCTGGGTCGGCTGCAGGTCCCATCTCGAAGGCAAGCCCGGCGAAGTGCCGGGCGGCCCCGAGCAAGCTCTCGCGGTCGCGCACCACGCCGAGGCGATTTGCCATGATCGGACGCAGTTCGTCGACCCGTGGCGCATCAGGAAGCCGCTGCGGCCAGTGCGCATCCGAGCCTTGCTCAGGCGTCCCTGCGACTGATTCGGCCACCGCGAATGCGCACACACAGGCCTCAAGCAGCGAGTTACTCGCCAGGCGGTTGGCGCCGTGCAGGCCCGTCGCCGCAGCTTCTCCGCAAGCCCAAAGCCCGCCGACCGAGCTACGCCCGCCCGCATCCACCTCGATTCCACCCATGTGATAGTGCGCCGCCGGGCGAACGGGGATCGGTTCACGCACCGGATCGATGCCAGCGGCGCGGCAGCTCGCCGCGATACCCGGGAAGCGCTCACCAAAGCGCGCACCGAGCTCCTTACGCACATCGAGGAACACCCCTCGCCCCTTGTGAAGCTCGAGCCATACCGCTCGGGCCACCACGTCGCGCGGCTCAAGCTCCGCGCGGGCATACCCCGCCATGAAGCGCTCACCACGTTCGTTTACCAGAATTGCCCCGTCGCCGCGCACCGCCTCGCTCACAAGCGGCATTGGATCAAGGCCCACAGCCAGCGCAGTAGGATGAAACTGGACGAACTCCATGTCGGCGAGCACTGCGCCCGCCCGCGCGGCGAGCGCCAAGCCGTGACCAACGGCATTAAGCGGATTGGTCGTCTCGCGGTAAAGGCCTCCGATGCCGCCCGTGGCGATCACCACGCGTGTAGCAGGAAATCGCAATATCTCCCCGCTAGGACCGACTGCGACCAACCCAGCGACGCAGCCATCGACAACAACCAACTGACGCGCCTCGACGCCCTCGAGCACCTCGATGCTTGCGGTGCGCCGAACCGCGTCGATAAGTGCGCACATGATCGTGCGCCCAGTACCGTCCCCCTTGGCATGTACGATGCGCCGTCGGCCGTGCGCAGCCTCTAGGCCACGCGCGAAGCCGCCTGACGCATCACGGTCGAAGACAACGCCATGGCGCACGAGCGCCTCGACGGCTCGTGCGCCCTCACTGGTGATGCGTCCGACCACGCGCGGGTCGCTCAGCCCGTCCCCCGCAGCGAGAGTGTCCGCGGCATGTAGTGAGGCGTTGTCGTCCGCGCCAAGCGCTGCGGAAAGCCCACCCTGGGCCCAGGTGCTCGCTGAGCCCATCCCCAAAGGCGCACGAGAGAGCACAAGCACCGGCTCAGGCGCGAGCTCCAATGCGGTCATCAACCCCGCAATGCCCGCGCCTACGACGATTGGACGCCCGGTCGCCTCGCGCATGCTCAGAGCGCGATCATGCGCTGGACGGCCAACCGAGCTCGCGTAGCAAGTGACGGCTCAATGGTCACCTCATGGCGCATCATCTCCAGCGCCTCGCGTATCTTCGGTAGTGTGATGCGCTTCATGTGTGGGCAGAGGTTACACGGTCGTACGAATTCGATATCTGGATGCTGCACCGCGACGTTGTCGCTCATCGAGCATTCGGTCACCAGCACCACGCGCGCGGGCCTCTTGGCACTTACGTACTCGGACATAGCCGCGGTTGAGCCCGCAAAATCCGCCTCCGCGACAACCTCAGGCGGGCATTCCGGGTGTGCGAGTACAACCAGGCCGGGATGCTGTGTGCGCAGGGCACGGATCTGCGCCGCGTTGAAGCGCTCGTGCACTTCACAGTGACCCGCCCAGGTGATGATCTCGACTCCAGTTTGCGCGGCGACGTTTTGCGCCAGGAACTCGTCAGGCAACATAATCACGCGCCGACTGCCCAGCGATTCGATAACCCTGCGCGCATTGCCCGAGGTGCAGCAGATATCGGACTCCGCCTTCACCGCCGCGGTCGTATTCACATAGCTCACGACTGGCACGCCCGGATAGCGCTCCCGCAGAAGGCGTACGTCAGCGGCCGTGATTGAGGACGCGAGCGAACAACCCGCCTCTTGGTCCGGAATAAGCACTGTTTTCGCCGGATTGAGCAGCTTCGCGGTCTCCGCCATGAAGTGCACCCCCGCGAGCACGATGACGTCAGCGTCACTACGACTTGCCCCCCGCGCCAGGGCCAGGCTGTCGCCGACGATATCGGCAACGCAATGAAAGATTTCCGGTGTCTGGTAGTTGTGCGCCAGGACGACTGCATTGCGTGTGTGCTTGAGTTCGAGGATGCGCTCGATCTCGACGGCGTGGACCGGCCACTCGAGCGCCGGGATCACGTTCTTCACCCGCTCATAGAGCGGCGCGCTAGGACTGAATACGCGACTGGCGGACGATGCTGAGTGCGCTTTCATATGCTCCCATTGAGTATAAATCGCGCAAAATAAACGGCGACGCGTCTTGCTCCGCCCATCGTCACCCTTATGCTGCATCTGAGCATAATTGTCAAGCACGCCGGAACCTGCAATTCGCGGCGAAACTCGGTGCACGGGGCGCTCGCCTGGCGCGCGTGCCTCCAGGCTCAAGGGGAACGAGACAACGGCAGCTTGCTGCCCGAGACTGCCCTTTCGAGCTGGAGCTCGCGCCGGAACCGGACCAGCCTCGCCGGCCGGCCGCCCGTCTCCATACACACCTTGCCCGTATCCTCTACCAGCCCCTGTTGCTCAACTAGGCGACGGAAGTTTTGCTTATGTAATCGCCGGCCCGCCAAGGCCTCGACCAAACGCTGCAGCTGCAGCAGCGTGAAGCTATCGGGCATCAATTCAAAGAAGACAGGGCGATATTTGATCTTCGCCCTTAGCCGCGCTACGCCCGTGGCAAGGATGCGACGATGATCATGCACCATCGCTTGGCCCGGCACAACGCGATCAATCGGTTTGCGCCGCCCGGCCTCGGGAATCAAACGCGCCTCGTAAAGGAGCTCGTAGCGCTGAAGGACAAGCTCCTCGTTCCAGCGATGCCCCGCGAGCCCGAAGGTAATCTCGACGCGCTCCTCGCGCTCGCGGCGTGTAGCGGGGTCGGCCGCCGCGCGGATCCAAGCCCTGAGCTGCGGCCCAATGACTCCGGTCACAAGCGATGGAGCCCCGAATCTCCAGTCCTCCCAAGGGAAATACTGGTACCAGTTGCGCCATTGGGGTTGACCCGCCCCCCGAGCTGGGATCTCTCTCGTGAGGCCGAGATAACTGATGGAAACGGCGCGCCCGTCCCCGTCGTTCTGGATCCGGTCCCGATCGGCGAACGTGTAAAGCTGTTCGAGATAACCCAACGGATGGTGCGTCTGGCGCTCGACCCAGGAGCGTAACCCCTGTTGCGGCGTGCGATGGCCCGATTCGAACGGCCCGGAAGGTAGCGCGCTGCCGTCCCGAACCGTGAGCACCCGCGGATCCTCCGCCGTGACGGCAACGATGACCGCGCTCAGTTCGACGTCCACGGCGTTTTTTGAGATCTTGCGCACGGCCTGCAAATTCCTCTCGATGCCCGCAACCGTCCGGCTTCCGGCGATCCGAGGGCGCTGCGTCAAAGTCCCGGGTATTTTCCCCCGCCGCTATCGGCCATTTTGCCTGCGGCCGAGACAACTTTCACCATCGCATTACGGCCGGAGTACATCTTGCGAGCGAACGCAGACCCTGGGTACGCGAGTCGGAGCTCTGTCCGGAACCCGGATCAGATCAAATTGGGAGACCTTTTTGATGGCCAAATCAGCCTGCCTCACGAACCAGGCCGCGCTGTCGGCCACAGGCCCGCATCCGAAGTTCAGCCGCGGCGGGTTCGCGGGGCATCCCACTTCACCCGCGCGCCGCGCTGGACGCCGGCACGGTCGGGCGGCCGCTGTGCACGCACCAAGCTTCGATTACGCGCCATTCTGGCAGCGTGTAGCCTCTTCTCGCGGAAGAGGTGTTGATCTCCACCGCCCTCTGATCTTTGATCCCAACGTTGGCTTTAGGTCGACCCGTACTGTCGCAACGGAGAAGCGGCAACGTCAAACGACTTTCGGGATAGATATAGGATCAACGCTTGCTGAAAAGATGGATCCGTTCCACGCGGCGGTCAACAGTGCTTAAGCACTTCGCGGATCGTTTCCGTGAGGATTTTCTTGCTGTAGGGTTTGGTGATGTATCCATCGGCACCTAGCGCCAACCCACGGCGAATGTTCTCTTGCTCGACCAGCGCCGTCAGCAAGATGACCGGCAGCAACGCGATCGTGGGATGGTGACGCATGCTGGCCAGGATCTCGAACCCGTCCAGATCGGGGAGCATGACGTCGAGCAACACAAGATCCGGGAGGCCATGGGTGTGAAGCAATTCTACGAATTCCCTGCAGCTTGGGGCGACGCGTATCTGGTAACCGGCCATGCCCACCCGAAGGCCTGCCAGCGCCGCTTGATCCGGGTCGTCCTCCACGATGAGAACGGTGATCTCCCGGGGCTTCTTGTTGACGGGGTCGCGATTGGCGAGCCGATCCAGTGAAAGAAATGCGCCCTGGCCCTCGAGCGCTGCGCCAGCTGTAGTCGCTTGGTTTTCTATGCGGCGCAGATCTTCGGGCGCCAGGGATGCTCGTGCGGCCTGCTGCGCCTCGAGGAGCTCTCGGAAGTGGAGGTCATGCGTAATGTCCGCCCGCTTCGAGACGAGAAAACCGATCTCCTCCAGCTCGTCCAGCCAATCGGCGAGCAGCGCGTCGGGAAACTGCCGCAAACAGCCGCGGATGACCGCCGAGTGCGTGCGCCGTTCAACGAACCTGAGGATACGGCGATAGTCTGACGGGACCGATGGATCCCCTGAGGTCAACGCGCGTTCACCGGCCTCGCTACGCCAGTAGATCCGGTCCTTGAGCGTCATGCCCGAATCATACCTTGCCCGTTTTGCAATCTGCTGTACCTGCAGCAGGACTCGCGCTTCGGGCATATGGCTGCATGCCGACAGCCCGGCGCAGCGCCATGGGGTACAGAAACGACTGGTGCGATGTGACGAGGGCGGCGGCCCGAGCCTTTCGATCCGATGCCTTCACGTGCTCGAACTTCGATTGAGGTCCTGAGAGGACAAGACGAGAAAGGCGCAAACAGCTACTCGCCGCCGGAATGTTCAGCACGCTCGAGCCAGCCTCGCACAAGCTCCCATTTGGAAGCACTATAGTGAAAGCGATGTACGCGGAGGCGATTTGACTCAAACCGGCGGCAGAACGAGCCCATCTCCATGTCTAGGTTGGCACCGGGCGTGCGCCGGTACTGGCGCCACATGGCCACGATGAGGGCTCTGGCAGCGCCGCGAGCCAATGGCACGCGTGCTGCTCTCACTGGTCCAGTGCCGGCTCCGCGCATTCAGTGTGCGGATTTCAGCGATCGCGGACGCTGATTTCAGCGGGCCTACCCCAAGATTCGCGCTCAGGCCAAGCGGTTCGGCGCAGGAACTTTCTTTGCTGAGGAACCGAGCGTACGCCCCGCTCCCCACAGCGGGAGCACCCGCCGGACTAGAGCAGAGTTCCGCCACTGCTGGCGCTGGCAAACTCAACGCATCGTCGCCAGCATGGCAAACACTAGGAAGAGTAACGCTGCGCCTTGGGAAGCGACCCGCAGCGCCATGTAGCGGGTGCCGTGCACCCGGTCGTACTCGCCCCCGTGGACCATGGAGTTGATGCCGAGTATCAGGAACGCCACCGTCGCCCCGAGGGCGATCAACGCAAACAGGGTCATGGTCGACCTCCGTTTTCCTGAACCAACAATCTCAACCCAGTATTTCTTTTAGACCACCAAGACGTCGCCGCTCTCAGCAGACCGCGGGGTTGTTGATCTGGCGCAAAGAATTTAGACGCACCCCGGTGCGAGGGCGGCCGGACAAGATGATTGTCGCGCCCCACACCGACCACCCGCCAAGGCGCGCCCGCATCTCGGCGGCAACCCCCAACTGTGCCAACCACGAATTGCCGCAATGGCGCATCGTGTGGAAGGCGACAGCTGGCATGTCGGCTGCGTCGCGTCCTGCGGCACCGCGTCGATGCCGATTACCTTGGGTCCGGGCGTGCCCGCCTTCGCCAACTGCGCCACCATGCACTGCTTTTCCATCGCCTTGACCGTGTCCCATTAGTCGAGATTGAACTCCTAGGCAATGTCCTTGACCGAACTCGATCGGCAGCGCCGGCCCACGTAATGGGCAAAGCGCTTGGCGTAGAACGGATTGTCGGCAAGAAACTCCAGGCGCTCGCGCTTCACTGTGCCGCAGCTCTTGCACCGCAGGCGCCGCACCTCGAATTCGAGGTAAATGCGCGCATCGCCGCAGGACAGGTCTCGCGTGCGGCGCACTCGCCCGTCGTACCAACCCCTGTGCGCCTGTCCGCAGCTCCCGCAGAGCATTTTTTGACCGCCGTACAAGAGTGATGACACGTGCCTTCGGATCACCGAACACACCACGCGCCGTGCTTTGCGGACGAAATCCGGGGAAGGCGTACGCGTCCCACAGCCGCCGCCGTCGCTTCGCTTTATTGGCCATCCAGAAGTCATCCCAGTTTCGAGCAGCCCAGAAAACACTGTATTCCACTCGGGAAATGCTCGATTTACCCCCTTAATTTACCCACACGACTTCCTGAAGGCCCCTCAAATCTTACCTATTCAATCGGAGACAGCATTCGCGTTCAAATGTTGCGCTGCATTCAAGCATCGAATAGTCCAATAAGCATATGACAAGACGTCGCTATGTTTTGCAATATCATCTTCAGGACGATGCGTCATTGTGCCGTGCAGCGTACTTCGGTATACAATCGCGCAACGGGGTTCCTCCTCCTCCTCCTGCGGAGTCCCGTAAGCCGGTGACCCCATCAAAAGGGCTCACCGGCTTTTTTTGTGTGCTCTATGGACCACCTCGAGCACGAGATGGACCACCCCAACGTGTAAGAAGTCAGGGAGGTGGTCGAGTCGCCCGCGCTCCCGGGGGAGACGCGCGTCGCCGACCTTCATGAGCCTAGCTACGCACGACGCGGATTTGGCGGGCGAGGCGGGTTCGGAAGCAGCTTGCGATACCCCCGCAAATCGCGCACGCGACTATTTGAGAGGCCCGCCGGTGCGCCTGGACCGCCGGGCGGGAAGAATCGGTACTTCTCTGCCCACCGTGGCTGGGTCCCGTACCGCCCGTAGAGCGCGCCGTTACCGCATTGAGGTGAGATTGTGTGCGGCCCCGCTATTCGAGCCCCGACCAGGCCGCAATGGAGCGCGCCTGGTACATCGGCCGCTCAATGGGCAGTCCCTTCAAGAGGCGCCACAACGTCGCCCCGAGCAATGACCGCTGCCCAAGTCGCCCTGTCCCTCGTATCGGGAGGATTTGTCGGTCTGTCGCTGGGCCTCATCCGCGGCGGCGGGTCGGTAGCGATGCCGCAGATGGTCCATCTCCAATATCCGCACAGTTCGGCTAGGCGGTCAGATCGAACACCGTTTGCGTGTCCTCGTCCCAGCCATCCCAGAGGTAATTGCGGGCCTTGTCGTCGGCGATTAGGCGCAGCGCGTAGTTCACCTGATTCTTGTAAAAATCGCAGAAGGCGCCGGTTTTGTCCATGCCGCCGTTCATCTCGTGCGCCTCGGCGGGGCACGGCGAGCCACAGAACTGGCGGACGGCGCAATCGCCACAGGGCGAGAAGTCGTCAACATCGCGTGCGGTGACCATGCGGAAAGCAGGCGAGGCGAGTGCCGCTTCCACACCGGAGTCGATGTCACCGGCGAGCAACTTGCCCCCATTGAAGCGCGGCACGCCAATGAATTCGCTACACGGGTACAGGCTACCGTCCGCCGCCAGCGCGAAAAACGCGCGGCCGCCGCCGCACGGCGAAATATCGCACATTAGCCGCCGTGCCGTCGGGGCGAGGATCGCAATCAAGATATTGGCGAAGTTGGCGACTATGAGCTTGCGTCCGGTTTCGCGATAGAGCTGGTGAGTGCGGTCCAGCGCAGCGAAGAAAGCGCCGGCCATGTCACCGTCATCGGGCTTGACGACGCGCGCTCCGGGCAGCGTGCAGCGCACGGTGTTAAGCATGCAGGTCGGCACCTCGCGCTCGTGGAAGAACTCGACCATCTGTGTCAGGTACGGCAAGTTCTCCGTGGTACAGGTGGTAATGACGCTCCAGGAACCGTAGCCCCTTAGCCTAGCCATCGCCGCCAGCACCTTGCCGTGCACGCTCTTACCACCCCAGGTGCGGCGCGTGGCGTCCGTGATGCCGGCCACCGGGCCGTCGAGCGAGAGGCCGATGCTGATGTTGCGTGCGGTGAGGAACTCGACCGCCGCGTCGTCAAGCAGCGTGCCGTTGGTCTGCAGGCCGAAGGCGAAATCATCGGCAAATTCGTCCATGGCGGCGAACATCGCCGCCTTATTCATGAGTGGCTCGGCGCCGTGAAAGATGGCGCGAGGCTTGCGCCCCTCGGGCATGACCGAGCGAAAGTAGCGACGCAGGCGCCGCAGCGAGGCCATCAGCGTCGGCTCCGACATGTGGCTGCCGCCGCTGCGCTGGGGGGCCGGCAGATAGCAGTAGGTGCAGTTGAGGTTGCAACGCTCCGTCGGGTTGAGGTACACCGCGGAGGGCTTGAGTTCGAAGCGCAGCGCATGCAGCTCGCGGGCAAACTCGCCAGCCTTGGCGCGATAGGCGTCAAGCAGTCGGCCTCCGGCCAGTTCCTCCGCGATGCGTGATTTGTCGATCAGCGCCCAGAAGGCGGTGTCCGGGTCGGTGACGGCGGCATAGATGGCGTGACCAATGTCCACAACAGCCAGCCCGGAGCTGCCTCGCTGGGCGCGACCGACCCCGGTCACTTGGCCGCTTTCCTGTCCATCAGCACGTAGTGCGAGAGGCCGACGCCGTTGGGGTTACAGCTCTTGCGTAAGGCGATGCTCGGCGCGGCCGGTTGTACACCGGTACCCGTTGGGGCCGGCTGCCGCTGTTGCGTTGGTGTTGTCTGCGTCATGATCTGCTCCTTGTGTGTCTAGAAATGAAAAGGGCCCCGGCTAACGGCACGCTTAAGCATGCGGTTATGCCGGAGCCCTTGCCGGGACTCCGAATCGGTTCGAGGCGTCTTCTGACTACCGGATCAGCCGAAGCGCTGCGCCTTCCCGGCGGAGTGGCCCCCGTCAGTGGCCGGTCTTGCGACCTTGCAGCGCCCGTCCCCGGATACAGCGGCGGGCCCGCCACGGATTCGCACCGTGTTCCGTTTTCTCGAACCGAACGGTCGCAAGCATTTTCCTCAATAACAAGTCATGGGTCAAGGCGCATTACGCCGCTGACGCTGAGGTGCGCGCTCAGTCCGGTGTCCGGATCCGCTTGCGGAATAGCTGAACGGGGAACAACATGCCTTCGCTCAAGGCGGTTATGAAAGGGCGACGTGAACGCCTTTGACAATGACCTGCCACGAGCGAGCGCTGTTGGCGAACAGTTCACCCAAATCTCATCCACACATAGAGCCGTATGTCATGACGCGCAGATAGCACCAAGCACTACGATCGCGGTTTCGACGAGTTCGACCAACGCCCCCGCAGTGTCTCCTGTCGTGCCACCGATGCGGCGCATCGTCAGCTGCCGAAGCAGGAGAAATGTCCCGAACCCGACCATTACCATCCAGACACCCTTCCCGCCAGTGGCGATGACGATGCTGGCCGCGACGGCGAGGACGGTTATCCCTGCCGCCTTGCGCGGCAGATGGGCGGACATGGCGGCCCCCAGTCCGCCCGGCCGCACGTAGGGCGTGGTAAGGAACAATAACGGCAGCGCCGTGCGACCCAGGAGCGGGGCGAGCAGGATTCCCTTCCAGTTCCCTGCCGCAACCAGAGCGGCCAATGCCGCAAACTTGACAAGTAGCACCGTTACCAAGATAACCACTGCCGCCGGGCCGCAATAAGGGTCTTTCATAATCGCCAGCGTCTTGTGGCGATCGCCCGCCCCGCCGATCCAGGCGTCGGCACTGTCGGCGAGGCCGTCCAGATGCAATGCGCCGGTGACGAGCACCCAAGCGGTGAGCAGCAGCGCCGCACCCAGTAGGTGCGGCATGCGCGGTGCCATCAGGGCCGCAAGTCCCGCCAGCAGCATGCCGATCAGGAGCCCGACAAGCGGATACCAAAGAACAGAGCGCCCGACTTCGCGCGCATCCGGTTCTTCCCGCAATCGGATCGGCAAACGGGTAAGGAATTGCAGGGCGATCAGGAAGGGGCGCAACACGCTATCGTGTAATGTGGTGGCTCGTCGCGAGCGCTGCCGAATCCCTCGCGGTGACGCGGTGCAGCGAGGCATGCGGTACGCCGAGACGCAAGAGTGCCGTGCGCGGGAGTCCTCGTACACGGCACAGGATGATGCGAATGACGCCGCCGTGGGCAATCACTAGCACACGGTGCCCGGCGTAACATCGGACAAGATCGCGCCAGGCCGTGAGCACGCGCTTTTCGAAGGCACTCAAGGTTTCGCCCCCGGGCGCCGGATGGCAGTACGGGTCGTCCCAGAAACGCGCCAGCGCGTCGGGCTGAGTCTGCATCAGCTGTTCGGCGCTCATTCCTTCCCACTCGCCGAAGTGCAGCTCGCGTAGCCGTTCATCGAAATGAAGCGCGATGCCCTGGCGCTTGGCGAATTCGCGCGCAAAGTCGGCACAGCGCGCGAGCGGCGAACTGACGATAACATCCCACGGCCCGTCGTCCCTCACCGCCGCCCGCATCTGCTCCAGCCCGAGCAACGTCAGAGGTTCGTCGAGGCTGCCGAGAAAACCTCCTCGCGCAGTCACCCCGTGGCGCAGCAGATCGACCGTGGTTTCGGGGCTCCGCCTCACAGTTTTCCCGACACGCCGGCTTGTTCGAACGTGGCCATGCCGTTATGCAGCGCGCACGCGAGCTGTAGCAGCGGCACCGCCACCGCTGCGCCGCTGCCTTCTCCCAGGCGCATGCCAAGGTCGAGCAGCGGGCGGGCCTCCAAGGCGGCAAGCAGGTGGCGATGGCCCGGTTCCGCCGAAGCATGCGCGAACAGATACCACGTCTCGGTTCCTGGCCGCACTCGCATCGCGACAAGCGCCGCCGCCGAACTGATGAAGCCGTCCACCAGCACCGGTATACCCATCTGGGCGCAGGTGATGTAGCCACCTACAAGCGCCGCGATCTCGAAACCGCCCACGCGCCGCAGGACTTCGAGAGGCGAGCCCAAGTGCGCCCCATGCAACGCGATCGCACGCTCGATGACCGCGGCCTTGCGGGCGACACCGTTCGTATCGAGTCCGGTGCCGGGGCCCGCGAGCTGCCGCGGCGGGAGCTTGAGCAGAGCGCAACCGAGCGCGGTCGCCGCGGTGGTGTTGCCAATACCCATGTCGCCGCCGATGAAAAGCTCGGCCTCAGCATCCCTCGCGCGTTCCGCCGTCTCGCGTCCGGCGTTCAGGGCACGAGCGAGTTGGCGTTCGGTCATGGCCGGTTCGACGACGAAATTGGCCGTACCGGGGCCGAGGCGATAATCCATGACGCCCTCGACCGGACCCGGATCATTCACCGTGCCGAGATTGATCACCTCAAGGGCGGCGCCAAGCTCGCGCGCGAGAACGCTGATGGCGGCGCCCCCGCCCGCAAAGTTACGCACCATTTCGCCCGTGACCGCCTGCGGAAAGGCCGACACGCCTTCGGCGGCCACCCCGTGGTCGCCCGCGAAGACGGCGATGTGCACGCGCTGGACGCGCGGCTGCGCGCGGCCCTGCAGGTGAGCCAACTGAATCGCGATGTGCTCAAGGAAGCCCAGTGCGCCGGGCGGTTTGGTGAGAATTTGCTGGCGCGCCTCGGCTGCGCGTCGCGCCTCCTCGTGACGCTTGGCAATAGGCATGTTCAGCCATTCGATATTGTCGGTCACAGCGATACTCCTTTCAGTAAGTACGGCAATCCTGCGACGGTGAGGATGACGCGGTCACAACACGCGGCCAGCGCCTGATGCAACATGCCGGCCTCGTCGCAAAAGCGGCGCGCGAGCTCGCCCGACGGGACGATCCCGAGGCCGGTCTCGTTGCTCACCAACAGAATCTCGCCGGCAAGGGTTGGCAGCACCGTAAGCAAATTCTCGCGCTCGCGCACAAGCGTTTGCGGATCTGCATCCATCAGCAGATTGGTGAGCCACAGCGTCAGACAATCGACGATCAGCACGCGGCCGGGGAGCGCATGCGCGCGCAGCACCTTGCCCACGGCGAGCGGCTCTTCGACGAGCTTCCACTCGTTAGGTCGGCGCGCCCGGTGCGCTTCAATGCGCTCGCGCATTTCCGCGTCGCCCGCTGTCGCCGTGGCGACATAGGTGACGGCAAGGCCGTTTTGTGCCGCCAGCCGTTCGGCAAGGCGACTTTTGCCCGAGCGCACGCCGCCTAGGATTAAGGTTTTTATTGGTGTGCTCCCATCGTAAGATCGACTAGTCCAAAGACAGCGGACAGGTCAAGGTGAGTCTCCAAGGCATCGGCCAAACGCTCGATCCCGTCTTCGCGCAACCGCTCATAGTCGGGTGTTTGCGGGGTTTCCAGCCCTGCCCAGCGCAGCAGCGCATCGCAGGCCATGCGCGACTCGAACAGGCCGTGCAAGTAGGTACCGAGGATGTGGCCGTCTTCGCTCAGAGCGCCATCGTGGTGGGTCGCGAGCCGCGTGGCGGGGCGAGCGAGCGCGGCGCCGGCCGTCACGCCGGCGTGAATCTCGTAGCCCCAGACGGGTGCGTTCTCCAACACCAGCGTGCCGCGCACGTTGCGCAATTGCTTCTCGCGCTCAAGCGTCGTCTCCATGTCGAGCAGCGCGAGCCCCTGTCGGCTGCCTGCCCGGCCCTCGATGCCGAGGGGGTCGTGAATGGCGCGCCCAAGCATCTGAAAACCGCCGCACAGGCCGATCAGCCGAGCGCCGTAACGCAGATGGCGCAGGATGGCGCGCGTCCAGCCGTTGGCGTGCAACCAGTCGAGATCGGCGCACACCGATTTGGAGCCCGGCAATACGATCAGATCGGCGGGCGGAATCGCCGCACCCGGCCCGACGAAGCGTAGATTCACCTGCGGGTGCAAGCGCAGCGGATCGAAGTCGGTGTGATTGCTGATACGCGGCAGCGCCGGCACGATGACACGCAAGCCCTCGCCGGCTGTGTCACGGTCGCGACTGACAGGCAAGGCATCCTCCGCCTCCAAGTGCAGCCCGTGCAGATAGGGCAGCACACCGAGCACGGGCTTACCGGTTTCGCGCTCAAGCCAGTCAAGGCCCGGCTGCAGCAGGGCAAGGTCGCCGCGGAACTTGTTGATCACGAAACCGGCGATGCGCGCGCGCTCGGTCTCGCTCAATACGGCGAGCGTGCCGACGATATGCGCGAACACCCCTCCGCGGTCGATGTCGGCGATAAGGATCACCGGGCAATCGACTGCCTCTGCGAAACCCATGTTGGCGATGTCGTTTTCGCGCAGATTGATTTCCGCCGGGCTTCCTGCGCCCTCGACGACGATCGCCTCGTAGCGCGCCTGCAGCCGCGCATAAGAGTCGAGCACGGCTTTTTGCGCCACGCGCTTGTAATCATGGTAAGCGCGTGCGTCCAATGTGCCTACCGCGTGGCCATGGACAATCACTTGGGCGCCGAGGTCGGTGTTGGGCTTGAGCAGCACGGGATTCATGTCGGTGTGCGGGGGCAGGCCGCACGCCTGCGCCTGCACGGCTTGCGCACGACCGATCTCGCCGCCGTCTACGGTCACCGCACTATTCAAAGCCATGTTCTGTGGTTTGAACGGCACGACCGCGACGCCGCGGCGCTTGAGCACCCGGCACAGCGCCGTCGCGAGCAGGCTCTTGCCGGCGTCCGAGGTGCAGCCCTGGATCATTAAGGTGCGACTAGTCATCGACCGGTTGCCTCGCTGAGCGCCGTCTCCAGGCGCGCCCAAGCGCTTTCAGTGCCGGGCAGGCCGAAGCGCAGGCCTGGCGGATCGGCGAGCAGGCGCGTGAGGATCCCGCGCCGCGCGAGCCGCTCGTGCAGCCCGGCGGCGCGTTCCGTCCGAACCCACTGAAACAGCGCACAGCCGCCCTGCGGCGCGAGCTCATGTCGCGCGCACAAGGCCGCAAGCCGCTCGCCTTCGGAGAGCAGCCGCGTCCGCGCACTCTGCTGCCACGCGCGATCACGCATTGCGTGAGTTGCAACCCAGCGCGAGGGGGCGGCCACGCACCATGGGCCAAGCGTGGCGCGCAGGCGCCGCAATAACAAAGCAGGCGCGATCACGAATCCGACGCGCGTGCCGGCGAGCCCGAAGAACTTGCCCAGTGAGCGCAATACGATGAGCCCGGGGCGCGGGCAATAAGGTGCGAGGCTATCTGCGGGCGTGGCATCCATGAAGGCCTCGTCCACGACGAGCCAGCCGCCACGCGCGGCAAGTTCCGCGTGCCAGCCGAGCAGTTGTGCACTCGAAAAGCGCGCGCCCGTGGGATTGTTGGGATGGGTGAGCACCAGTACATCCACGGACGAGGCGGCATCCGCAACTCGCTCCGCCGGGACTGTCAGGACCGTGTGTCCGCAGCGCTGCCAGGCATGCGCGTGCTCGGCGTAACCGGGATGGAGGACGCCCACGCGGCAAAGTGCCCGCAACGGCGGCAATGCCTGGATCGCCGCCTGCGTGCCCGCGACGGCAAACAGCACATCGGTTCCGTAGTAATGGCGCGCCGCGTCCTCAAGCCCGTCGTCGTCTTCCGGAAGTCGCGACCACGCCGAGGGCGGCAGCGCCGGCACCGGCCAGCCGTTCGGGTTGATGCCCGTGGAGAGATCCATCCATACATCGAGCGCGATGCCGTAGCGCGCGGCCGCCTCCCGCAGCCGCCCGCCGTGGAGCAGCAGGGACGGTGCGTCAAGGCAAGACATATCGGACAAGAACTGATCCTCCCAACAGTACCGCCATCCAGATCGCGAGGCTCCAACGGATCAAAGCGAGCGCGCCATCGATGTCGTCGGACGCGGGCGCACGCCCGCAGCCCAGCGCAGGCCGCATTTGTTGCTCGCCGTGATAGCAAGCCGGTCCACCCAGCACGATGCCCAGGCTTCCCGCCCCCGCTGCCATCACCGGTCCGGCGTTCGGGCTCTTCCAGCGCACGCCCTGCGCGCGCCAGCACGCGAGCGCGGGGCGCGTGCGCCCGGCGAGCGCATAGCTCAGGGCGGTAAATCGTGCGGGAATGAAGTTCAACACGTCGTCGAGCCGCGCCGCTGCCCAACCGAAATCACGATAGCGCGCGGTGCGGTAGCCCCACATCGCGTCGAGCGTGTTGGCCAAACGGTAGGCGAGTGCGCCGGCGCCGCCGGCGATCACGAACCACAAAATCGCGCCGAAGATCGCGTCGTTGCCGTTTTCAAGCACCGATTCAATCGCAGCCTTGGAGACATCGCCGGCATTCATCGCCTCCGTGTCGCGACTCACCATCAGGCCCACTGCCGCGCGCGCTGCGGGAAGATCGCCAACACGCAAGGCGTCGCGTACGCGTACGGCGTGCTCACCCAAGCTCTTCCAGCCAATGGCGAAATACAGCAGCATCACATCGAGCGCAGCGCCAAAGAGCGTTTGGCGCACTGCTGCTGCAACCAGCGCGAACGGCGCAATCAGAATCGCCACTGCGAGTAACCCGCGCCACCTCCTTTTCCGTGCCGTCATGTCCGCCGGCCCGTATAGCCGCGCCTGCGTCGCCTGGGCGAGCCTGCCGAAGCCGACGAGGGGGTGAAACCGCCGCGGCTCGCCGAGCGCGGCATCGAGCGCAAGCGCCACCAATACGAGGGTCACGGCGGTCATGCCCCGGGTGCCTCCGCGCGCGCAGCGACGGCGTACAAATGCGCAACGCTATCGACGGGTGCCTGCAGCTCGCCGGACGCGCGTCGCGGTTCACGGATCGTGGCAGTGCTCACGCCGGACTTTCCAAATTTCCCCAGGTGTCGTGGAACACCAGTTCCTTCAACGGGCGCCCGCGGATCCAGCCCTCCAGTTCCAGCATCGGTGCCGGATAAAACGCCTCGACGTGCCCGAGGCACAGGATGGCCACCGGCTTGGCTCCCGGCGGCATCTCCAGCAATTGGGCAAGATCCATCGGCTCGAATAGCGACACCCAGCCCATGCCGAGCCCCTCGGCACGGGCGGCGAGCCAAAGGTTCTGAATAGCGCACGCGACCGATGCGAGATCCATCTCCGGCAGGGTTCTGCGTCCGAAAATGTGCCGCTCCCGCCCATCGGTGAGTGCTGCGACCAGGAGTTCGCCGCACTGGAGAATGCCTTCGACCTTGAGGCGCAGGAACTCGTCATGACGCGCGCCAAGTGCCTCAGCGGTTCTGTGCCGCTCCTGCTCAACGAGGGCGTGAATGCGCTTGCGCAATGCGCGATCGCTTACGCGTATGAAGCGCCAGGGCTGCATCAGGCCGACGCTCGGCGCCCGATGAGCCGCCTCCAGGAGGCGAGCCAACGTCTGCGGGTTCACCGGATCGGATCGGAAATGGCGCATGTCCCGCCGCTCGGCAATGGCGCGGTAAACCGCGGCCCGTTCGGCTTCGGTAAAACGCAATTGATCGCTCATCGCATGAACAGGCGCGCCGCCGCCTGCGGGTTGGATGGAAAGTACAAATGCACGTACGAAGCGGTGAGTTGTCCGACGCGATACACGGGCTCGGTGCCCGCGCGACCGATTGGAGACCTGCTCCGAGCAATCGGCGCCAAGGAGGTGTGCAGGCGTGAGTAGTGAAAAGTGTGACCGCGCAGCTCTCCTTCCGGAAGGTTCACGTGCTGCGGCCCCAGGGCCGCAAGCCGGGGCTGCATGACGGCGTGGCCGGGCAGCAAGCCGGAGAGCGTCGCGCTCTGCCCCTGCGTATCGGTAAGCGATTGCAGGAGGTACAACATTCCGCCGCATTCGGCGAGCACCGGTCTACCGCGCTCATGGTGCGCACGGATGGCGCTTTTCATGTCGGCATTCGCGGAGAGTCGGGCGAGATGCAATTCCGGGTAGCCGCCAGGCAGCCAGAGCGCCTCGCAAGACGGAAGCTGCCGGTCGCACACGGGGGAGAAAAAAACCAGCCGGGCGCCCTGCGCGGCGAGGCAGTCCAGATTAGCTGGATAAATGAACGAGAAGGCCGCATCGCGCGCGACCGCGATCCTCACGCCCTCCAGCAGCCGCGGCACCACGCGCGGAGCAGCAGCGGCGACGAACTCCACTGGCGGCGGCAAAGCGGCTGCCTCCGTCCCCTCCAGAGCATCGGCCACCCGGTCAATGCGCGCGAGGAGATCGCCCACCTCGGCGGCTTGGACCAGCCCGAGGTGTCGCTCCGGCAGCGTTGCTTCGGTGTCACGCGCCAGGCAACCGAGCCAAGTCAGGTCCGGCGGCAGACTGTCGCGCAGCATGGCGGCGTGACCCGGGCTGCCGACCCGATTGGCGAAGACCCCGGCAAAGGTGAGGCCCGGCCGGTAGTTCGAAAGACCCAGCGCCACCGCACCGAAAGTCTGCGCCATCTTGGCGCCGTCGATCACGGCGAGCACGGGCATCCGAAAGCGCCGCGCGATGTCGGCGCCCGAAGGCGAGCCGTCGTAAAGCCCCATCACGCTCTCCACCAGGATCAGGTCCGCTTCGAGCGCGGCGCCGTGCAGGCGTGCGGCGGCGTCCTCCTCGCCGCACATCCAAAGGTCCAGGTTATAGACCGGCGCCCCGCTCGCGACGGCGAGGATCTGCGGGTCGAGGAAATCCGGGCCGCATTTGAACACCTGCACCCGCCGGCCGCGCCGCGCGTGCAAACGGGCGAGCCCCGCGGCGATGGTGGTCTTGCCTTGGTTGGAAGCCGGGGCAGCGACAAAAAGCGCCGGCCGGGTCGTTACCACTCGATTCCCTTTTGCGCCCGCACCCCGGCGGCGAAGGCATGCTTCACCAAGAGCATTTCGGTTACCGTATCGGCGGCCGCAATCAGTTCTGGCGGCGCGCCGCGCCCGGTGATCACCACGTGCTGGTGCACGGGCCGTGCCGCAAGATCGGCGAGAACTTGTTCGAGGGCGAGATAGCGGTGCTTCAGGGCGACCGCCAGCTCATCGAGCAGGACGAGCCCGATTGAGGCATCGCCAAGCAGCGCGCGCGCCTGAGTCCAAGCCGCGTGCGCCATCGCGACGTCACGCGCGTGATCCTGCGTCTCCCAGGTAAATCCCTCGCCCATGACGTGAAACCGAACTTCGTTCGGGAAACGACGGAAGAAGGCCGACTCGCCGGTATCGGACCGGCCCTTGATAAACTGCACCACGCCGACGTTCATGCCGTGGCCCAAGGCTCGTGCGACCATGCCGAAACCGGAACTCGATTTGCCTTTGCCGACTCCGGTATTGACGACGAGCACGCCGCGGTCGGTCCGTGATGCGGCGATCTTCCCGTCGATCACCCCTTTCTTGCGCTTCATGCGTTCGGCGTGGCGGATTTCCAAACCGTCATTCTTGGCATCGGACATGGCGTTCTCCTGCGGCAAACCGCGCGCCTAGCGACTGCGGTACGAGGAATTCGGATTCCGACGGTGGGCGAGGCCCAGGCCGACGGCAAAGCTCACGGCAATCACCGCGATGATGCCCCACCCGAAATAGGGCGCCTTTCCGTCGCTCCACGCCGCGATGCTGGGAGACAGATTCTGGGCAAGGCCCATCGCCGCCACGCCAAGACTCAACAGCGCGACAGTCAACCCCATGACGCGCGAGGCGAGCGGAGCGAACTGGTCGGAACGGTGAATCAGGTGCGAGACCCACATACCGTTGATGCCGTCGGTTGCGATCATTCCGAACGTAAACACGGCGCTTAGCGCGAGCGCGTGGCGCCATCCGCCGAACTGCGCGGCTACCAGGGCGTAAAGGCTGATCTGGCTGATGGTCTCGAACGAAAGCGCGAAAAGTGCCCCGATGCCGAACATGATCAGTGGATTGTCGGTCTGCTGCAGGCGCCCAAGAAAGCGTCCCTTGATTCCGACGCTGTGCACCACTTCGTGGGTCGGTGTCCTCAGCACCGCGCGCAGATTCACCAATCCGAGCAAGGTGAGGATGCCTATGGATATCCAGGCGCCGAACGCCTCGGTCCAGTGCGGCACTGTCCAGGGACCCGAGAGTGTCCCCGCCACGAGGGAGATGGCAATGATCACCGTGCCATGCCCGCCGGAGAATAGGAATCCGGACCAGCGCGCCACCTTCTTGTTGTGGCGCCCATTAAAACGAGCCCACGAGTCGATGGTCGCAAGATGGTCCGGGTCCAGGCCGTGCTTCATGCCCAACGGGAGCGCGAGGCCTATGAGCGCCAGCCAGTCGTTCGTCAGATGTATCGCTTCCATTTCCCTCACTCCACTCTCGATCGCAGTCAGCCCCAACGCGTGCCCGTCAGCCGTCCAAGCACCTCCGCGACCCGGGCGCGATTCGGGTGATATCCGATAAACACGATCTCGGAGCGCGAGGCCGCTTCCTCCCCCGTCCAGCGCAACTCGATCCGGGAACGCACGCCCTGGACCAACAGTTGCCAGGACTCGCCCGCCACGGCGGCGAAGCCCTTCAAACGCAGAATCGGCTCGGCCCGCGCGATTTCCATGAGGGCGGTGCGAAGCTGCTCAGCCTGCTGAAACTCGGCGCTGCACAGCACGAACGATTGCCAGCCTGGATCGCGTTCGTGAAAGTGTTTGTGCGTGGCAAGGCCGTGGACATGGGGGGCGAAACCGACGTGGGAATGGCCGTCAAACCGGCTTTGCGCCGGCAGTGGCACGGCATCGGCGCCCGGCGCATGGTGGATGGGCCCAGCGTGATGCGGCCGCGCACCTGGGCTTGCTTCGTGCAGACGTAACCCCAACGTCAGCCGCGCATCGAGCCTCGCTCCCCACGCCAGCTCCAGAAACCGCACGCCGGGGGCGAGTTCCCGCACCTGGGTTTCGGCTTGAAGAAGCGCGCCCTCATGCAATGCATCGATCTTGTTGAGCACGACGATGTCGGCGAATTCGAGCTGCCGGTTGAACACGTCAGCCACCGCCTGGCCTGCCGCGGCGGGGGCGAAGCAGCCGCTCAGCAGGAGCGGCGTATCCACCACTGCGAGCGTCGCATCAAGACAGAAATCCTCGGCGAGCGCCGATCCCTGCAGCGCCTGCATGACGGCCGTAGGCAGTGCGAGCCCGGAGGTTTCGATTAGCACGTGGTCGATCCGGTTGCGCGGTTCGCGAATTGCCGCCATGACAGGCAGGAACTGGTCATCCTCGCTATAGGCGACCAGCCCGCCGCTGAGATCGTGCACCTCCACGCCGCCGTGCTCGAGGCCGGATTTGCGCAGCAACGCGCCGTCGATGCAAACCTTGCCGAATTCATTCACCAGGATCGCGAGCCGACGTGCTCCCGCATGCTTGAGCAGGTTCGATAGCAAGGTCGTCTTGCCCGAGCCGAGAAAGCCGGTGACGACCGTCACGGGGATGAATGGCTTCATCGCGCGGCCACTGCGCTCATGCGCGTCAACGCATCGAACACGCCGGCAAAATTATCGGTGAGCGCCGGATAGTCCATTCGCGGCCGGCGCATGACGATAAGCGGGATGCCCAGCGCGGCTGCGGCCGCGGCTTTAGCACTGAAACCGCCCGCCTCGCCGGAGTCCTTGGTCACCACGCAATCGATGCCCCAGGCACGCCACAAAGCCTCGTTGAACGCCTGCGAGAAAGGCCCTTGCATGGCGCAGATCCGACCGGGCGGCACGCCGAGCTCGAGCGCACGCCGCAGGTAATCGGGCGCAGGGGTCAGACGCACGAACCATTGGCGCTCATGCGCGCCTTGGGCATGCACGAAGGTGGCCAGATCCTTGGAACCGGTCGCCAAAAAAATGCGCCGACCCCGCTCGATGGCGCGATGCGCTGCGGCGTCTGCGCCGTCGCACAACTCCGCAGGATGCGTGCCCAGGACACTGGGACGCTCGAAGCGTAGATACGGCAAGCCCAGCTCCCGCGTCAGGCCGATGAGTTGCGCCGATATGTCCGCCGCGTAGGGGTGCGTGGCGTCGATGACGGCCTGCGGATCGCTCCGGCGCAGTTGCTGTCGGCGCGCCTCAGTGCCGTGCCCCCCGGTCAGCACATGAACGCCGGGGCAATCGTGCCGAGCCACTTCGGCTCCGTACCCGGTCGCGACAGACAGGACCACAGGCACGCCGCGGGCCGCAATAGCGTTGGCGAGCGCATTGCCGTCGCTGGTGCCCGAGAACACCCACACGCCGCGCGCCGGCGGTTCGGCCGCAACGGCCGGTTCCGGATCGCCGCGGCTCGCTTCGCGCGCGGAATTCCAGCCGCCATAGCCCCGCGGCGTGAAGATCCAGCCGCGCTTACGCCGCGTGAAGCGGTTGCCAATCACGACCGTGGTGAGCATGTCAAAGCCGCGCTGCGGCAACTGATCCAACGTGCAAATGTCTACGGCCTGGTCGGGCCGGTAGGCGTTGCGCACGACGCCACACAGCGTCTTGGGCGGCTTGTGCTCCAGCATGATGCGCAAAATGCGATACACGCCCTCCTGCCGTCCCCGGCTTTGCACGTTGTAGAGCACGGTCGCCAGGTCAGCCCGCGCCATGGCGCGGGCGCGCTCCTCGATCCACTGCCACGGGCAGAGCAGCTCGGACAGGCTGAGCGTGGCGAAGTCGTGCGACAGCGGCGCACCGAGCAGCGAGGCACAGGCGTTCCCCGCGGTGATCCCGGGCACGACCCGCACGTCGAACAGATCGTCCTCGCGCATCTCCTCGAAAGCGAGCGCGGCCATCGCGTATATGCCGATGTCCCCGCTCGAGACGAGTGCGACGCGGCGCCCGGCGCGCGCACACTCGAGCGCTGTCTGCGCCCTCGCACGCTCCTGGGTCAGCGGCGGCGAATGGAGCTCCTTGCCCGCGATCCACGGCTGAATCCATCGCAGGTAGAGCTCGTAGCCAACGATGACCTCGCTTTCCTCCAGCGCCTGACGCGCGAGCGGGGCAAGCAAATCGGCCTCGCCGGGGCCGACCGAAACCAGGTTGAGCGTTCCATTCATGACAGCAGCCTGTCCTCGGCGATCGCCACCGCGACGCCGTTCAGAGCCGTCTTCGGCACCAACAACCCGCCTCGCGCACAGGCAAGTAGCGCACAGGGTTCGCACACGCCGTCCAGGCCAATATGTTCCCGCACCCAGCTGGAGGGTCGCGTCACCCAAGGACGCGCAGCCAGCGTTTCCCGCCCGAACAGGCGCAGCGGCAATTCGCGCCGCTCGCAGAACGCAATCAAGCCGGGCTCCTCCGCCTTGAGCTCGACCGTGGCCACTTCCCGCACCTCATCCACGGCCCGCGCGCCCAGGGCGTGTACCACGGCCTGTTCGATCTGCTCGCTGGACGCTCCTTTCCTGCAGCCGATGCCCAGAACCAGGGGCTTCAACGCCTCGCTGGCCGTGGTCACCACGGGCACCGCGGCGATCGCTTTGGCGACGCGATAGGCGAGCCGGTTCGCGCCGCCCTCGTGGCCGGCCAGAAGCGAAACCGCAAAGCGGCCGGCCTCATCCAGCACTACCACGGCCGGGTCGTTGCGTTTGTCCTGCGGGAGGCCCTCGAGGAACCGCACAGCGATGCCGCTTGCGGCCACCATCACCCATAGCGGATGACGGCGATATGACACGGCGAACTGATGCATCTGCGCCACGCTCGCATCGAGCCAAGGGCGGTAGAGCACCCCTCCCAAGCGCGCCTGCAACAGGGCCCCGAGCGCCTGGGCCTCGGAGCGCACCAGCCAAATGCCTAGGGAATCGCTCACGCAAGCACCTTGCGCTTCGATTTCTTGACGACGCGGAAGATGTGCGTGAAGTCCTTGCAATAGAGGCTGGATTCCACGGGCACCTCGCGTCCCAGTGCCGCTCCCACCAAAAGTATTGTGGTGAGGTTCCAATCGCCGCGCTTAGTCTCCCTAAGTACCGTGTCAAGCGTGCCCCGATACACACGCTGCTCGGGCCAGGTGGCCCGATACACCAGTGTCAAAGGCGTGTCATCCGGGTAAGACAGGCGCAGGTCAGCGACGATCTTTTTCAAATGCGGGCCCGACAGGAAAATGCACATCGTGGCGCGATGCTTGGCCAGCCTAGCGATGGTCTCCTTTTCCGGCACGCTCGAGGCGCGGCCCGAAGCGCGCGTGAGAATGATCGTCTGCGAGACTTCCGGCTTGGTCAGCTCGGCGTCGATCGCAGCCGCCGCCGCGGTGAACGAGGACACCCCCGGAACGACCTCGTATTGGATGCCGAGTGCATCGAGCCGGCGCATCTGCTCGACCATCGCGCCGTAGATCGCGGGGTCGCCCGAATGCAGGCGCGCCACGTCGAGCCCCTCGGCCCGGGCACGCCTGTAGCACGCTTGCTGCTGCTCGAGATCGAGCTTGGCCGTATCGATCAACTCGGCATCGGGCCGGCAATGCCGCAGCATGTCGGTGGGCACGAGCGATCCTGCGTACAGTACCATCGGTACCCGGGCGAGAATATTGGCGCCGCGCAGCGTGATCAGATCGAACGCGCCGGGCCCGGCGCCGATGAAATAGACCTTCATCCGTGCCGTCCTCCTCGCGGCGTCTTGCGGATCAAAAGGGTGGCGAGATAGCCCATCGTGCCGGTCGCCTCGAGCCCTTTTACGTCGGCGCAAAGCCGCTCTCCGGCCAGCCCGAGACGACTGGCGAAAGCGCAATGCTCAGCAATGCCCATCGTACGCAGCAGGTCGAGTACCCAAGGCAGGCGCGCGCCGATTTTCATTAGCACGACGACGTCATGCGACTCGATATCCCGGCGCAGATCGAGCGCATCGTCCGGACAGGGCAGGATTAGCGCGCGTTCCTTACCCTCGGCCAGCGTCCAGCCCATGGCCGATGCGGCCGCAGCGAAGCTCGTGATCCCCGGAAAGGTGCGGTGAGCCAGCGTCGGCAGCCGTTCGCGCAAGGCTGCGAGCAGGTAGCCGTAGGTTGAGTACGTGAGGGGATCCCCGATCGTGAGATACGCGACCATACGCCCGGAGCACAGTTCGGCAGCGATCGTCTGCGCAAGCCGCACGTAGTGCTGCTGCAGCACCGAGCGGTCCGAGTCCATGTTGAACTCGATTTCCCGCAGGCTGGCGTTTGGGATCTCGATGCCGGCCAGGCATTGCAACGCGACCGAACTGTCGGCACCGCGCGTCCGCGGCGCGAACACGAGGTCGGCCTGGCGCAGCGCCTCGACAGCGGCGAGCGGGATATACCCCGCCGGGCCCGGGCCGACGCCGATGCCCCAGAAGGTGCCAAGTTGAGCCGCGCTCATGCCGCCGCCCCCAGCGCGTTGCCATGCAAGCCGAACAGCCGCACCTCGACCTGGTCTACGGCCGGCAGGCGCGCATGCACCCGTGTGGCGATGCGGCGTTCGATTTCCGTCCACAAGGCCTTCGCCCCGGGTTCGCTGCGTAACCGCTCCATGACTGCTTCGACGGTATTTGCGGCCTCCATTTCCTGCACTACAGAGCGATCCCACCCGCACTCTGCGGCCACCCGGGCGACGCTCGCCATGGCCATGCCGCTCTTACTCGAGTGGGTGTCCCACACGCCGTCGAGTACTTTCGCGAGCTTGCCCGGATGACCCAGGAGCCACAGCGTACCGAGGCGGCCCCGCTCCTCCTCGAGCGTGCGCTGCGTGAACTCAAGCGACTGTCCGAGGAAATTCGCGATCTGCACCACCCTCTTTTCCGGTAAGCCCAAGACACCCCTGGCAAAGGGAAGTCCGATCTTGCCGGGCAGGTAAGCCACGGCCTGCGCTTTGCCGCCGAGCGCGACACGCACGTAGACTTCGATCGAGGCGATCCAGGAGGCGAGCGACATCGGCTCGACAATGCCGGTGGTGCCAAGGATCGAAATGCCGCCGACAACGCCCAGCCGGGGGTTGAAGGTTTTCTCGGCGATCTTCTCGCCGTTCTCGCAGCCGATCGTCACATCGAAGCCCGTGGCTTGGTCCTCCTGCCGCGCGCTCGCGAGCACCTCCGTGACCGCCTGCCGCATCATTTGACGCGGCACCGGATTGATTGCCGGCTCGCCCACCGGCACCCGCAGGCCCGGCTGCGTGACCATACCCACGCCGCGCCCGGCAAAAAACCGAGTTTCGCCCGTCGCGTTCCCGTGCAGCTCGACGAAGATCGTCGCGCCATGAGTCTTGTCGGGGTCATCGCCACCGTCCTTGAGCACTTCGGCCCGGACCGTATGCTCATCCAACCGCCGCACGTCCCGGATCGGTACCACGAGATAATGGGCGCCATCGGGTAATGTCACGGCTACGCGCTCGCAACGCTCGCCACGCAGCAGGAGGTACAGCGCTGCCTTGACGGCGGCCGTGGCGCAACTGCCCGTGGTCCGACCGCGCCGCAGGCCATTGGGCGCCGGCACGCTGAGGTCGAACTCTTCACGAGCGTTCTCGCTCATTGCCTGCGAGTCGATTCACGGCATCGATCATCAGCGCGTTCACTACGCTTGCCGCCCATGGCGAGCCCCCGCGCGTACCGCCGTTGGTGATCCGCGGCACCTGCAGGCAGCGCTTCAGCTCGTCTTTTGCCTCGCGCGTGCCGACGAAGCCGACCGGTAAGCCGATGACGAGTTGCGGCCGCCAGCCACGTGTGCCGATCAAGCGGACGGTCTCTGTAATCGCTGTCGGTGCATCCCCGATCGCCAGTACGACGTTATTACCGAATTTTTCCCACGCCCTGCGAATCCCCGCTGCGGAACGGGTGACGTTCAAGGCTTGCGCGATCAGAGTCGTTTCGCGCTCGTGTACGCCGCACCAGGTCTCGATGCCAAGCTGATCAAGCAGTTCGCGCTTGAGACCTGCTTCGACCATCGTGACATCGGTCACGATGCGCTTGCACCGCAGAAGCGCGCGGATGCCCGCCTCAACCGCCCCCGACGAGAAGTAGATGTCGTCGACGATGTCATAGTCGCCGCTCGCGTGCACCAGCCTGTGCAGCACCGTCAGATTCGCCGGTGGGAATTCCGACCAGTCGCGCCCGGTAGCAATCATCCGGAAGCTTTCGGCTTCGATCGCGTGCGGCGTATAGGACTTAAATGCCACCGGTGGCGGCGCGCCCGCCCCTGCCCTCGCCAGCAAGCCGCGCGCCCGCAGGTGATGAGCCCGCTGCGGTTCTCCGACTTGCTCCTCGAAGCCCACGATCTGCACGCGGTATTTGCATAACGCACAGTTCATCGCCGCACGGCCCTCCACAGCCTGACGCGCACGGTCGATAAACACTTCTGCAACCAACGGGTGCACGCCCAGATAGCCGGCCTTGAGCACTTCCAATTCCCGTTCGCGCTCCTGCAACGCGTCAGCGGCCGCATAAATGCGCTTCACCAACACCCCGTCGAACAAGAAGAACGGCAGTACGATGAGCCGCTTAAAGCCCAGCCGGGCCGCGGCGCGTAGACCGTCAACGATGAGCGGTTTGGCGGTGCCGGAATAGCAGACGTAGGCGCTGCCGAAACCCATGCCTTCTTCCAGCATGCGCGCAAGCTTGGCGACGTCTCCGTTGGCGTCGGAGTCGGTGGTGCCGCGTCCGACCACCACAAGACAAGTGTCCTCGCGCCGCACGGCACCTGGCGACACGGACTCGGCGGCGACGATGCGTTCCTGGGCGAGCTGCAGCAGTCGCGGATGCAGGTCCAGGGGAGCGCCAAAGTGGAAGTCGATGTCGCGATGCTCCCGAGCGAGCGCGAGCAGCTCGCTCGGCATGTCGTTCTTGGCGTGGCGCGCGGCGAGCAGCACACCGGGAACCAGCACCACGCGCCGTGAGCCGGCGTCGATGTTGGCTTGGAGAGCCTCGTAGACGGTCGGCGTGGCGAATTCGAGGTAGCCGTGGGTGATCACTTGCCGAGGAGAGCGCTCCCGAACCAGCCCGACCAGCGCTTCGAACTCGCGCGTGCCGTCCGGATCGCGGCTGCCGTGTCCGGCGATGACGACGCCAAAGTCTTCGAGACCTGACGTCATTGGCTGTCCAGCGGTTCGATCTGGCTGGGCATGGGCCTCAACGTGCGGATCAGCATGATGCTCATGTCGCTGAAGTCGCGCTCGGCGCACTCGCCCAGCGTGCCGCGCCATTCCGCTTCGGACCTTGTCAGGTTCTCCCACACCTCAGTCGCGTGCTCGGCGAAGATTTGCTTCTCCAGCAGGAAGGCGGCGATGTGGCGTGGCATGAATTCCCACGGGCACGGAATGACGATCGCATTGCGCCCGTCTTGCAGGACATGGACGAGATGGCGTTTGAACGGAACGAGATCGCCACGCCGATGAAAGGTGACGAATGTGGTCTCGTCGAAGCACACCCTGCCGCGCGAGGCAAGGATCTGCGCCGACGAAATTCCCGGGAGGGTTTCGACCGGATGGCCGCAAGCACGCTCCACGCGCTCCAGGTATTGGAACCCGCTGAAGTGCATGTCGCCCATGAACACCACCACACAGCGTTTGCCAGCATGGTGCGCCGTAGCCACCTGCTTGAGCTTTTCGGTCTGATCGCGGTAGCCCATGGAAACGATCTGCGCCGCCGGCGGAACCAGATCGCGAACGATATTGACGACCGCGTTGAATCCTGCCACCACATCGGCAGCGCGAATCAGTTCCACGCCGCGCTGTGTGAGATAGCCGGTGTCGCCGGGTCCCGCGCCGATGCAGATGATCATGCCTGCTCCCGGAGAATTTCTGCTTGGGTCGACCGGCTCGCCGCAATGCGAACGACCTCGCCGATGATGACGATGGCCGGGCTGCCGATCCCATGCGTGCGTACCAACGCGGGCAGCGCCGCAAGCGTTGTCACCACGCTGCGCTGCTGCGGCAGCGTGCCATGCTGAATGGCGGCGGCCGGCGAAGTCGGAGCGAGGCCCCCTGCCAGAAGATCGGCAGTGATCTGCGCCAGATTGGCGATGCCCATGTAGATCACCAAGGTGCCGCCGACTTTCGCCAGCGCCTGCCAGTTGGGCGGCTGGTGGTCACACGTGTGTCCGGTGACGAAGGTCACGCTGCGCGCAAGCTCGCGGTGCGAGACCGGAATGCCCAGCGCCGCCGGTACCGCGATCCCGGCGGTGACCCCGCTCACAACCTCGAACGCAACGCCTGCATCCGACAGAAAACGCAATTCCTCGCTGCCGCGGCCGAATACAAACGGGTCACCACCTTTTACGCGCGCCACGATCTTGCCCTCACGCGCGAAATCAACCAGTTGCTGATGAATGAGGGCTTGCGGCGTCGATTTACGGCCGCCTCGTTTGCCCGCCTCGACAATCCGCGCGCCCGGTCGGACAAAGCGTAGGATTTCGCGATTGACCAGATCGTCGAGCAGTAACACGTCGGACTGCCCGAGCAGACGCGCTGCCTTGAGCGTGAGTAGTTCAACATCGCCGGGCCCGGCACCGATCAGATAGACCTTGCCGGAGGTCATGTCGCTCTCCGATACGCGCGTATCGTGAGGGTCAGAGTTTCGGCCGACAGCTCTTCCAGCTTCAGGCATTGCGCCCCGAGCGCCTGGGCGAGCTGGCGCGCGCGCCCGAGCCGCAAATAGCCCGTTTCGGTGTCGAGCACCAATGCGGGCACGCCGTGCTCGGCCAGCCGCCCGGCGAGGGCGAGGCTTTCGTTCCACGGATCCCCGCCCACGGCGAGTGGCACATTGGCCTTGCCATCGGAAAGCAGGATGAGAAGGGGCCGCGGGCCGCGTTTTCCCGTCTTCGACAGGCTCTGCAAGGCCAACTCCAGCGCGTGCGGCAACGGCGTACGTCCGCCCGTCGGTAATTCGCGCAGGCCCTGTTCGGCGAGATCGACACTGCGCGTTGGAGCGACGAGCACCTGAGCGGATGTTCCGCGAAAGGCGATGACCGCCACCTCGTCGCGCCGCTGGTACGCGTCGGTGAGCAAGGCCTGCGCAGCGCCCTTCACGGCCTCCATGCGCCGCTGCGCCGCCATCGAGCCGGAGGCGTCCACGACAAATAAAATCAGGTTGGCACTCTTGCCGGCGCGGATTTGCTGGTGGAGGTCGCCGCGCGTCACCTGCAATGCCTCTGGGCTGTGTAGCGCCGCGCTACGCACGGTGGCACTCACCGCGAGGCTGGTGGGGTTTGGGTCAAGCACGGCTCGCACGAGGTGGCCGCGCGAGGCCTCGGCCGCGTCGCTGCGCCGGCCTAAAGCCTCGCGCGCGGTCTGCGCGGCCACCGCGATGCGGCGCACGGTGCCCGTGGCCGAGGCGCGAAACACTTGCGCGTCATCGCCTTTCTCGCTGTCGCCACGCGAATCCGGGTCTTCGGAGTCCGCGTTGCATTGCCCGTTCTTCCCGTCTGCAGGCAAACAGCCCTCGCGCATCAATTGGTCCAGGCGGACCAAATCCAGCGCGCGCTGCTCGAACGGTTTGTGCCGGCGCCGGTGCGACAGCGCAAGCTCGGCCGCGCGGCGCACGTCCTCGGAGATCACGCTCAAGCGTCCCTCCAGCGCCGCCAGCGCGCGTGCGGTCTTGTGCATGGTGATATCGGCGCGCAGACTCGTGACATCAAACTCGCTGCACACGCGCGCGATAAGCTCGAGGAGCTCGTCGGAAAGCGTAACCTGCGGCAACAGCCGCTGCGCCGCCCCGAGCCGCCCGCACAGGTCCTCCTGCGCCTGCGCCCAAGTCGCGCCGTAGCGGGCCGGATCGGCCTCGAAGGCGATCCGACGGCGCACGATCTCGGCCCGGATTTGCCTATCCTGCGGCACCGACACCTCCACCGCCAAGCCGAAACGGTCGAGAAGCTGGGGCCGCAGATCGCCCTCCTCCGGATTCATCGTACCGATCAGCGTGAAGCGCGCGGGGTGCGTGACCGAGAGGCCTTCGCGCTGCACCGAGTTGACGCCCATCGCCGCAGCATCGAGTAGGACATCCACCAGGTGGTCGGGCAGCAGGTTGACCTCGTCGATATAGAGAACTCCCCGGTGTGCGGCCGCCAGCAGACCGGGCTGGAAAACGCGCTTTGCCCCCTTCAAGGCGCGTTCCAAGTCGAGCGTGCCGAGCACGCGGTCTTCGGTGGCGCCGAGCGGCAGCGTGACGAAGGGCACAGGGCCTCCTCGCCATACCGCAGCGCTCCGGTCCTCACAAGCACGGCAGCGACCGAGCGGCAGTTCGGGCGCGCAATTGAAGGGACAGCCTTCAATACGCTCGATGCGTGGCAATACCTCGGCGAGCGCCCGTGCCGCCGTGCTCTTGGCGGTGCCCTTGTCACCCCGAATCAACACGCCGCCCAGGTTCGCATCGACGGCGCAGGCGAGCAGTGCGGCCTTGAGCTGATCTTGACCGACGAGGGCGGCGAACGGGAATACTGCGTCGGCCATGTCACGCACCGCGCGGGGTTTCGCCGCGCGCCTCCAGCAAGGTTTCGCTCTTCATGTACAGCGCGTTGAGCGCCTCCAGCGTCTGCCTCGCCGGCTCGGCCCACATGCCGCGATTCGCTGCTTCAAGCAAGCGTTCGGCGATTGCGTTCTGCGCCCAGGGGTTGGATTCCTCAAGAAAGCGCTGTATCTCCGGATCGAAGGCATAGGCGCGCGCGAGTTGCTCGTACATCCAATCATCCATGACGCGCGCGGTCGCGTCGTAGCCGAACAGGTAGTCGACAGTCGCGGTGAGCTCCAACCCCCCTTTGTAGCCGTGGCGGCTGATGCTCGACAGCCATTTGGGATTCACAACACGAGAGCGGAACACGCGCAGCGCCTCCTCCTTGAGGTCCCGGACCCGCGCTCGCGCCGGATCGTGGCTGTCGCCGAAGTAGCGCCGAGGCTCGCTACCGCTGAGCGCGCGGATAGTCGCGATCATGCCGCCGTGAAACTGGAGATAGTCGTCGCTGTCGAAGATGTCATGCTCGCGGTTGTCCTGGTTGTGCAGGGCAACCTGCACCCCTGCAAGGCGTACACGGAAGGTCTCGCGCGCATCGATTCCCTGTTCGCGGCGACCGTAGCCGTAGCCACCCCAGTTGACGTAGGTCTCGGCAAAATCAGCGTCGGATTGCCAGTTCTTCTCCTGGATCAGCGGCAGAATGCCCGCGCCGTAGCTGCCGGGCTTGGCACCGAAAATCCGCAGGCTGGCACGCTGCGCGGCCTCGGCTTCAGTCAACCCCTTGTCTATCCATTCGCTCAGTTCGCCAAGGTAGTGCTTGCGTACGAAGTTCTGCGAATGCGGTTCGTCCAGCGCGATCACGGCGCGAACGGCGTCATCGATCAGTTCGATTAATTGCGGAAAGGCGTCCCGGAAAAAGCCGCTAATACGGATAGTCACATCGATACGCGGGCGCTTTAGCTCGGCCAGCGGGATGGCCTCAACGCCCACGAGCTGGCGGTTCTCCGGACGCCACACGGGGCGCACACCGAGCAGCGCAAAAACTTGCGCCACGTCGTCGCCGTGCGTGCGCATGGCGCTGGTGCCCCAGATGCTGATCGCCACGCTTTCGGGGTAGCCGCCGGTTTCCCGCAGGTATCGTGCCAGCACTTCGTGCGCAAGCTGCTGGCCCACGCGCCAGGCAGACGGGGATGGCACGCTGCGCGGGTCGACCGAATAGAAGTTGCGCCCAGTAGGCAGAATATGTGCCATCCCCCGGGTCGGCGAGCCGCTCGGGCCGGCCGGAACGTAGCCCCCGGCCAAGCCGTGCAGCAGGTTGTCAATCTCGTCGGAGGCGCGCGCAAGATTCGGCACGATTTCCCGGCAAGCGAAGCCGAGCACGCAGGCGAGCGCGCTGAAGTCGGCCGCGATGCCTTCAAAGGTCTTGGCCAGAGCCGCGTCGATTGCGGACTCGCTCCAATGGCGCGCACACAATTCGCCGAATAGCCGCCGGCATAGCGCGTCGATCGCTTCGAGCGCGTCGGCACGCGTAACAAGAGCCCTCCCGGCAAGTCTCTCCAAGGCGGGGATCGCAGCCTCGAGCCGGCCGCCCTTATCCCCAAGCAGCCTCTCGATATTCAACCCGAACAGCCGGGCGACTTCCTCTTGCAGACTTGGGATCTCCCGATTCGGCAGCCGCGTGAGCGAAACGAGCATCTCCACGAGCTGCTCGCCCTCGGGTGCCTGGCCGAGAATATGCAGGCCATCGCGGATCTGCGCTGCGCCCAGCTCGCACAAGTAGCCGTCCAAATCTTCGATAAGGTGCGCTACATCGACTCCCCCCATCTCCCTCAGCGCCGCGGGAAGCTCATCGTCCTGGTCGTAATCGTGCTCATGCATGCGATCGTGGACGTGCTCATGAATATGAGCATGTTCGTGCTCAGGTAGTTGATCGTGGTAGTACTCATACATGTGGCCACGATCGTGCCCGGGCAGGTGATCGTGGTCGTGATCAGGTAGGTGATCGTGGTCGCGGCCATGAGCGTGGCCATCGTCATGGTCATGGTTATCGTGCAACAGCCGCGCCCGCAGATCGACGTCGAGATTTGTTTCCTTCACCAGCTCCCAAATCTGCTGTTGCAGAAGCGGCAGCTTGCTCGGGTCAAGCGCTTCCACCTGGTAGTACTCGTCGACTAGTTGAGTCAGCCGAGCCAGGGCGCCATAGGTATCGGCGCTGGTCATCGGCGGCGTAAGATGATCCACGACTACTGCATGATTGCGCCGCTTGGCCTGGGAGCCCTCGCCAGGATCGTTAACGATGAAGGGGTAAAACAACGGGAGATCCGCCAGAAAGACATCGGGGAAGCAGTTCTCCGAGAGGCCCACGCCTTTGCCGGGCAGCCATTCGAGCGTGCCGTGCTTGCCCACGTGGATAATCGCGTCGGCGCGCCAGTCTTCGCGCAACCAGCGATACAGCGCGCAGTAATGATGGGTAGGCGCCAGATCGGGCTGGTGGTAGATCTCGTCGGGGTCCATGCCATAGCCGCGTGGCGGCTGGAGCGCCACAAAGGCATTACCCAGCTGGAGCCCGGCCAGGACGATATCCCCGTCGTGCACATAGGCCTCGCCCGGGGGCGGCCCCCATTGCGCCGTCATTTTCTGTTGCAACCCCGCCGGCAACTCGGCAAACCATGTCTCGTAGCGTGCTCTCGGCACGCGTCCGACGGCGCAGGCCAGTTGCTCAGCTGTCAGGGCGTCACGATCGTAAGTGCCGCGATCGATCAGCTTATGGATGAGCTCGGTTGCGCTGTGCGGCAGCTCGTCGATGTGGTAGCCCGCGGCCTGCATGGCTCGAGCGATACGCATCAGCGACGCCGGTGCATCGAGCCCGACTGCATTGCCGATCTGGGAGGCCTTGGCGCTCGAGTTTGTAAGCACGAAGGCGATGCGCTTGTCGCGGTTGTGCAACCGCTTCAGGCGCGCGAGGCGCGCGGCGAGTCCGGCCACGCGCTCGACGCGCTCGAGCAACGGCTCGTACTCGACCAGGTCGCCCGGCATTCCGGCCGCTTGCACCTTGAAGGACACCGGAACGGTGACAATGCGCCCATCGAACTCCGGCAATGCCACGTTCATCGCCGTATCGAGGGGATTGAGACCGCGCGGGGACTGCTCCCAGTCGGCACGCATCATGCCGCTGGTGATCGCCTGAAGCACCGGCACATCGAGCCGCTCCAGTACGGCAATCGACGCGCCGGTCGGCGCCGACCCGCCGGGCGGGATCGCGCCCATGGCGAACGATGTGGTATTAATCAGCACGTCGACATGCGCACCCTGTGCCGCCGCAAAATAGCGTAACGCCGCCGGCATGCCCTCGCCGTGACCCGCGCGCAGTGAAGACGTGAACACTGGCAGCACGTTCATGCCTCGTTGCTCCAACGCGCGCACCAGAGCATCGACAAAACGGGTGTTCCCGCTCATCCAGTGGGCTCGATAAAACACAATACCCGCGCTCGGCCGCTTTGGCGCGCGCAGCGCGAGCCATTCGCCGATGTCGGCCCCCTCAGCCAAATCCGGGTGATACAGCCCGTGCTCGGGCAACGCCACAGCCGGCTCGAACCCGAAGCCGCTAAGCAACAGGTGATCCGACAGGTAGCGCAGCAGGTGTGCGAGGTTCGCGCTGCCGCCGGCCTGGAAGTAGGCGAGCACCTCATGCAAAACATCCGGCGGCACGGTCGATACGGCTGCAAGCTCGGGATCGGGTTCACCCGTACCGCTCACGGCGATGAGGTGCCGGCCGCAGTCGCGCGCATGGCGCACCAATTCGGTAAATCCACATACGGCACGGGCGCCGCCCAGAATTCGCAGGATGAGGATCTGTGCGCTGCCAAGCTCGTTCGCAAGCAGCTTCGCCATCTGGGCTTCGCTTCCCAGCGTCTGCAGATTGACGCCATTCACCGGGGGGAAGCCTTCCGGCAATTGGGACACAGCGTTGTGCAGTACCAGAAGGTCGTTCGGCGCGTGCGTCAACAGCGCGATGCCAGCGCAGACCACGGCGGTTTCAGCCATCGCCGCACCCCGAGGACTGCACGTCGCCCTCGCCCAGACGATGAAAAACGTACTCGCTCACTTCGCATCCGCCTTCCAGATGCTCGGCGACAATGCGTTCCAGCACCGTCTCGTCAACGCGGCGATACCACACACCGTCGGGATAGACCACAAGAATCGGCCCGTCGCGGCACACTGCGAAACAATGCGAGCGCGTGCGCTTGACCTTGAGATGCGGGCGGGCGTCGATTTTTTCGCCGAGCCGCTGGAACATCGCTTCGGCTTGCGCCCCGCCTGCAGTGCAGCGCGGCCCGGTGCACATCAGCACGTGTCGGCAATGCGTCCTCATCAGGCCGGCTCACCGATCGCGCACCCTGGCAGCATGGCCACGCCCGAAGCTTTTTTACGGAGGAAACGGGACACGCTACCGGAGAGCGCGGCACTTGCGACGCAGCAGCTCGATCGCAAAGGGTTCGCCCGCCGCACCGTACAGGCACCGCGTACCGCGGTTAACGCGCCGTGCCAATCACGCGGGCCACACCGCCCCGAGCGCACCTTAAGCAAGCGTATAGCCGAGATCGACGTCAAACGCGGTATCGGCGCCTCGCCCCGGTCTTTCACCCGGCCGCCTGGGGTTTTACAGGTGGCGGCTCGCCCCCCGGTTGCAAAGCGAGGCGCGCCGCTCAAATTGCGCGCGACCAGCGCCACGCCGCGCGGCGGCTGACTGCTTACGTGACGCGTGGCAGTCGCCGTGGCGTTGTCTTGAGCGTGAATTGGATGGGCGGACGCAGCGAGCGTAACCTCAGGCGCTAAGGCGCGACGGCTTCGCTGCACGGATTTCTCCCTGTTCCTCGACCAGCGTCCCCGCTGGGCGAACCATGACGTGAAGCGTCAGGGAGAAGTCGGACCTCGCGTGCACACGCTCTTAGGCGCATCGCTCGCGTTCCGACGGCAGCCTCCCGCAACCGCTTCGCCTGCCTTCTGGTCGGTCTCCGGGCTGACAAGTCTTGATGCGCTCACCTTCCCACGGCATCACGCCGCAGTGGTGCGAAACCCTGAGAGGGCTTCGCCAAGCGCACCCGCACTTGCTTACCGTTGCGGGGGCAGCACAGGTTACCGAGATCCTCGGTCCCTGTTTCCCGTTTAACCCGCGTCGCCCTAAGGGCTCCGGGCTCCAGTAGGAAAGTTCAATGTACACGCCCGAGAGCTAATCTGTAAAGTGGCGCGCGTTAAGCGGACTCGCACCCCACGGCTTGCGCGGTGTTCGAGGTCGCCGCAAGCCAATTGGGCATCCTGACAGCGAGCATTGCCTGTAACGGGCTGGCAATCCGTTTCGGGCGCTCGCGTGGGGTCAGATTCGCCATGGCACGTTCGGGCGCAATGACCTGCGTCATCGGCCTACTGGGGGGCTGCCAACGACGCTGCTGCCATGCTCGCGTCGGTGCACGTACAGTCGATGCAGTTAGATTCGTCGGCCTTCGCCGTTGGCGTGGCGACGGTTACCGCCGCGCATACCATCGCGCAACCTTGGCACTGCATTCGATGTTGGGGTTCGGCGCCGGCTTTCCCGTGCAAGGAACATCCGGCCTCGCGCCGGGCACCACGCGGCGCTCACGGGTGGATGTATGGGAACTCGGTTGCGCTGCCCTCTGGGTCCCCACCCTCCTTCCCTCATTGCGAATATGCGCGAGCGGGAATTACGCTGCCAAGTAGCTCGGCATCGGCTTCCGTGCAATGTACGCAAGCCTGATATGTGCAACGCGTAGGTTGACACGACAAAACTCACGCCGAATCATCATCAAGGGCGCACCGGTGCTCGCGCTCCGGGCAGCCGTGGTCGTCGAGCGCCTGGGTTTCGACTGGGAGGAAGCGCTCACGATGGGGCGCGTGGTCGCGGGCTTGCCTTCTGGATAGGGCTTTGCAGATCTCACGACTACGCCAACCGGGGGAATCGGCGAGCGCGCACACCCCGAGAACATCGTCCGGACGCGGAGACGGAGAACGTCCATGGCCCCAAGACGCTCTGGCCGGCAATCGGCCGCTGAAGCGCCATGGGTTTGCGAAGTGCTTGCGGCCCGCAATGAAAGTTACATCGCGTGTCGAATCGGAGGATGAAGGACCGCACCTGCAGATATGTGCATCGGGATGAATTCGCATTCGGCTACTTTCCGACCAGCGCTACAATCAAGAGGGAATCGGTCGGGAGCGAAAATGCAATGCCGCCGTTCCGAGAGCGTACGCAATAAGTGGTCGATGAGCGCTGGCCGAGGAGCGACCGGAGCCTCTCGATGCGAGCCACTGCAACCGAAAGGCACCAGCAATCTCTGACGCTGAGCGCACACTTCGAGAAATTGCAGTCCTGCGGGTTAGGCTGACTGCGCTCGACCGTGAGCGCTCGGAGCTTGCCGACCGATTGCGCACGCTCGAGCGTACGTGCGCGGCCGAATCGACCCAAAGCCCAAACAGGACCACGGCGCCCGTGACCATGGCCTCCTCCACTCCGGAAAAGGTGGGGCTTTTCCGGAGCCTGTTTCGTGCACGAGAGGACGTCTTTGCGCGCCGCTGGGAAAACGAGAGAGCGGGAAAGGCGGGCTACGCACCCGCTTGCCGAAACGAGTGGGTCCGCGGCGTCTGCGGCAAACCCCGGGTCAAATGCGGTGAATGCCCGAACCAGGCGTTTGTCCGGCTTGATGATGACGTCCTGCGCTCGCATCTGACAGGTCAGGCGCCCGACAACGCGGAAAAGGATTTCACGGTCGGCGTCTATCCGTTGCTGCCCGATGAGACGTGCTGGTTTCTCGCCGCGGACTTCGACAAGAAGTGCTGGATGCGCGATGTCGCGGCGTATCGCAACACCGCCCGGGCAAAAGGCGTACCGGTGGCGATCGAACGATCGCGTTCCGGAAACGGTGCGCATATCTGGATCTTTTTTTCTGAGCCGGTTCCAGCGGCCGAGGCAAGGCGTCTCGGCTCGCTCCTCATCACGGCCACAATGGAGCGCTGCCCTGAGATCGGGTTTGATTCGTATGATCGGTTTTTCCCGAGCCAGGATACGATGCCCGCCGGCGGGTTCGGCAACCTCATTGCGCTGCCGCTACAAAACCGACCTCGTAAGGGCGGCAAGAGCGTATTTGTCGATGACGCTTTTCGTCCTTGCGCGGACCAATGGGCATATCTATCAGCACTTAAGCGCCTGTCGCGCGCCGAGCTCTCATCGATCGTGGCCCGAGCCGCTGCGGCGGGTGAGTTTCTCGGCGTGCCTCTGCCCTCCGCGGACGAGGACGATCAACCCTGGGCTGCGCCGCCCTCGCGGCGCAATAAGGAGCTGCCGATTCACGGCGAGCTTCCGGACTCTGTCAAGGTCGTTCTGGCCAATCAGCTCTACGTCGAACGCTCAACGCTTCCCTCGACCCTCGTGAACCGGCTCGCGCGGCTCGCGGCATTTCAGAACCCGGAATTCTACGCGGCGCAAGCCATGCGCCTTCCGACCTTCGGCAAGCCGCGCATCATCTGCTGTGCCGAGTTGTTCGCGAACCACGTCGCGTTGCCGAGAGGATGCCTCGATGATCTGTTGCAGCTTCTCGGCGACACGGGCATCGCCATCGATCTGTACGACGAGCGCGGGCGAGGACGTCCTCTCGGGACGCGGTTTCTCGGTTGCCTCACCTCCCAACAGGATGAGGCGGCGGCCGCGTTACTTAAGCATGACATGGGGGTACTTGCTGCGGGCACGGCCTTCGGCAAGACCGTTGTTGCCGCGAGAATGATCGCAGCACGTGGCCGCAACACCCTGATCCTCGTGCATCGCCGGGAGCTGCTCGAGCAGTGGGTGGCACGTCTACAGGTCTTCCTGGACCTCACTCCGGACAACATCGGCGTCATCCACGGCGGCAAGAAAAAGCCGACCGGGATCATTGATGTCGCCCTCATGCAGAGCCTGGTTCGCAAGGGTGTCGTTTCCGATCTCGTTGCCGATTACGGCCATGTCGTGGTCGACGAATGTCACCACCTTTCGGCCGTAGGATTCGAAGCCATCGTGCGGGAGGCCAGAGCGCGATACGTGCTCGGCCTCTCGGCCACGGTCACAAGGAAGGACGGTCACCATCCGATCATCTTCATGCAGTGCGGCCCGATCCGTTATCGAGTCGACGCGAAGAAGCAGGCGGCGGAGCGTCCCTTCGACCACAAAGTCGTCTTTCGGCGCACCGCATTCCGGCTTGACCCGAGTGGGCGCGGTGATCATCCGGCCATCCAGGAGCTCTACGCGCGGCTCGCTTGCGACCGGGCACGCAATGACCTCATCTTCGATGACATCATTTCGGCGCTGGAAGCCGGCCGCTCGCCGCTTGTCATCACCGAGCGCAAGGACCATCTCGATGCGCTCGCCGCGCGCCTTGCGAAATTCGCGAAGAACGTCGTCGTTTTGCGCGGCGGCATGACCGCCCGGGAATCGCGAAAGGCGACCGAATCGTTGGCGGCGATCTCGGACGGCGAGGAGCGAATTCTGGTTGCCACGGGCCGGTATCTCGGCGAGGGCTTCGACGATGCGCGGCTCGATACCTTGTTCCTGACGATGCCCATCTCCTGGCGCGGGACGCTCGCCCAATACGCTGGCCGGCTCCATCGCCACTATTCGACCAAACGCGATGTCGTCATTTACGACTATGTCGATGGAAACGAGCCGACGCTCGCGAAGATGGCCGCCAAGCGCCAGGCGGGATATCGCAGTCTTGGGTATCGGGCCGTGCCCGGCGTAGAGCTTGCGCTTGACTCGCGGCACGCAAAGCGAGTGCGGTAGTCGGCCGTTGCCGCGATTCCGATTACCCAAGTGCCCCCGCGCGCGCATGCAGAACCCGCGTCGCCTGCGCCGACTGGCGCCGGGGCCTATCGTCGGTCGACGAGGCGAAGCAAGGGCCACACGGAGGAGGCTATAAAGCCGATGTCAGAGTTCCGGAATTCCGGGTACATCGTCTTTGAAATGCCTCGCCTTGAGGCGCGGGGCGCTGAGCACCGGTGAGACTCTCCATCACGCAGCTCAGGCGGATGATTGAAGAGGCGACCGTCGACGCCTACACTGAGTCCGAACAGCGCGTCGGGTTCTTTACGATTATCGAAGCACGACTCGCCGTGCCTTTTACGACCTGTGTGCTCGGAGTCGAGGTCTCCGTCGAGCGCGTCGACATGAACTCAGCCGAGGAGATCGTTGCGATCTGCCGGCGAGGCCGCGCGAGGCAAGCGATTCCTATATTTCAGCTGCCCCTGCCTAAACCGCCGCCACGAGGAGCGGAGTGGATTGAAGCGTACCGGCGCTGGATGAAGGGAGCATGAATTAGGCGATGAGCGAGTACCAGTATTTTGAATTTCAATCGATCGCTCGCCCGCTCACGCAGCTCGAGATGCGTGAGCTCCGCAGCTACTCGAGCCGGGCGACGATCACGTCGACCCGCTTCGTAAACGAATACCAGTGGGGTAACTTCAAAGGCGATCCGAAGCGCTGGATCGAGAAGTACTTCGATACCTTCTTCTACGTCGCGAATTGGGGCACGCGGCAGTTGATGCTGCGCCTACCCCGCCATCTCGTAGACCTTAAAGCGGTTCGCCGATACTGCTGCGCGGATGCGGCGCGGGTGTGGCGGACTGCCGAGCACGTCGTATTCAACTTTCAGTCACAAAATGACGAGGCCGAGGACTGGGCCGAGGCGAACGCCCCGCTGGCTGCATTAATCCCATTGAGAGCAGAACTCGCCCGTGGCGATTATCGGTGCCTGTATCTTGCTTGGCTAAGTTGCGTCCAGGCGGGCGAGGTTGCCGCTGAGACCGAGGAACCGCCTATTCCGGCCGGGTTCCGCGCCCTGAGCGGCGCGCTTTGCGCATTCGCGGAATTCTTTCACATCGATGCTCATCTGATCGCGGCCGCCGCTGAGCGCGCTCCTCGTCAAGACGGTCGCCTCGCGCGCAAGCAGTTGGAGCGCTCGATTCAGTCGCTACCCGACGCGAAGAGAACCCAGCTGCTCCTAGAGCTTATTCGACAGGACCCCAACCAGAGGCAAAGGCTACTAACGAAGTTCCGGGATAATCGCGGCCCTGGAAGGCACTCGGCGCACGCTGAGCGCACGGTCGCACAGCTCCTGAGGGCGGCGAGGCAGCGTGCTGAGCGCTCGGAAGCGCGAGGGAGCCGCACCACTCGACCGTGAATGCACCTAACGGGTGCCGAACAATCAGTTAGGCCCGGGCACTGCGCCAGGTGGGGTGGGCTAATCTTACTGTGTTATAAGGAGCAAGGTATTAAGCGCGCATCTTCAACCACCTTGTCTTACATTCCGCACATCGGCAGGTGCATTAATCACGAATTTGCCGGTGGGCCGGGGTTCAGGCCTGGCTGTCCCGCTCGGCGTCGATGAGACGTTCGGTCTCCACCTCCCAATTGCGCAGCAGCTTGCGTACCAGCCGGTAGTTGGCGATGGCACGGCGCAGCTCGGCGGCGTGCTGCGCAGACACCTGCCGGTGCACCAGCTTGCCGGCGTGCATGTGCCCCCACTCGAAGTACGGTCCATGGCGTGCGGCGCGATCGGTTGCGCAGGGGCAGCCCGGCCGGCCGCACATTTTCGTACGCTCAAGCAGCGTACCCGAACACAGGTAGTCGATGCGGCTCAGCGCCTCGCGGATGCGCGCGATGCGCTCCCGGGCCTGCTTGGCGATGGTTTGCGGTCGACGTGCAGCCATGCGAAAGTATTCGACAAGAGTGTGACTGTCGTTAATACTAACGACAACATGCGCTGCCTGCAAGTCCCGACGCAGCATGACGCGCGCTTCAGCCTGCACAGCGAGCGACTAGGACCGCTTCCCCTGATCAATGCCTTCCTGCAGCGCATGGGCCTGGAGGCACTGCTCGAGAAGTACATCCCCACCACCGATCGGCGCAATGCGGTCTCGCACGCCCAGGCCCTGGGCGTGCTGTTGCGCTCGATCATCGTCGAGCGCGAACCGGTCTACCGCCAGCAGGAGACGGTATGCGGCTTTGCACCGGGGCTGTTCGGTGTGAGCGCGCAGGCCATGGAACGTCTGCCCGATGACCGTATCGGTCGCGCCCTGGACCGGCTGTTCGACGCCGATCGGGGTGGGCTTCCGACTCAGGTGGCGGTCGCGGTGGGCCAGCGCTTTGGTGTGAGCTTCGAGCGGCTGCACAACGACTCCACCTCGATCGCCTTCTGCGGTCAGTATCGCGCGGCCAAGGGCCGCGCGCTGCGGGGCCGGAGCGCTCCGGCGATCGTGTACGGATTCGGCAAGGACCACCGTCCCGATCTCAAGCAGTTGCTGTTCATCTTGAGCGTGACTGCTGACGGTGTCCCGGCTTCATTCCGCTGCGCCGACGGTAACACCGGCGACTCGGTAACCCATATCGAGACCTGGAACACGCTGTGCGCGGTGGCGGGCCGGACTGACTTTCTGTACGTGGTGGACTGACCGGCCTGCTCGTTGCCGCAGGGGCCGTGGCGGCCTGGATCGTCGCCTCGAACGTGTGGATGCACCACCCTCACGGCCTGTGGATCTCAGCGCTCAAGCTGCGCGCGAGCCTGCTCTGGAGCAGCGTGGCCTTCACGGCGATCACGGCGCTCGCGGCGATTCTGATCGCCATGCGCCGGCCGTGCGGCGCGCTCCTCGCGCTCGGGGTAGCGAGCATGCCGCTGCTGCTGTTTTTCGCATTGATGATGCAGCGTGCCGAGCCCGATGTCTCGGAGCGCACGCTCGTGGCCTATCTGCGCACGCAGCACCCTGGGGAGCCGGTACTCATCTATCAGGACTTCGAGCGGCTCTCGAGCGTGCCGTTCTACCTTCGCCACCCGGTCACCGTTGTCGACAGCGACAGCGAGGATCTCCTGTTCGGTTCGCCCTACGCGCCGCCGGGAACCTTCCTGTCCCTTGCGCAGTTCGCCGACCTGTGCAAGCGCGAGCGCGTGGTGCTGCTCGTTCACCGCCCGCGCATGGGGGACTTCGAAGCGCACCTCGGCCCGCTCAAATTGCGTCCGGTCCGGAAAATCGGCAACGTGACGGTGTTTGAAAACTGAACGGTGGCGGGCGCCTCTTCGCGCGCGGTTCGGGCACAAGGGCTTCGAATCCTCCGTCCTGACGGCGTGTCAATCTCAGCCGCTCCCGGCTCACGCGGTGTCGCCGCATGGCGACGGTTCGCTGCGTTCGGCATCTGCTCGTTGCGCACCTGCCATGCATCTTCGTGCGGTAACGAATTGTTACTTTTTGCCTAACATCAATGCGCATCATCGGGCCACAATGCCAACGTCTAGCCCAGGCGATGTGAGGCACCGAGTCGTACGCGTCGCATCACGGGCAGTCTGTTCCAGTGCAATAGGAGTCTGACCATGCGTAACAGTCTGAAATTGGTCATAGCGGGTTCAGTGCTCGCGCTGGCGAGCGGCACCGCGCTCGCCGGCGACGGCATTGGACTCAACTTTTCGATTGCGGTACCGGGCGCCTACGTGGAATCAGCGCCCGCGTACTATCCGCCGCCCGCCTACGTCGCACCCCCTGCCGTCTACTACGATGCGCGTCCGGGGACTTACTACGCGGCTCCTCCGCCGGCCTATTACGCAGCACCTGCGCAGGTCTATTACAGCGCGCCTCCGGGGATGTCCGTCTATTACGGACCGTGGCACGAGGGCTACCGCGATGGACGCTACTGGCATCGAGACCGGGACCGCCGGGACGATGACGATTGACCCTATCCCGGTCCGCGTGAGAAGCCGCGCATTCGGCTGTGATCGAGCCCAGCGCGCAGCCTCGAGATGACGCTTTTACAGCTCGACCGACTGGCCTTCACGCACATCAACGCGTCCGCGAGCCTCGCAGGCTGGCACCTCGAAGCCGCGACGCAGCTTGCTGAGTGGCTGGTATACCTCGTCCCCTTCGCTCTGGTAATGCTGTGGCTCACCGGCGCTGGGCCGGCACGTACGGCATCGGTCAAGGCGGCGCTGACCGCAGCGACGGCACTGCTCATCAATCAGGCAGTCGGTCTTGCCTGGTATCGCCCGCGGCCGTTCGTCATCGGACTCGGGCACGCGTTCATGGTGCACGCTCCCGACACCTCCTTTCCGAGCGACCATGTAACGGCGCTTGCTGCGGCAGGGATTGCACTCTGGATCTCCCGCTCGGCGCTTGCGCGCCGGCTTGGCATCGTGTTGACCGCGGCTGCACCGGTGGCCGGCTGGGCTCGCGTCTTCCTCGGAATTCATTACCCCGGCGATGTACTCGGTGCCCTCGCAATCGCGGCATTGACGGCCTATGCCTTCGGAAAGGCGCCTGGGCGGCTCTGCAGCACCTGGCTGACTCTGCGCGTCGAAAGCGTGTACAGACGCGTGCTCTCATTGCCGATCGCGCGGGGTTGGATCCGGGCGTAATTCGCCGCACTACCCCGCTGAGCCGACCCGGCCGCCTCTAGCAACGCGGGTGAGGACGGCGGGGACTGCGGACCACCCGGGGCGATGTGCGCGGAGGCGCGTATTGTGCCGCAGGCGTGACTTGCGTCTGCTGATGTGCCGCCTCCGCCGAAGCCTCGGGGCCGCCATTTTCCGCCGAGAGATCTAAGCGGTTGATTGGTCGGTCGTGTGATTGAACTCCGTGGGACACTCATGGGACACTTGGCCGCAAATCGAGGCCTCAAAGCACGAGGCCTCAAAGCACAACGAGGCACAACACTTGACATAGTTCAACGCCATGATTTTATTGTTGTCGTTGTCTGCTACGCGTTGTGGGCAGGAGGCTCTGACAGGGCTGTTAATCCGCAGGTCGTAGGTTCGAGCCCTACTCGGGGAGCCA